>Ga0209310_1000303_pt1 | contig 61721 bp, 58 predicted proteins | sample AD_UKC030_MetaG_FD_184415 | JGI IMG/M metagenome (GOLD analysis project Ga0209310, IMG submission 184415) | Active sludge microbial communities of municipal wastewater-treating anaerobic digesters from USA - AD_UKC030_MetaG (SPAdes) (version 2) | ecosystem: Engineered > Bioreactor > Anaerobic >...
AGCGCACAATCGTGCGCTGGCTAAATATTTACCATACTACAATGGCCAAAGATTACACATGGGAATCGATCTCAAAACTCCGGAAGAAATACTTCAAAAGTGATTCCAAGGTGCTGGTTAGAAAACGGAGCTACCGCCAGAAAAGCTCAAAAATCGCGTATTCGGCGAACATGATCAATATCCCTCCAACGGCTGACAGGATAAACATAAAAAGGACCAGTTTTTTCAGCTTTCTTAATTTCTCGGTTTCCTTATCCAGTTCTTCTTTGATTTGATCGTGCATAATGGTTCTGCTTAAAACGCCGCCTCCGGTACGCCGGAAACATCGGCGCCGATAGCAATGAATTCCATTGATTTTATCTTTAAGGGATAAGAAACCAAAAGATAAGGAAACTGGCCGCAAAGCGTATTAAACCTTTGGACGGTCCGGTTATAAAATTCCCGCGAGTAAGCAATCCGGTTTTCGGTATCAGCCAAAACGCGCATCAATTTGAGGAAATTATCCGACGCCTTAAGGCTCGGATATTTTTCGGCAATGGCCAGTATCTCGCGCAATACCGGCACGGAGCTTCCTCTAACCGCTTTGGAATGGATGATTCCCGAACGGATCGCGGCAATAATCGTCTGAACCTCTTTTTCCTGGACAGAATAGCCTTTTACCGTTTCCACCAGATTCGGAATAAGATCCGCGCGCCTCTGCAGTTCCACTTCAATGTCGCTCTGCGCCGAAAGCGCGCGATGCTTTAGCGCGATCAAGCGGTTATACAAAGAAAACGCCGCTCCCGCAAAAATTATCGAATTTCCCAAGATCAAAGATAGCGTTAGTAACAGGCTCCCTAGCGGCAATAAATAATCCGCCGCGTACAGCATCATCGTGAAACTGGCCGCCATCATCACGGGGAACATGTAAATTAAAATATCCGCTTTATAAAAATCCTTAACGTATTCGTCGCGGGTTTTCGTGCTGATAATCAAAGGGCACTCTTTGTTTTCTCGCACGATCAATTCTCCGTCATCGGCGTTTTTCTCCACCATCCCGTAAATGAAGATCTTGGTTTGAGGCTTCAGCACGAATTCGCTTTTCCGGAACCGGCCCGGATTTCTAACTTTAAGGCCGAAAAACTTCGGAACATCCTCTTCTAAAAATTCGCTTTCTTTTAAAACAGGAAGGACTTGAATCTCGCTTTTTTCCTGTTTGCGGTCATACCCCGTATCCAGCGCGTGTCCGGAAAGATCGTCATCCATATTTGCTAGATCGACATCAATCGATCCCCTTTCGTCCGTAACGTGAAACGGAACAAACATCACGTTATTTTCAATAACGCGCCAGGTATAATGCTTTCCTTCTTTAACATATTTCTCCAGAACGGAATGATAGTAAACGCAAGGCGTGTTTGTATACGGAGAATTGAGGAGATTCCCATTTTCGGCCTCGATCGTCCCGTGGCCCGCGAACGGCACTCCCGCCGCGGCTTCATCGGTATCCAGAAGCGGCAAGCTTTCGATGCCCAACGCTATTTTTTCGTTTTCCAAATACGCGCGCCGGAAAGCCGCCATTCCAAGAATCACCACCGCTCCGCATCCGATCAATTTAAGAGCCATGGTTTTGGGAGAAAAACACGTTTCGCAATGTTTCGTAGTCGCGATCAAAATAAACAGGCACATAAACCCTATCGCGGCAACGACTAAAGGCAGCGTTATTCTTTTCATTTAATATTTTTAATATGTAATGATACGCGTCGGCCAAACAGCCGCGCATTCAACGTTTTTGCGCTGAAGCTCTCGTTAATCCAGCTCTTTAACCCTTTTTAAAAACTCCCGGCTGAAAATATCTTTAGCGGTTTTCGTATAAAAACGGTTTTGTTTCCGGAATTCCAGCAGAGCTTTAGGTGTTTTTTTATAATGCTTTGCATCGGCATAAAACGGCTCTTTGAAGATATCCGATAAGGTATCGGCATCGATCAGCAGCCTTTTTTCCAGATTCCTGGGATTCTTGAACTTGTGGCTTAAAATTATCTCAACTATCCTTTCGATCTCTTGTTTGGTAAAACCGCGGCCTTTTAAAATTTTCCTGGCGATCGGCGGAGCGTTTTTTAAATGAAGGACCAAGGCTTTCCTGGCCGGATCTCCCTCCACGGCCATTTGCAGCTCAAAAGGAACATCGGCCCAGCCGGTATCATGCAAAATGGCGGCCGGCATCAGCACGCGCCTCTCCCCTCCCTCTTTCTTTAATAACATCTCCATGCTTCTAACCACCCATTTGGTATGAAGGACAAAATCTTTTTTTGGCGCTTTGCGTAAATAGACAACCGCTGCGCGCCAGATCATTTGAAATTCTTTTTCCATATATCACAGGCCTGGCAACAAATTAACGATTTAAAACTTCCATTAATTCTTTAAAAACAAATACCCGGTTTCTTTTCCGGCCCGGTTCCTCATAAAGAATTTTTAAATCAACGAACTTTTCGAGAAGATTATAGATGGTTTGGGGATTCCTGGTTTTCAGCTTGTTCTTGATCTTTACGTACGATATGACCGGTGAAGCAAAAATCGTATCCAGCAAATCAATCGCGTAAACCGAATTAGCGGCCGCAATCCGTCTTTTCGACCTTTCATAAAGGCTTAAAATGTTCAAGATTGACGATCGGGTTTTTAAAGACTCGGTGATTAAAGCAAGCAGAAAAAATTTCAGCCACTCGTTCCATTCTCCGCGTTCGGTCACCCCTTTTAAAAGATCGTAATAATCGCGGCGGTTTTTTTCGAAATATTCGCTGATGTAAAGAACCGGCGCGGAAAGAATCTCCCGCTTGTAAAAAAACAGCGGGATTAAAAGCCTTCCTACCCGGCCGTTGCCGTCGCGGAAAGGATGAATGGCCTCGAACTGGTAATGGGCAACACCGGCCTGAACCAGCAAATCGCTTTCAAGATTGGAATTGATATAATCCTCCCAGTTGTTCATTAAGCCCGGCAAAAGCGCCGGTTCGGGCGGCACATAGCTTGCCTCCTCGATCGCAACGCCGGGGGAACCGATAAAAACCTTGCCTTTCCGGAATTTCCCGCGATCCTTATCGGTTCCGCGCACCGAATCAAGCAAATAGTAATGGACTTTTTTTATGAATTCCTGGTTTATTAAACTGTCTTTAAGGTCTCCAAGCGAAAAATTCAATACCCGGCGGTAGTTGATGATCTCTTTAATATCGTTGTCTTTGCCAGTTTTTTTCTCTTCCGCTCTTGCCTCATAATGGAATACGTCTTCCAGCGTCGCCTGGGTTCCTTCGATCCGCGAACTCGAAACCGCCTCTTTGGTTAAAAGCGGGCTTATCAATAATTCCGGGTTAAGGCTATTTTTTAAAAGAAGGCCGTTTAATTCTCCAAGCGCGGCGTGAGCTTCCCCGATCACGCGGATCAGGGGTTTGTACCCGATATTTGGCGGCAATCTGGCTAAAGATTTTGATTTTTCGCTCATAGAACAAGAAATGCGCTTGTTCCATCACAATAGAATAACGCTTTTCTTTATTCTAAGATTACTCTTTTTAATAGAACGCCGCAATCGTCCGATTCTCGTAGTTAATTTAATATTTTCCAAAAGTGGTCTCGCCCGCAGTATGAACCGCGCACAACAACCAAAAAGGGGTCCTTGAAATGCTCTTTGTATATCCCGATCAGAGCCCGAATTGTTAAACTAACGAACTTTATTGTTTATGGATAAGAAAAAGCGCGGCCTATTCTTTGACCGCGCCAGTCAGTTCAAGAGCACGTCTTACGGTTAGCAAGGTGCGATCAAAAAATAGCTGGTCTATTTCGCTGTTTTTTAAAGATATTTTGTCCGTTTTTAAAAACTCGCGCCAGATTTCATGGAGTTCCGTTGCGAATCCCATCAACTCTTGGTTTTGGGAAACCTCTTTTGGACTTTTATCTTTAAGAGCTGAATATAAAAATGCCAGCCTGCCTAAAACATCTTCCGCCAAAGCTATAGCCTCCTTGTGACTTTGCCGCTTTTCTAAAAAGATAAACTATTATCGCTTCTTTTTCAAGGCTCGGAATGCAATCATTATCAAAAAACCGCGCTTTGGAAAGAATCTTAAGCCTTATTTAACTCATTTTCCGCCCTCACGCGTTTTAGATCTGGACCTTAGAGAAAAAATAACTCCCAAGAAAAATAAATACCGCCGTTACCGAACAAAGGACCGCCAAATCAACGGGCAGGCCATAATGGCTGGCATTGATCAAAAGCGCCCGGAAAGCGTCAATGCCGTAAGAGAGCGGATTCATTGCCGCGATCGCTGAAATCGCTTTGGGTATCCCTTGCAGGGGGAATAAAGCCCCCGACAAAAAGAAGAGCGGCATAATCAGAAAATTCATGATCAGCTGGAATCCCTGCATGTCATTTAACAGCGAAGCAACCATCGTACCCATGGCGCAAAACAGAACCGCCACCAAAAACATCGCCAGTATCGCCGGAAAAACCGCCGGCCAGCTATACGGAACAAATCCCCCAAGCACAATGGCAATGGCCAAAACGATCGCGCCCTGCAAAGTCGCTACCGTCGCCCCACCGAGCGTCCGGCCAACCATAATCTCAAAGCGCGACATCGGCGCGACCATCATCTCTTTGAGAAATCCGAATTGCCGGTCCCAGATTATTTCCATGCCAGAAAATATCGAAGTAAAAATAATGCTCATTCCCACAATACCGGGCGTCAAAAAATCAATGTAGCTGCCCTCCCCCGCTTTCTGGTAAACCGCGCCAAACCCGTAGCCAAGCGCGAACAAAAAAAGCAGCGGTTGCGCCAGCGACCCGACGATACGGGATTTGGAACGCGAATACCGTTTCAACTGCCTTAGCCAAAGAATGTAGATTTTTTTAAACATGTTGTTTTAACTTTCCGGCTTCGTCAGCGTTTAACGCCGTGCCACATCCGCATACGCATGGCATTGGCGGAATTCCCTTCGGCCTCATCGCGGATAGCCGTTCCGGTAAGCGCCAGAAATGCCTCTTCCAGCGACTCTTTGCCGGTTGTTTCCTTTAATTCCGCCGGCGCTCCAATGGCTATGATCTTGCCATGGTCGATGATCGCGATCCGCTGAGCCATTTGCTCGGCCTCTTCCATATAATGCGTGGTAAAAAAAATCGTGGTATTTTCCAGCCTGTTCAGATCGCTCAAATAATTCCACATATGGTTCCGGGTTTGAGGATCGAGGCCCAGCGTCGGCTCATCCAGAAAAAAAACTTTGGGATGGTGCAAAAGACCCCGCGCGATCTCCAAACGCCTCTTCATGCCGCCGGAAAATTCTTTTACTAATGATCCGCGCCGGTCCCATAGCTCAACGAATTCCAGTAATTGCCTGATTCGGACTTTTCGGATATCGCCAGGCACGTCATAAAGAATGCCGTGAAAATCCATGTTTTCGTAAGCCGTAAGCTCATCGTCCAAACTCGGGTCCTGGAAAACAATACCGAAAGACCTCCGTACCTTGTCAGGTTCGATCGCCGGGTCATGGCCGTCAACAATTATTTTTCCCGAAGTCGGGCTTAATAATGTCGTAAGCATCTTGATGGTAGTCGACTTCCCTGCCCCGTTTGGTCCCAAGAAAGCAAAAATCTCGCCGGCCTTTACCGAAAATGTTACGTCGTTTACGGCCGTATCCGCACCGAATTTCTTTGTAATATTTTTTATCTCAATTATGTTTGCCATGTTTTCCGTTCAATAGTATTATCTTATTCCGCCGCACTATTAAAAACAATGGCTAACTTTCACCTTCCCCAACAAAAAAGAGGGCTTTGATTAGCTCTCTTTAAGACATTCTTCTTTTACGGAATCAATCCGGGCGCGGATCTTTGCATCCAAGCTTTCTTGATACGTCCAAACGAGATCGCGAAGGGCAAATGACGAATCGCTAAGCCTGCTGATATTCTCATAACCCGCCAAAGATGTTTCGGGCTTTATCTCTCTTTCCAAGATTAACGATAACTTTCTATAGGCTTCTTGAAGGTTGTTTTTAATGTCGGCCTCGCCCTCCAAGCTTACGTCCAACATGCAACGCTTAACCGCCTTATCGACCGATGAAAGATCCTCATTCAATTCAATAAGTTGGTGCTTAAAAATATTCTTGTCTTTTTCGCTTCAGGAATAATCTATGACGTGCGAAATATTCTCAAATCGGGAGTCAAAATAATCGACCGCTTTAAGCAATTCGTTTATCACGCCAAACCAATTTAACAGTTCTTTAAATGCTGGATCGAGTGAGCCAAGGTATTCGCCGACAAATCCATTAAGATCTTTTTCCCGGCGCTCCCTTTCGCCTGTTGCCTGCTTCCAAGCTTCAAGCTTCTCTGTTTTCACCGCCTCCAAGCGCAGCAATAATTTCCTGTCTCCTCCGATAAAGCTTGGCCAGACATTCATTTTTGATTCGATAAGACGGCATAGCGGCATTAAATAGTCGCCGCGGATACCGGGCGGATGCTCCGATTCATAATATGCCTTTTCGGCTTCAAACGATCCGTCAGCCGCTTCTTGTTCCGCTTTTTTTGCGGCCTCGATAGCTTTCTGCCTTTCCCGCACTCCGGTAATGATCTCAATTGGTAATTGCATCAAAACCCTCCTTTTAAAGGTGCTGCCATTGCCGGTAATTATACATAAATCATCGATTTTGTAAACAAAAAAGAGAGCTGTTGTTCAGCTCTCCGCGGCTTGTTTTAAAGCCAGTGTTTTAACTTTCTTTATCCGGGCGGCCAGCCATTCTTCGATATCGGTATCGGAATTGCGCGTACCATTTGTCATCCGCCTCATGATTTCCAGAATAACATCGAGCTCATGTTTGGTTGCCTCCATAGTTTCCGATTTCAGTTCGCACGAGCTTAATCGATCAAATAAATCGGTAAGCCACTCGCTGAAAGGCTCCACTAGCCCATCGTCAGCGCGTTCCGCCACGTATTTTTCAAGGGACTCAAGGCCTTTGACCGCCTCGGGAAGCAAAACACGCATTCTCTCCATTCCAGCCGCCCGGATCTCTTCGAACTCCGCCGGTTTTTTAAATCCGATCAGGTCGCACCGGATATCCGTGGCTTCCTGGTAAAACATTTCCGCGATATTATCGATCTCCCTGATCGCTTCAATGACTTCCGAACGCCGTTTATACACCAGACTGGTCGTCCGCAAATACGAGTCGATATGATCGTTCAATCCTTTCTCGGCTTCCCGCTCTCTCATCATTTCTTCGTCCCATTCGGCTTGAGCTTCAGCCTCCCTGTTTTCCAAATCTTTGAATCTTTTTTCCGGGCCGCCCAAAGCTTCGATCCATATGCCGAACTCCCCTTTGATAAAAAAACAAAGCGGAAGCAAATAATTTCGGGGAAATTTTAACCTGCCTTTTTCTCCCCTTGCTTTCTCCAGTTCATCAAGCGCCTCTCTCCAGCGGTTGCCAGCCTGAACAGACTGGTCGCTGTAAGCGTCAACCGCTCCTTGCTTGGCCAGCAGACCTAAAACAAATTCCTCCGGATATTTCATTCAATGCCTCCTTGTTAACGTGCTGTCTGCTCATAATTTAAATAAAATTTCTATTTTGTCAAACAAAAAGAGGAGGTCTTGCCCCCTCCTCCGTAATAGAATTCCGCTAATGCTTATTTACCGAATAGACCTCCCCAAAATCCTTTTTTTGGCTTATCTTGGCCTCCGTTCTTTTGCGGGCCGGGTTTATCTGGCGTGTCTTGTCTTCCCTTGTTCTCTTTTTTGCCATTCTTATTTTCTTTGGCGTCTTTAACGGTAGCGGTTTTTTCCAACCGCTCTTTTTTACCCTTGGTTTTTTCCTCGTTTTCTTTGGCCGGATGGCCCGACATAACGGTTGCCTGTATGATCTCGTCTTGGCCGGCCGCGCCTCTTGTCGGTTCTTTTTTTGGCTTTTCCAAATAAAGAAACTTGTCCTGCAGGCCTTTTAATAAAATATTCGTTTCTCGATCGCGCTCGATCAGATTATCTATTTTTTCGTTAAGGCTTTTTATCTGCTCGTCTTTCACCTGCAACTGGTCGCGCAGCATGCCCGTGGTTTCCTTGAGCAAATCGATGATCTCATTGTCCGGCCTGGGCGCGATGCTGTCGCTCCCCTGCTTGATTCCCTCGCTATTCTTGGCATCGGCCGCCAGTTCCAAAATCTCTAACCGGCTTTCGATCTCTTCTTGGACCGACGGCTGCTGTCCTGTCTGTCCTGTCTGTCCAGTCTTGTCTGACGGTTCCGGCGCCGCACCCGGGACAGTGAAAGGCATTTCAACCGCCAACCGGTCTTGCGCCATATCAACGCTCGCAAATTGAGCCGCCACGGTTTCCGGCGTTTGGTCTTCGGCAAAAGTGATTTGCCTTATTTCGTCTTCGCGGTCTTTTAAAGAATTAAGCTCGGCCCGGCTAAACCGGTATTCCATCGTGCCTTTACGGCTCTTAATGGACACGGGGTTCAAAAACCCTTTGCGGACATAACGGCTCACCGTGCGCGCGCTTTTGTTGAGCATTTCGCACGCTTCAAATAACGTGATAACGTGTTCGTTGTTTGGCTCTTCCATTTGATTAATTAATTGATACTTATAGTTTACGGAAAAAATAAACTAGACGCAATGTCTTGTCTGACCTGTCTTGTCTGACCTGTCTTGTCTGACCTGTCTTGTCTGACCTGTCTTGTCTGACCTGTCTTGTCTGACCTGTCTTGTCTGACCTGTCTTGTCTGACCTGTCTTGTCTTTGATTTATTGATTTACTTTGGGTATAATTTAGTTAAGCATTGAATACTTAAAAACGGTCGGCAAACCTGTTTGTCGCCGATTTCAAAGATTCAATACAAAATTAAAATAATAAATTGCGCCATCAACTTGTCCGGCCTGCAACTGTTAAAGGCGCTTCCGGCAACATGGTACGCATTTAAATTCTATGGCGGAAGCTGAACAACGTTATAATGACCAGACAGGACAAACATCGGAAGACAAGACAGGACAGACAAGACAAACATCGGAAGACAAGACAGGACAGACAAGACAAACTGATTTGTTGCCTTCTTTCAGTCAGATTCTTGGCAGTTCGTGGCAGATCTACCGGCTTAAAATCAAGGCTTTGATCGGTATTACATTGATCCCGGTTTTAGCTTCTTTGTTTTTTGTAATTATTGCGCTGCTTTGCGTCGCTTTATTTTCAGCATTAGGCGTTGTGACTGGCGGAGCGTATACCTCAATTATTGTTGTTATAGCGATCGTACTCGGGCTTATTGCCGTCATTGCTTTATTGTATTTGGCCTTTTGGGGCCAAATCGCGCTTTTATACAATATCGGCTCCGGGGAAGCGATAGGGGCGGTCGAATCCTATAAAAAAACCAAAGGCAAGATTTGGGATTTTGCTTGGATAGCTTGTCTTGTTGGATTGATCGAATTATGCGGTTATTTGTTGCTTCTAGTGCCGGGTATTATTTTTTCGATTTGGTTTTCCTTTGCCACGATCGTTTTTTTATTTGAAAATGAAAAGGGGATGAACGCCCTCTTAAAAAGCCGCGAATACGTAAGAGGAAAGTGGTGGAACGTATTGATCCTTCTGTGGGCGATGAGCGGGCTTTTTCTTCTATTATCCTGGACGTTTTCGTTCCTCGGCGACGGGCTCAAGGCAGCCAATTCTCATGAAGCGATCCAGCTTTTGTTCGGCTTTGTTGAGCAAACCGCCTTATTCATCCTTGCCCCGCTGCAAACCGTATTCGTTTACCAAACCTTTAAAAGCTTGAAAGCCGTGAAACCAGAGATGGTCTTTACACCCAGCAAAAGAACCAGGACGGCGGCTATTATTACCTGCGTTCTTGGCGGATTGGTGTTGGTTGCGCTTATCGCCTTAGCGGTAATCGGTATCGCGGCCCTGTCGCAAACAGGCATTGGCCTGGAAGCATTATTCAACCAATAAACTACAACCTGCGGGCGGATAAATAAACTACGCCGGGGCAGAGCCCCGGAGTATTCTGCCAGTTAAATAAGGGGGTGCTTCGTAACGAAAAACAGGACGCTAGGTCCTGTTTTTTCTTTGGTCGGGGCGCAGGGAATCGAACCCTGTCTGCATCCTCCCGAAGGATGTATACTACCGGCATATTCCGCCCCGCTAAGCGGGGCAATTGCCCCGCAGGTTGCGGGGCGCCCCGGATGATTTTTTCAATATCCAAATCTTAACCCAGTAACGATGTTTTGTAAATATAGCCAGCGATAAGAAAAATCCGCGCCATGCTGCCGCGGCAAACTTTTTCGTCGCGGAGCCAAAACTATAATAACAATTTTTTCAAAAAAATTTCTGAATAGTTTTCAGAAACTTCGACAACTTATTTTTTTCATCGAACCTCCAACGGCGGGGGATAGGGAGGATTTTAATTTTGCGTCTTTTGCTTTTTTACGTAACCCAATATTTTTTCTTCGTCATTTTGTCGTTTTTCTCTTCCACATCTTCCTTCTTCTCTTCAGCCAGCCTTGCGGTTTCCGCCAGTTCTTTTTCGTTTAGCCGGCCAAGCTTCCGAACTTGGGAGGTTAAAAACGTTTTATCGTTTTTGTCCGGGTCTTCCAAAACAGTTCCGAGCAAAATATCCAGGATCGCCCCGACCTTTGGGCCGGGCGGAATATTTAAAATCTTCATTACGTCCTGGCCGTTGACGCAGAGCATTTTTACCGAAATCGGATCTTTGGCTGTCTTCTCGATCAAATAGCGCATATGCCTCAATTTATAAGGTTCGGCTTTAGGGCAGCCCGAACCGATCCGGTCAGCCATTCTTACCTGGAGCAATTCATCCACGTTCTCCATGCCGACTTTCCGGACCAGCCGCCTCACCGAAGCTTCGCCGACCTCGCCCACATTGTAATAAAACAAATGATATCTCACTAAACGGGTGATTCTTTCCGCGTCGGTTTTTTTGAATTTAAGCCGGTTTAAAATTTGCTGAACCATTTTAGCTCCGATGACTTCGTGGTTATAGAAAGTCGAGTCCGGCCCGTTTCCTTGTTTGGCGCGCGGTTTGCCCACGTCGTGGAGCAGGGAGGCGATCTTTACATATATATTGAATTTGGAGCGGGCGGCAAATCGCAGCGAATATAAAGAATGCTTATAGATATCGTAGACATGATGCTTGTTCTGGCCGACATCGTAGCCCTCTTCGAGCTCCGGAATAATATGCCCCAAAAGCCCCAATTCTCGCAGCAGCTCAATGCCTTCGTCGGCGCGGTCGGTAGCCATCATTTTCAGGAATTCATCGCGGATCCTTTCTTTGGAAATATTGCCCAGCAAGCGGGCGTTCTTTTTGACCGCCTCGGAGGTTTCGGCATCGATGATCCAGCCTTTGCCAAGAGTAATCGCAAACCTGGCTGCGCGCATCATCCGCAGCGCGTCCTCGGAAAACCTCTCGTTCGGGTCGCGCACGGCTTTGATGATCTTGGCTTGCAAATCGCTTTGTCCGCCAAACGGATCAATGATCTCAACCTCGGATTTGCCGCCGCCGGGATCATAGCTCAAGGCGATGGCATTGACCGTAAAATCCCGGCGCGCCAGATCCTCTTTGATGTTTTTTGCCCATGCCACGCTGTCGGGATGGCGCTGGTCGCTGTATTCCGATTCAATACGGTAGGGGGTTATTTCGATCTCAAAAATTTCTTCCTTTCCCAAACCGTCTTCACTTTTTCCGGGGGGGTCCATCCTTTCTATTCTGGCTGTAATCGTACCGAATTTATTGTCGGTATAACTATTTAAAAAGGCTGCTTGGATCTGGTCAGGCAGCGCGCTGGTTGCAACGTCCCAATCTTCGGGCTCGGCCTTGCGCAACAGGTCGCGAACGCATCCGCCTACTATATATGCTTCAAAACCGCGCCTTTTCAGCTCTTCAACCGCAAACTTCACCTCTGAAGGTATTTTTTTCAAAATTTCCATGATGTATCCTTTTTTAGCCGTTTTATACCGATTTTCCGACGGTTCTGCGGTAAAAGGCGTTAGCAAGGTCTTCGCGGCATGCCCGGCCGCACAGCATTTGGCCGGCCGCTTAAGTGAATTCAGCTTACATTACAATTTGCTTTTTTTCAATAATTCTGGTATAAAAAGCTAGTGCTTGTTGCCAAAATCGCTCGTTGCGTTTTTTGGCCTCTGTAGCTTAATGGATAAAGTGCCGGTCTTCGGAACCGGCGATGGGGGTTCAATTCCCTCCAGAGGCACAAGAAAGGAAAAACGGGCGTTAAAGCGTTATCGTCATAAGACGATAAGGAACGGAAGCGGTTAACAATAGAAAGCAAAAATAACTTGGTCCCAGGGTTTAAAAAAATGAAAAAAACAATACTAAGTTCGTTCGTTATTGTTTTGTTTTTTGCGGCTGCCGCTCAAGTTTCCGCCTCGGGATTGGTTCCTTGCGGAGGCCCCGAAGAAGCGCCTTGCGATCTTTGTTTTTTGTTCTCGTTGGTAAAGTCAGCCGTCGATTTTATTCTTCTTACGGTTATTCCGCCCGTTGCCGCCTTGATTATCATCTTGTCGGGAATTAACTTGATGGCCAACAAGAACAGCCCGGAAACAATAAATAAAACGAAAAAGGTGTTGTATTCAACGTTTTTCGGACTCGCTATTATTTTTACGGGCTGGGTGGTAATAAACACGGCTTTATCGGCAATGAAAATCGCTGTTTGGGAAGCCAATGAAGGAAAATGGTGGAAATTTTCCTTGGTATGCGCCGGCCACGGCGGAGAATACGAGGAAAAAGATCTTGAAGTGTGCGAGGGAATGGAAAATGAGCAAAATAAGTAAAATAAGTACTATAAGTAAAATAAGTAAAGTAGAAAAACCAAGAAACCAAAGAAAAATATTAGAAAGAGCGGGAACAGGGCAATAAGCCCGTTGGGCCCCCATAACTCAACGGTAGAGTAACTGCCTCTTAAGCAGTGAGTTGCAGGTTCGAATCCTGCTGGGGGCACATCGAGTCGCGTTATCGGTAAAAAGCTTAAACGAAAATTAATTAAATAATACGTAATAATTTTCTGCGGAATTAAAAAGAAAAATATGTTAACCAAAGAAGAGAAAACAAAATTGATAGAAAAGTATAAACTTCATAACGAAGATACGGGCTCTCCGGACGTCCAAGTGGCGATTTTAAGCGAGGAGATCGAAAGACTCCAGAGCCATTTAAAAAAGCACCAAAAAGACATCCACTCAAAACGCGGCCTGCTTAAAATGGTGTCAAAACGCCGCAAGTTTTTAAACTATCTGCGCGATATCGATGCAAGCCGATATGCCTCTGTTTTAAAAAAGATCGGGCTTAAGAAATAAACCAACCATTGCCGCTTAAGCGGCAATTTAGTTGGAAAAAGCCGTTAGAATACAATGAACACAGTTCCTCAACTAGTCGGCCAGAGGATAGCCGTTCTAATCGACGTTCAAAACCTTTATCATTCGGCCCGGAATCTTTATCAAGCCCGGGTCAATTTTCGGGAAATCCTTAAAGTAGCGGTTGGCCGCCGGAATCTGATCAGGGCGTTCGCCTACGTGGTAAGAACGAAAACCGGGGAAGAAAAACCGTTTTTCGAAGCGTTAACCAAGCTTGGGATCGAAACGCGGATCAGAGATCTCCAGGAATTCTACGACGGGCTGAAAAAAGCCGATTGGGATGTAGGCATCACTGTAGACGCCATAAGGATCTCTCCCTCGATCGATACCATCGTGTTGGCTTCCGGAGACGGCGATTTCCTGCAACTCGTAGACTACCTGAAAAACCAGGGCAAGAGGGTAGAGGTAATCGCGTTCGGCCGGTCAGCTTCGTCGAAACTGAAAGAATCCGCCGATGAGTTCATCGACATCGAAAAATATCCGGATAAGTTTTTATTAAGAAAATGATTTTAGAGGCTGTCTGAAAACTCTGGTCAGAGCGAAATTTTGAGATTTCGAGCGAACCAAGTTAAGAAAAAGGAGGCATGCTTAAAGCTAAGCCTGCCGACGATTGATGAATTCGGTGCAGCCGAAAAATCAAAATTGCAGTTGAATAGAGTTTTGAGGCAGTCTCTTAGAGATTCCGCCGAATCAAAAACCGGCAAAACATTCCGCCAGATAAATTTAGAAAGATTATGGAAAAAGACAAGAATTTAAAAAACAACCAAGATAAACAAAGCAAACATTTGCTAACCCTGGGCAGTGCCGAGCTAAGCGTTGAAATCAACGTTTTGGCCGAACAGGCCAACGGCGCGGCTTTAGTGCGTTACGGCGACACCATGATTTTAGCCACGGCAGTCATGTCGCAAGGAGAAAAAGCCAATATGGGATTCTTTCCCTTAATGGTGGACTATGAAGAAAAATATTACGCGTCCGGAAAAATAAAAGGCTCGCGGTACGTCAAAAGGGAAACGCGGCCAAGCGACGAGGCTATCCTCAACGCCCGGTTGATAGACCGGACCATCCGGCCGCTTTTCCCCGATTGGATCAAGAGAGAAGTCCAAACTGTCATCACGGTGCTTTCCTGGGACGCCCAAAACGAGCCTGATATTTTAGGGTTGCTCGGCGCGTCTCTGGCTTTAGGAGTTTCCAATATTCCCTGGAACGGACCGACGGCAGGAGTGAGGGTAGGGTTGGTGGATGGAAAATACATACTTAATCCAACCTATGAACAGCGTTTGAACAGCGAAGTCGATGTAGTCTTTACGGGAATAGAAAGAAAAGGTAAGGTGATCATCAATATGATCGAAGGAGGGTTCAAAGAAGTACAGGACGACATGATCACTAAGGCGTATGATTTTGCCAAACCCTACATTAAGCAATTATTGGATTTCCAGGTCGAGATCATCAAGGAAGCCGGCAAAGCCAAAGAAGACATCGCAAAACCGGCCCAGGATCTCGAGCTTGAAAAATTCATTACCGATTCAATCGGCGACTCCCTTGAAAAAGCGCTTTACCAGGAAGATAAAAGAATCCGTGCTGAAAAAATAAAAAACGTCCAGGATAATCTGGAAAAAGCCTTGTTGGAAAAATATCCCGATCAGGAAGACAAGATCCGCTATGCGAGCAATTTTGTAGATCAAGAAATCGAAAGGCTTCTCCACGAAAACGTTTTAAAAAGGGGGCTGCGCCCGGATGGACGGAAACTAGACCAAGTCCGCGGCATCAGCGCACTGATCGGATTGGTTCCCCGCGCCCACGGATCCGGATTTTTCACCAGGGGTGAAACAAAATGTCTGTCCATTTTAACGCTTGGAGCGCCTGGAGATTCGCAATTGCTGGAGGGCATGGAAATAGTCGGAAAAAAACGGTTCCTGCACCATTATAATTTTCCTCCATATTCCGTCGGCGAAGTAAGGCCCATGCGCGGACCGGGCCGAAGGGAAATCGGGCACGGGATGCTTGTTGAAAAAACTCTTCTTTCTTTGATGCCCAGCGTTGAAGACTTCCCTTACACCATCAGGGTCGTTTCGGAAATCCTTTCATCCAACGGTTCGACTTCCCAGGCAGCACTATCAGCAGCTTCGCTGGCTTTGATGGACGCGGGCGTTCCTATTAAAACCCTGGCAACCGGCATATCTTTGGGGCTTATTACCGACGAACAGGGAAATTACAGAATATTGACCGATATCCAGGGACCTGAAGATCATTACGGCGACATGGATTTCAAAGTTGCCGGCACCCGGACGGGAATTACGGCAATCCAAATGGATGTTAAGATCGACGGTATCGACGAACGCATACTTAAAGAAACCCTACATCGCGGAAAGGAAGCCCGTTCTTACATCTTAGACGAAATGGAAAAAGTAATCTCTAAGCCCCGCCCGGAACTTTCACCGTACGCGCCGCGCATCCTGACCCTCCAGATCAATCCGGAGAAGATCCGCGAAGTGATCGGGCCGGGAGGAAAAATGATCAACGAAATCATAGACCAATGCGGCGTGCTGATCGATATCGAAGACGATGGAAAGATATTCATTACCGCCGAGAAGGAAGAATCCGGGAAAAAAGCCGTGGAGTGGATCGAAAGCATTACGCGTGAAGTCAAGGTAGGGGAGGTATTCCAGGGAAAAGTGAAAAGAATACTCAACTTCGGCGCTTTTGTGGAAATCCTGCCCAACCAGGAGGGAATGATTCACATCTCCAAGCTATCCGACCACCGGGTCAATAAAGTGGAGGATGTTGTTAAAATCGGCGACATGGTCCAGGTAAAAGTGATTGGAATCGACGAGCTGGGCCGCATTGATCTTTCCTTGAAAGACGCGAAAAAGTAGGCAAAGCTGATTTTAGCCTTCTTCAATACCAACAAACCAGTTGCAAAATTATCTCATAAAAAACGGCCGAAAAAACAGGATGAATATTTTATCCTGCTTTTTTGTCCAAATGGGCGATTATGCACTTTGAAAAGAAAAAATTAAGGTTTATGATAGAATAAACAACCTCGCTTTTGGGAGAATTGGTTGTTTATTGGTTCTCCGTATAATTGCGTACTAAAAAAACGCTATCGGAACCAATAATAGCGCAAAACCAAGCTTATGGCAGTTTTCTCAACAATTTATACGCTCCAACCATGCTGAACCTAAAACACGGCCAAATCAGAACAATGGCTCAGGATGTTGCGAGCCTCCAAGGAAAAAGCTCCAAGGAAAGCGCGGTGTTGGAAAAAAACACGATAGAAGGCGACTTGGAGAGCAGGCTGGCAAATACATTGTTAGAAATGGAAAGAAGAAATGCTTCTTCGGGTTTGAGCGTGGAACAGCCGCCGATACAGGCCCAAATTCCGCCGGCTCCCGGGTTGCCGAATATGCCGGTTCCTGCGCCAACTTCCGCCCCTCCGGACCCTGCGCCTAATCCGCCGCAGCCAGATCCGGCTCTGGCTGGAAATTCTCTGGAAAAACAACTGGAAGAAAAAATCGCCAAAGAAATGATGGCTTCTTTGCCGGACTCGTTTGGCCTTCAGATGGAGAAGCCTCCGGCTCCGCCGCAACCGGCTGCCCAAGAAAACGAAAAAGAAGAAAAAAAGCCCGAATCCGAAAAAATCAAACTTAAGAAGCCGGAACCGGCTGCTTCCCTGAAAGACAATCCTCCCGCTTTCGAAATTATGCCCAAAAGCGAAGCGGAAATCGAGGAAAAAGTTAAAAAAGAGCTTGAAGAGGAAAGGGAAAAATTAAAATTGCAAAAGTTGGAATCGGCCGAAAAAGACATTGAGGAAGAAAAAAAGAAAAAACTTGAAGAAAAAACCGCCAAAGAAAAAGAAGATGCGGTAATTTCCGAAGAAGAAAAGAAAAGGCTGAAGAGAAAAGGGGAGCTTGAATTACCCGTTCTGCTGAAAGAAGCCAAAGAAAGGATTTGCATCGACAGATCCGAAGTGGAAAAACATCTTGCAGACCTTGCCACCAAAGATGAACCGCTGGAAAAGCAAAGGGCCCAATTGAAAGCCGAAGTGGAATTGGCAAAAAGCGGAGAGCTTGGATTGATCGTTGAGAAAGAAAAGGAAATTGAAGATAAAAAAGAACGCCTCGAGAAAACCGGCGCTGCCAACCTGACGCTGGCGGACGAAAAGTTGCTGTCCCAAAAGCTCTGGGACATCGAAGACAAGAGAAAACAAATAGAAAGAAGAAGATGGGAAATAGAAGACCAAATTACCCGATCTGAGATCGAGATAAAAAAGATCGAATTGGAGCTGGCCGATAAAAACGAAGAAAGGAACAAGATCAGGGAGGTCGTCAGCAAATTAACCGCCAAGGAAAAACTCATTGATTTTGTCGAAAAGAAAAAAACATGGATCAAAGAAATAACCAAGATCAGAGAAGAAAAAGACGGATTGCTCCCGGAGGCGGAGACAATCGCCTCCGAAAAACAGGATAATGAAGACACGCTGAAAGAATTGATCGAAAGCGAAAAGGCTATTACCGAGGAGCTGAAAATGGTTGAAGAAAAAGAAAAACAAGCGCTAACCTACGATGAGAAAAGAGTGATTGAAAAAATGCGCTGGAAGGTGGAAAGCGACATGAGAAGGACGATCAAGGAAAAATGGCAGCATGTGCTAGCCAGGGAAAAGATCGACGAAGCTGAAAAAAACATTCTTGCCAAGATCGAAAATACCGAAAACCGGCTAAAAACACTTGAGGACGAAATATCGGCCGAAGAGATAATTTTGGAAAAAGAAGGGCTCAACGTAAGAAAAATCCGCGAAGAAATCGGCACGATCTTTGAAGAAACTGGTTTTGATTTTGACGATTCTATTCTGGAAGAGATCGACCAATCGGATTTGGTTATAAGCGATTACCATGAAGAAGAAACTGAAGCATGGGTCAAAAAACCGGAAACAAAAGAGCCTGAAGAGGAAACCGAACCGTCTTTCGCCAATCCGGAAAACCCGGTTCCCGAAAACAAACCGGCGGCCGCGTTTAGGGAAGACGGGGACTATAGAAAAAAAAGCAGCCTGATGGCGGCGGAACCGGCCCAGCCCGCAGAACAAGCGCCTGTTGATCCGCAAGCGAGGGTGGGCAGGGAACCTCTCGCAGAGGACGCCCGCCCTAATGGCTCGTTTCTGGAACCGATCGACGATAAAGGAATCGGATCCGCTCCGAAAACAAATTTAGGCTTTCGAGACGTCGGACCGGAACAACCGGCGCCGGCCCTTGACAATCGCTGGCCTCGCGAGAACGAATCTGCGGCTGACAACCGAGACTTATCGGCATTATATCAATCGCCCAGGCCAATTAAAAAAGAGACGGAAGAGGAAGAACCGGATAATCCCTGGACGAACCGCTGGAGCCAAACGCAAAAACCTTCTTTCCCCGATCCGGAAATAAATCCAATGGCCGCGGCAGCCGGCAGGAAAGAAAGAAATGAAACGAAACAGGATGATGAGCTTTCTTTATCGGAAGACCTGCCCGCAAAATCATCGAGCGGGAAAAAACTGATGATCAGGATTTTAATCCTGCTTGTCAGTCTGGCGGTTATCGGCGGAATCGTGCTAATCGTTTTCACAAAAAAATCAAACGATAAGCCAAACGAAGAAGAACCGAACACCGAAGAGCCGGCAGGGGACGATGACAGCACGGGGGATGATGACAACGATGACAGCACGGGGGATGATGACAACGATGACAGCACGGGGGATGATGACTCTGAACCTCCCGCCGAACCGACCTCGCTGATCTCCACCGTCTCCACTTTAAACATCAAGGGCGATGGTACCGATATTCCGGATAAGCTGTCCGCTTATCTGGAGAGGAAGTTTGAAGGCGAAGGATATTACCGGATTTTGATCCAAAATAAAGACGATGAGTATATCGGCGTCCGGGAATTTTTCGATTTATTCGATTCAAAAACTCCGGATAACCTGTTTGACCACTTATCCGGCAATTTTACGCTTTTCGTTTACGCCAGCAAGGGAGACAACCGGCTTGGCCTTATCGCAGAAATCTCTGATCCGGACGGATTTGAAAGCCTTATGAAAAAATGGGAGACAACTATGGAAAAGGACTTGGGCGGATTTTTCAAGTTCCTGGGAAAAACAAAAAACGCCTCTCCGTCATTTTTCAAGACCGGATCCATTCCGAACAGTCAGACAAAATTCCGGTATCTTTCTTTTCCGCTTCCGCCGTCAAACACGAATTCCGGTCTTTGCTACGCGTCAAACGATAAATATTTCATCCTTACCTCGTCGGGAGAAAGCTTGATCAAGATCTTTAACCAATTAGTAAACTAAAAACAAAAATAAAAACAGAAAAAGCCAAAAAGTAAAACCGAAAATTAATTAATTTTTATGGAAAAAAAGAAAAGCACGAAAACCGTTGAAAAAACCAAAGAAAGAGTCGGAAAAGGGCTGCTGGAAGAGTTAAGAATTAAGCTGGAAGGGGAGAAGGTTGCGGTTGAGCAAGAACTTCAAAAGATAGCCACGAAGAATGATAAGATCCCCGGAGATTGGAAAAGCAAATTTCCATTCGGTAATTCCGATTCGGGCAGCGCCTCCCTGGAACGGCAAGCGGATGAAGTGGAAGAATATACAACGCGACTTCCGATCGAACACAACCTGGAAATCAAGCTCCAAGACGTAAACTCCGCGCTGGAAAAAATTAAAAAAGGAAAATACGGGCTTTGCGAAAATTGCGGCCGTATGATCCCGATCGAACGGCTGAAGATCTACCCGGCCGCCAAACTTTGCCTGGATTGCCAAAAGTAAAAAATCTGTTAATTTGCAGGCCCCGGGCCAGCCCCGGGAACAAAATTCCGATTTTAATCGAAAACTCCGCGCTTTACGCGGAGTTTTTGTTTTGGCCAGCCCGCTCTGGACATTTTTTTTGTTTTTGTTAGATTTTAGTATTTAAAATTACCGCCAGCCAGGCTAGCCGAACATTCCTGTTTTCAGCCTCGCCGCGATAAGACACAAGGAAAAATATGCCATCAAAAGTATTTTCGGCCGCAGTTATCGGACTGGACGCTCAAATCATCGAAGTTGAAGTGGACTCAACTTACGGGTTAAGGCACTTTGAGATCGTCGGCTTGCCGGACAAATCGGTCCAGGAAGCCAAAGAGCGCGTCGCAACGGCAATCGACAGCGCGGGATTCCCGTCCCCGAACAACCAGCCTGTAAAAGTTTTGGTTTCTTTGGCTCCCGCCGATTTAAAAAAAGAAGGCGCTTTATATGACCTTCCAATAGCCCTCGGATATCTGCTGGCCGAAAAGATCATCAAATTCAACCCTTTGAGGAAAGTATTCATCGGAGAACTTGCCCTGGACGGAAAACTCCGGCCGGCAAAAGGCATAATATCCTTGGCTATTGCCTGTAAAGAAAAGGGGATTGAGGAGATCATTTTACCCAAGGAAAATGCCGCCGAAGGCGGTTTGATAAAAGGCGTTAAAATCATCGGCGTGGAAAGCTTAGACGAAACAATTGATTATTTAAATGGCAAAAAAATCATCGAACCGACAGTCACTGATACAAAAAATTACGTTTTTACCGGACATATCCCAGGAGACCTGGCTTTGATCTCCGGACAAGAATCGGCAAAAAGAGCCTTAGAAATCATTGCAGCGGGCGGACACAACCTGTTAATGTCGGGACCGCCGGGAACCGGAAAAACTTTACTGGCTAAAGCTTTGCCTTCCATTATGCCGCCTTTATCATTCGAGGAATCATTGGAAGTCACTAAAGTTTACAGCGTTTGCGGCCTTCTGTCCGCAAATTCTCCTTTAATAACGCAACGGCCTTTCCGCGCCCCGCACCATACTTCATCGTGCGTCGCCCTGATCGGGGGAGGGAATCCGCCCAAGCCCGGAGAGATCACGCTGGCCCACCGGGGAGTTTTATTCCTTGATGAATTTCCGGAATTCCACCGCGACGTTCTGGAAGCGCTCCGCCAGCCGATCGAAGAGGGAAATATAAACTTATTGCGGGCGCGCCACGCTTTAACCCTTCCGGCCCGCTTTACCCTGATTTTAGCCGCCAATCCTTGTCCCTGCGGAAATTTCGGCAACCCCGACAAAAGGTGCGTCTGCGCCAGCTCCCAGATCAAAATGTACCAAAAAAAACTTTCCGGCCCGCTAATGGACCGGGTGGATCTTTTTATCACAGTGCCATCCGTTAAATACGAAAAGCTGGCGGCAACCGATAGCGACGCAAAAAGCAGCCAAGCCGCCCGGGAAAAAGTTCTGAAAGCGCGCCTCATACAGCAAATCCGTTTCAACAATTTTACCACTAACGCCGAAATGGGGATCGTTGAAATAAAAAAACACTGCCTTTTGGACGGCAGGTCGAAAACTTTGCTGAAAAATTATGTGGATTCGGGCAAATTGTCGGCCCGGGGATACCACCGGGTTTTAAAAGTGGCGCGCACGATCGCCGACCTGGAAGGCGCAGAGAACATCCTATTTGACCATCTGGCCGAAGCCCTGATGTACCGACCCAAAGGCAGTATCGGCTAGCGTTTCGTGAATGGATTGACCGTGCCGATCACTTCGAAGTGCAGATGGCAGCCGGTGGACAATCCCGTATTGCCCATTAGGGCGATATTCTGTCCCTTGGAAACCGCCTGGCCCGATTTTACGAAGATCGTCTGTAAATGAAAATATTTAGTGACCGCTCCGCTCGGATGGAGAATGGTAATATAATTTCCCGCCCCCTTGTTCCAGCCATAAGCGACGCGCTGAACCGTGCCGGACGCAGACGCGTAAATAGCATCGCCGCATTTACCGTTGGAAAGATCCACTGCGTTATTATAATGCAATCCTTGGGTCAAACGGCAAGGAAGGCTGATCGGGCACATGAAGTAATCTCCCGGAAGGCTTAAGCCGCTTGTCAAACCCCCGTTAGGTTTAACCGTTGTGGCCGCGCCGGTTTTTGCCTTGGCAACGGCTTTCGGCATTTTTCCGCCGGGAATAATTAAAGTGTCTCCGATATAAACATCGGCTTCGTCTGAAAGTTTGTTAAAAGCCACCACATCGGCTGCTTTGGCTTGATATTTTTGCGCCACAACCGATACCGTATCGCCGTTGGCTACGTTGTGGACAACGCCGGAAACCGGAAGAATAACCAAAATTTGGCCGGTTTTTATTTGCGCCGTCGCGGACAGATCGTTGGCCCAAAGGATAGTGTCGGCGCTGATGCCAAACTTTTCCGCAACTCCCGCAACCGTATCTCCCTGTTCAACAATATATTCTATGATCGCTCTTTGGTCATCTTCCATTTTCAGGTTCTCTTGGTAATATTCATCTCCCCCGACCAGCGACCCGAGAACCTTGGTAGAAACCGTGATCGGGGGAGTGGAAGCCCTAACGCAGGAGCTATCGATCAAAAGAAAATCCGGTGATTCAAGCCGGGTTTGTTTTAAGGCGTCAAGATAGGCATTTTGCGAGCTTTCGATACAAATTTGGCCATTTTCTTTGGTATTGGTAATCGTAGCCGAAAACGCCAAAGAAGCGCTAAACAAAACCGCTCCGACAAGGAGAAGTTTGGAAATATTTCTTAATTGGACCTTAATAGACACGTATTCATTATATCGCGGCACAGGGCTAATTGTCAAGCAAGAAACATGTTAAAAACATGTTAGAATAAGATTGTGCTCACACCGCCGCATTCGGCTGTTAAACAAGCAAAATCCAAGGCAAAACACGCTTAATTCGTAGCCCGAAGCCAAGCTCTCCGCCAGCCGCGGAAATCATCGCATAAAAAAAACCATCCGGATGGAAAAATCATCGATTAAAACAATATTGGCCGGACGCGGCGCTTTGCCGAAAAAAAGATTCGGACAGAACTTTCTTTGCGACCGCAACATTACCGAAAAAATGGTTAAAGCCGCGAATCTCGAGCCGAAAGACGTTGTTTTAGAGATCGGACCGGGTACCGGAATCCTGACCAAAGAAATAGCTAAAAAAGCGAAAAAAGTGATTGCCGTGGAACTTGACCGCCGGATGGTTGCGGTTTTGCGGGATACTGTTCGCCTCGAAAACGTAAAGATCGTTGAAACCGATATCCTTAAGTTCGATGAAAAATCGTTGCCGCCCGCCTATAAGGTGGTGGCGAATCTGCCTTTCTATTTATCCGCGCCGGCCATTAGAAAATTCCTGGAAAGCGAAAACCAGCCGCAAAGCCTTACTCTTATATTGCAAAAAGAAGTCGCTCAAAGGATAGCAGCCAAGCCCGGAAAAATGAGCATTTTAGCGGTTTCCGTCCAATTCTACTCTCATCCTTTGATCGTCTGCAGTATTCCCCGAAGCTGTTTCTGGCCCGTTCCCAGCGTCGACAGCGCTATTTTGAAGATTACGCCGAATAAAAACAAACCGGAAAAAAATTTTTCCGCTCTATTTTTTAAAATCGTGAAGGCGGGATTTTCCCAGCCCCGAAAGCAGTTGGTAAATAATTTTTCAAAAAACCTTTTTGGGCCCGGCAACAGGAGAAGGGAAGAGATTGAGCTGTGGCTTAAGCAATCCGGCATTGGCCCGGCCCAAAGAGCCGAAACGCTGGCAGTCGACCAGTGGATAAGTCTGGCCAAGACCTATTCATTAATAGTTTAAAAGAACTTATAATATATTAAACATATTAACGAATATATAACATGCCAATGTTCGATTTTTTTCATCGAAACTTCATGGTCTGCAATAAAAATTTTTTGCGTTCCCTTGGCTTGTTATTATTTTTGTTGCTGGTTTTTTCGGGAACCAACGTTCAAGCGGAAGATGATGATGACGAATGCAATCCCTGTTGCCATCACGTTTATTACACTTGCTCAAGCTCCTGCGGCGGCACCTTAAGGGACATACATCAAGACACTTGTTGCGGCGAATCATGCAACAGCCCCACGTATGATTGCGAGGACTGGCAAAAATGCGACCCGAGCGAAGCGGTCGGCGGAAAATGTTATTGCGACGGTTCCTGCCTGGAAAAACCCAAGGATCCGGTCTATTACAACAATCCGGAATATGTCCACCAGCCCCAGCACACCGTTGGAGACAAAGACGTCAAGTTGCCGGTAAAGCTTGAATGGACCGACGTACCCGGATGGAAAAACAAAGGCGGCCCGGGCGCCCATAAAAAAGATCCCTACGGCCCCCAATCCTACGTGATCGCCCTTAAAAATACTGCCGTACTGCCGAACGCAGAAGAAGAATACACCAAAGTCCTGCCCGAATCGGAGTTCAATTCGGTATCAGACGGCCAGCCTTGCCTTTTAAAATCGGCAGCTGAAGTTCCCTGGAACGTAAAGGCCTGTTGCAATACCGACGGCACCAATTGCGGGCCCACGGCTTATTTTTCTTTTACAACCAGCTCGGCTCCCGAACCGAAGGCGCCTTACGATCCGGACTGGGTAGGGGATAAAGCCGCCGAGAACCTGGGTGTCCATACCGACGTAAACACCTTAAAACTCGAATGGTGCCCTTTAAGAGACGTGATGGCTTACCGCCTGCTGGCTTACACTGTAGATGGCAAAGAAGAAAAATGCATTCACGCCCTATCGCAAGGCAAAGATTGCAAACCCTACGATATTATGACGGCGAATGGGGCAGGAATACCTCCAACCTCGTTAAAAAACAGCGACACCGGTTTTTTTACCAAAGATTTTACTTATTCCTGGACCGTGCAAGGATGCAAAGGTTTGGATGGAATAAATTGCACCGACTGGAGCCAAAAATGGAAATTCAAATTAAATGATTTTGCTTTAGAACCCCCCAGCCTTTACGCCCCTCCCGACGATCCGGAAGGCAAAACACCGGTCGGTCTGCCCGTTAAATTCGCTTGGGACGGCAAAGCCGGAAGCAACTCATACATCTTTGACTTAACCGGCGTAGCCTTAACGAACGAGGAAAAAAACCGCAAGATATCAACAGTAACGATAGACTATCCAAAGCTCCAACTTGACAAAATCTATACTTGGCGCGTCAAACCTTGCTGGGATTATGAATCAAAAGAATGCGAAGACGCCGCCTGGTCCAAAACTTTCACTTTCCGGACAACCGGCCGGCCTCCGATCCCGGAATCAATGAAACCGGAAGGCAGCAATGTCGGATTGCCGGCTATCTTTACCTGGGAAAACGTCCCGGGCGCGAAATCGTTTGTTTTTCAAATAGAAGGCAATGGGATAAATTTAGAAAGAACCGTAATCGATCCTAAAGTGGCGGATATCGGCTCTCCCGACCTGAAACCCGAAAAAACCTATGTCTGGAAAGTTAAAACCTGCGCCCGCGAAGCGGGGGAATTATGCGGCGAATGGAGCGAAACGAAAAGCATCACAATTTCCGCCATCGGCGCGCCGACCAATCCCAATCCTCCCGACGGATCAACCATCTATTCCGACGAACTGCCTAAAGACCTCACCTGGGACAAAGTTGACGGAGCCGGCGCTTACAGAACAACCATTACCTACACGGCGAAAGACGCGGACGAAACCAGTGAATGCCCGACCGGAACGTCAAAAGAACAGATAGTTTTGGGCCCAGCCCATCAAATCAGCTCTTCCTGCCTGGGAACTTACGTTTGGCAGGTCCAGTCGTGCCTTGATACCGAATGCAAGTTATTGGGCGGCACCGGTCCGGAATGGACGCTTAACATCAAACAAAACCCCGATAACGCGAAAACAACGGGAGGCCTGGTTATTTGCGGCCGGAATTACGACAATCCAGACACCTCTTGGAACGAAAGAAACGCCTGCAACATCGGCCATATTTTTCTTATGCTCCAGGTGATCTTCGAATTCTTTCTTTTCCGGCTGTCGATCGTTATTCTGGTAATACTGGTGCTGATCACCGGCGTGATCTTTTACACATCGCTAGGCGACGCGGCCACGATCCAGCGGGTGAAAAGCCTCTGGCGGGCGGCAGGATTAGGCTATCTTATCGTGCTGTTTGGCTGGGTGGTCGTATCGGTTCTGCTTACGGTTCTGGGCTTCCAGTTCGGTTCGTGGTGGAAAATTAAAAACTGATAATTTCAAATGAGGCCGGCAAGCTTATCCATCATAATAATCTTCGCGATGATCCCGATCCTGGCCATTTTGGCATACGGCCAGTTTAAAACCGCTTTCAGTTCGGAATTCGACGCCGGCGCGCCGGAACCGATCCTAACCAAATTTGACCCTGGCCAAAGCCTGGAAGGGTTAAAAAAGGAAAAAAATCCGGAACGGCTGGAATTCCGCGATCCTGCCGGCAAGCTGAAAATCAGCTACGATTCTTCCTGGACCAAGGCCGAAGACGATATCATCAAAAAAGCCGATAACCTAGCCCAATTGGAAAACGAAGATCTGCTGCTGCTGCTTTACAAAGTGGATTTTAACAGCTTCCAGCCGTCTTATCTGGCTGTCGAGCGCGTCAAAAATGGGAATTGGAACGACATAGTGGCAACAATGGAACAGGAAGCAAAAGCTAAAAACCAGGCAATGGAAGTCTTAAGATCGGACATCTCAAAAAACCGGGTAAGCCTGGAAATAAAATTCGTTTCGGCGGCTGATGCAAAAAATAAGATCACGACCCGCCAGTGGGCTGAAATACTGGTCGACGGGGATGAAAGCTATATCGTTTTGCTGATGACCACGGAACAAAACTGGCCGGCATTCGAAAAAGAAGCTGGCGAGATCGCCGGCTCCATAGAGTTCCTCGGCCAACCCTTAACCCCGGCGGTAGAAGAACAGCCAAATATTGATAACGATCCAGCCGCTGGCAACGGCGACAGTTCCAGCGATGCCGGCGTCATTAAAGCCATCGGCATCCCGGCGCCCGAACAAAACAATTAAAATATCAACCCGGAAAAAACATGGCCAAACCAATCAACAAAAAATTATTTTCCTTGCTGGCGGTTGCCGGATGTTTCGCGTTTTTCGCGCTGGCCTACGCCCTGGAAACTTCCTGGCCGGAATCTCCGATGAAAACCAAGGTTGACGACACAACCAACCTGGCTGTTTTCATCAAATACATTTACGAGTGGGGGATAGCGCTGGGCGGCGTGGCAACCTTTATCGCTTTTGTGATCGCCGGGTTCCAATACATCACTTCTATCGGCGATCCGCAAACCATGAAGGACGCCGTCGACCGCATCAAATCGGCGATGTTTGGCCTGGTGTTGCTGTTATCGGCTTACGTTCTGTTGAATACCATCAATCCCGAATTGGTAAGCTTCCGCCTCGACCCTTTTAATCCCCAGCTTAACGGAGAATTTTTTGAGTCTTGCCAGGCAAACAGCGGCACTTGCAGACCAGGATACGAATGTAAATTACTTGGCGAAAAAGGCATCTGCTGGCCAAAAGATTATGCCGGCCCGGTCTGTAAAGATGCCGAAATCTATTCGCAAACCAATTTCAAAGGGACTAAAACCGTCCTTAGCGTCAACGAAACCCTTGAAGGCGGAGACAACATGCCCAAATCGGTCAGAGCCCGATACATAGACGATGATTGCAAAGAATACCTGAAAAAAAATAAAGACAAAGTGGACGGCAGAACCAGCTGTTATTGCGATGAACGGGTTGCTCCCAGCGGCGGGGAGGAAGAAGATTCGACTACGATGGTCGGAGAGAAAAACGGCTGCGGCTGCGTGCTCCGGCTTTATAACGAAGATGACGGCTGGCTTTGGTCCGATTGCGGGGATGTGATCACGGACGTGCCGGCCTACGAAGCCGATCTGACCCAATGGTTCGACCGGGACGTATATTGCGTGGAGCTTCTGTCGCCCGGAGCCGATAAGTAAACCTGCGGCCGGAGCTAAACCAAAACTATGGATAAAATTCCCAAAAAACCCAAATCGTTCCAAAGAGCCGTCATGGCTCTGGTTTCGGCTCTTACTATATTTACTTTAGTTATACCCGCATCTGCTGACGCCATCCTGCTCGACGATATTACCGGCATTTTCGAGAACGCTCTGGAAGCAAGCGACGAAGTAACATCGCCCCTTCTTTCCGTAGTTCCCAAGGTTGTCGTATATTATTCCCTTAGTCTGGTCTGTCTGGGTTTTTCAACCAGCACTTTAGAGTGGGTGATCAAAAACCCAAATTGGATCAATCTTAGGGGAAAAGCGGTCACCAAGGGCTGGGCTCTGACCAGGGGAATGGCCAATATGTTCCTTTTGCTGATCTTTTTGGTCATCGCTTTCGGTTTCATTTTAAGGCTCGAGTCGGTTGACGCGCCAAAGGCCCTGCCGCGGCTGATCATCGTCGCCCTTTTGATCAACTTCAGCAAGCTGTTTGTCGGCATGCTCGTTGATTTCGCGACAATCGCCAACAATACCATCATCTATGGCCACGAAGACTTGTTGAGAACGGTTGTAGATGGACTCGCTGGTTCTATATACGCTACTTTTGGCGTTATGCTTACGGGAGTGGTTAAATCCATCCTGGCCTATGCTGTTCCGCTGGCCGGTTTGCCTAAAGTTCTTATTACGGCCAGCTCCCTGCTTTTTAAAGGAGAATTTATCTCCCTTATGCCGATATGGGTAAGCCAGATCGTCGCCGCGTCGGCCCTGACGATGATTTTCTGCCTTTATATCATTTTGTTTGTCGCGCGCGTTTTTATTATCCAGATCTTGGCAATTTTGTCGCCCCTGGCCTTCCTGTGCCTTATTCTGCCGCAAACCCAAAAATACTGGGACGAGTGGCTTAAGCATCTCATCCAATGGACCTTTGTGGGAACAGTTTTGCTTTTCTTTTTAATGATCGGCTTAAGCGCCGGCAACGCGCTTTTGCCCAGCGCTAGCGATCCGGACCCGTTCACTTGGGGTAATTTGTTTCCCGTTCTCAACGTCCCCAAGTTTTTCATTTATTACATGTTTTTGTTCATTTATCTGGCGGTATCGTTCTGGATGGTTGACCGCACCATGCCCATACTTGCCGTATCGATCATGGGCATGTCGCAAGGCCTGGCTTCCAAAGCCTGGAAAATGGGCGGCAAACAAGCCAAAGATGACCTGTTCCAGCGCATAAACGAAAAAGCTGTGGCGCATCAAAAGCGGGACAAGGATTCTAGAGATGATAGCGGCAACCTTACGCTGGCCGGCAATGACCGATTGATCCACCAGGCAAAAAGCTTTGCTTTTGCGCCAGTTCATGGTTTTCACCGCCTGAAACGAACCACGCCCAAACAGGCAGTCATCAAAGGCCAGATGGCGGCTCGTGAACGGATGGAAAAGCTTTACGGAAAAGATGACGACGGCGTAGACCGGTTCATGGAAGCAATGGATGCCAATCCCAAGCTTCTCGGACAAATGGGCGCCACCGAACGGGTCGGCGCGCTTGAATACGGTTTAAAATATAAAGGTACTGAATTTGTTCAAAGCTTGCGCAAAAAAGGGGTACTCCATGACACCTTGCAACAAGCCGCCCCTTACAGCATGAGTAATGTTATCAAGGCGGTCGGATATGATCCGGCCAGTTTACAAGGCGCTAAAGGCCAAGCAATCGCCAGAACGATCGTAAAGGAAGATTCAAAAGGCAAAGAGAATCGTCATTTAGCCGAATACATCCATGGCAATATCGGCGACGCGGCACTCAACCAGAAAGCTGCCCTTTATACGGGCGCGGCAAAAATTATGGAGAAAAAAGATACCAGCGACAATTGGGATAGGGGCGTTTTCAAGATCAATCCCACCGATACGCCAGAAGATCAACAAGCCACTCGCGATCTTCAGGAGGGTATTGCCTTTAAGGCAAGTAGCGGCCAGATCAGGAATATCGGCGATAAGCATGGCCAGGACGTTTTGGACGCAATTCAGGGGGAAATTGTTGAAAAGGATTATGGAAAATTCGCCGTTGCCAATCCTAAACTGGCCAACGCTCAAGCTATTAATTCCGGAACCGCGGAAGTTTTTCCGGCGCCTGACGATATCGCTTACATAACCGATCCGCAAACCGGCTTGGCTAAAAAACGGAAAAAAGAGCAGATGCAAGAAAGGATCCAAGGCGTCATTAATGAAGAAAGGAACCGGCGGCCGGGACGTGGCCAACAAGCAGGCCAAAGAGCGCAGGGCGGCCGGCAACGCACCACCGGCCCTGGCCAGCAGCATTGGGGCAACCAGGGAGACGATACGGGCGATCAAGGCAATACGCCTCCTCCCGGCGGAGGGCCGGGACCGGGTACGCCGCCGCCTCCCGGAGGGCCGGGACCGGGCGGAGGAGCCGGAGGCGCAGGCGGTAGCAGGCGAGCCGGACAACGGACCGGCGCCGGCCCGGAATCGGGATTTGGCGGCGCGACGCGCAGGCAACAGGCCAGCCAAAGGCCGGGACAAGAAAACTTTGGCGATTTTGGCCGCAGCCGCCCGGGATCAGGCCGTAATCAGGACGCGCGCGACCAAGCCAACCAGACTACATACCGCGAGCAAGAAGAAGAAAGGCAAGAAACCGAGCGTGCCGCGCAAGAAGCCGGGCGGCGCTATCCCAACGACGATCTGCGCGATCGCGACCGGCGGGACAGGGACGGCGGAACCACGCCCAGCGGCCGCACAACCGGCGTTTACCCGGACGACGTTAGTCGGCGCGGCGGAATCAACGGAAATCCTTAATTTCGTTTTCCATCAATATTTTAAAAGGCTTCGTTAAACGCGAAGCCTTTTAGAAAAATAAAATAGGGATCTTGATATCCCTATTCTTCCTCTTTATTTGATTTTCCTTTTTGTTGTGGCTGCCCTCCTTGCCTGGCCTGCATACCCCGCGACAATAAATGAAGCGGGGTAGTAAGACCCAACGGATCCTTGCCTTCGAGGCCAGAAACCTCTATTTGTTCCTGGTGCACATCTTTCTTGATAAGCTTGCGGAATAACAACCAGGTTTCCGTAGCTTTCTCCGGGTTCAGGCCGATTCTATCCCGCAACTCAATGATTGAATCGCGGAAATGCTCCCGCTCGGTCTTCTCGGACCTCTGCTCCAGTTCTTCTTTTGCCAGATCATCCCTGGCTTTCTGGATATAATCCGGCAAGCCGATATCCGGTACCGTAATTTGCAGAATCTCGATACCGACAAGCCGAAGAACAAGGTGCCTGGAACCGTTATTAAAAGAACTGATCATTTCCGATTTCAAGGCTTCGTCTTCGACGTTGACAATCGTGCTGATGATCGCTTCGCGAAAACCCTTTTTATCTTTTAAGGCCTTTTCCATCTTTTTTGTAATGGCGTATTCACGAATCCCTTGATTAGTTGGATCGCTAATAATGTCTTCCACGCCTGCCGCTTGCCCGACATCCAGATAGCGAATGACGGAAAACGGATTCTTGTAATCAGGGTGCCAGGTCATGGAAGCTAAAACCCCGATTGTCCCATTCTTAACAGCAACTCTCACTTGGGACAAATCAGTGTTTTTATCCATCACATCGATCCGGATCACATCCCAAATAAAGGGGATCACCAGGCAGTATCCCTCTTGAACAAGATAAGGAATCCTGCCTCCCATCCAGGTACGAATGCCGATCTGTTTCGGCGTTGCCTGCACTTCCTTAATAAATAAAATTGCAAGCAAGCCGCTGGCCGCGAAACAACATAGAGCTTGGGTAAAATTTACCCAAACCCCGCCGGCCAGATAATAAAGGCCCAAAGCTAAGGGTAAGACCAGCAACAATCCGGCGAGCACATTCATGCGATGCTCAAGACTAGCCGCAGCAGCCATCTCTGTTTGCTGTTCTTCTGTATATTCAGAGCGCCCACTTGCTGTGGGTGCCGGCGTTTCTACCGCTGGTTCCGGTTCAGGCCTTGGTAGCCCATGTTCCGAACCTTCTGCCGGATTTTGATCTGTTCCGGCATTGCGCCCCGGCGTATCATCTTCGGAAGGTAGTACCGGGCCGTGCATTGGCCCAAAATTATCCATAGCTATTCACCTCTTCTTTTTGGTATTCATCAAGCTATACTTCAATCCATATGTGAAATATGACAAGGATCTGTTTTTAAATTATAGCATACTTTACTATTTTTGTCAATGAAAATTACAGCCGCCAGGCGGCTGCTTTTTGCCAATATATGCCAGCGCAAATCAATAACGTTGCCCCCGATTTTCCCCATGTTATAATATATGAATGGTCAATGATCGCTCAGGCGGGTTTTTGGATTAATCCAAGCCTCGAATAAGCATCAATGATGCATAAAATATGCCTGAAAAAATCTCCAAACAAAAGTTTTGGGAGCTGTACCGTAAGCTTCCGACCGAACTTCAAGACGCGCTTTTCGACGACGATTTATGGAACAACGTTGCCGAAATTTGCAGCCGCTACCAAGCGAATGATAGCCATGACCTGATATCGGACGGATTGTTCAATGTTTTGCTGGGCATCCTCCCTCCCAATATTTTCATCGACGGGCTGGCAAACGAGCTAAAAACCGATAAAGCCACAACGAGCCGGATCATCCATGAGATCAACCGATTTGTCTTATTCCCCGTAAAAGAAGCCCTGGAGGATATTTATAATCTTCAAATGACCCCGCTTGCCGGAGCTCCTTCGCCCAACGCCACAAAAAGAAGCGCCTACCAGGAGCCGATAGGGTAGCTTTGGATGTCTGAGAACAAGCGGCTTTTATTTTTTCGTTTTGCGCGTTAATGAATTAGGGCATTTAAAAAGGTTCGACTGCTTTTCAAAGAGTTATATCCCGGTATCTTATGAATTTCATCCTACCCCAATTCATCGATATGGAAACCAAGGTGATCGGACCGCTCACTTTGAAGCAATTCATATACCTCGGGATCGGGGGCGGAGCGTCGCTCTTCCTTTACATGATGTCAACCTCCAATCCGGAGGGGTTTCCTTTAATAGCCTGCCTGGCTATAGTGATACTCATTATGCTGGTTTCGTTCGCCCTCGCCTTCGTTAAGGTGAACGGGATAACTCTGCCGGTACTGATAAAACATTCCTTCCTTTTTAACCTGGCGCCCAAAATTTATCTTTGGAAAAAATTCCCTAACGCCAAAATCGTCAACCCAAACCAGGGAGTGATTAAAATAGTAAAAGGACCGGCAAGCAAAAAAGCCGACCGGGTCACTACAAAAAAAAGCGAACTGAAAAAATTAAGGAACTTTATGGAAACGAAAGGCAATTGAAGCCTTAAGCCCAACGCACCACATGGCATTCACATCAACCCAACAATTCCTAGAGATCGACCAGATAAAAGAAGGCGTTATCGTCTTAAAAAACAAGGCTCTGCGCGGCCTCCTGATGGTTTCTTCGATCAATTTCGCTTTAAAAGCGGAAGACGAGCAAACCGCCATTATTTACCAATTCCAGAGTTTTCTCAATTCGCTGGATTTTTCGCTGGAAATTTTTATCCAAAGCCGGCAGCTGAATATCACGAATTACCTGGATAAGTTAAAAGACCTGGAAATAAGGCAAACCAACGACCTTTTAAGGATCCAAACCGCCGAATACCGAAAGTTCATCAATGAGCTGATATCGTCGGGTTCGATCATGAATAAAACCTTTTACGTGGTCATCCCTTTCACTTTGATGAATCTGCCTAACCTCCCGAAATCAAAAGAAGCGGCCAGGTCCGCCAGCGAGGAACAATTCCAGCGCGCCAAATCCCAGTTATGGCAGCGGATGGAATTCGTGGCGCTCGGCCTCCGGCGCTGCGGCCTTCAATGCGTTCCGTTGAACAGCCTGGAACTGGTTGAATTCTTTTGGAGCCTGTACCATCCGCAGGAATCGGAAAGCGGTTATTATCCTGAAATCCCGCCGGAGCTGATAACTTGATCCGCTCCGTTATCCAACGTTAAATTCTATGGGTCTTTTCTCTTCCAAAAAAAAGCAAAAAAAACAGGATTTAGGCCAAAGCCTCGAGATCAACACGATCAATATCAAGGATATCATCGCGCCTTCTTCGATCGCTTTGTCCAGCGAATATCTTAAGCTGGGGGAAAAATTCGGAAAATCCTTCTTTATTTTTTCTTATCCGCGCTATTTGACGACGGGGTGGTTTGCGCCGATCATCAATCTGGAAAGCCCGATGGATATTTCTTTCCATATCCATCCGATCGAGACAGGAACAACGTTGAAACAGCTGCGGAAAAAGCTCACTGAAGTGCAAGCCGAGCTGATGGAAAGGGAAGAAAAGGGGTTGGTGCGCGATCCCGCGCTGGAAATCGCTTACCAGGACCTTGAATCCCTCCGCGACAAGCTCCAAACCTCCCAAGAGCGCATGTTCAAGCTTGGAATATACCTTACGGTTTATGAAAATTCCTTGGAAAAATTGAAATCCGTTGAAACGACCCTCCGGTCGATACTTGAATCGAAATTAATATATATCAAGCCGTCTCTTTACCAGCAAAAGGAGGGATTCACTTCAACCTGCCCTTACGGTTTAGACGAGATCAATGCGCATACTCCGATGAATACCGGACCGCTTTCTTCAACTTTCCCCTTCATCTCCTTTGATTTAAGCGCCAACGACGGCATCCTCTACGGCGTGAACCTCCACAATAATTCTTTGATCCTGTTTGACCGGTTCAGCCTTGAAAACGCCAACAGCGTGATCTTCGCCAAATCCGGCGCCGGTAAGAGTTACGCCATCAAGCTGGAAGTCCTGCGCTCCATGATGATGGGAGTTGAATCGATCATCGTCGATCCGGAAAACGAATACCGGGCCCTCGCGGAAGCGGCCGGAGGTTCATTCATCAACATCTCCCTTACGTCGCCAAACCATATCAATCCGTTCGATTTGCCGATCCCGCGAGACGACGAGGATCCGGAAAACGTGTTGCGCAGCAATATTATCAACCTGGTTGGCCTTGTCCGGATCATTTTAGGGGGCTTGTCGCCCGAGGAAGACGCGATCATCGACCGGGCCCTCACGGAAGTTTACGCCGCCAAAGACATCACGCCGGAAACCGACCCCAGCCTCTGGAAAGAAAGAACGCCGTTGATGCAAGATCTGGAAGCCGTGCTTGAAGGCATGGAAGGAACGGAATCGCTTGTAAGGAGAATCAGAAAATTCACCAAGGGAACGTACGCGCAATTTTTCAACCAGCCAAGCAATATCTCAATGGATAAGCTGATGGTGGTTTTCGGCATCCGCGACATGGAGAACGAGTTGCGTACGGCAGCAATGTTTATTATTATGCGCCATATCTGGAACAAAGTAAGGATGACTTTGAAAAAAAGAATCTTGGTGGTCGACGAGGCTTGGTGGCTTATGCAAACCGAAGATGGAGCGTCTTTCCTGTACGGTCTTTGCAAAAGGGCCAGAAAATACTGGCTTGGCGTTACCACCATCACGCAAGACGTTGGCGATTTCATGAAATCAACTTATGGCCAGCCGATTATTACCAACTCATCGATACAGTTTTTAATGAAGCAATCTCCGGCAACGATCGATATCCTCCAAAAAACTTTTAACCTTACCGAAGGAGAAAAAAATCTTTTGCTCGAAGCCGAAGTGGGGGAGGGGCTTTTCTTTGCCGGCCAGAAACACGTTGCCATAAAAGGAATCGCTTCCTACGTGGAAGATCAAATCATCACCACCAGCCCCGAAGAGATCCAAAAGATCAAAAAGGCAAAAAGCGGCAACGAATGATCTTGTTACCGCCCTTCAAAACAGGATTTCGAACCAAAATATTACGGAAACAAAAAACGGGCAGTGCCCGTTTTTTTTGATCTTTTTTAGGCTATGCCGCCGGCCTCACTATCACTTTTCTTCTTGGCTCTTCCCCGACGCTGGCCGTCCTTATGTCCTGGCGTTGCGACAGCTCGACATGCACGATCCGTCTCTCATAAGGAGTCATTGGCGGCAGCAATTTTTCGCGGCGGCTTAATGACACCTCGTCAGCCGTCGACTTTGCCAGCTCCCTTAAATATTCCGCTTTCTTTTTTTTATAATTATTGATATCCAGATCAACATAGACGGTATCCGATATTTGGCGCTTCAGTACGATCTTTAAAAGATGCTGGATCTCGAAAAGAGTTTCCCCGTTCTGGCCGATCAAAGTCTGCGGCTCTTCCAGCTTTAACTCAACCGGAATCGTTGATTCTTTAACCGGCAAAACGTCCACCTTGGCTTCAAAGCCTAATTTTTGGAAAAACTCCTCAACCGTTTTCTTGATTTTTTTCGAATCGGTTTTGTTCATCATATTTTTTTGCAATTAATAAAGATAAAAAAGAATAACCGCTTCTTTTGACAGCCTATACCCGGCTTACTGACGCCCCAAGCTTGGCCGAAACCAAGCTTCTCAAAACCAAATATTGCTGGGCAATGGAAAAAACGCTTGATGTAATCCAATAAAGGCTAAGTGCGGACGGCAGTTTCCAAAAAATAAATACCGTAACAGCGGGAAAAAAGTAAAGCATATACTTCTGCATTTGGCTTTGCATCTCTTCCATCATGTCGGTTTCTCCGCCGTTGCGCGTAGCGCGGGGAGTCAGATCGGTGACCATTTTTGTCTGGAAGTATTGCAAAACACCGGCAATAATAGCCATAAATAAACTTCCTTTAGCCAAGTCAAAGCCAAAAAAATTGGAATCAATCATTCCGGGATTGGAAACCGAAGGATACAGTTTGGTTAATATTTCAGGGGTGATGCCGTAAAAAAATACGTAATACAGCCCGATCATTATCGGAACCTGGATCAAAATCAGCAAAACTCCTTTTAACGGATTTAGCTTGTTCTCTTTGAAAAGATCCATCGTTAAAAGCGTCTGCTTTTCCTTGTCGTTCTTATATTTATTCTTGATCTCTTTGATCTTTGGCTGAAGATCGGATGTGATCTTTTGGATCCGGATAGATTCGGACGCCAAAGGATAGAGCAAAAGCCTGATCAAAACAGTCAGCACGATAACCGCCAGGCCAAAACTATGGCTAGGCAGGTAATTATAAATGATGATCAGCGCGTTCAGCAGCGGCTGATAAAAGATTTGAAAGAAATTCATAGCTTGTCGCTCATAATTATTCCCGAACGCGCAAAACTCTTTTTCATGTCTTTTTCGATTCGCGGATAATCCATTTTTTCCAATCCAGGCATGGCTATAAAGATCAAGTCATGACCGGGCTTAAGAAGGGGAAGGGCGGCTCTGGCTATTTCTCTCATCCGCCTTTTAATCAAATTGCGGCCGACTGCGGTTTTGGAAACGCGCTTAGACACCACAAAACAAAAACGAACAGTTTCCAGCCGGCTCTTGGCTGTTTTTAATACCAAGAACCCTTCTTTAACGCTTTTCCCCCGCAAAAAAACGCCGTCAATCTCTTTTTTTTTACACAGACGGTTGATTTTTGGGAGCATGGGTTAAGCTGAAAGCCGTTTTCTGCCTTTGGCGCGCCGCGCCTTTATAACTCTTTTGCCGCCGGTTGTTCGAGTTCTTTTCAGAAAACCATGGGTTTTTCTCCTTTTTTTCTTTTTTGGCTGGTATGTTGTGCTCATATTATGGTTGTGTCGCGGCTAATTTTAAGCCGAAATTAATAGATTGCCTGGGAGCGGCGCGTTCTTTTTATTTTTTCGCTCCCAATCAAAATTTTTAAAACTTTCTTGTTTTTTTAGGAACAAGAAAAACAAATATTATTTTGCTTTCGGACCACAAAATAATAAGTTTATTGTACATTTTTTTAGGATTTTGTAAACGCTGGCCCCGGAATTCCCGGAAATTCCGGGCGTTTCCCCGGTTATCCCCTCAAATATGCGCCTTTTCCACTGTTTTTCCACACTATTTAACGCTCTGGATATATTCTCTGCCGTTCAAATATCGCCTTTTGGATTTTTGCCGGCCGTTTTTCTTGCAATTTTAATTGTTTTTGACTATTTTAAATTTATGATACTATGAGTTATAGCAAAATTCCCGACGGCCCGTTGTTCGGGAATTTTAGGGCCAAAAAATAAACTACCCCGGGGCAGAGCCCCGAGGTATTCCTACCGCTCCGCTATCGCTTCGCGGATAGGAAAAGTATGTTTTTCCTCCGCTTCGCTCCGGGCTGACATTCATCCCCGCGGCAAAGCCGACGGGGTATTCTGTCAGATTAATAAAAAAGGCCTTTTGTCTTTTTGTGCTGTTTTTCCCGCTTTCATTAAGCTCGGTGCGCAAGACAGTCGACACGACCATAATCTATCCAAGCCTCTTTTTCGAATACTGGCTGTTCGAAAAGGTTTAAAACATCTACTGCCTATCTCCGCGAAACGCGAAGAATTTTACCTCGTTTCAAGGTATTAAGCGCGAAAGGCAACAATTTCCCATCATGACAAACGAAGAAGTTTGGCAAGCAGTCTTGGCCCAAATACAATTAACGGTCTCTCCGGCTAATTTCACCACTTGGTTCAAATCAACCAATATTGTTTCGATTAATGAAGGCGGAGTCGTAATATCGGTATCCAATTCGTTTGTCAAAGAATGGCTGGAACAAAAATACCAAAAACAGATCCTTAAAATTCTGCACACCATCAACGAAGATATCCGGGAAATCATTTTTTTGGTAAAAAAAGACGCGGTTAAAATCCAAAAAGATCCGGTTGTTGTCAGCGCCAAAAACAACACTCGGCTTGAGGGAGTGGGGCAGCTTGGCTTTGAAGAATTTAAAATAAGCAAAGAAAGCAATTTAAACCCAAAATATTGTTTTGATAATTTTATCGTCGGGCCATATAATGAACTGGCCCACGCCGCTTCTTGGGCGGTGGCAAAAAACCCTGGTACGGCATACAACCCGTTGTTTATCTACGGCGGAGTCGGGCTTGGAAAAACCCACTTGCTACAGGCGGCAGGCAACGAGATTGCGAATAAATATCCGGACAAGAAAGTAAAATATATCCCGACCGAAAAATTCACTTCCGAAATCATTTCGTCGATCAAGAACGGAGAAATGGAAAGCTTGAAGGCAAAATACCATGATATTTCCGTCTTGATCATCGACGATATCCAATTTCTGGCCAATAAAGAAAAAACCCAAGAAGAGTTTTTTCATATTTTTAACAGCCTCTACAACAAAAATAAGCAGATCATTCTTTCCTCCGACCGCGCCCCGAAAGCCATACCGGCCCTAACCGAACGTTTGCGCTCCCGATTCGAAGGGGGAATGATAGCCGATGTCAGCCTGCCGGACTATGAAACAAGGCTGGCCATTCTTAAAGCCAAATGCCAGCAAATGTCCTTAAATTTCCCGGATGACGTCCTTTCTTTTATCGCTTCCAACGTCCAAAGCAACATTAGGGAGCTTGAAGGCGCTTTAACCAAGCTGGCCGCCCACGTAAAATTCCAAAACGTATCCCCCGACACTGAAATATGCAAGGCGGTTTTATTATCGCTTACTCCGAAGAAAGTAATTAGCTTGAAAAAAGTAATTCAAGGCGTGACCGAATTTTACGATTTAAAAGAAAAAGACCTGATGTCCTCTTCAAGAAAGAAAGAAATCGTAAAGCCGCGCCAGGTAATCATGTATCTGTTAAGAGAAGAGCTAAAAGCGTCTTTTCCGTTCATCGGAAGGAAGCTGGGCGATAAAGACCATACTACCGTTATACATGCTTACAAAAAAATTGCTTCCGAAATAAAACTTAACGAGGGGTTGCAGGAAGAGATAAACCTTTTAAAACAAAAAATTTATAATTCCTGAGTTTTCAAACGAGCTTTGGTTTTGCTTTTTTCGCCGAAATTACAAAAACCACAAAACGTTTCAAATATTCGGCAATTGTTTAAAAGAGGTGGAAAACCAAGTGAAAAAGTCAATAATTGGTTGAGCGTAGCTGGTTGATAAAATCACCCTTTATTGCCCGGCCCAATCATTCCTCTAACCATCCACAACAAATTATCATCCCTTATCCCCATTTATTCCTACCGCGTTTGAATTCAAACCAACGGTTTTCCACAGCGCTAATAATAGTAATAATAAATAAAAATATTAAAAATTTAAAAAATAATATTATTAAAGAGGGTGAGGGTAAACTTTAAAAAACCGCCCAAACATTAAATGAAAGTAACTATTTTGCAAGAAAAACTAAAAGAAGGGCTGATGAATGTTGAGAAAGTAACGGGAAAGGAATCAACTTTGCCGATTTTAAACAACGTTTTAATGAAAACGGATAAAAATTTCCTTGATCTTGTGGCCACCAATTTAGAAACAGGAATTTTATGGAAAATCCTGTCCAAAACCGAACAAGAGGGGGTCGCTGTTCTTCCGGCCGGGGTTTTTTCTGGTTTTATCGGCTCCTTGCCCGGCAAGTCGATCGAAATAGATTCGGATAATTCTCAAATTACGGTTTTAAGCGAAAAGCATAAATCGGTTTTTAAGGGATTTAATGCGGAGGATTTTCCAACCTTGCCGTTTAATACCGAGGGTGAATCTGTAGAAGTTAAGGCTGGCGCTTTTTGTGAAATGCTGAGCCAGGTGGCTAATTTTGCCAGCATTTCAACCATTAAACCGGAAATTGCCGGAGTCTATCTTGTTTTTAAGAAAGACCTGATAAAGGCTGTTGCTACCGATGGTTTCCGGCTGGGCGAAAAGACGATATATCTGGCTAAAAAACAGGAACTGTCTAAAGATTATTCCTTGATTTTACCGCAACGCGCCGTAAAAGAGATTGTAGGCGTTTTTTCCGGGCATGACAAAAACATTAAAATCTATTTTTCGCCAAACCAAATAACCGTTGAGTCTGTTTCCGGCGATATGGATTTTCCTCAAATCCAATACGTATCAAGGTTGATTGAGGGGGAATTTCCGAATTACGAAGAGATTATCCCCAAGGCGTATAAAACAACCGCTGTTTTTCCAAGGAAGGAGTTTTTAGGCAACGTTAAATCAGCAAGCTTGTTCAGCGGAAAAATCAATGAAATTAATTTAAGGATATCGATAGAAGAATCAAAGGCAGAAATATTCAGCCAAACAACCGAGCTGGGGGAATGTCAAAGCGAGATTAAATTATCGAAGGCCGAGGGCAATGATCTGAAAATATCGTTTAATTACAAGTTTTTGATCGATGGTTTGAGCGCGATCAAAAGCGATAATTGCGCCTTTGATTTTTCCGGAGAAGATAGCGCCGGCGTGTTGAAGCCGGAAGGAGACGGAACTTTTATATATATTTTGATGCCGATCAAAAAAAATTAGTTTCTGTGAAAAAAAAGGGGGGGCACCCCCCTTTTTTTTGCGGCTGCGTGCTTTCAATTTGGCGCGGCAAAAGCTTCTTTTCCGTATTTGGGGAGTATTTTATTCATAAAAGAGCGGAATATCGGCCCGGCAACCACAACGCCGGGCTCTTTTTTTAATGGCGCGTTGTTGTTGTTTCCAGCCCAGATGCCGACAACGATCTGCGGGGTATAACCCATAACCCAGCCATCTTTGTAGTCGCTGGTTGTTCCGGTTTTTGCCGCCACCTGGTAGTTGGGAAAATAAATCGGGGAATTATAACCAAAGATCGGGGCTCTTGCGTTGTTGTCAGAAAGAATGCTGTTGACCATATAGGCGCTTCGGGAGCTTAACACTCTTCGCGGCGTTTTGCTATTTTCGTAAACTAAGTTGCCGTTGTTGTCGGTTATTTTTAATATTGATACGACCGGCATTCTCATTCCGTTTGCCGCAAACACGCCGTAAGCGTTGACCATGTCGATCAGCTTTACTTCGCCGCCACCCAAAACCAGCGACAAGCCGTAAAAAGTTGAAGGATTGTGCAGGGTTGTGATACCCATGTCGGTTGCCTTGTCGATGCTTTTTTGGAGACCGGCAAGCGAGTTCAGGACTTTTACCGCCGGAACGTTTAAGGAGCAGCCGAGAGCTTGTCTTAAGGTGATCGGGCCGCGATAACTTAAATCAAAATTCTTCGGGCAATATTCTTTTCCGCCCCAAACGCCGAAACACGTTGGCTCATCAACCACTACCGTAGTATCGCTGTAGCCGTTTTCGAAGGCTGTGGCGTAAACAAAGGGCTTAAATGACGATCCTGGCTGCCTTCCCGGGTTTTCAACAGCCACGTTGTATTGCGGGTCGAACAGGCAATTGACTCCGGGCGTGCAATCTTTTGGATAAGGTTCGTCGTAGTAATTCCCGCTGCCCAAGGTCATTGCCAGGATTTCCCCGGTTTTCGGATCGGACGCAACCAGGGCGGCATTATGGGCGTAGTAGGCGTAATTTCTTTTAACGCCGGTCCTCACTTCTTCTTCCGCCGCCATTTGGAGTTCCCAGTCAAGGGTTGTGTAGATGGTTAATCCGCTTTTTTCCAAAGCTTCCTTTCCATATTGTTCCTCAAGCTGTTGTTTGACCCAAAGGGTGAAATAAGGCGCCTTAAACTCATTTTTTCTCTCAACGAATTTTATTTCTATCCCTTTAGCCGTTTCTGCTTCTTCTTTCGATAAATAACCGGTTTCCGCCATCCGGTCGAGGATGTAATTTTTTCTGACAAAAAGATCTTCCTTGTGGCTGGCATAATAACTAGGCGATTGGATGAAGGCGATTAGCGTGGCTGCTTCTCCAAGGTTTACTTCTTTTGTCGGCTTATTGAAATAAGTTTGGCTGGCCGCCCCAACTCCATATGCGTTTTGGCCGAACGGAACTTGGTTTAAATACCATTCCAATATTTGATCTTTGGAATAGCGGCGATCCAGTTCGATGGCCATTACCACTTCCCGTATTTTTCTTTCCCCGGTTTTTTCGTTTGTTAAAAAGGTTGAACGAATAAGCTGCTGGGGTATCGTTGATCCTCCGACCGAGGCTTTTTTAATCTTAAGATCCATCCAAATGGCCCGAAGTATACCTCTCGGATCGATTCCGAAATGCTTGTAAAAGTTGGCGTCTTCCGTTGCAACCGCCATTTGCTTAAGGTAGGTTGGCATCGCGTCGAGCGGCACCCAGCTTCTTTTCTCTTCGCCATATATTTCGTAAAGAAGGATCTGGCCGGTCCGGTCGTATATTTTAGTTGATTGAACCAGGTTTTTTTCGGTGAATTTTTCCGGTCTCGGCATATCTTTAGTGTAATAAATAAACAAAATGCCGACAGTTACCGCGCCTAAAAGAAACAGCACGGCCAGAAAGCCGAATATTTTAATAAAAAAAGACGATACCCTGGAAAAAAATCTTTTCTCTTTGGTTTTTTTATTGTAATCTTTTGACATTTTCTCCTTTTTTGATAATTTAGCTGATAAGGCTTTTAAGGGGTTGAAGCGGGAATGGGGGATTTATCCCCAATTTATCCACATCATGCCCATATATTATTTATATATTATTTTCCGTTTTGTTCCAAAAGAAGCTTAGCTTAACAAAGGATGTTTATTTATGGGCCGAGGGCAAACCCTGGGAACAAAAGGAAAAAAGAGGGCCTTGGCATACCGCTTCTAATTCTACAGACAAGAAATCATTTCTAACGACGCCAAGGTGTTGATTTCGGGGCTAAGCTCGCCTGCATTGTTTATGCCGCGCCGGGCGGTTTGCCGGGTTCAAAGATGATAACATCCGGAGAATAATCGGCTAAATCGGGGGATATTTGAAGATAATCCCTTTGGAAAACGAACATTTTGATTTAAAATCAAACTATATGGAAATAAACACAAACCCGCAAAAAATACAAGAGGTATTGCAGAGAGGGGTAAAAGATATTGTTGAAAGGGAGCATCTTGAAGAACAGATGAAGTCGGGGAAGCAACTTCGGATCAAGCTGGGCATAGATCCAACCGCGGCTGATCTGCATCTTGGCCATTCGGTTGTTTTAAGGAAATTAGCGCAATTTCAGGAGCTTGGCCACAAGGCGGTTTTAATTATCGGGGATTTTACTACCCGCATTGGAGATCCGTCCGGCCGGACCAATACCCGTAAGCCTCTGACGGAGGAGGAAATAAAGCAAAACATGAAAAGCTATATCGATCAGGCTTCGATGGTGATCGACATAAAATCGGCGGAGATACATTATAATGGCGAATGGTACGAACAAAAACCAATGTCTTTTTTAATGGATCTGGCGGGTCGTTTTACGGTTGCCCGGATGCTGGATCGGGAAGATTTTCAAAACAGGATCAAGCAAGGGCTGGACGTAAGCCTGCTTGAACTGCTTTATCCTTTGTTGCAGGGATATGATTCCGTTGCGTGCAAGGCCGATGTTGAGCTTGGCGGTTATGACCAGCGGCTGAATGTTTTGTTTGCCCGGCGCGTGCAGAAAAAATTTAATATGGAAGAGCAGGATGTATTAACTGTTCCTCTATTGGTCGGAACGGACGGGGAAAAGAAAATGAGCAAGTCGGTTGGAAATTATATCCGTTTGACGGAAGAGCCCAAAAAGATGTATGCCCAGCTGATGACTATTCCCGATTCTTTGATGTGGAATTATTTTGAATTGCTGACCGTTAAGCCAAAATCCGAGATTGATTGCCTAAAAACCGAGGTTGCCGATTCAAAAAAACATCCAAGAGACGTAAAAATGGCTCTTGCCGGAGAAATAGTTGCCGGTTACCGCAATCAGGGCGCAGCAGAAGAGGCTAAAGAGGAATTCATAAACGTAGCCCAATTGGGCGCGCTTCCGTCGGATATCCCGGTTGTAAAAGCGCCGTATGGCGAAGCCAATATCCTTGATTTTTTAGTATCGATCTCAGCCGCCCCGTCGAAATCAGAGGCCAAGAGGCTGGTTATCCAGAACGGAGTGAGAATTGACGATGTTGTCAGAAATGAATGGAGGGATGTTGTTGCGGTTAAAAGAGGGCAGGTTGTCCAAATTGGAAAAAACAAGTTCTTCCGGATCGGTTAAGCCGTTTTCTCTTGCCTTATCAAATAAGTTGCCGCAACCGATAGAGCATCGGCGGCATCATCGGGTTTAGGTATCGCGTCAAGATTTAAGATGCGTTTAATTTCGTTTTGAATGTCTTTTTTTTCAGCCCGCCCGAATCCGGTAATGGTCATTTTTACTTCCAAAGGGGTAAAGCGGTAGACAGGCATTCTTTTTTTTGCCGCGGCAAGAAGGATGACTCCTTGCGCCTGGCTGACGGGAACTATTGTTTTAGCGTTCTTAAAAAAGAATACGTTTTCCATAACCAAAGCTTCCGGAGAATATTCCTTGATTATCTTGGTTAACTGTTGGTTGATTTTTTTCAGACGATAGGGGAGCGCCATATCCGGTTCCGTCAAAATCGTTCCGTAAGACACACATTCAATAAAAGACCTGTTTTTTGCTTTGCTGTGTTTTATAATCCCAAATCCGGTGGTAGCCAGTCCGGGGTCTATGCCGATTATTATCATATTGTTTTTATTGCTTTGCGGGCTACGGGCAAGCCCTGGGAACAAGCTAAGGAAGATGGCTTGTCTGCCCCACAAGCACTCTTCGAGGAAGCAATGTTTGGCTGCCTGCGTGGTTATGTGCCGCTCCGGGCGGGTTTGCCGGATCCAAAGCAATAACGCGCGGTTATTGTTTTGCGGAACACGGAGCAACCATACGGAAAATCATATTTGATTATACCTTATTCGGAAAAATTCCTAAACCTAAAAAAATCCCCCGCAAGAATGCGGGGGGAGCCTGTACTGCTTTAGTCTTTTAAATTGGAGTAAACATCCTGAACGGCGTCGTTGTCGTCTAAGAGATCAAACAATTTTTCGCATTGGGCCCGAACCTTCTCGTCAGTTTCTAATTCTTCTTTTGGAATCCAGCCGATGGAGAAAGATTCAACTTTCACTCCTTTTTCTTCCAATCCCTTTTTTACAGCTTCTGGTTTTTCCGGTTCGGTGTAAACTTCCAAGATATTTTCGTACCAATGGACGTCGCTGGCTCCTACCTCAATGGCAGCCATTTCCAGATTATCTTTGTTTTTCAGTTCCGGCGTTTGATTGTTTAAATCAACATCCACGATGCCTTTTCTTTCAAACATCCACTGAATTGCTCCTTCGCCCACCATTTTTCCGCCGTTTTGATTCAGGATTGTTTTTATTTCTGCCAGCGCCCGGTTCCGGTTTTCCGTGATTCCCGATATCAGGACAGCTACGTTTCCCGGCCCGTAAGCCTCAAACAGGAACTCCACAAAAGCCTCGCTGCCGTCGGCTCCCGATGCCCGCGAGATCGCCCTTTCAATGTTGTCTTTGGGCATGTTCACCGTTCTGGCCAGATCGATAGCCATTCTTAACTTGTTGTTGGTTTCCGGATTTGATCCGCCTTCTTTGACGGCCACAGTGATCACTCTGATCATCTTGGAAAAGGCCGCCCCCCTCTTTTTATCCGCGAGATCTTTCTGATGTTTGATTGTTTTTGCGTGAGAATGTCCAGACATGGTAATGATTTATATTTTTTGAATTATTTTTATTTAACTGGCAGAATGCCTCGGGGCTCTTTCCAGGGGTAGATTATTGGTATATTTTTGCCAATTTGGCTTGGGGGAAGGCCGCAATGTTTGGTATTTACGATCCAAGAACGAAAAATCGCCATAAACAATGCGAACAACATTATATTAATCAAAAAAACGATTTAGTCAAGGGTATTTCCGTTAATTATAACAAAATTCGTCAATTTATAACAAAATATGAAGCGAAATAATAATACACCTGTTGCAATTAAGACTGATATATTATAAAATATAAGTCTTCGCAAAAAACAGCGTTTTTCAAAGAAAAAACAGGGTGGTTGGTTATAAACCCGGCCTACCCCTTGACAAAACTTACTAAAAATATTAAAATAAGGGATACTTACGAAAACCCCGGAATTGGGGGTCTGGAATTTTTATTTGACGGGTAATCTGGTTGCGACTGGAATATACCTCGTGAAATTCCAAAAATTGGGCGCAGAACCAATTTGACCCCCGATTCCGGGGTTTTTGCTGTAAAATCCCTTCTCAGGCGATAACAAAACTTAAACTATTTTTAGCAATTTATTTTGCTTTATTTTTCCGCAACGCGCTCGACTTCGTCGATTGTTGTAATCCCTTGGATCACTTTGACCAATCCGTCTTGGTACATCGTGAGCATGCCTTTTTTCCGGGCTTCTTCTTTTATGGCGACTATTGATGTTTCTCCTAATATTAATTTTTGGATATCGCTGTCAATCAGAAAAGCTTCATAAATACCGATCCGGCCGCGATAGCCGGTGTTGCTGCAGTTCTCGCACCCTTTGGCGTGGTAAATTTTTAAATTTTCGTCGATGTCCGGCATTTCCACTCCTTTTTGCCGTAAAGGCGGTATTATGCTTTGGATGGATTCTTTCAGCTTGGCCATTTCTTCCGAAGTAGGGGGTTCCAAAACGCCGCAAGCGGGGCAAACCCGGCGCAGCAAGCGCTGGGCCACGGCCATATTTGTAGCGGGACCGATATTGAAGGGCTTGGCCCCAAGGCTTACCAAGCGGGCGATGGTGCCGGCAGCATCGTTGGTATGGAGGGTTGACAGAACAAGGTGTCCGGTGAGCGCTGCCTGGAGCGCGATATCAACGGTTTCCAGATCGCGGATCTCTCCGACCAAGATAACATCCGGGTCTTGCCGGACGATTGCGCGCAAACCTGAAGCAAAATCGTAACCCTTATCCGGCTCGACCTGGGTTTGTGATATGCCCGCTAGGTGGTATTCGATCGGATCTTCAATGGTGATGATCTTGATTTCAGGATTGGCGATTTTCTTCATGAAGGCGTACAGAGTGGTTGTCTTTCCGGAGCCGGTCGGGCCAGTGACAATAATCATTCCGTTGGGCCGGTTTATTTCTTTTATAAAGGTGTCGTAAAGATCCTTTCTTAAGCCGGCTTGGTCCAAGCTTATCAGGCTTTTCGGATTCAAGATTCTCATCACAACAGATTCTCCATATTCGGCGGGGAGGATGGATGCTCTGATTTCAATGGAAACTCCTTCGACTAAAATGGAAAATCGTCCGTCTTGAGGCCGGTCTCCGACATTTAGCTTCATTTCCGAAAGCAGCTTTATCCTGGAGAGAATCGATTCGTAGGATTTGCGGTTGAAAGTCATTACGTCCTGCAAAACTCCATCCAAGCGGATTCGGAGTTTTGAATCGCTTTCCTCGGGTTCGATATGGATATCAGAGGAGTCCAAAATGATCGATCCGGCCAGAATAATCTCGATGACCTTAGTAATTGTTAATGATGAATCGGCGAGGTATTTTTCAATAACGGCGCTGAATGACGGAATGCTGCTGATTTCCTGCTTCAGCACTGCGTTTAATTCGTCGGGAATGCCTACTTTTTGCGTTATCTTTTTTGATACCTCCATGGATTCGGATTATAATTTATGATTAAGCCAGAATAAACAATGCCGGGCAGCTTGTGTTGTTTAAAAGAGATTGTTTCAAGTTATCCCAGTTCGCCAAAAAAGTCAATTAAAGATTGCCATAAGAAATCCACAGCATGCCGGGTTTACATTAGCCGCCAGACATTTCTAACATAATGCCCAAAAACGCATGGAAAAACAGACATTTTTCAGCAAATCAACCAAAGAAACTCAAAAAATCGGCCGGGATTTGGCAGAGACTTGCTTTAAAAGGAAGAAAAACCGGGAAGGCGCTTTGGTCGTGGGGTTAAGCGGCGATCTCGGGGGAGGAAAAACCAATTTTACCAAAGGGTTTGCCAAAGGGTTGGGACTGAAAGCAACGATTACGAGTCCAACGTTCGTGATTCAAAAGATTTATGAAATAAATTTGGAAAACGGCGGATCGGAAACCAAAAAAAACACAGGCAAAGAAAAAAAACCTAAAAAGCCGAAATTCAGCAAATTTTTCCATATCGACGCTTACCGCATTCGCGGCGAAGGGGAAATGGAAACGATCGATTTCCCGAAAGCCTTAAAAGATCCGTCAAACATAATCGTTATTGAATGGGTTGAAAATATTCCTAAAGCCGTTTTAAAGAACTTTTTGAAGAATTTTATTAAGGTTTTGTTTGAGTACGCCGGCAGGAATGAGCGTAAAATAACAATCGAAGGTCTTTAACGGCTCATTATTTCCATTGATCCGTGCTAACATTATAGAAACCGCATCGGCGGATATCCTTTCATGGAAACAGAAAAGAAATTCATCATCATCGACGGAAATTCCGTCGTCCATCGCGCTTATCATGCCTTACCCGATCTTACCGACAAAAATGGGGAAGCTGTCGGGGCTATTTACGGGTTTATTCTCGCGCTGTTTAAAATAGTTAAGGATTTTGAGCCCGATTACCTCGCAGCCTGTTTTGATACCCCAAAACCGACTTTCCGCCATCTCGAATTCAAGGAATATAAAGCTAAAAGGCCGGCTACGCCCGAAAATCTTAAATCCCAACTTGGCAGGGTAAGGTCGCTGCTTGGCGATCTTGACGTCGCTTTTTTCGAAAAAGAAGGTTTCGAGGCCGATGACTTGTTAGCGACTATAATAAAAAAAACCCGCGAGGAGGCTGCCGGCCGGGAACTTATGGTTTATGTTTTGACCGGAGACCGCGACAGTTTACAGCTTGTAAACGAGCGGACTAAAATGTATATTTTAAATAGAGGGGTTAAAAACAGCTTTATTTATGACCGTGAAAAAATCCTCAATGATTACGGAATCGAGCCCGAACAAGTTGTTGCCTTAAAGGCTCTGGCAGGCGATACGTCCGATAACATTCCGGGAGTCCCCGGCATAGGAGAGAAAGGAGCCTTGGAATTGCTGAAGAAATATAAAACGTTGCGCAACATATACGAATGCGCCGAAAACGAACCGGCAAATTTTTTGGACGGCTCCAAGGCGAAGTCGGCTAAGATAAGGGACCTTCTGCTGGCCAATAAAGAAAAAGTTTTTTTCTTTGAAAAAATGGTTCGGATGCGGGATGATGCGCCGATAGATTATTGCCTTAAAAAGTGTTTTTTTACCGATTTCGATAAGCTAAAAACCGAAACGGCGCTTGCCAAGCTCGGATTTATGAGCCTGGTAAAACGCATTCCGTTCAAAACGCACTTGGTGATCCAAACACTGTTTAAAATCTAAGATCCGAGAGTTTTTTAAGAAGCGTGTTTCTTAAAGGAGTTTATCATTAGCGGTTTGATCCGCAACTTATGTCGCTAGATATCACAACCTGGCTGGTGATCAATAAAGTGATCATCGTTCTAGTGAATATCGTCGGGTTTTGGCTGGCCGGTACGAGCCTGTTTGGATCTTTAGGCCAAAAAACGAACAAATATTTCTTCATTTTCGCTACTTGCTTGCTCGTCTGGATCGATCTTCAGTTTGTTATTACCTTCTCATCTTTTTTATTCCCCCTGCCTTTTAATATTCTTGGCGCATTATGGGCGAAAAGGCTGACTTACGCCGTTTTAGCGCTTTTTTTTATTTCTTTTTATTATTTTACTTTGTATTTTCCGCGCGAAGGCCAGCGTTCCCGGGCGTTTGATATCGGTTTTGTTTCGGCGTGGGTGGTTCTTTTCCTCCTGTCTTTTTCCCCCTGGATGGTATCCGAGGTTTTTTCCCCTAATATGATAACGGGAGCGGGGGATGCCGTCTATTATTACGCCATCATTATTTCCATCTTTGTCTGCTTGTTTAACGTCTTAAGCAAAAACCGTTATCTTACCAGCCAGGAAAAGGAAAAGGTCAATAACTTGATGCGAGGCGTCATTATTTTTGGCGCTTTCAAATCTTGGCCGCTCACAACGGTAGCTTACGGCAGCATTCTAAGCCAGTATTCCTTGATTTTTTTATTGGGGTTTGTCGCTTATGCGGTAAACCAGAAAGAGATCTTCGAAATGAAAGTGATCCTGGTCGAATTGCTGCTGGGCACCATCGGGGCGATTCTGCTCATTCTGCCTTTTGTGACGGAAAATATTTGGCTGAAAGCCGCGCACTACGTTCTTTTCATCTTATTTTGCGTTTTTTTTGACATCATAATGAAAAGCGTAATTAAGGAGTTCCAGGAGAAAGAGATATTGGAAAAAAAGGTGGAGCAGCGGACAGGCGAATTGGAAGCGGCCAAAAAAAACCTGGAAGAGACCAATGCCGTCCTTGAAGTAAGGGTAAGAGCGCGTACGCTGGAATTGCAAAAATTAAACCAAACCTTGGAAGAAAAGGTGGAAGAAAGAACTGTCGACCTTCAGGAGAAAATGAGAGAATTGGAAAGGTTTAACCGGCTTTCCGTCGGCCGGGAATTAAAAATGATCGAGTTGAAAAAAAAGATCGCGGATATGGAAGATGAGCAAAAGAAAAAACCGAAAAGGCTTTTAGGCGACAAAATGGAGAATAAGGGGGCGGAACCGTCTTCTGCCAGCCAGTTAAAAGCGGATTAAAAAATGTTAGAAAACATAGCTCAGCATTTCGTATTGATAAACAAATTAACGGTTTTTTTGATAAATGCGATCGGCTTAGAGCTGGCTTTTTGGGTTTATTTTATCAACCGGAAACAAAGGGTCAATAAACTTTTTTTATTTTTCACTCTTTGCTTGATAGTCTGGGTCGATTTTGATTTTTTAGGCACATTCGCGCCGTTTCTTTTCGCGGAAGCCGATGTTGTGTGGGTGACGCTGATAGCCACCAGGATTATTTTTGCTTTTCTGTGCCCGTTTTTTCTTTTTTTATATTTTTTCTCGGTTCATACCTTAAACCCCGACAGAAAGCCTAAAATAATGGAAGTTATTCAGTCGGTAGCATGGACCGTGCTGCTTGCCCTTTCGTTTACCGACTTGATTGTTGCCGACGTTGCGATCAATCCTATCGATCCGATAGCGACACAGGTAATTCCCGGCCGCTTTCTAATCTTTTATTTAATTTTTGCGGTTTTCTCTTTCGCGATATCTTTGCTCAATCTGGCCAAAAAATACGCAAAGATGTCTTCAGCCACGAAAAAGAAATTTTCTTACATCCTTGCGGCTTTAAGTCTATTTGGGATTTTTAACATAATATTCAACGTTGTCATTCCGGCATATTGGAATGTTTATCCGGGGCAAATATCCCTTATCGGGGATTATTCGATCATTCTGCTTCTCGCTTTCGCCGGCTACTTAATCATAAAAGAGAGGTTGTTTGGCATAAAAATAATTCTAACAGAGATTCTGATAGGTTTGATGGGCGCCATTCTGGCCATCATGCCATTTTTAATCGATGTGCTGTGGCAGCGCATCCTTCTTGCCCTGCTTTTTTTCCTTTTTTGCATTTTTAGCTACCTGCTCATCAAAAGCACCATTAGGGAATACCGAGAGAAAGAATTGTTGGAACATCAAGTAAGGAAAAGGACGCAAGAATTGGAAAGCGCCAAGAAAAACCTTGAAGAATTAAATACCGTTTTGGAAATCAGAGTGGCGGCTCGGACGGCGGAATTGGAAAAATTAAATCAAACCCTCGAGGAAAAAGTGAAAGAAAGAACTACCGATCTCAGGCAAAAGATCAGCGACCTGGAAAAATTCCAAAAACTAACTGTTGGACGGGAATTAAAAATGATAGAATTAAAAAAGGAAATAGAAACGCAAAAGACGCGAGTCAAACAGCTGGAAGCTAAAAAAGGAAAAAGCGATTTGAAGCTGAAGGCGGCTGTGGCGCACGGTTGACGGCAAGCGGCGACTTTATTGTCTCAAAAAAGCGACAATGGAAAAAAACGATAAAAAATTAAACCAAAAAGACGAATTTGGGCCAGCATTCAGCTTTTCCAAAGAAGAGCTGTTGCTGGAGCTTGAAAACCTCAATCGGATGATGGCAGCAAAGGACATGCAGATCATCCAATTAAAGGAAAAAAGAGGGGAGGAGATCAAAGAACTCCAAGCCATTAAAGCCCAGCTTGAAGAGGCCAAGGGAATTTTGGAGATCAAAGTGGAAGCTAAAACGAAAGAGTTGAGGAATTTAACCGAAAGCCTCGAAAAGCAAATTAAGGAGCGGACTAAAGAATTGCAGGAAAAAGTGGAGGAATCGGAAAATTCCAGAGTTGCTTTGATGAATATGCTGGAGGATATGGAAGAATTGCGCCGGCGCACCGAACAGGAAAAAGAGAAAACTTTAGCCATTATTACCACTTTCTCCGACGGCCTCCTTTTTTTTGATCCGCTGAACAAGCTGACATTAATCAATCCTCAAGCCGAGAGCTATTTCGAGATTGATCTGAATGCCAGCAAGCAGCTTATCGGGGAAAAGATCGGCGATTTGAGAAAAAATCCGAAATTCGAGTATCTCGCGGATCTTTTGGGGCCGAAAATGAAAAAAATCTTCCGGAAAGAGATTCCAATGAAACAAAATTTAACTTTGGAAGTCAGCACAGTTGCTGTTGGGAATGAACAGAGCAAAGTGGGCACTTTAGTTATTCTCCACGATATTACGCGTGAAAAAACAGTTGAAAGGATGAAAACCGAATTTGTATCTATTGCCGCGCACCAGCTGCGGACGCCGATGTCGGCAATCAAATGGACGCTGCGCATGATTTTGGACGGCGACCTCGGGCCTATTACGAGCGAGCAGAAAGATTTTTTGGACAAGAGCTACGTTTCCAACGAGAGGATGATCAGCCTTATCAACGACTTGCTTAATGTTACGCGAATAGAAGAGGGCAGGCATTTATATAACCTGATCCTGGTAAATCTTGAAGACTTAACCAGCAATATCGTAAGCTCTTACACGGAAATCGCAAAAAGGAAAAGCCTCGCGCTTGAATACGTCAAGCCGGAGCAAAAATTACCGCAAGTTAAGGTTGATGTTGAAAAGATCAGGCTGGTAATTTCCAACTTGATCGAGAATGCCATCAAATATACTCCGGTCAAAGGAAGCATTGCCGTAAAAGTGTCGGTTGAAGAAGGCCGGGTGCAAGTAGCCGTAAAGGACACCGGTGTTGGAATCTTGAAAGACCAGCAGGAAAGGATTTTTACGAAGTTTTTCCGGGGAACCAACGTAATGAGGATGGAAACCGAAGGCACCGGGCTCGGTCTCTTTATTGCCAAGAATATTGTTGAAACCCATGGCGGGAAAATATGGTTCGAGTCCGAAGAGGGGAAAGGAACTACGTTTTTGTTCAATTTGCCGACAGCGGCTGTTTAAGCGCCGGTTTGCTCCGAGATCAAAGAGGTGTTCCTTATTTATTGTAAATTTCGGAAAAAAATTCTAAAATAGCCTTATACCCGCGGGTATGGAGCGCGGCTGTGCAAGCATATAAACGTTTATGGCAAAAAAAATCCTGCTAGTTGAAGATGAAGACCTGATCATAAAATTATTGCAAAAGAAGCTGGTCAGCGAAGGATACGATGTAACGATAGCCAGCGACGGGGAAGAGGGAATGAAAGCTCTCAGGCAAAACAAGCCGGAACTCGTTTTGCTTGATATTGTTATGCCGAAAAAAGGCGGATTCGAAGTTCTAGAAGAGATCAATCAGGATGCCGATCTTAGAAATATCCCTGTGATTATAATATCCAATTCCGGGCAGCCGATGGAGCTGGACCGCGCCCAAAGGCTGGGAGTTAAGGACTGGCTTATTAAAACGGAATTTGACCCCAAGGAGGTGCTGGAAAAAGTTATTAAACAGATCGGAAAATAAAATTATTTGTAAAAATAAGAACGGCCCCAAAAGGCCTGTGTAAATTAATTTAATCATATGGCAAAAAGAATCTTAATTGTCGAGGACGACCGGTTTTTAAGAGAGCTAATCGTAAAGAAGCTGTCCAATGAAGCTTACGACGTATTGGAGGCTGTCGACGGGGAACAGGGATTGCAAAAAACAAAAGAAACCAAACCTGATTTGATTCTTTTGGATTTAATTCTTCCCGGAATAGACGGTTTTGAGGTTTTAACGCGGAAAAAAGACGATCCGACAATCGCATCCATTCCCGTTATTGTTTTATCGAATCTCGGCCAAAAAGAGGATGTTGAAAAGGGGCTGGGATTGGGAGCCGTTGATTATCTGATTAAGGCTCATTTTACGCCGGGCGAAATCATTGAAAAAGTAAGAAACATTTTAAAGTAAAACGCCGTTCGAAACCGAGAGGCTCTTTGCTGGTAAAAAAGATACGCAGTAATCGTCGGATGATCATGCCTGAGCTTCCAGAAGTTGAAACAACCGTCCGCGATCTAAATCAAGAAGTCCGCAATCGGACTTTTGTTGATGTATGGACCGATTTCGAGAAAATGATTAAAAGTCCGGGAGGCTTCGCGGAATTTAAAAAAAACCTGCGAGGAAAAATTATTTTGTCCGTGCGTCGCAGGGGAAAGAATATCTTGTTTGAACTTACCGACGGATATACGCTGCTTGTCCATCAAAAGTTAACCGGCCATCTTCTTTATGGTAATTGGGTTTATGACGGGAAGAGCTGGATATCGCCAGCTAAAGGCGATTTAGCCGATCCGATGAACCGATACATCCATCTGGTTTTGTCGCTGGACAATAAAAAACAGATTGCTCTTTCGGATTTGAGAAAATTCGCCAAAACTGGTTTATGGAAGACGGTTGATTTATTTGAAACCAAAGATATTAAAGAACTTGGGCCAGAACCGTTGGATCCCGGTTTTTCTTTCGAGAAATTCCGCGAAGCGATAGGGGCAAAAAAGGGGAAAATAAAGCAGGTTCTTATGGACCAGAGCGCGGTCGTTGGAATTGGGAATATATATTCCGATGAAATATTGTGGGCGTCTAGGATCCATCCGGCGCGTCCGGTCCAAAGCCTTGGAAGGAAAGAGCTAAAAGCGATATACGAGAATTCCCTTCGGATTCTGGCTGAAGCGGTCAAGCTTAGGGGGACGACAGTTATTTCCAACACCGAGGAGTACCGCGGCATCGGCGGCCGGCGGGGGAAGTACCAGGAGAAACTCAATGTTTACCGTCTTAACGGTACGCCATGCCCTGCCTGCGGCAGGAAGGTGGAGCGCGTCAAAGTTAACCAAAGAAGCTGGCATTTCTGCTCCAAGTGCCAAACATAGCCAAAAACCGCAGCCTAGCCATAATTTCAAAGAATTACCGATGATCATTTTCTTATACGGCGAAGATACCTACCGCCTGAATAAAAAATTGAACGAAATTATACAGCAATACAAAAACCAAAAAAAAGGGTTGAATTTTGTTTCATTCGATGCCGCAGTTTCTCCGTACGAAGAATTTTCCCGGGAAATCAGACAAAAGTCCATATTCGGGGAAAAAAAGTTCGCAATTGCCAGAAACGTAATTTCAAACAAGAATTTCAAAGAGGACCTGCTAAAAGATATTGATAGTTTAGCCGGATCCGGAGACGTGATTGTGGCTTGCCAGGAAGGCCATGTTTTAAAAACCGACCGGTTGCTTTCCGCATTTAAAAAAAGCGCCAAATGCCAGGAATTCGAACTGCTTAGCCCAATAAAACTGAATGCATGGGCTCAGAAGGAAGCTGAAAGCCTTGGTTTAAAAATTTCGAAAGCCGCATTGGACAAGCTGGTTCTGTTCATCGGCAATGACTTATGGCGATTATCGAACGAAATCCAAAAGCTGGCTAATTACCGTTACGGAAAAAATGGAGAAGCTCAAGAAGAAGATGTCGTATTGCTGGTCAAACCCACGGTTGAAACCGATATCTTTAAAACCGTAGATGCTTTGGCCAAGAAAAACAAAAAACTGGCTCTTTTGCTGGTTCATGAGCACTTGGAAGCCGGAGATTCCCATTTTTATATCCTTTCGATGATCAATTACCAATTCCGAAACTTGGTCATCGTAAAAGCTGAATCAGAAAGGGTAGGCGGCAGCCAGGGATTGGCTAAGGACTTTGGTATTCATCCTTACGTTATTCGTAAATCGTTAGAGTTGAGCCGCGCCTTTACCTCGGCTGATTTAAAGAGGATATACTTAAAGATTTTTCAAATAGACTTGGACGTAAAAACCGGAAAATTAAATGCCGAAGTTGCGCTGGACCTGCTGATTTCTGAAATTTAACCAACGTTAAGGCGAACAAAAAACCGCAGTTTGATGCGGTTTTTTGTTCGGTTTCAAGATTTATTATTTTGCAAACCCAAGGGTACCCTGGGAACAAAATATCGACGATTCCAAAGGAGGCTACTCCTTTGACCCCGCAGGCTGCGGGGAATACCACAGGAAAATCGAATTTATATTTTTCTATCGGTATTTCGCCTCCCGGGGTACGAACCCCCGGCGGTGACCGAAGGAAATCCCGAAGCATTGAGGGGCGACCAGAGGATGTTTCCTCCCCCGCAGGATGCGGGGCGGAGTACCTAAGTCCTCCTCATTTCTCCCCGCTTTTTGCGGGCAGGAAGCCTAAGGCTTCATTTTGTTCCAAGGGCTTGTCCCGGGGTCTACAAATTAATAAATATTTTACTTCTTTTTGGCTTTTAATGCTACCGGTTTGGATAGGAATTTTGTGATTCTTGATTTTTTGCGGGAAGCGGTGTTTTTTTTGATCACGCCGGCTTTAGCCGCTTTATCCAGAGCTTTATAGATCGCAGAAAGGCTTTTTTTCGCTTCGGCAACTTTTTCCTGCCCGACAAGAGCTTTTGCTTCCTTTAAAAGGCTCTTCGCTTTTTGTTTATAAGCGGTATTGCGGATCTTTCTTTTTTGGCTTTGGCGAAGCGCTTTTTTTGCTGATTTTATTATAGGCATTTTTTTCTTTTACAAGACTTACGCAGTCGCCCCATTTTCTGCGTTAAAGTATCCGGGTGCTAGTCGCCCAAGCCGTACGGCTCCGGCGCACCCTCGCGCTTTGCCTTGAATCTGTGCCAACCGCGTAAGTCTTGATTTTAATATGGTTGAATTCAACAATAGTCATCAGTATAACACTATTCCAAATTTTTGCAATAAAAAAGAGGCGGAATGCCTCTTTAAACGCCTGGTTTCGTCAACAACCGCAATCCTTGCGCGAGCTAACATAGGCCATGAAAGTTAAAATGATAGCGAATATCACCAGAAAATAATTTTTGCCGAAATGATAGCCGCTGCCATCTTCTTTCACGCCATAAGAAAAAGGCGAGGGCGGCGGTTCGTAAGTTTCGACATACCTGTAGGCCTTTTGCGTATTATTTGCAGGCAAAAAGGAGAATTCGCGCAGAATATTGCTTTCTTTGTCGATCAGCCGGGAAAGAACCACGCCGGTTGTCGCGTTTCTGATAAATTCGGCGGCATTGGCGTTAAATTCCATTTCTGTGCTATCAAAGCGGGTACTGCGCTGGATATTGTTAAAGCCGTCCATCTTATAGATCTGGATGCCTTTCTGGGCCATGGCGTTTGGTATCGTTTGGTCCCAAGCGATCGGCTGGTCGGGCGCCGGATAAAGGGTCCAAATCCATATAACAGCCAGAAGAATTATCGCTACAGCTTTTACGATTTTGGCAATTATCTCGCGTTTTCCAAGCATTTTAGCACCTCTTAAAGTACTAGGCTGCATTATAAATAAAATTTTTGATAAGTCAATTTTAAATTAAGCTATTGAACCCGGCGGTTCTTTAGGTAAAATGGAGGATAACGTTAAATTATTCATATTATGGCGATACGTTTAAAAAAAACAGTTAAAAGGTTAATGCCTAAATTTGCCCTCGGCTGGTATCATTACGGCCTGGCTCTGACCGGCGCGCTGATCTATGGGTTTCCGGCGCGCAAATTGTTAGTGATAGGGATTACGGGAACCAATGGCAAATCAAGCACCGTAGAGCTGGCGTCGAAAATAATGGAAGAATCCGATATTCCGTCAGCGTCATTATCGTCAATCCAGTTTAGGATCAAAGAGAAGGTAGAGCCAAATATCCTAAAAATGACAATGCCGGGCCGCTGGACCATCCAAGGCTTTTTTAGACGGGCAGCCCAGGCTGAATGCATTACCGCTCTTTTAGAGGTTACGTCGGAGGGTATCAAACAGTATCGCCACCGGTTCATTGGATTCGACACCGCGGTTTTTACGAATCTTACGCCCGAGCATATCGAGGCGCACGGAAATTTCGAAAACTATAAGCTGGCCAAGGGTGAATTGTTCGCCGTTGTAAAAAACCGGCATATTATTAATCTGGACGATCCCAATGCCGCTTATTTTCTGAGTTTTCCTTCAAAAGAAACTTATGGGTACGGTATAAAAGGGGAGAAAAGGGAGATCGCGGATGTAAAAAAAGAGCTTAAAATTTTTGAAGCAGAAAATATTAAAATCGGGATAAAAAATATTGGTTTCCAGGTAAAAGGCGTTGATTTCTCGATAAGGCTGGACGGTGCGTTTAATATATACAATGCTTTGGCCGCCATTTGCGTTGGCTTTTCCCAAGGGGTGAGCTTGGAGGGATGCAGTGCCGCTTTAGCCAAATTCGAAGGCCTGGCGGGCCGGATGGAAGAAGTGCAGGATAAGCCCTTCCGCGTTGTAGTGGATTACGCGTTTACTCCTAACGCCCTTCAGAAGGTTTATGAGACGTTAAAAGGCCAGGTTGGCGCCAAGGGCGGCAAACTGATTTGTCTTTTGGGGGCGTGCGGAGGCGGCCGCGACAAATGGAAACGGCCGGTTTTAGGCGGCATTGCCGGGAAATATTGTAAAGAAATAATAATTACTAACGAGGATCCTTATGATGAAGATCCCCAAGAGATCATTGACCAGGTAGCCAAAGGAGCCGGAGTGGGCGCTCTGGGAATAATGGACAGGCGGGAAGCGATAAAAAAGGCATTAAGCTTGGCCGGGCCTGGCGATGTTGTAGTAATGACCGGCAAGGGCTGCGAGCCCTGGATTTGCTTAAAAAACGGCGAGAAAATTCCTTGGAACGAGAAAAAAATAGCGGTTGAAGAGTTGGAAAAACTGGGTAAAACCGAGGGATAAAACGGTTGAAAAACAGTGGATATTGTTCTTGGCTTATTCTTGACAATTTAAAGCTAACAAGCTAAACTTTAATCTAATAGAACAGTTGCCGGAGGAGCCCCCTTAATCGGGGATTTTAAAGTTGTTATATAAGTTTATTAATTTGTAGACCCGGGCGAATTCTGGGAACAAAATGAAGCCTTAGGCTTCCTGCCCGCGAAAAGCGGGCAGAAATGAGGATTCCAAAGGAAGCATCCTTTGGTCGCCCCTCAATGCTTCGGGATTTCCTTCGGTCACCGCCGGGTGTTCGCACCCCGGGAGGCGAAATTCCTATGAAAAATATAAATTCGATGAGTATTTATCTGAAATATCCCGTTTGGGGAAAAAGTTTACTGATTTTTGTGCTTGGCTTTAGCGGCCTTTGGCTGGTTTTAAGCGATGGTTTGGTTGAGGCGGAAAGCCTGGCTAAAACCCAGACCCCCGAGGCCGTTTTGGAGGCAGTTGAAGAATTGGACGATTTGCCTATGGCCGAAGACAACAGCGTTGTTGCTCTGGCCGATAATACGGCTGCCGCAAGCCGCGAAATAAGCGATGCCGAAGCCAAACAGGCTAAAAGGATACCGGTAGTGGTTACCGCTTATTCCAGTACGCCTTGGGAGACCGATGATACGCCTTTTATCACCGCGTCCGGAACAGAGGTCAGGGACGGGGTTGTGGCCAATAATTTATTGCCTTTTGGGACTCGCATCATGATCCCGGATCTTTACGGAGAAAAAATCTTTACCGTTGAAGACCGGATGCATTGGAAAAAAAGCATATACCAAGTGGATATTTGGTTTCCCTACACCAGCGATGCGATTAATTTCGGAGTTAAAAGCGCTTCTATCGTAGTTGTCGACTAGCCTGGGAGAAAATAATTAAGACGCGAGCAGCGTTTTTTCAGTTAAGAATAACAACTGGAAAACAAGAAAACAGGATCAAAGACGCCGGAAACGTTTTTTTGTGCCGGAAAACTGCTATCTAGTCGCAATAAAAGAGCTGTTGTCTAACAGCTCTTGTCGCCTTTAACTCCGCTAACAACTGTCCCGGAAATTACATAACAGCTTGGTGCACTTCCTCTTACGATCGCAGACAGCCATTCTTTGTAGCTAGCCGGCATGTCGGCGAAAGCAGGCGTTCGATTATCGGCGAGCCAGCGGGCCAGCGCTTCCTCGGATTCCATTACCGGAGAAACCGGTCGTCCGTCAGACACTGTTTCGTACATCTGGTAATGGGTTTTTTCTGCTTCCGGCCAGTCCGGCATATAGCTGCCTTGGCACTCGCTTGGCCGCGGGCCGGCAAATTCTTCGTATGTCCCAACGAGAAATAATTCGCTTTTTTTAATCCTGTGCTTGCCGCAACAGGCAATACCTTTTCGCCATTGCTCTGCACCTTCCTCCCAAGCCGCGATATTTTCCTTAAGGCTGCCGCGACGGATCGGGATGTGGCCGCCTTTTTCATCTTTCGGATGAACCCAGTTTTTGGACACCCGGCGAACTTCTCTGCTTATGTAAATACCTCCGTCTTTTAATTTTTTATATAATATTTAAATTATTTTGTCAAATATCTTTGGTAATGTATACATACTTTTTGCACTCTTCTGGTAATCTGGGGGCGTATGAAAACCATGCCCAATTCCACTCAGGAAGAGAAATACCGCTGGATCAAGCCGATCTTGGCCAAAGAGATATCGATCAAGGATATGGCCAAGGTCTGCCCATTCTCGGTAAGAGCCTTGAAATACTGGCTGGCAGCCTACCGAAAGCGCGGCATGAGCGGCCTGAAGA
>Ga0209310_1000304_pt1 | contig 61616 bp, 47 predicted proteins | sample AD_UKC030_MetaG_FD_184415 | JGI IMG/M metagenome (GOLD analysis project Ga0209310, IMG submission 184415) | Active sludge microbial communities of municipal wastewater-treating anaerobic digesters from USA - AD_UKC030_MetaG (SPAdes) (version 2) | ecosystem: Engineered > Bioreactor > Anaerobic >...
TGGCGGCCGTACCACTGAAGAAGCGTTATCGGGCACCAGTCGTTCCCTGCGCGCAAGTACAGCCGCCGCTGCATGCCGGACGTTGAAGGTCCGCTTTCCAAAAGTCTGAAGGTCGCCTTTGGGCACACACCGGCCGAAACCAGAACAGAAATCCTGCCGTTCAAGCCACATTAACTGGGGTAATGCCGATTCAAGTGTGTGGCGACCACCTCAACGCCACATCGCCCGCATCCGTGCCGACAAATCAACTGGATTCGACTGACTACGCTTGAACCCGGCGATGTCATCAGAGGGCAGCGGCCAAGTCACACTCTCAAAGCAGGTCAGCAGTCGATTCGGGATGAATCGCGTCCGACTGGCATAGACATGCCGATCGCCTACGCCGGACTGTCCGGTGATATAGAAGCGCTGAGGCACCATCAAATCCAGATGATCCTTGGCGCGCGTCATCGCGACATAGAGAAGTCGACGCTCTTCCTCGATCTCCAACTCGCTGCCAGTGGCCATATCCGAAGGCAGGCAGCCATCGACGACATTGAGGACGGATACCGAGGACCATTCACGTCCTTTGGACGAATGGATCGTCGACAGGATCAGATAGTCCTCGTCGAGCAAAGGTGCCCCCGACTGGTCGCTGGTGGCATCAGGAGGATCCAGCGTCAGTTCAGTCAGGAAGCGTTCAAGCGTTGGATAGGTCGCAGCGATGCGGGCCAATTGCTGAATGTCCGCCCGCCGCACCTCGGCATCCTCGAATAGCCGATCCATTTGGCCTTCGTACCAGCCGGCCGCTTGTTCGAACGGTGCAGGCCAGGGGGCACCCTGAGCGATGCCTTCAACCAGATTGGCGAACTCCAGCCAGATTGACCGCGAGCTGTCGGCAACTGGTTGTTCCGCCAGCAGGCTACATCCCGGCAGGGCCGCCTGCAGGTTATCCAGGATACGGCCGGCCGTCTTCGGCCCGATGCCGGGCAGGAGTTGAATGGCCCGGAAGCCAGAAACCCGATCCCGGGAATTCTGCGACCAGCGCATAATGGCCAGTACGTCCTTGACGTGGGCGGCTTCTAGAAATTTCAGGCCACCGAACTTCACGAAGGGAATATTGCGTCGGGTCAGTTCGATTTCGAGACGAACGCTGTGCTGCGAGGCACGAAAGAGCACGGCCTGGGCTTTCAGCTTGATGCCGCCCTCGCGCCGGGCCAGGACTTGTTCGACCACGTAGTTGGCCTGATCGACATCGTCGCGTACCGACACCAGTTTCGGCTTATCGACGGCGGTCCGCTCGCTCCACAGGTCCTTGCTGTAACGCTCCTTGGCCTGGGCGATCACTTCATTCGCTGCGGCCAGAATAGGCTGAGTCGAACGGTAATTGCGTTCCAGTGTGACCAGCCGGGCGGGCGGATCGAAATGCCCGGGGAAGTCGAGGATGTTGCGTACCGTTGCGCCACGGAAACTGTAGATCGACTGGGCATCGTCGCCGACCACCGTCAGCCCTTGCCCATCCGGCTTCATGGCAAGAAGCAAGGCGGACTGCAGGCGGTTGGTATCCTGGTATTCGTCGACCAGGATATGCGTGAAGCGCTGGCCTATCTCCTCCGCTAACAATGGCTCACTCACCATCTGTGCCCAGTAGAGCAGAAGGTCATCGTAATCGAGTACCTGCTGCGCCTGTTTCGCCTCGACATAGGCCAGAAACAAGCGCTTGAGCGCTTCTTCCCATTCGGCACACCACGGAAAGCTCGTCTGCAGTACCTGCGCCAGCGAGCCTTGCGTATTGACCACCGCCGAGTAAATGGCCAAGCAAGTACTTTTCAGCGGGAAGCGCTTGCTCTGGTTCGAGAGTGCCGAGTCATGCCGGACCAGATTCATCAAGTCCGCAGAATCCGCACGGTCATGAATGGTGAAGGCTGGATCAAGCCCAATGCGCCCGGCGTACTCGCGCAAGAGGCGGGCGCCGATGCTGTGGAAAGTGCCCGACCAGGCGAAACCGGCACTGACCAGGCGGGCATGCCGGGGCGAGACCTGACTGGCGATGCGCTGCACCCGGCGGGTCATTTCGTCGGCGGCGCGGCGTGAGAAAGTTAGGAGCAGGATTCGATCCGGATCGGCACCTTCGGCCAGCAGATGAGCCACCCGATGTGCGAGCGTATTGGTCTTGCCCGATCCAGCGCCGGCGATGACCAGTAGCGGACCAGACACCTCATGACTGCCCGCTCCATAGGTGGCAGCCTCCCGTTGCGCTTCGTTCAGGCCGGACAGATATGGGACAACCGGGGGCTCCACGAACGCGGTCATAGCCTGATTTCCTCACCAGGAAAGGGTGAGTCGCTTGCATTGTCCATGACAATCACTTGGGCCGTCATCGGCAATCCGAGCGTCGCGACGAGCACGATGGGTTCGTCACACTCGGGACAGATCCGGCAATCAGCCTGATCGCTGACCAGGATATCCATGCGCTGCGGTTCGACCGGGCTGTGGCAGTGGGGGCAAATGAAACGCGGACTCATGGCGTACTCCTCAATGACGGCAAGACGACACAGCGATCACGGGTGGGTAAATCAGTGGCGGATGCGGATGCTGTTTGATGCATGGCTCAATTGTTACTGACATAGCAACGCCAATCCTGTACCACCAACTGTTTCTGGTCATCGAAAGCCAGGACCTCATAACCCGTAAACCGTAACCAGCTGGCACCCAGGCTGACCAGCCGAGGCTCATAAAGGACGGACAGCAAGCCAATCCCGTTGTAGGCGTCGACGGCGGTCAGTTCTAGGGCGGGCAGCGTTCGGGTGGCACTGACCCAGCGTTGAGTCAGTTTCAACTCGCCGACCAGGGGCGGAATACCGCTGGCCTCGCGTTCCAGCAACTTGATACCGTTCCGTCTGACCAGGTGAAGTTCGACTCTCATAACACGATAACTGTAATTAAACACAGTATATCGTCCGCCGCTGTCGCCGAGTAGAGTTTTACAAATGTGTGGCCGCTACGACCTGAACCAGTCTCCGCAGATGCTCATGCTCTATTTCCGTCTGAGCAGCGAACCGCTTGCCTTCAACAATGCGGATGTTCGTCCAACCAATCTGGCCCCCATCATTCGCCTCCATGACGATCAACGTCGCGCCATGCCTGCCCGCTGGGGATTGATTCCATCGTGGGCGAAGGACGAGAAAATTGCGCAGCACACCTTTAATGCCAGGGCGGAAACGCTGGCTGAGAAACCGAGTTTTAGGGCTGCCTTCAAGCGGCGGCGTTGCCTCGTTCCGGTCTCAGCTTTCTTCGAGTGGCGAGCTATCCCAGGAGAAAAGAAGAAGCAGAAGCTGAGCTTTGCCAGTGTTGATGGAAACCCGTTGGCTTTGGCTGGCCTTTGGGAGCACTGGACAGCACCCGATAGCGGCGAGGTGGTGGAGTCCACGGTGATCACCACTACGGCGAATACTATGATGGCCCCGATCCATGACCGGATGCCGGTCATTCTGGCGGCCAAGGACTGGGCGGCCTGGCTCGACCCGGACACCGGCAATCCACTTCTATTGGACAGCATGTTGCGGCCTTGTCCGGATGAGATATTGAGTTTTGAACACGTTTAGAGACTAGACACGCAATTTGCCACACCAACGGCGATGATCTATTTGCAGAGACGCGGTCTTGAGGTACTCGATATCGTCGGCTGTTGATCGGCCAAAACGGCCGTTGGCCTAATGTGTTGAATCGGGCAGCAATCGTCGCTTACCCGCCGTTCAGCCTTGAGTAGCCATAGCTAGTGGCTGGCTCCCCAGGGACTATGCGCCGCAGCAAATTGTTAGGGTGTAACCTGCGTGACGCTCTGCTCAGATCCGTCAATCTACCCTGGCGCCAGCAACATCCAGTGCACGTCGGGTACTGAAGTCGATGCTCGTTCCATCGGTGCGCACGACGAAGAAGCATGATGTGTGACCAGGGTGGTCTCGATCCTTTCGCCGCTCGAAATGCGAGATGCCGTCTCCAGCCTTGGTGGGATTACCAGCGTCGAGCACGGAGTCGTAAACCTGCAGCAACGAGGCAAGATCGCTATGGTCTGTGGAATCAACAACACGCGCTCCGTCTGAGTAGCGAGCGAGCATCGCCTTGAAATGGTCAACGGCGTCGCCTTTCCTCGGCCAATTCCGACCGTTGGGCAAGCTGATTGGCACGGTTTTCCCCATGGTGGCACCTTCTATGTCAATGGTTGAATGACCTTACCTTCCCATCGAATCAGATCGAACTTGAGGCCGGCTGTAGCATCAAGGAACACTGACTCGTTTTCGTCGAAGGATGCAGCGACGATGGACTGTAGGCCGGCCTCACCGCTCAGCAACTGCAGCAACGCATGCTGACTGGTAGAGCGCATCGAGTGTTGCCCCGGTTCATCCATCAGTAGAATGCCGGGATGGTGGCCTTGGAAGCCTCGCATTGACGAGGCCTGGTAGAGCGCCAGGAGGTAACTCCAAATGAGACGTACGAAGTCGCTCGCGCTCGAGTCTGCGGTGAGACTCGTCTGAACCTTCGTCCTGATCTCCCTCAGTTCCAACTCCGAGAGGATGGGCGTCAGCGTGTCGAGACTGATGCGAATATCATTAATATCTGCGCTTTCGTAGCCGAAGGAACCCGCATTACTCCGGAAGTGCTTCTCAAACAAGGCAATTCTGGACAAGTCTTCCGAGCTGTAAACATCTTTCGGCAGCGCGCGTCGAGCCATTTGGTTGGCCGCCAGTCGGTCCGCGACTTCACCAAGGGTGGCTAGCAAAGATAAGGACTGAGTCTCCAAAGACTTCAGGTTGGAGAGTTCCAACTCAATCTGAATTTGTCGTCGAACGATGGCTCGCGACTCCGATGCGCCGTTACTGACATCGCTCCGCAGTGAATTTCGGTAGTCATGCGTCATTGCAAGACGGGCCGCTAAGTCAGCCACCGCGACCTCAGACTGTCGAATCTCTTCCAATGCTCCATTGATTTGGTTCTGGAGCATGCGACGCTGGCTGTCCAAATACTCGATGTTAGTCTCGAGGTCCATCTGGGGGCCCGAGACGATTCCCAGCAGAAGGGTGTCGGCCACAGCCTGATGGCACGTGGGGCACTGGTCCGTCGCGACTTCGATCTCCATCTGGGCACCCAGCTCGCGCAGCTTGAGCGCCGTCTTATTGCGCTCTAGGTCCTCACTGGCTTCCGCGAGCAGTTGCCTTAACTGCTCCAGTGACGCCTTCTGAAGAGTCAAGTTGGTTGTGGCGCGTTCATGCAGAACGCTCAGACGTTGTAGCTCTGCCGACGCCGCATCGAGTTCTTGGAGAGCTGCAGCACCGGATACCTTCCCGTAATCCTCCGCCTTCAATCCAAGGTTGGCGTGCTCTGTTCGCATGAGGCTCACATGCTCAGCGAACGACGTTTGGCTGGTGCCGTTTGACTTCACGAGCCGAACGGACGCAGGATCGAACGCAGATTTGGCAGTGAGTGACAGCCCTTCGATCGCCATCCCGTTAGATGTCGCGGCATGCCGCAGGGTGTCGTAGGCCTTTCTCCAATCAGAGTCGATGGCCACAGAGTCAGCGTCCAGCTTCGCGCGCTGCGCCTGACTTTCAAAGACGCCTAGACCTAGCAGGAACTCCGTCACCCGAATACGAGCATCCCGAATTCCGAAGAATGGAACGTTGGCGATGTAGTCGGTCCAACCTCGCTTCTGCTCCACCGTCAGCGCAGCAAAGATGGTCTGCAGATAGAGCTTGGCCATTCCGCCAGAGGTAGTGGGCACTTGAGGAAGTTTGAACCCCATGAATCCTTCAAGGAACCAGAAGAAGCCTTCCTCCTTCTGCGCGCTTCCGGGATCAAAGAGGTAAGTCGGCCGAGGTATTTCCATCATCGTTCCAGTGGTCAGGTGGGCTCCCTCAAACACTTCCACGAGCTTGGGGTGGCGAATGCTATCGCGAATCGCGCGGCGAAGAGTGATGACCTGGCCGCTGGAATTCTCAAGCTCCAGAAGCACCTCCGAAACGTCGACTTGGATTCGCGTCTCGCCTTGCAGGAAGTAATCTTTTGCCGCATAGGGCAAAACCTTCACCCCCTTGCCACCGATGAGTTCCTCCATGCCTAATCCGTATATCAAGCAGTTAAAGAGCGTGCTCTTCCCGCTCGAGTTGCTCCCTCGGATGACGGTTAGGCCTCGACCAAACTGAAACTTGAAACCGAACTCGCCTACGACGGTTACGATCCTCAGCTTGATGGCTCGTATGTTCATGCCGACTCCCATCCCTTGGCCACTTTGTCGACCATAGCCTCGGTTATGTCTTTTCCAATCTCCGTCAGGAGGATGCGCTCGCTCGCAAATACATCAGGGTCCTTCAGAACCTCTACGATGAAGTTCCTGCCCTTCTCTGATAATTGGTAGCCGGTCGATGTGGATTGCACCAAGTCCTCCGCGACAGCGAAGCGAATTGCGATGGCGAGTGCTGGGTCAAAGCCCCACGCCGTTATCTGCAGGACCTTCGCTTTCGCAGCGTCGACCAGCTTCTGGATGCGGTCCGTCCTTTTCACAGCCCAATTGAACAGATGCAATCGCGGCAATGTCGACTTCCCACCTCGAGAAGAGATGTGAAGGACGAGGAGCAACTGGCTGATTTTGTAGACCGGGCGATGCTCTACGAGGACCGGCGCTGGACGCCGTTCAAAACGGAGGCGGCCTCGTTCAGCAACGAACTCAGCCATAGTCGACCTCGCAGACAGCAATCCACCTAGAAAGCATCAGACGCGCAATCTGTGCGGCGCCTGTTTCGTCGAGGGACGGGCCCAACTCTTTGGTGATTCGTTCGGTTAGACCTTCACGAATTTTGTCAGTTAGTTCCTGAGGCGATCCTTCCCACGTGTCGCACGTTTCAACTACGTATGCCTCGTATCCGTTGATGAGCCTTACCAGCCGAGAATGAACGGTTGGAGCCTGTTCGTTAATGCGTCGGAAGTGCGCGTCGTGGTCCAGGAACTCTCGCAGCGTTCTCTGATACAGGCTTGCGACTCGCGAGTGGAGCTTCTCGGCCGCTACCCGGCCTTCAAGTCTAGCTCGCGTTTTTCGCATAATGTTCGCTTGATATGTGTCGGCGCTGTTGCCCAACACAGGCAATATCGTGGGCAGACCGCCAAAGTCCAAAGCCTTGCCAAGAGCGAGCTGCATTTCCTGAATCTCTGCGACGTAATGGTCGCCGTCGTGCACGAGTACCTCGAAGCCCGGTTCTAGGATGGATAAATTCCACTCGCGGACCTCGGCCTCCTTCACTTGTGCGTGTTTCAGCAAGTCATTGTGCGCGACTGTGGGGGTGACCAAGTACCAACGGCGCAGCTTCGTCGAACCCAATACTTTCTTAAGGTCAGCTTCGTTGGTTTGAAGCTTCTTAAGGTCCGTCGTAATCTTGTCCCGTTGCTTCTCGTAGAGATCCTTGGTGGGGTAGACCTTGTCCGGACAGTAGCACTGAAATCCGTAACCCGTGGTCTTTGTGAAGCCCTCCAAGCCATAGTCACCCGGCGTGGCAGGGATATGCATGTAGCCATCCGCAGCGAACTTGCGCTTGAACACCAGCTGGCACAGTCGCTCCCAGCTGTTTCCGTCGAACGGGCCGTAGGGGGTTGTGAACAAGTTAGCCTCGTCGCCAGCGTTTACTCGGCATCCCACAATGGGATGACGGTGACTGCAAGCTTCGAATGAAGTGGCGCGGGCAATTTTCGGCTAACGCCGACAGGATCGAGCAATCCAATGCGCAACGAGTCCTCCCATTTCGTCACCATTGCGATCGGCTGCGCAGAGGTGCCTGATTGTGTATATATTTCATATTGTCATATGCATTCAGGTGCTTGTAAAGTTGGCTCCCTTGAGCTCCGCGCCGGATGCCTACCTGCGCCGATGACGAATGCGACCGTTGACCAGAATAAGCCGGTGAACGGCAGGTAACCAGCAGATTCTTACCCTAGTCTGACTAGCGACCCAGGGTCGGCTCTGGCCGAGGTGCCGCCTGGTGCGGGCAGCATGAGGCAGTTGCTCGGCCGGAACGGCCGTTTAGCGCCCGCGGACCGAACGGCTGCAGTCCGTGCAAAAACAGCCGTTCAGCGCGCTTTGGGTCTGGACGGCAGGTTTCACTCAGGTGGAACGGTAGACCACGCCCCCTTGCCGGCAGTGGAGCGGAGGCAGAACAGACCTCGACCATGCCTCTTGGTGCCTCGGCCCCCCCAGCGAATTCACTAAGCATAGGCCGTTGCGCGCTCAAACGAGCGGAGGCACGTCTGTATCGTTGGCAGCGGTGAACAAGAAATTCGGGTGCTTGTTGGGTTTGGTTGTCATGGCCAGTATTCCTTCGAAAGGCACCTGCCCATCCCGACGTATGACACTATTACAATTTCCGGGGGCGCGTATAACAGGGGGGTGAGACAGGTTGAACATCTACTTTTCAGACGTATTCGGTGTGGCTCCAGAAACCCTCGACATGCACGGTGCCTTCAACATCGCGCTTGTGAACGACCTCCCATTGTTCGTGGATCCGTTCCTACTGTACGACAGCCCGAAGCCGACCTATCGGGAATTGCACGACGAGATCATCACGTACCTGTGCTTCCTGCGTGACCATGCGGTAGCGGGTGAGCTCACACCTGGAGAAATCTCGCAGTGGCTGCTATTCAAGGAGGTTAAGCAGAACTGGCTCGGTTTCAGCAAGACTGGCAATGCGGGAACCGGCTTAGGTCCTGACTTTGCTCGGGCTCTCGCCCGTAACCTGACGACGGCGTTCAAAGACTTCGGCAACGAGACGATCTCGCACGGTAGCCACCTGGAGAAGCTGGGCCTGCTCAGCGGCGGTGTCGGGCGCGATCACCTTAGCGATTTCACCACGAACCTGATCAAGGGGTACCTGCTCGATTACACGCAGACCTTTGCAGTTGCCCACGTCCGGCCAGAGCAGCGAGCCCGTTGTCGTGTCGAGCGTGTTCGCTTCGACTATGAGACCGAGCGCTGGCAGACTGGCTACTTCGAGTTGCCTGTTGCTAACGGCGACTACGTGATCCTCACGCCGAAGGAGATCCTGACGCGCGACGAAGCGTGGATCAACCAGACCGATCTTCTCGACCGCTTTCACGACATCTGCGTGTCGTTGCCTGATGGCCTCGTGCGAACGCAGGTCAATGAGCACTTCTACAAACAGATCAACAGGCGAACTACGGAAAAAGAGAAGCGTGCCGCGGCGATGAGGACCATCGAGCAGTTCCACGAACTGCTGGACTACTACATTCGCTGGAAAGAAGAGCACGGCTCCGAAGCCCATCGGTCCGCGGACGCTAAGGTACAGGAAACACATCTACAATTTGTTGAAAACATTCGGGCCTTGGTCACCCAGCATCTGGCAGGAACTGCGTTTTACAGCGGCGATACGTCATACGTACAGAGCATGAACCGGGTGAAGTACTTGAAGCACGTGATTGAGGACCAGGGAGGCCATCGCCTGTTCTACATTAACGGGCAGCCGGTCCAGCGAGAGGTCGACTTGCACGTCATGTTCCGGCTCACGTGGTTCGCTAACGCGGAGGACCTCGATCTAAACGCCGAAGTAAACAATGGCCGCGGGCCCGTGGACTTCAAGGTCTCGAAAGGCAAGAAGAACTCGAACCTGGTGGAGTTCAAGCTCGCCAAGAACACCTCTCTCGAAAAAAATCTCCAGCATCAAGTCGATATCTACGAGAAGGCCAGCGATACTAAAGGGTCGATCAAGGTGATCATGTACTTCTCCGACCCCGAACTTCAGCGAGTAATGAACATCCTGAGGCGGCTGAAGCTGACGGACTGCGAGGACATCGTCCTGATCGACGCAAGCCCGAAGGTCTCGGCGTCAAAGGCCGACGAGCATTGACCGTTTCTACCGTCGGGCCTACCGGTCTGAATAACTGTATAGAGATCAGGAGCGGCATGGCGACACTCTCAAGCTTGGAAGAATACATTCAGACATGCCGCAGGTGCGAAAGCACTCTGTCAAAATATGACGTTGAACCACGACCTATCTTTAGCGGCGGAATCGGTTACCCCATCTTTCTGCTAGAGTCTGTTGACTATCAGGCCAGCCAAATGACGGCGGCAACCAGAGCGACAAAGGAAGCGAATCGTTGGGCGAGTTTGTCGTAGCGAGTAGCGATGCGTCGAAATTGTTTGATACGGCAGAAGAAACGTTCGACGAGATTTCTGTTCTTGTAGAGGTGCTTGTCGAACGGACGTTGCACAAGGCGATTTCGGCGGGGTGGAATAACCGCCTTGATGTTCGAAGCATTCAAGTAATCGAGAATTGAATTGCTATCGTAGGCTTTGTCAGCGCTGACGGAACCCGGTTGCAAATCTTGGAGTAGTGGCAAGGCCTCAGGGCTGTCACCCGCCTCGCCGCCTGTCAGTTGGAATCTGGCCAAAGAGCCAAGCCCCTCGACCAAGGCATGTATTTTCGTGCTCAGTCCGCCACGGGATCGTCCGAGGGCTTGGTTTCCGTTTTTTTTGCAGCGCCTGCGGCATGCTGATGTGCGCGCACAATGGTGCTGTCAATAAAGACCTCTTCAAAGTCGGCATCCTTTGCCAGATGGGCAAATAACCGGTGCCAAACGCCCAGCCGAGACCAACGGGCGAAGCGTTGGTAATTGCTATTCCAGAGGCCAAACTCCGCTGGCAGATCACGCCAGGGACTGCCGGTGCGAGCGATCCAAAGCACCGCCTCAACAAACAGGCGATTGTCTGCCCCAGTGCGCCCAGGATCGCTCTTTTTTCCCGGTAGCATTGCTTCGATTCGCTCGAACTGATCGTCCCTCAACCAACAACGCACCATCTGGATATCCGCCCAAAAGCGAGGATATGACCATAAATCGGAGGCTGTGAACACCCCTCTTGCAAGTCATTGGTTGTGAACGAGTTTCAAAGAACAAAAACCCATTGGCATTTGTGCTGGCCACCGAATGTCAACAGACTCTAGGCCAAGCCCCAGGAAAGACTGAATATGAGAAACGAGCCCCCTTTCAGGGTGATGCCGGCAAGTCCATCAAAGCACAGTTTACGGCGTGCGGTCTCTCGAACTTCGAACGCGCCGTGTATCAAACTTCGGTCACCAAGTGCTTCCCTGGTCGCCGCCCTGCATCGTCAACAGACCGCATGCCGAGCTCAGTCGAAGTCAAAAACTGCCTGCCATTTCTAGAACGACAACTTGAACTCGTAAAGCCAAAGCTGCTCGTCTGCCTCGGCGGTCTTTCATGGAAGGCATTTCTGTCTATGCAAGAAGCCGCAGAGCCAGGCTTTTGCTTACGTGAGATCGGCGTAGCTCGCCCTAGTGGCGTGAAAGTTCCGCACATGGTTGGGCGGCGGTTTCAGTGGCGTTCGACGCTTGTGCTGCCGATGATCCATCCCGCAGGAAGTGCAAATGGAGCACGTTCCCAATATCCGGATCATGATCAAGAGTCAAAGGCCCTCTTGGCTAGATCGCTTGCTGAGTTGGGTCTGCGTGATCTCTAACCCTTTCATCGAGAGAAGGCTTTCCAGCCCACGGCGTCCAAGCGCCTCTCATGTCAAACGTTAGACCTCAGAAATGCCGTCACCGCCACCCACCCCGCCGTTGGATACCTTCCGCTACTGGGCGAGAACGCAGTTCGCTACGTACTCGAAGTGCGTAGGGTTCATTGACACGGAAGATTCAAAGGGCGACCGCGGCATCGGCACCTGTTTTCATGTAGGCGAAGGGGTCTATATTACGGCCCGTCACGTTGTAGACGGTCGACGGATCGTAGGCATCGACTTCCATGATTTGTCTGTGGCCATGGATCTGATCCAAGACTTCGAGAGGAGAAATTTGGAGCGGCCAGGTGACGTGCGCATTCTCGAAGGCCCGGCCTACCACCCTGATCCCACCGTTGACGTCGCCTGCCTCCGCCTTGACTACGTGGCAGGCGATTTCATTCCACTTGGTGGACACTTTGACGATTACTTAGGTCAATACGATCTTCTGCTTCATCGGACACTGGTTCTGGGCTACCCTCCCGTTCCGTTCACGGTAGAACCATTCCTTGTCGCTAGCATGGGTGAAATCAATGCCTTGATTACGCTGCGCGACCGGAAGTACGTTCACTTCGTCGTGTCGTCCATTGCGCGTGGTGGATTCAGTGGCGGCCCTGTGCTGGTGGCGTACAACGAGCTAAACAAAAAGTCCGGTACCGCACTGTTGGGGCTCGTGACCGATGCGCTCGTTCGTGACCACGGTGCCACGGAAACTGGCTTTATGACGGTGCTCTCGGTCGAGCCGATTTACCAGTGCCTTGAGAAGAATGGGATGCTTCCTGCAGCTCAAAATGTGGGCGATGATTCTGAGGTCTAATAACCCTTCAACGGGATTTTCGGGTGACCGGCAGGTAACCCGCCCATTGCCGCCCGACACCGCCCGTCAGGCCAACGGCTGCATTGGCCGAGGAGTGTGAATTGGCCTTTCGGCAGTTTTCAGGGTACAGCCGCCGCTTGAAAGGTTGTTTTCCGGAATCATCGAGCAACGGCAGGTTGCTATCAGATGACATCAGCGTGGTCAGGATGACGAATTTGGGTGGTCAGTTGTGATGTGCAACAGTGGCCAAGTGAAGTGATATTCCGCACAACGGGGGGCTGACTCGAGGCGGCGTGTGGTCTGCGAACGTCTCAAGGTGGCATTGCCTATTTCTGTCCGCGGCGCATTCATCGGCCAAATCCCCTGACCTCCTTGGCGCTTGCGGGTGGCAATTCAGATCGCTGGCTTGAGCCCGGATAAGCCCTGCGCAATACTGCAAGGGCTTTCTGTGGACATCGTGTCTGCACAGCCTTCATCGGCGACCCCGGTCGCCCTGAAGTCCAGCCCTGCTGGCGTCGCAGTCGTTACCTGCCTCAATGATACCCGGCGTCGATCGGGTCCGGCCATGTCCATGGCCGTGTGTCTTGTTCAGCCACCCGGCTGAATACTGTGTCCTGCCGCGCGACCTTCGGGTCGATCGGCATCGAGCGAAGGCCCCGTTCGCAAGAACCGTGGGCCTTCATGCTGCACGTGCCGCCTGGCACGTCGCCGAGCCGCTCTGCCGTCCACGGCGGAGCATCCCGAACGGGGAACCCCAAGTTCCCCGCCAGGGATGGGTGTTCCCTTTTATTCCTGAAGGAGAACACCATGTTCGCAATCCCTGTGACCAAAGAGTCGCGCCCGGTCGCCGTGCTGCTGGGTGGTTCCGGGTACGCCCGGCCGTCCATGCGCATGCCGACTGTGCCGGCGTTGTTGAAGCCACTGCCCACCGTCTTCGGACGTTCCGGCTGCACTTCCGAGTACCGCGCGTCAGGAGGCTGATCATGCCGATCAGCCTCTACCGCCGGCGCATTGCCGCCACTGTGATCCAACTGGCCAAGGACGATCCGTCCCTGGTCAAGGAGGTGATCGCCCGCTTGCGAGAGTCGGGCGAGATCGAAGCCGACGATCTGGTCTACCTGGACCGGATCGCCGACCGCTGGATGAGGATTGCTGAGGACAACGGCAGGCACGCCGCATCAACGTATCCGCGTCAAGCGCGCGGGTAGCGGGATGCCCCTGGCATTCGCCAGTTCCGCAGCGATCTTTTCCAGCAGATCGGGACGTTCATCGTTCAGCGTGTCGGCCCAGCGGGCCAATGCCTGGTCGAGATCGTCCTGTGTTCGCGCCCCGTCGAAGTCGAGACCGAGTTTTCGGAAGTCCTCGATTTCGTCGGGCGTGAACCGTAGCGCATCGCCTGCACGAAGCATGGTGTGGGCACCTCTTGATCTGTGAGCGTTCAGCTTAGCAGCGCCGCATGTCCGTGCAACCCCGGGGAGTCCACCGCCTCCCCGACCAGGGACAGGTGTTCCCTCTATTCGTCTTTGGAGAAAACATCATGTCCCTTGAGAAACCCCGTCCTCGGCACCGGCGCTCCGGTATCGAGTCCGAGGAAGAGCGTGCCTGGGTCGGCTTCTATCGGCGCGTCGGCCGTGATCCGGCCATCGCAACGGAAGTCATGGCCCAGCTCGAGTCCGATCCCGAAATGAAGCGTACCCATCTGGCGCTGTACCTGTGCTGCAAGGAATCGCTGCGTCAGCACAAGGCCCGCCAGACACGCAACAAGCGGATCGGTCAGTTCGTCCGCTGGCTCTGCCACGGCCTGTTCGTCAGGCCGCTGCACAGTCTGCAGAAGGGGCTGCGTCACGGCAGCGACATCGCCGTCGAATGCTTGCCCGAAGTGGTCAAGGAACCGGCCGTCGCCCAGGTGCGCCGCCTGGCTCGGGAAACCGAGTTCAATACGGCACACACGGCCTTCGAGCAACAGGCGGCCCAGCCTACGGGCGAGCCGTTACCCGCATCCACTGAAGCCCAGGCCTCGCCCAGCGCAAAAACAACGCGCTCGGCCGCCTGACCCGAGAAGCGCCAGGCCATCACCGGCCCGGCCTGTGATGCGGCGGCACCTGCCGTCGCATCCGGATCGCCGAACGCCCACGCCCGCTGCACACCCAGCGGCGCGTGTGGTGCTCGCCCCGATCCCCCACCACCCATCGAGTACCCGTGAACGCCGGCAAGGCGACTTCACGGGGCGCCCACACCCGCCCGCCTCGCCATCTGCGCGCGTCGGGCCAAACCCCGCCCGCCGTTCTGCCCGTGGCATGCCGGCCCATTTTTTCAGCAATGAAGGGAATCCATCGATGAGAACCGCCACTGAAATCCTGAATGCCATCGAAGCGCGCGCCCAACGCGCCATTGTCCAAGAGCTTCGCCTCATGAAGAAGGAGGTCCTGCAACTGCGCCCTTCCCTGAGCCCGGAAGACCAGGACCACGCCGACGCCCTGCTGCTGAAGCTGGTTCGCCTGGAGTCCGACCAAATGTTTCTGACCGCCGATGCCGGCGTCCTGGACCAAGGATTCCAGGCAGTGGCGCAGGCGGCCTGAACCGCGGCGACACCACCGGCGAGTCGCCCGCCGGCTCGCCAGACACCCAACAACCCCGTGGGGCTCATGCCCTGCGGGGTGGGGTTCCACGATGTTTCGAGAGGAACCCGATATGAACAAGGTGAGTATCAATGCGGCGCAACAGCACTACGTGATCGATTGCGGCGAAGGCTATACCTGCCTCGGTTTCGCCAATGCCCGGGACCATGCTAACCAGATCGCCTGCAAGCTGGGCCGTGCCGACCTGGCGTTCACGGACGAGGACTACGCGACCCTCGTCGGCTACGAAAAGTACGGCCGAGCCATCCAGGCCTGGAGCCAGTCGCCCCTGACGCGCACGACCTACTTCGATCCCGGCACCGATGCCAAGGCCGCCAGGGTCCTGGAATCCTGCCGCACCCGCGAACGAAAGGTCCGCCTGATCCTGGGCGACACGAGCACCGGCGAACCCTGGCTGGAAGAGCACGATGTCGTCGGCCGGATCGGCCGCTCGACGGGGAGCCTGAAGGTCCCCTTGCTGATCAAGCCGGGCGAGCATGGCGGCTGCGCCATCCTGTGCGCCTGCCTCCTTGCCATCGTGAGTTGGGAATCGGGCGACTTCCTGTATCGCCATGCCGCCTACCGCGAAACCGACTTGAGCATCAAGCCTTCGGGCGACGCCGACCGGTCATGGAACGTTCTGCGGCGCGAAGAAGTCGTCGCCAGTTTCCGGGACATCGGCAAGGCCGGCGCCTACCTCGCCTTCATGCGCGGCGCGACGATCGAGCCGCGTGTCTTCCAGTGACTTCGATGGCAGTACTCGATGGAGCGACGTCTCCCCGGCAGCAACGCTGGGGCGGCGGTCGCCCGCGGAAAACCAACCGCGCTAGGCCGCCAGGCGGCATTGGGCGTATTCGCGGTCGATGAGCCAATGCAGGAACTGGGTGTCCCTGGAGACGCCCCAGTAGTGCGCCTTACATCGGGCGATGTAGGCGTCCAGGTCGTCGAGCGTGCGGATGTCCACCGGCTCGATGTCGGTGATCTTCCGGAAACGCTCGACCTCCCGGCGAGTGAGTCGAATTTGCGAGCCGAGGCGGATCATCGTCGTTCTACGTGAAAGGTTGAGCCTTCATCTTGATCAAATTTTTCAGGCTTGTCGCGGGTTTTACGGCGGTCACACAAAAAATTTGTGCAGTGCCAATAGGCTGACATCCCGGTCACACTGGAGTGCAACTAGGACCTTTTGTCCAAGCCGTCGGCACCGATCCGCAGCACGAAGCGACCGCCACGCCGTCATCACCAACGCCATTCGCAAGCCCGTCGGATTCCGGCCCCTTGAACGTTGCGTCCTCGGCACCCCCTTGAATCCACCCTACTGATGCCGGAAACTGACTGGGCTTACACGCATTCCTTTGTGGAATGTAATCCGGCCCCGAGCCGGCGTCGCAGTCGTTACCTGCCTCATTCATCGTGCCGACCCAGGTCCGCACATTCATCCCAAGCGGGGACCTCGTCCCCTTTGGGATCGGCGTTCCCGCTTTTCTTGTTTTATAGAGGAGAACGCCATGAATCTATCTGCCTTGTCCCGCGCCGATCTGGTCCGCGAATTACTTTCGCCCCTGGTTTGCGCGTCGACTACCAACTCTTTGCACGTCAGCGATGCCGTGGCGCAAATGGACATGCTCGGCACCACCGATACCGTTCTCGCCCATCGCCTGGGCGTTGCCCGCGAACTGCTGCTACGCGACCTGCGTGAGCAGATGCGCAGCGGCCCACTGATGACCTCACCGCAAGTCCTGCGCGATTGGCTGCGGCTGTATTGCGCTGGCCTTGAGCATGAGGTGTTCCTGGCGCTCTACCTGGACGCCCAGCATCGCCTGATCGAAGTCGAGGAGTTGTTCCGGGGAACCCTTACCCAGACCAGCGTCTACCCCAGGGAAGTGGTCAAGGGAGCTCTTGCCCGTAACGCCGCGGCACTGGCCGTCGCCCATAACCACCCGTCCGGGGTGGCCGAGCCTTCGCGGGCCGATGAGTTGCTGACACAGAATCTGAAGCACGCGCTGAGCCTGGTGGATGTGCGGGTGATCGACCATTTCGTCATCGCTGGCGACACAGTGGTGTCGTTTGCCGAACGCGGGCTGGTGTAACGCCATGCGCCGCCGGCCAACCGCGTCGCGTCCGATGCTCAAAGGCATGCCCGCCTCATTGGGTTGGGCCGCCTTTTCTGTCGCATGAGGGGATCATCATGTCGACGAGAATCCCGCCTCATTGTCCTGTTTGCGCGGGCGACGGCGTGCCGTTGGGTACGCTGGGCCGCCTGCGCTGGTTCCGTTGTCGCGACTGCGGCATGAACTTCAGTCGTCAGACTGGCACGCGCCCCAAGACCAAGTCGACGTCTCATCAAGAGGAAGGAGAACCGCATGGAAATTCCCGCTGTGGCAAGCTTGCAAGCGCAGGCTGAACCCCTGGCCTCGTTATCGATCTCGCATCTGAGTTCAAGCACCCGCCTGAAACTGGCCGATGACGAGTTGTCGGTCAACGCCTACCCGACCGACTGCGGCGGCGTCATCTACGTCGGCGCACCCTGTTACAGGGTGCCGACAGAAACCGACTTGGCTGTAATTTTCGAGGTCGCGGAGCAAGCCGGCATCGTGTGGCTGAAGTTCGATTGCGAGGCGGCCGTGATCGAAGGGCTTCCGGTCTTCGACATGACGGGGCCCGAAGTATGAGTCGGCATCACATCCGGCTCTCATGTTGCGGCGGCGCAATCGTGGTCGTGGCCGGATACGACCGGCCGCTGCGCCAGCTGTTCCTGCAACTGCTGCGCGACGCGGAGGGCAGGCCCACGTGTGAGGACGACATCCTCTACGACAGCCTGCATGAGCCAGCCCTCGACTGGAGCCTTATCGGCACGCTGAGCGACAAACTCGTCACGCTCGGCATTGCGGTGCCGGAAAGCCTGATCGAAGCGGTGTACGTGGATCAGTGCTTCAACGCAGGCAACCGCGTAGTTCGACACCATGCCGACAGGCCGCCAGAAGTGCTGATGGCCGGCTGAGTGTTTCCGCCGCAAAGGCGACCCCCATCTCACCGCAGGGCGGCGTGCCGACAGGCCGACGCCCTGTTTTCTTGAGCATTCGCACCTCACAGCCCGATTCGTACCAGGTCCCCGGCTATGAAATAGGCCTTCGGCAGTTCACTCGAAACGCTGTGTGAATACGAACCACCGGTTTTGCTATTCCCGAATCGATGCTATCGACCCACAACGGTCTGGTGATGTTTGCAAGCTCTATGGCAGCTTTCTGATCCTGAACCTGCCTGTCGAGTCTTGAGGCTGACTGTCTCTGCTTCGGCCAATCCGGTCATCGGGGCGGCGGGTTACCAACGGCCGCAATGCGCAGATCAGCAGTCGTAGGCTTTAAATTCGGCTCGAATGACCCGTCGGCGTTTCAGGCTATCGCTGGTTTCGAACCGCTGCCGACATTGCGAGGTCCAGGCAGCAGACATTGAAACCAATAGAAGCTGCCAATCAGGTCATGGCGGCGGGGCAAGACGCTTTGCGTCCACGACGCTAAACTCCGGCTTAGTCAGCCTTCGCCGAGGAACTCGCTCAGCGAGACACGCCTGAAACCTGGCGGCGTTTCCTCGCCGGCGAGAGCCACGCGCACCCCGCCAACGAGCTCGTCGGCGTCCTGCTTCGCCAGCACGTCCCAGTCGAACAGAAACGCTTTCGCGAAATATTCGGTCACCTCTTTGTCCTTCACGAGCAGGCTGGCGTCGCGATTGAACAGTGTGCCGGCGTTGGTCAAATTATGACTGCCGAAGAGCACCTCACCTGAGTCGGGGTTGCCCGCATCGGGCGGGTCGATGATGATCGCCTTCGTGTGCAGACGCATCTGCACGCGGATCATGTCCGTATCGAAGCCGAAGCCCTTCAGGCGTTCGAGCAGCTCCTGCTGTTTCGGCCCGTTGGCCTGACTGAATTCGCGTCCGTCGCGGAATATGATACGCACGTCGAGACCCGCCTGCTGCTTGTCTCGCAATGCACCGAAGATCTGCTCGAACTCGTCCACGTTCTCTTCGAGCATATTGAACGACTGATTCTGCAGGAAGACGATGCGCGTGGCCCGCTGGATGAGCTTCGTCGCGGTATCCAGAAACATCCGGCGGCCTCGGGCGTCCTTGTCCGGCGTCAGCAGTGGACGTACGTCGAGCACCTTGTCGAGAACGAGCGGGTCGAGGTACTGAACACGGATACGACGTTCGAGTTCTTCACCGAACGCCGCCTCTGGCACGAACAACTCAGGCAGGTGCCTGTCTAGCGCTTCCTCGACCGGTATGCGTTTCGCTTCCTTGAAGTCCCATTCGATGTATTTCTGGAACATCTTGGCGAGCTTGTCGTTTTCGATGATCACGTGCCAGTCGCGGTTCCTCTCGCGCAGCGGCCCAATCAGAGTCGAGTTCTCGCCTGCCGGATCGATGTTGGGCTGATTAGAGTCCTTCCAGTTGCCGCTCGACAGCCAGAATTCCTCGCCGTCACGGGACGCGACCTTGATGTGATACGCGCTTGGGAAGAGCTTTCCGCCCCCTACGGAGGCCCACCGGTGATCGAACTTGCCGGCATCGAGCCTGGCCTGCATATCGGCAACGGCGTCGCGCGTGCCGGCAAGCTGCGTGACCATTTTCAGTTTGCGCTCGCCTGGCGAAATCGCCTCTTCGATGGCGTCGCTGATGTGCTCCGAATCCCACTCGTACATCGTCGCCGTCAATTGTCGCCGCACGCGCCCCAAAAAATCGCGAAGGTTAGGGAACCCGGAGTCCGGGCTGATGTGGAAGATCGCCTTCATCCGTTCCTTGACCGGATCGAGCGACAGGTCCGACGGCTCCCGATAACCGCCTGGCTTGGGCGGCCCCTCGATTGCAGCGAGATCAATGCCGAGATGCTCCAGTTGATCCGGGATTGCGGCCGTACGCACGTCTACCCCGATGCCCTGAACCTGCGGCGGGATTGGCGTAGTCGCGGATGTGCGAAGGTCCATCGGCGAACGCTTCTCGCGAACTTCGACCACGACAACGCGCTCGTCCGTGATCCAACCGCGCTTGAATCGATAGCCCGAACGCACCCTGATGACGTCAGGGCGCAAGGCGAGCGCCTGGCGTGCCGAACGCACCGCTCCCTCGATTGAGGTCTCAGCTGACGTTGCCGCGCCAGACCCCGTCAGGACCGTTGTGGCACCACCGCCCGGGGCGACTGCGCCGCCGATCTTGACAGTGATCTCGACAGGAATCTGGAATTGAAACGTGTAGGTACCGCTGGGCATGCAAGCGGGCGATGGAACGACGGCGGTGTCGGTCTTTACCGTCGTCGTCTGCACCTCGATCGGTCTCATCCCCGGCAGCTCGGCGCGTTGCGCTTTTCCGAGCAGCTCTCGCACCTTCGGCGATGGCACCGCAAAATTCGACTCGAGAAAGAGGCCCGAGAAGTGGAGGCCAACGGCCTGGCCGTTCTTCAGGCTGATCACCGGAGATCCCGAATTGCCGCCCAGCGTGGAGCAGTCGTGTTGCATTTCATCGGGTCCGACGTCTGTGACCTGCCCCGGCGCAAGCCGCTTCTTTTCGTAAACGTCGCCGAAGATCCGCTGCACCAGCCGCTGATCGGGAACACGTGGGTCGCGGGCGGGATAGCCTATGGTGACGACGAAATCATCGGGCGAGACCGTCTCGGCCAGCGGGATCGGTGTGGCCAGGCGTCGATTCGTGCTCGCCGGTCTGACACGCAGAAACGCAATGTCCGGTTCGGTTGGCGTTGCAATCCACAGGATCGACTCGATCGCGAACTCCAGACTCGCGCTTCGATCAAACTCTTCTAGGAAGTCAATTTGCGCCGACTGTGGACCGCCGTTGACTCCGACCCGGAACACGAATCCGTCCTGCGTGCCGCGTCCAAATTCGCGGGCGACGTGCCGGTTGGTGACGACGATGTCGTCGGCGACGAGCCATCCGGTGCCGACCCACGGGAAATCGGCGTTGTTCTTCAACTCGATGCGCCCGATCGAGGGAATGACGATATTGAGGATCGCTCGCGCGTTGTCGATGCGCGACTTCCAGACGTCGCTGTCCGGGCCGAGAAATTCGGTAGTCACTTTGTTGTCGCGGATGGCGAGCACCGGCCGCGCACTGGGGCGGACGATCGTCTCGGCGACGCGCCGCTCGTACGCGGTCACTTCGGTGTCCAAGAGTTCGGCTTCCGCAAGTGTTTCGACAACGACCTCGGCAGCGGGCGCAGGTGCGACGGCAGGTCTTCGCCGCAAGGCTCGCGCGCGCTCCGGCTCGAACTCCTCCAGGACATCCGCCGCTTTGCGCGCGATCGGAAACACCGCTTCGTCGTCTGTCGGCTCCGCTGCTTTTTGTTGCAGCTCGCGGTACAAGTCGGGGTCGCGATATTGGTACTGGCTAACAGACTTGAGGATCTGGCGGCGCTCCGGCATTTTCATGGCGCTATCTCCAAACGGGCGGGGAATGGCTAGCCAAATTCAATTGACTGGCATCGAAAAAGAATACGACGTCGATCTAACCAGACGTCCGTTTCCCTGATTCAGGCGTCAAACTGTGCGTGCCAAATCTCCAGGCCGCCTTCAGTGAAAGTATTCCAGTTCAACTTCGGGAGCTTGGCAATAGCTTCCTTGATCTTGTTTCCCTGCGCACTGGCCACCGGCTGCACATCAAATGCGTCCCCAGTAATATGGCGCGAGAAATTGCGCTGCTGGGGCTCACTCCAGCCCTTCATTACCGCCTCTAGACCAGCTGCAACGGTTGCCGCCTGGGTGGCGCCCGGATTTTCGTCTACCCACTTTTGCAAGGCGGTGCGCTGTGGAGTGTCCTTGTAGGTCTGTTCGATCCATTTCCGGTTCTTGACGACATTGGGCGCCATCGCCAACGCCTGATCGGCTATCGCGCGGCGACCACTCGTGAATTTGACGTCTCCTGGAAATTGCTCAAGCAGTTTCTCTGCGGCTGCCTTTGCAGAAGCACCCAGATTGAGGTCGGCAATGCTTTTGAACGCCTCAACACCTTCGAGAGCGGAATCAACAACATGGCATGGATCGACTTGCGGTTCGATCCCGGACTGGACCAGCGCGTTTGCGGTGCCGTCGAATTCAAGCTCGAGATGGTCCCCGTTCGCCAACGAAATGGCTACCCGAGCGCGTAAAATCTGCGCAGGGAAGCACCACTCGTTCTGGCTGACGACACCTAGAACCTCGGCCAGGACTTCGTTAATCGTGTTTGCCTTGCGGGCGCCGACTGGTGCTCTAGTAGTCTTACTAGTCATGGTTCTCCTTTGTCATGCAATAGTTGCGAAACGTCATTGGTCGAACGTAACCTTGTGCACGGAACTGCCTTGGCAATTCTGCGACCACATCTTGCTGGCCCACTTTAATCTCCGCCGCTTGCTTCCGGTACGGCCAAGGCCGATTCCACAGCCAAGGACTCTTGCCGCTTATCACGTAATTTCACGAGCGCCTTGTCAGTCATGCGTCCCCCTAGATGTCAGATACGTTCTTCAAGTCGAGCACTAGACGCTCCAGACGCAATAAAGGCTGTCCCGGTCTGCCGTCCTCCGAAGCGCTGATAGCAATGTTAAGCACCAGCCGCCCGGGCGAATGGTCTGAACGCTGACCATGAAGCCTACTCTTCGTCATAGTTGGTACGCATCATCCGTATGGATGATGGTGATACGCTGGACCAGGATTGCGGGGGCTATGGATCAACGGCGTCACATGACGCGGGGGGGGCACAACATTGATCAGCCAGACAACGGGCTAGCGCCCGACACAACACCTCCGAAAGAGACAGGCGAAGGTCGGTCAGGCAACGCGCCGACCTGTCGCGGCATTCGTCAGAATTGCGCCCTCGGCTCACCCCGGGAGTCGGTTTGCGCGAACTGTTTATTTATCCATGATCGGAATTTCCAGACACACGAATCTCTGGATTTTGTTCAGCATTGCCGTGCCAGCCGCCAGTATGTCGATCAGGATGCCGGCGCCCTCTTCTCTCCGTATGTGGCCGCATTTCTGGTTTTCCAAAGCGGGCGAACTCGATATCGATGAACGCTCAGTCGCGTTCCTGCGCTCTGGCGGCGTACTGGCGATTCGCCACAACCATATCTGGGCACTGAATCCGGCATGGTGTACTGTCGATGGCCATCGACAGGGCCGCCCGCGGAAGTGAAGCGGAAACCCTGATTTGCCAAAGCAATGTGTCGGCGCAAACGCGCTATACCGTACTGCTTAAGCCGAACCGGGAGGGCGCGAAAACCCTGTCCGGGCAGTCACAGAATGTAGCGTGCCTTGTGTTTCCGCTGGGTCGGCGACGTATTGCCAGAGCATGGCAACTGATGTCCATGTTTGGGCTTTCGGCTGCCGAGGCACGATTGGCGCGGGCTTTGTGCCATGGCGAAACGCTGAATGAATTTGTTTGGGTGTTTAGGGGAGTTCGGTGGCGTTGTCGATGACCAGCGCGCAGTCCTGCCACGGGCTGCTGCTGCCGTACGGCGGGCGAGCATCGGCGCGAAGGTGCGCCGCGATCACGCGAACATGGTACTCGTCGCCCGGCACCGGCTTGCGGATGTAGACGCACTCCACGTTGTTAAGGCTGTCGTAATCGCCCCCTTCCGCTGAGAAGCCATCGCTGAAGTGGTTGCCCTTGAACACGCGGGCGGTGGCCACGTGGACGACTTCCAGGTCTAGGTCGTTGACCAGTGCCGGGCTGACGTTGGCGGCTGCGGGTGCGTCGGTCCAGGCGAGCGTGACGCGCAGCGGCCACCCACGCGCGGCGGCCGTCATGCGGTAGACGCGCTCCTGGCCGTTAGCGGTGAACACGGCCTGGCCGTCGAAGGCCAGTCGCGGGACTAGTGGCGTCGCCGCCGGATCCCTAAAAAGGTTGGCAAGACTCACGCGGCCCCAGCCTTGCACGTTGTTGGGGATGGGTTTGACGATGCCGCCGTTGCCGTCCGGCCCGCCACGGCAGTCTTCCGCCGAATTCACTAGGAGGGCCTTCACGAGCGCGGCGCTCGGCAGGCTGCCGGTCCGCGCGCTCCACCACTGGATGATGAGTGCGCAGGCGCCGCTCACCTGCGGCGCCGCCATCGACGTTCCGGACATGTAGGTGTACGCGTTCTGGCCAGCACCGTTGCCCGTCGCAGAGATCGGTTCGCGAGTGCTCCAGTTCGAGCGCGCGGACGAAACGTCGGTACCCGGCGCCACGACGATGGGCGCCAAGCGGCCGTCGCGCGCCGGACCACGACTTGAGGTCGTACTGATGCCCCGCACGTCGTCGAGCGAGCCGTAGCCGGGCCGCCAGGTGAGCGAGTTGCCGACGACAATGGGGTTCTTGCACTCCTTGGGCCCCGTGATCGTGCCGGCGCCCGGACCGCTGTTGCCCGCAGAGAAGACGATCACGAGGTACTCAGGCGCAGGCGAGCCCGGCACGGGGTCGCGCACCAGCTGGTCGAAGCGTCGCGAGGTGGCGGTATACCCAACGCCGGGCGCCATGTCCGCCCAGCTGTTGTTCATGACGTGGGCGCCGGCAGCCACGGCGTCACCCGTGAAGGTCGCCCAGTCCAGAGGCGGCCAGTTCGCGGAACGCAGGGCGTTCTGCGTCACGTAGCCCGAGCGTGGCGCCATGCCCTGCCCCCAGGCGAACGGCGTCGCGCCGCCTTCGTTCTGCCCGGTTCCCGCGTTGCCGAAGGCGATGCCGGCCACGTGCGTGCCGTGGCCGTGCGAATCCGTGAGGTCCTGACCGTTCGAATAGTCGATGAAGGCGAGCTGCCGTCCCATGACGTCGGGGTGAGCGCCCACGGCGTTGTTCGCACCGTTGCTGTCCACACCTGTGTCGCAGATGGCGATGTTCACGCCGGCGCCGTTCAGGCCGAGCGCCGCGAGCCAGCCTAGGTAGCCGGGTGTGGGCGCGGGCGGCATCGGTCCGACGAGATTGCCCGCCGCGATCTGTACCTCGCGCTCGCCTTCGAGCGAGGGCTGCGAAGGGGCATGCTCCAGCCAGCGCACCGAGCGGTGCCGGGCGATCCGCGGCACCGCGCATGCTTCGATCTCGGCGACGATGCGGAAAAAACGGCCGCCGTGCTCCCCAGGTGGCGACTCGCCGAGGACTTCACCGCCGGTCTCACGCACCAGCGCGCCGACGGCCGGCCCGTCGTCAGCGGGATAGACACCCACGGCCACATTCCGGATGCGGCCCGACATGTTCAACAGGCCGCCCGAGATGCGATACGCCGGCTGGAAAGGGCCCGACCACGCAACGAACGGGAACTTGGCCGGAAGGTCGGCCACGAGCCTGCTGGGACCGACGACGAAAAGGCCATAGGGGCCCACCGGCTCCACCACTTCGACGCCCGCGTCTTCAAGCATGCGGATCTGCTCCGGCTCGGGCGGCGCCTGGAGCTGGACCAAGTGGTGGTTCCACGTGTCGACTTCCTCGGCATCCAGCCGGAGTTCCGCGGGCAGCGCAGGCGGTGCCATCTCCGTGTTGATCGCGTAATCCCCCATGGTTAGCATATTCGTGTCCCTGAGCAGCTTCACCCGGTATCCCAGCGCCTCATACTGGTCGACCGCCTTTCGCCTACCTTGCATCTTCGTCAGCGTGAGGAGTTCCGCCGGGGCGGGCGCTGCCTCGAGCGCGAATGCCATGTCAGGCCCGTCAATGCGGCGGGGAGTGAGGAGCAGTTTGTCGGTCATGGTGGTCCTTTAAAGGTCGCTGACTTTGGTGAGGTCCAGGCCCAGCCGTTCCAGTTGCAGGATCGTCTGTCCCGGGCTCGCCTGCTCCGGGCCAATGACGGTCACGGCGCTGACCGTGACGTTGAGCACGATCCGCCCACGAGACCCGTCGGCCGCCTTTCCGATGGACTCTCTCTTGAACCATTCGTGCAGGCGCGTCGCCGCCATATTTGCAAGCGCCTCTACGCTAGCCTCACCCGACACCTTCGTTGCCGCAAGGATCATCTTCGGATCTGGTTGCAGCGCGAAGCCCTTGTCCGTTCCGGCGGCGCCGAACGACGCCTCTACAAGCTCCGTCAGCCGTCCTGACTCGTAGTCGGCGCTCAGCTGGACGTAAGCACCCCGCTCGGCGCCCACGTCCTTCAAGACCGGACGCAGGCCTTGGGCGATCAGGTTTTCGAGCGTCAATGGCGCCGTGGGCACCAGCAGAATCGGTTTCCGGTGCAGCAGCTGGGGCGACATCGCCTGATGCAGGAACGTCTCGGGCGTGCGATAGACGAAGGCTTCGTCGAGCGGTTTCCCGCCGATCAAGCGGTTGCGGCGCACAGACGCCGCGACCCAGACGCTCTGCTGGCGCAGCGCATCGAGCCGGCCCACCATGACTTCGCGGCTACGGCGATCCGGGCCCTTCTCGTCCGTGCCCGCGAACGCGAACTCGGCCCGGACGTCCCCCCGGTTGATACCTTGGCCGTTCGCCCCGACACCCGCAGGACTGCCGTCGCGCTGCGAATCGGCGAGGACCCGCTGAATCCGCAGCCATGGCTGGCCGTCGCCTGCGAGGACGTCGACAGGCTTCTCGCCCACGAAGTGATCGGCAAATCGGATCGTGGTCTTGCGGCCTGGGCTGCCGCCGACCGAGGCGGCCTCGTCGGTCAGGATGAAGCGGTCCTGGTCCGGGACCTTCGCTTCGCCCTCCCATCGGGGATGCGGTCTGAAGGCACCGAGCACCCGCTCGACCGATTCGGCGAACCGGTTGCACGCGTGAATGAACGCCTCCAGGGGTTCCTCTCCGGCGGCCCGGCGCTTGCCCTCGCTCATGATGACGTTCCAGTACGGCGCCACCTCAAGCTCGTGCGCGGCCAACTTGTCGAACAGTTGTTCGATGACAGGCTGCGCGGCGCTCTGCGGCGCCTCGCCCGCGGCGGACGCGCTGCCAGTGGGAAGATTGTAGAGCAGGCGGCAGCACACTTCGTCGGTCCCGGCGAACTCGGCTTCGACCTCGAAACCGTAGGTCCAGCGCCGCGCCGCCTGGACGTGCGCTTCGTACGTGGGCGCGACGGTATCGTGCGCGTAGTGCTCAAACGTGTGCTTGCCCCAGACCGTCGCTGCTGGAACGCGGCGCCGAGGCAACGGAGCCTTGTCGTTGGACGAGACGCGGATCGACGGAAGCATCTGTGCGCCGAGGACCGGCACTAGCGTGAGCCAGCGCGATGCCTGGAGCACCCCCGCGTATTCCGACGTCACCTCCCGTTCGACGTGCGTCATCTCGTAGTCGATCTGGCCCAGATCGGCCTCGCTGGCGTCGGACTGCAGGTCCGGGATAACCGGCAAGGCGATCTGCATCGCCTTGGGGTCGAGGGGAATGCCCCGTGTCATCGTACGGAAGCTCGCGGCCTGCCCGGCGGCATTGGCGAATTTCAGCTGCCCGTAGAGCTTCGGCCGCAGGTGGCCCTTGGCCTTTACCCAGTCCGGCTCCAAGCGCGGCTTGAGGTCCTTCACCATGACGCAGCCGACTTCGTAGAAGCGGCGCAGGTCCGGCGCGCACGCTTCGCGCAGTTCCGCCAACGCGGCGTCGTATCGGTCTGCCTCCGCGTCCTGTGGCTCGCGCACGAACACGGTCCGCAGGGCTTGCAGCAGCGGCGACGACTCGTCGGCCTTGCCCAGCAACTCAGCCTTGGCACGCGCCACGCTTTCGAACGGCGCCTTCGTGCCCGCCGTCGCGCCGGCCAACGCCGTGCAATGCGCATGTGCGGGCGAGATGAACGTCTCCACGCGATCAAGGAACGCGGCGAGTAGCGCGTCGACGTCCTTGTCGCGCACTAGGGCGCGAAGCTCCTTCTGCGTCTCGTAGTCGGGCTCCTGGGCCACCTGCGCGATCACCTGCCCGCTCATGAGCGCACGCGCCATCGGCGGCACACCGTAGGCGACCGGCGGCGCTGGCGAAGGCTCTGGGATAACGCGATCGTTCATCACCCACCAGTCCTGTCCTCCTCTTTGCACCGTGCCAAGCGCCGCCCAGAAGCGATGCGTCCTCCCGCCTTCCGCGAAGGTGAAAGCGAGTTGGAACTCCGTCGCGAAGTCGCGCTGGAAGTCGGGCTTCTCCGGCCGCGCCCCGGCGATCGAATCCATGCGCACGGGTGACCATGCAGCGGCGATGCCCGGCACCATCGGCGGTTTGCCGTCGGCGCTGGCGACCAGCGCTTCAGGCCGCATGACGGAGAATTCGAGCGAGAGCGGAAGGAAGTTTTTCCTCGTGCTCACGGCCACCCGCGCGTTGTGCTTCCATTCGTTCGCAGCGGGTTCCTGGTTCGCACGCAAGGATGCCTCCACCGGCTTGAGTAACTCGTCGACGAGTTTAGCGACGTCCAACTTGCCGGCGACATCGCCAAGACCGCAACGCACCTTCGGCTCCGCGTTCTTGTCCGAAACCTGGAAGATGACGCGGCGCAGTTCGTTCGCCGCCGCCAGCCGATCTTCCTTCGACACGGGAATCGCCTTCTCGTCGACGCTCAGCGCGAGCACCAGCGTACGGCTGCCGTTGCCGCCCGGGTGGACGCGCGCCTTGATGCACGGCCAGGACGCGAGCGGTACCACGGGATCCGTATAGTGCGGCTTCAGGGGCACGAGGTCGCCCGACATTCCCAACCTGTTGCCGTAGACGTCGCGCCAGCCCAGTTCGAGCTCGAACTCTTGCCCGATGGCGGCATAGGGGTTTCCAGTGGCGTCGCACAGTCTCGACAAAGGGACGATGAGGTCGTACCGCAGGTCGTCGGCTTCGTATCCGCTGGGCAGATCCGCGGCCAGCTGCTCGCGCAGCAACGCAGGATACGGCGCACCCTCTCCATCGGGTTTCGCGCCAAGAGGGACCGCCACCTCCGAGCCGAGCGGAAGCGAATGCGCGAAGGAGAGCAGCGGTTCGGCCGAGCCCGCGCGCCTCAGCTGGAATTCCAGCATGTCGAAACGTTGCGCGAGGTGGGCGCCGAGGGCCGCATCTGTCGCCGCGGACGCGCCGTTCACGTCACTGCGCTGGCGCCAAGTGCGTACCAGCTCGGTACCCGCCGGGCGCGTGGAAATGGCTTCCACGATCGCGGCGCTGCCAACCTGTGAATCGGCCGCAGCGGGCAGCTGCGCCAGTTCCGCCACGATCCTCCTGTCGGGCTGGGCGATGAGCTGGAGGTCGGCCGCATCTTCGAAAAGCGCCGCATTGCGCACGCTAGGCGGAAGTACCGTCCCCGGCGCAAATACCACGGCGAACATCAGGCGGATCGTGCGCCGACCCGCTTCGGCCTTTTCGAAGAGTTCGCGTACCAGCTTCGCCTGCGCCTCTGGCAGCAGCAAGTTCGTGCCTTCGGCGTTGACGATAGCCGCGCGACGCAACAGGTAGAGCAACTGGTACCGCGAAGCAGGCTCGAAAGTGGCGAGGAAGCGGTTTTCCGGATCCTTCTCCTCGGCTTCGGCCTCCAGCACCGCCAGCTTTTCGGCCGGGCGCCGCTCAATGGACACGGTGCTGCGCGCCACCACGCAGTTGCACATCTCGCCAGCCGCAAGTGGCAGCAGAGCGAGCGATGCCGTGGGCTCGGCGCCCTCTCGCCAGCCGACCAGAAGACGGGTGCCGTCGAGGGAAAGCGTCGAGCCCGGCGCCGCCATTCCTTCGATCAGCGCGTCTAGCCCCAGGCGATCGGCTTCGCTCGCGCCCGAGATCCTGAAAGCCGAGGGCATGGACTTCGGGGCCGCTGCCTCCGCGAGCCCCGCGCCGCCTTCCACGGGTAGGCGCGCCAGCGTCATCTCGAACACGAGCGCAGCGCGGGCGCTCTGGAGTTGCATGCTGTCCGCAGGCAGCTGGCCGACCTGGTCCGAGGTCTTGGCAGCGGAGAACGCCAGCTTCTCCAGCGGCGTCGCAGCGCCGCTGGAGAAGAAGTCGCCGCTGAATCGGCACAGGTAGGCCGTCGGGTTTGCCCCGTTCTCGCGCACGGCGAGCGACGGAGGCTGGTAGAATCTGCGCGCGACCAGCCGGGCCGACGGCACGACCGTCGATTGCTGCTGCACCACGACTGTTGCAGAAGCGACGGCGGCGAGCGCGGCCCATTGGACCTCCATGGAATCCGCCTGCACGGCGAGCCACGCAGGGCCCTGACCTTCGACCGGGTCGAGCTTCGTGGTCGCCGCTCCTTTGGGAAAGGCCATGAACAGACCCGCCATCTCGGCCAACGGGCGGCTCACGCCGTTGTCGCTCGTGCGCGCGCCGGATAGCAGCAGGCGTCCCGCGCGCGACGCGATGTCGTTCCAATGCGAGGGCGTGAGGGCATCGAGGAAGGCACCCACCGTGCGCGTCGTGGACGCGCCCTCTTCGGGCTTCCACGCCGTCCGCGCCGCGTCGCAAGCCGACAATGCGAGCGCCGTGCACCAGCTGCGGAATATGTAGTCCACGAGCGGCTGCGGCTCATCCGCCTCCGCCATGGCAGCCGACCGGGACCGGGCCTCAATCTCCGCGAATTGCCGCTGGAGGTCGGCGAAGATGCCGTTCAATGTTTGCGCGGTGACGAGCCCGCGCTTCGCGAAGTCGCATGTCTCCTCGCCGCCGTCCCAGGTCATCCGCACGGCCAGCCGGGGCGGAACCGGGAACAGGAAACCCGCCGCCTGCTTGTCGCCTTCGGGAATGTGCCGCAACCGGCTGCCGGGAGCGATTACGGTGAAGAATCCTTCGAGAGTCGCGAAGGGCATGTCGTCCAGCCCGTTCAGGCTTTCTTCGAGCCGGCGGAGATCCAGTTCGGTACCGAGGTCCTTGCGCAGCTTGATGTGGCTGGCATTGGCGAACGCCGGCTGCGCGCGCAGGGCTGCCCAAGCGATCAGTGCACGTGCAATCGTCTCGAACGGATTGCCGTCCTTGTTGTGTTCGTCGCCGGTCATCCACATCACGGTGGGCACGAGCACGGTACCCACGTGGCCACCCTCGGCAGTGCCGTCTCGGCCAGCCGCGGTGAAATCGTAGCCCAGGCGAAGGTCGATAGGCTGCGCAGGCACACCGAACTGCGCAGCCAAAGGCTCCGGCCACGCGCCGAGCGGTGGGCGTTCCTCCTCCGGGGCTGCAAGCGCCATCGCTTCGGCCACGCCGGGCAGCTTGAACACCGGCACCTTTGCCGGCAGCTGGAACTCGTAGCGCAGAGTGGTGCTGAACCGCAGCATCACGGTGATGCGAATGCGCTTGCCGAACACCTTGAACGAAGCGATTTCGAACTCGAGGGCGACACTGACGCCCGCCTCACAGTAGAGGACGATGGGCAGCGCCGTCTCGAGGACGATGCCCGTCGCGATCCAGACGCGCACCAGCACGCGGGCGCGGATGAGGCGCAGGTCGACGCAGCCTTCGATCTCGGCGATGAGGCCGACCTCTCCGTGGAGCCTCATCCAGTACGGATAGGGCGCGAGCGGAGTTTTGCCGTCCGGCGCGAGCTGCCCGTTGTCGGCGATCGCGAAATATCCTTCCATGCGTCCGAAGACGCAAATGCTGAGGCCCGCGCGCAGGGGCCCCTGCTCGAACTCGCGCCCAAATCCGACCTTCATCGCAAAGCCCGACCGGAACACCTGGAGGTAGCCCTCCGGCATCTTGGGCACTGTGACCGCAGGCACGCGGCCAAGATAAAGGCCGCCCTTGCCGATGAAAATACCTGCCTGGACTGCGAAGGACCGCGTGTAGTCCACTTGCTCCGGGAACCCTAGGTCGAATAGGAACCCGCCGTCCGTGTACACCTCCATGCGGATCATGCCAAGCGTAACGGAGACGACGCCGCATTCGAAGGTTCGGTACCCCGGCGGCAGGCCCACCTCTACCGAATACCGGCCGACACCGTCGGCGAGCTTCTGATAAAGCAGGTCGAAGGACATTGGCGCGGACTGCGGGCTGTCGTCCGTCGCGAGGAAGCCGAGGTAGACCCCGTACATGTCGGGATCCTTCAGCACCAGCCCGAGGCGCAACACCTTGAAGAAGTCGCCCTTCAATGCCAAAAACCACTCGCGGTTGCGGTCGTATGTGATCTTGTCGCCGGCGAATTGGACGAACTTCTCCGTGCCGCCGGGGACCGAGAAGTCTTGCGCGTCGTTCAGCCACTTCAGCGCCTTGCTGGTAGTGCTCACGCTGTCGAAGTTGACGTCGACGCGCTGGGCAAGAACGAGCGACTCGATCTTGAGAGGGTCCGTCGCCTGCTTGTCGTTGAAGCTCCCAAACCATCCGAGCCGCTCGAAGGGCTCTCCGCCCTTGGGGTTCGCAAACAGGTACATCGAGAAGGTCTGGCCCTGCTCCGGCAGCACCTTCCCGAGGATGTCGATATGGCAGTCGTCCGCCGAAAGGACGAAGACGTCCCCAACCCTCTTCAAGTTGAACCGCTCGGCCCATAGGCGCAGGATGCCCTGCACCCCCAGGTCAATGCCGCCGCCGCCCTTGCCGAAGTCGATCCGGAATCCGGCCGCGATGTCGTTCCACCTGCTGTCGCCTTCGAGTCTCGGCTTCCAGCCCAGCACTATCTGCAGCTTGAACCGGTCGAGCTTCCCCGCCAGGGCGCCGAGCGAACCGAGGTCCATGTCGAAGTCGAATCCAAACTTGAAGTGGTCCGAGATCCGGCTGCTGCCATCGGGCACGAGACTGCCCAGACTGAGGAAACCCAGGTCCGGCAGCTTGAATTCACCAAAGCGGAAACCGCGCAGTTTCAACGGGAAGGCTTTCAGGAAACCTGGCGTACCGCGGCACCCCTCGCCCGAATTGAACAGGTCCAGATCGAGTTTCAGCTTCGGGTAATTGAGGTTGAGTTTGATCTTGTCCAGCGTCCCAATCCGGAAATCGAGATCGATGGCTAGATCCGTGAAATCCAGCCTTTTGATGCCGAAAAGATCCGAGTCCAGCACCTTGTTGAACGCGATGGAGCCATCGATCATGAAACTGCCCACCGTGCGTCGCCCCTCGTTCGCAGTTGTGACAAGGCGCAGGCTACGGAATGTGGCGGACTCCACCACGCTGGACGCGTCGAAGGTCTTCTTGAATTCTCCTTCGGCCAGGAAGGTGTAATTCTCGCGGCGCCGCCCGTCCACGACGCTCGACTCGTAGCGCCCCTCCAGCTTGAGATCGTCCTCCGGGTTCGTCGCGTTGAGGTCGAAGAGGCCGGGAAGGTGCAACTCCAGATTGCAGTCGAAACGATCAATGCCGTCGTTCTCCACTCTGACGACGAGTTTCGGCACGCGCATGCCGATGTGCGTCGTTCCGTCCTCAGAGAACTTGGTCTCCGCGTTGTCGTGGAGGACGAGTCCGAACAGCGCACTCTTCCAAGGCTCGTCGTCCTGCTGCTTCGGATCGATGCCCGTGATATCGAGGCCCGCATAGGGGACTTCGATGTAGTCCGGCAGGCCGCCTGCGATGGCACGCATCTGCTCCGGGATACCTGTGAGCGGCAGGAGGGCGTCGAGGATGAGGAGGCCGTTCCAGTTGGGATCGTTCAGCCGTCGCGCAAGCGGTTGCCGGAGATCCTTGCTTGAGTCGGCGATGGCGACCTTGAAACGCTGGCGCGTCGACGGGTCGCTGAAGGTATCGCGCAGTGCCCACTGGCTCTCGTCACCCGCCAGATCGGCGATGCTGCGGTCGGCGTACTTGATGATCACGATGGGATCGAAGCCTGCGGGCAACGCAGGCACTTCCTTCTCGGCCACCGGATCGAGCCTGGGGTTCAGCCGGATGCCCCAACCGCCAACGTGGATGCGGCCGAAATGGTTCAGATCGAAGTGCAGCTGGTCAAGCTTCTTCCAAGTGGTCACCAGCATCAGCCGGTTTTGCGCCAACACGGACGCGAGATGGCCAGCGGCTTCGCTGCCCTCGGGCGCCGAGATGCCGATACCGACCGGATCCAGTTCCGGGAAGGCTCCCGCATCATCCTGACGCAGACTCGTCTTCGTAAAGACGATGCGGTTCCAGGCGCGCGCCGAGCCCGTGCGCGACGTGAGGTAGCCCTGCGGCGTACGCGCCGCAACGGGCTCCGCCTCTGCGGCGCCCGCAAGTGCCAGGTTCTTGGTCCCGCCGGTGATTTCGCGGCGCCGTGCGAGCGCCAGCACGCGGCGCTCAAACTGCAGGCGCTCAGGGGCACCTGCATGGCCGTACGCGCCAGCGTCGCCTTTGACACCCAGAAGTGGAGCAAGAGGGAGCGCTCCGCCAGCGTTCGGATACCGCACTTCACGGAAATCCATCACCCTCCCATCGGCGGAAGAGGACACATAGGCCTGCATGCCTTCCGGCTGCAGCGAGAACGGATCGGCTTCGGCTTCGACACCAAGCCCCGGCGCAAGGCGCAACCAGGACGTGGTGCACATGCCGTTGAGGTCCTCCAGCGGCGCGGCGGCTTCCGCTTCGGTGCCTGCCGCGGCAAGCTCAATGTTCTTGAGGCTTTCGTAGGCCGGCCTGAAGCGTTCGAATACGAGCCGGTCCGAGGCGCACACCGTCATGTTCTCGAGATGCGAGAGGCCGAGCGTCAGCCGCAGCTGCTCCCGCGCGGGATCCTCGGACTGGACGGCGAACGCGCCCATCGGCGTGAAGTAGTGAGCGCCACGTTGAAGTTGTGCGCTGCCGGACGCGAGGTCGAGGACGCGAGGCGATGAGGTCAGCGCAAAGAATCCCTTCGGCTGCCCGTGCGCTTCCGCCGGCTTCATCAGCACTTCTCCCGCGTGCACTTGGTGTAAGTGCGTGGGCAGCGCGTGGTCGGGCGGCGTCAACATGCTTCGTGGCCGCCTGCCCTCTTCTTCGGTCAGTCCGTGCGGCTCATCGTCGTGCGGGGATGCGCAATCGATCTGGAAGTCGAACAGTTCCGACTTTCCTTCGCCCAGGGCGAACAGTGGATAGGAGAACCTCGAGATCAGGATCTTGCCAGGGTCGGCTTCACCTTCGCTGCGGCTAAAATAGCGCGGGCCGGCGCCCAGCGCTTCAAGTTGGTCGGCGCTGACAAGCGCGCGGAAACGGAAGGCGCCGCGCGCGGGGCCGTCCCAGTCGATATCGATCTGGCAACGGTCTTGCGTGCTCAAGATCGGAACGGTTTTGCCCCCGGGTAGTTCCAACCCCGCCTCGGGCGGGAGCGTCAACGACAAGCAAGTGGCGTCACCGCTGAAGTGTGTTCCCTCTGGTATCACTATCTGCCAAGCGCTGTCGAATTCGGGTGAACCGACTTCAACGTATTCGCTCGTCTCCGACACGCCGCTATTCCCCACCCGAATCTGGCCATCGGGGCGAGGTCCGCCTCCGTCGGAAAGCAGCACGATCTGACATCGGCCATTCGAATTGAGATGATCGACGATTGCGGAAAGGTTATTAATGATATGCGTCCACAGCGGCGCCGATAGCCTCGGCGCGAGAACCACAGTGCCGCGCAGAAACTCCTGGGCAGGATCAATCGTTTTCGGCAGGTCGGCCGGCCCGACGAAATAGATGCGTGCAGAGGCGGGTTCGGCAGATTGAGATAGAGGAACGTGGATCCGAGCTTCCCCGATGCGGACGTAGTTCACCATGACAGTTGGTCTCCAGGCTGCAGCGGCAGGTTGAGTGCCTGCAGCACGTCATTCAGTTCAAACTCCACAGCGTGGAGGCGGCCGTCATGCCAGCGCATCATGGTTGCGGGCGGTGTTGCGTCGGCGCGGCCAAGCCGTGCAGCCGCACCACCTATCAGCGTGACCACGTCCTCGTCGGTTGGTGCTCCATTTATGACGACTGGCATCGAGACACTCATCACGCCACGCTCGCCGAAGCGGTAGCACTGTGGCTTCACATTCAGTTTGTACGGGTTTATGCAGGTATTTATGTCGCTGGTCCCATTGCAGAACTTATCCACCTTCGCGTTATCGGCGAGGCATTTCACAGCGGCTTGAAGGACTTCAGGCTCGATTTCGGCACCTAGGCTGATCAGTAGGGATACATTTTTGGGTTTGATGTTCTCGGAAGGTGTTGTTGGCAGTAGGTACGGATATCTCACGAGGTACTGCAGCGCGTCCTTCTCCTTTGGAACCTCGACCCACGAAGCGATGTTGTGCAGTTTGCTTGAACCCGAATCTGTGGAAGCGTTCGTGATGTTATTGAGCACGTAGCGCATGGGATCGAGCACGTAGCCGCCCGCCGGACTGCTTGCCACCCGCGCGCACACCTGTCCCGAAGCCACGAACGTGGAGGCAGACGGGTTCCTCATGAAGGCATCCGAGGCGCAGACAGTCATCCCCTGCTTGAGCAATACCACCGGAACCTTGTCCGAAAGGCCGAAAACTGCCTCCAGCGATTCCTCGCCATCCACGGGGCGAGCAGCCACCAGGCGGTCGGGGATCGACTTCAGGTCTTTTGCGGTTAGACATTCCGACACCAACTTGCCATCGTCGCTCTTCTTCCAGTCATCCCAAACTTTGCGCGGGTCAGCTAATTTGCTTCGGTCGGCAGTCATCACGCGCAGGACGGCGGTGTTAACTCCGGCCCAGAGAATTCGTGCGTTCATCCCACCGCCTTTGGCCTCAATCGTCGGGCAACGCCAAGGTGACGCTTCCAGTGGTATATCCACGAGATAGACAAGCTGCTTCTCCTTCTCAATGCGCCGCACACCTGGGGCCAGGATTTCGAAGGCCTTCAATTCCCTACCCGGCGTCGCATATTCTCCCGAAGGCACCACGCGGAATGTGGGTGGCGAGAATGCGCAGCCCGTCATGAAGATCGCGCACACCGCCACGGCACCCCTGGTAATCGCCTGCATGTCTTCCTCCCTCCGCCTCAAGGGCGCCTGAAAGTGATGCCCTGAAAACCCTTGCTGATGATGTCCGCGGTAATGCCCCAGAGGAACAGCGCCGCATAGTCGCCCAGGCGCACGCTGCCGAACGTGGAAGCGGATGCGCCGGTGGAGTAGTTGATCCAGACGCCGTAGAGGACCATCGTGACGAGCAGCACGATGTGCACGATCGGCCGGCCGAAGTCGTAGTAGAACCTCACGCCTGCAGTACCAGTGCCGGCCAGGAAGTCGAAGATCCTAGCGATAGATGCCCAGCGTCCCTCGGGGGCGCCGTGCTTACTAACTTCGCCCTTCTTGACGTCCCCGCCTGCATCCGATTCAACGGCCCCCTCCGCCAAGCGCTGGCTCTCGATGGCGGTCTCGACCTCGGAGCGCAGCGCGTCCAGTTCCTTCTCGAAATCGACGACGTTCGCCAGTGGCGCAAGAAGACGCTTCCGCAGGCCGTCCAATTTGTCACGGGTTTGTTGCTGCAACTTCGGATTTGCAGCAATGGTGTGATGGAGGATGCCCCACTTCAGGATGAGCCCGTTATGGTTTCTCAAAGCCTCAAAAGCAGTGGCTGGTGTCGACTCCGTGCCATCCAGCATCTTTCGCCACAAAGCGTCGAGGCGCTCCTTCATCGCATCGGCCAGTTCGGCCGCGTTCGTCGCGGTGACGCTCAGTTGCATCAAGGCCTGCGGCAACTGCGTGAAGCTGTTGTACAAGGCGCGGTACTCCGGGAAGTACTTCAGCTTGGTATCGAATCCAGGGCTCGCCAGCGTGGATACGAAGCGCCCGACTGCTACGCCCAGAAAGCAGACCATCAGCGCATAGATCACCGGACTGCGCACATGCACGGCCAACTGAATCTCATTCACCGTCGCATTGCCGACCGCATACGTGCCATCGGCTTGCTTGACGGGCGCGAGGTCGGCGACCTCCCCGCTGCCCGCAGGCCGCGTGGACACCCGCAAAGACCCGAGGTAGGCCGCAGCTTCCAAAGACTTCGTCTCATTCAAGGACACTGAGAACTTCGCGCTCTCACCGGGCGCAACATTGGTGATTTTCAGTTCAGAGGTCGGGTCGGAGCCCTTCTTGGGTTCAGAGGTCGGGTCGGAGCCCTTCTTGGGTTCAGAGGTCGGGTCGGAGCCCTTCTTGCCTACCTCGACCAACACCGGCGGTGGTGTGCCGGGCATAGCGCCTAGTGGGACGTGGGAGACTGTGATGTCAACCGCTGCGGGTGAGTTGTTCCTGGCTTCGAAGCCGAAGGAGCCGGCTTTGTCCGGAAGAAATAGGTTCGTGAGGAAACAAGGAAACTGGCAGTTGCTGACTTTCAGCGTGACAGGAGTGGCCTGCGAGAGAGTCATCGAAGGCTTGAACGAGCCCACGAAGATGATGTCGTAGTCTTCGGGTGACGGCGGCGTGGCGGGGCTCGCCGACTTGACCGAAAGCCGCCCCTTGTAGGTTCCCACTGCCGCCACACTGGGTAGCGTGACAACGATTTCCCAGAGGCCAGGCTGGGATGTGGATTGTTTCGGCGTGCCGGTTGGGTAACTGCGCAGTGGAGCGCCCTGGGGCCCTTGCCAGTCGCTGAACGAGAGCGTCGGCGCCTTCGCGTCAGGGGCAAGCGGGATCTGGAAAGTGGTGGTGAACGATTCGAGGCGCCCCGGTTCAACGAGCTTGACCTCGCGAATTTGAGGGATCGTCGGCGCGGTCGCGAAGGCCTGCGGGCATGGCAACAGTACCGCAAACGCTGACGCGGTAAGGCCAACTTTAGAGACTAGCTGCCACAGAAATCGGACAATAGTCGCGAGACGCCATAACCGTGAGCTCATGCTCTCCCCCACCTTAATTTAGTGTCGAACCAAAGCACGCGAGCTGCGCAGCAGCCCCCCGCAACTGATTAAATCAAGCAGTTGCGACAGCCGGTCGTGCGCGGCATTGACGCATATCACACTGACGAAGGCAGGCGGGCATGGAAACAGTACCGCAAACGCTGTCGCGGCAAGGCCGAGCCACTCAATTATTTGAGATTACTGCCCCAAGGTCTTTCTTTTTACTAAAACAGTTGAGTTAGAGACTACTCTATGTCATATTGCATTGGAATCATCCAAATGGATGATCGGGTTGCACATCGGAGAAATCGATAAGTTGTCTTATTGATTCAGCCAGTACGTGGCGGGGGGACGGACCATTGATGACCAGCGCGGAATCGGCATAAAAATTGAGTTGAGTCAGCTCAATGGCGACTCTTTCCAAGGAGCGCCATCAGCTGGTTCCGATTGGACTTCCCTCCCCCACTCAGTGCCAATGTGCCGGCAAATTCGTCCTGATTGCCTATTCGGCACTCAGGGTAAACAGCAGTGCATCGATTGTGCATTTCTCGAAGAAAAGCAATTCGGGGGTACTCTGGAAGAGGAGTTTCTGAAGCACTGCAGGACTATCCGAGAATTCATCGAGCAAACAGCTGGGGAGCTGTTTTCTGCACATGTGGCTTCAATCCTTCTCACTGCCAGCGCCAACGTCCTTGATTGCGATTTCAGAGGCCGTGCATTTTTGACTACGGGTGGGATACTCAGCATCTCGATCAACAAACTTCGATGTTGTGATCACAGGTTGGATATCAGGCTTAACGAGGCCATCACGGAAACAGCAAAGACGGGACGGGCAACGACTCTATTGTTGGCGCCACCAGATCGCCCGCTTCGACGTTACAGCGTGGTATTTGTTAGCCTAGCCAAGCGAACTAACTATTTATGGGCAACCAAACATAATTCCGCTGGCAGTGTTTTATGCCTCGTTGCCCCTCTTGATCGCCGGAGGTTTGCAACGGCACGCCAGCTGATGGACTTGTTTGGTCTTTCTGCGGCGGAAGCTCGACTTGCCCGCGCCTTATGCCATGGCGACTCGCTGGAGGACTACGCAGCAGACCATGGACTCAAATTGCCAACGGTAAAAACCCAACTTCGGTCGATTTTTTCAAAGACCGGAACGGAACGACAGGCATCACTGATTCGACTGATTTCCGGGGTTCCCGTAATACGTGACGATCAATCAAAGCCTTCTGGGCAACTTTGACATTATCCCCCTTACACAAAAATAACCCGACTCTCCCGCCTCGCACGAGTCATCGCCACATACAGTAGCTTACGTCCCTCGTCACTTTCTTTTTTTAACAATTCCTGCCGACTCAAAACAATTACCTGATCAAACTCCAGCCCCTTTGCCCGATGCATTGTCGAGAAATAAATCGTATCGGGTACGACCTGACAAGATTGGTTCGCCTCCACAATTTCTGTCTTAAGGCCTTTCTGTTTGACTTGCTGTTGTGCGAAATCTCGTAACTGCTTGGAGGATGCAATTACACAGGTTGACCAACGCCTTTCTTCGCCCTGTGTTAAATCATTAATCCATGCAATCAAGCACTGGCTCGCCTCCTCAAGGTTTCCAAATGTCGAGGTAACAGGAGCTGGGCCACGGGATAATGATTTATAGCGTTTGCTTTCGTCAGAGCCATCATCCAAGTCATCGATATCACACCCTTCAAGATAAGCTAGGGCTACCTTGCGGATTTCGTCTGTTGTTCGATAGTTGATATACAGCTTGCGCGAGCGTCCCCGTATATCAACACCACAGCGGCTCAATGCGGCCTTTTTACGGTTATAGATTCGTTGATGGCCATCCCCCACAAAGAACAGATCGTTTATCCCCGACGCAAGGGAGAAGCTGGACAGCCTGATCGGACTCATGAGGCTCTTACCACAAACGCTTTCGTGGGCCGTCGATTCAACATGGCAAACAATGCTTATGCTTGGCGACATCGAGCCGCTCATGCTTTTGAAGCGAGTTCCAAAGGCCAAAGAAGCAGGAGTTCCTTCAGTTCCGGCACTGAAAACGGCAGATCAAGCTTCGGCAAGTAAGCCGCCGCGGCGAGCTTCGCTTCACGCACCCAGCTTTGCATTTGCGAAGCATCGATCCTTGTCTTGTCCAGAGCCGCTCGCGGAATCTCCAGCCCATTCAGCAGTTTCAAGACCTCCCAGTCGCGAATAACGGTGGGGCCTGACTCGCCTTGAACAACGCCAAGAGCCGTGCGTCTCACATGTGCACCGCCGTCGGTCACTCGGTCGGACGCGAGAAGAAGCAATAGCGGTGAGCTCAACCCATGAGCATAGGACAGTACGGATGCCATTCGGTCGGCCTGGTCCAGAGCCCGAGTGACCAATGGATGGCCGACACCGATCAATCCGCCTTCTGCGCTGATAAGCGAACTGCGATCGAAGCACAGGTCCTTGTAGTCACGCTTGATCGCCGGATGATCGAGCCACTTTTCGGGCGTCTTGAACGACAACAATCCGGCGTCGAGCTTCGGCCTGCGGCCGTTGTGTTCCAAGGCGCCCTGAAAGAACGGCAGAAGATCAGGAAGATCGAGCGGCGGAACGTCCTTCAGTCCCGAAAGGTCGAAGCTTTGCGCGTGGCCGACCAAGGTCTTGACGGTTTCGATCGCCGAAGCGCCACCAAAGGTCAGCGTCTGCGAATCGAACCAGCCAGCTAGCCGATCCTTCGGAACCTCGGCGGCACCGACAAACAATTCCTCGAAGAATCCTGGACTGGCCATGCCAAGGACCAATTGCAGGAGATCCTCAGGCTCGTCCATGGCCGAGCCGAGGGCGGCCATGATATTGCCTATCTTTTCCTCCAGTTTGTCCCAGATCATCGACTCGACGGTATCCGGATTGCGTAGCGACACCACCTCCACCGTCTGTGTCTGCCCGTAACGATTGAGGCGGCCAACACGCTGATGCAGCCGCATCGGGTTCCAGGGGAGATCCACGTGAATCAGTGCGTTACACCGATATTGCAGGTCGATGCCCTCGCCCCCCGCCTCGGTGGAAATCAGAAAGCGGATGCCTCCGGAATTGAATGCTTCGCAAACGTCTTCACGTCGAGCCGACTTGCTCACGACTCGCCCGTCCGGCAGCGTCACCCCATCCAGCCGGTCGTCGCCGTTGATGAAACCGACGCAGTCCTCGCCAAATCGATCAATCAGGGCCGACATCAAGAGCGCCTGCGTTCGCTTGTACTCAGTAAAAAGGAGCACGGAGCGCCCGGAAAAACGGCTTTCAACAATCTCAATCACGCGCCGAATGCGTGTTTCGCTCTTGACGGCAGAAGCAGCATCGATCAGGTCGTTCAAGTGCGCAGCCTCGTCCTCCATCAACAGGATCTTGCCTTGACGGTCGGTGCGCGACCATTGCCAGAGTGCATGCTCAAGCTCGTCGGATGACGGGTCTTCGGTTTCCTGTGCCAAGTCATTGCGATACTGGGACGCAAGCCCTCGCAGACGCGCCTGTCGTGTTTCAAGCGCTGACCGGACAGCGGCGACCGAACTGGAGGCCAGTTTTTGAAGCGCAATCAAAACCAGCATCACCTGCCCGCGCTGGGCTTTATTCAAACTTGATGCATAAGCTTTACCGGCGAGAATAAAGTTACTCATCAGGCTGTAAAACGCGGATTCCTCGGGCGTGTAGTCGAAGGTTTCCGGATACTGCTTTATCGGCTGAAACAGGCGTTTGCCGCTCATATCGGTCGCCCTCTGCTTGGCGTTCCGAATGAGGTAACGAGGCAGCGCTGCAAGCATCCGATCGTTTGAGTTATCTGGATCAAACTCTTTTGGATCCAGGACGCGCATCAGCGACCAGAATCCGTAGTCCTTACCCCGATGCGGTGTGCCAGTGAAGAAAATGCAGGAGGTGATCTTGCCAAGCTCTTCCATGCTCTCCAGAAGCTGCAAGCCCAACGTCTTTGAGCCGTTTTCATCGGCGTTCATATGATGCGCCTCATCGACGATGACCATGTCCCATTCAGGCGCTGACAACAGCCGCTCGTGCCGGCCATTGTTGTCCGCCCTGAGCGTCGGTAGCGAAGCGACTACTCGGTCCTGCGTGTTCCAGAAATCACTTCGCGGCGTGTCGGCCTCCGTCGTGTAAATCGCAAGACGAATATCGAACATCTGCCGCATGCGGAGTTGCCATTGCTCGACCAACTTTGCCGGGGTCAGGATCAACAGTCGCTTGATCGCGCCCTTGGCAAGCAAGGGCCAAAGAACAAGACCAGCTTCGACGGTCTTGCCCATACCCACATCGTCGGCAATCAGAAGCCGAATCGGCCACTGCCGCAACGCCTTGTGGCAAACCCACAGTTGATGGGGCAGCAAGGAGATTCGCGAACGAGAGAAAACGCCCCAAGCGTCATTTACCGAACGTATGGCTGTGGCTTGCGCACGAAGCAAGGTGGTATCGAGCGGGGAATCCTCACCGCCATTGATGGCCGACAACAAATCCACCACACGAACCAGTTCACTCGCCTTGACCTCTTCGAGGCCATGAGCGAACCGGGCGACCATAGTCTCACCACGATCGAATAGGACCTCGCCCGGACCATGACGCGGGTGCGTTACGCGGCAACCCTCAGACAAGCGACTCATCATCCATCTCCATTCCGTACAATGCGCTCACATCTTCAAACCCGTTGTCATCATGCCGGATATCGAGCACTCGCGCTTGAAGGTCGGTGCTCCCGGCGAGGATCAGGAGCGGGATATCGTAGTCACCATGAAGTCCGGAACGATCTCCGAGCGCGCTTCTCAAAATTTGCGAGATCGCCAATCCGGTATCCGGTGACGGATAGCCGATCTGAGTAAATAAGGTCCTGACGCGGTAATTCGGCATGTAGGCAAGACTCTGCGCCGTGTCGGACTTCAATGGTCCGAACCGTAGCAGTTCACGTACGACAAGGTGTTGGCCAAGCCTCAGGCTATTCCGCAGCGATGGCGCAAGGATGTCTGAGCCGTCCAGAACCGGATCCTCGTTCGGGGCGAGATATGCCGCAAGCTCGCGAGGTGTTCGCTGATCCAGACTAAGGAAGACATGCGAATAAGCTTCCATCCAACGAGCAATCCGATAGAGGCTCGGGAAGCAATCCATCCAGCGAATGTACTTCTCGTCCGCATTCGGTTGCTCGGCATAGCCCTTCAGGATGTTTATCCAGGCATCGGGATCGTCCTGAGGGCGGACATTGCAAAAAACAGGCCACCATCCCTTCGAATCGGTGAAGTCGATGAAGCCGCGATTCTGAAAATCTCGCGTCCGACCCAGGCGCTGCATCAATCCGAGGGCGAATAAGGTCATCCACGATCGTCGATCTCCACCGGCAGGATCTTCAAACCGCCGCGGAACGCTCTCCGGCCAGAAACTCTTCTCGTATTTCGGCAGAAGCTCAGCGCGCTCCTCGGTCCACCACTCGAAAATTCTTTCCAGAGCAGCTTCATGAAGAATCGTCGTAACAATGGGCTCAATTGTTGGTTGCAGAAAATCGAGACCACCCGGATTCAGCATGGCGACGAGTTGCTGTCGCTCGTCAGGTGAAAACGGGGCGAGCACGGCGGAATCGATCTGAATTGACTCCAACCACGTACCGATGAGGCCAAGTCGCAGTTGCTCGCGCACGGCAAAACTCTGAGCGCCACGAAGCAGATAGCGCAAACCCGCCTCTCGCGCAGTCGGACTGGACGAACGGAATATCCAAGCTGTGATCGTGTTCGGTACAAGGTGCCATCGCGCACCGCGCTCAATCACGAAATTCCGCGCCGCAATCGTATAGCTGCCGTTGAGGATATTCCGGCTTGCAGCGAACAACAGGCACAAGCCTTCTTCCGGCGTATTTCTATCCTTTAGCAAATCGGATCCAAGTTGCCATGATCCGTCTTCCGCCATGAACAAAAGTGTGCTGAATCCGTTGCCGATCTGAATCTGGTCGAACGGATGCGCGTTCGCCAAGACGAAGAACAGCGTGCTGGCAGTTGCGGGCGAACAGCGCGAATCCGGGACACAACTCCTGATCAATTCCACGCTGAGTCTGGGAACACGGCTTTCATCCGACGTATCCCTCGCAGCTTCGAGCGCGTCCGCGACGCTTTCATCAATCCAGCCGGATACTGGATAGCTGTCAACAAGATCCGACCATCCACACAAAGGCGGCAGCGCAGGAAACCAACGGCTCGCGACCGCAAGGCTAATCTTGTCCAGAGCGACAAACGCGCCAAGATCGCCCGGCATCCCGTTCGGAATCTCTCCGGCCAAGGTGCTGAAGTGGTCGAGCAGACAGGTCCCGAAGCGATGAAGGAGTTCAGCTGACAACGATGCGTCATCATCGACACTTGTCTGCACGGCCTGCTTCCAAAAACTCGCCCAGAATGCGGCTGCGGATACATCCTGTGCAAGCCCCAGCCTGTCTCGCGCCGTCTCCCAATCATCGCGTGATCCCTGAACTACGAGCTTCAGATCGCGTGCGAAGTCCATGGCAATCTCGCGAACCAGCTTGAGATTGGCTTGTCCGCCCTCGCCGTGCGCCAACGCACCGCGTCCCGCGTCCACGTCGAAATTCGCGTTCAGGACAAGCCCGCTCGCGGGCGTTTCACGCGTCGGCCCAGTCACCCAAATGGAAGGCAAGGCATGGGCGCTGCTACCTTCGAAAGGCACGCCCCCCCGCGAGTCCAAGCGCATTGCTACCGAACCATTGCGACCGCGCCAAACGAAAAGTCGTCCAGGGGCATAGCCACTCTTCGTGGGCAGTCGAACCGTCCCGATCTCGATACTCGGTGTTTCGTCAATCAAGAGCACCGGACGCCATTCTCGCTCCTGACCCTGAACCGATATTCGTCGGATCTCTTTACTGAATACCGCCTGCATTCCGGCGAGAATGTCAAAGCGACCAAGAATCTGCTGCCGCTCTTCCGGAGAGTCGACATGAAGCTCGATCAAGGTCGGGCGCAAGCGCGGTCCGTCGATGACGCGATGGCGCTCAAGCACTGCCAATGCCTGCTCAACGTCCGGACCTGTCCAGCGCTCCGGAAGGCAACCACCGATGATCTTGGCACGCAAGTCCGCACTAATGATGCGCGGACTATCCGTTGCAAGCAGCACGCTCTTGAATCCCAAGCCGAACTTGCCTGTCACCAGTTGGGTGCCATCCTTGTCCGACGCGGAAAGGATAAGCATGTTCTCCAGATCGTCCTGATATGCAGGATTGGCTGCCGCGCCCTGACCGGTAAAATTGATCGGCCGTCCCCAGTGAATAAAGCGCAATGCCGCGCCATCGCCCTCAACGATGAACCGCCCGATCGTTCTGCCGGGAAATGGGTCCTGAGCAACGCTCTTGTGGAGAAGCTGCATTTCGGAAACGGCGTCATCCGCGTTCTGAAATAGCTCGAAAGCAATGCTCGACAATTCGTACTGGCTTTGTTTGACGCGATCTCGGACGCCCGAAAGGATGGCCCGCTGGACATCCTCTTTCTCCACCATCAGGCGAGCGAGATGCTTTTTGGCCTCGCCAACCTTGCGTTCCATGTCTGGAAATGCAGCGGGATTGGTGCTCGCGGCTTCTGATTTTTCGTGCTGCAGCTTCTTCAGTGTGACCAGTGCCGCGGACAATGTCGTGTTTCGCTTCGCCACCTTGAGCTGTTGCAGATAGAACGGCAGGTTTTCGAGGATCAGGTCACGCGCAACTTCCAGTGACAGTTGATCGCTCTTCTCCAATTCATCCCAGAGCGGAGCAATTCCGCAAGAATCCTGGCTATAGGCAGATTTCAGCAGATGGCTGGTGCTGCGGCGGAGCAAATTCGACAGATCCTGGGGCGCCAAGTCCACCAGATTCGGCACTCTACGCAGGGTGATATCTACCGTGTAGCCACCGCGCCAACTGAATGCGCCAGCGAAGACCGTATCCAACTCGGTGTCGAGGTCGACCGACAACAGATCGCCGGTAATCGTCAGCACATCAACGCTTGAATCAGAAGTCACCTTGATACGCGGATCCAGAGAATCGAGCGCCTCCAAAGGACTCATCCGACTCATCCAGCGCCACTTGCCGTCTGCTTCCTGTCCCGGATCCACCCATCCGAGCCTGTCCGTGAACCACCCCATGCTATGTGGCTTAAGCAGTTCCTCTCCCAATTGACGTGCATTGGGTCCGAGCAAGCACGCGAACGCTCCAATCGGCGGGGTAGGCATCACGTCGCACCACGGACGAAAATAGGTCTCAAGGGTTTTTGCGAGCGAGTCGCCGTGATGAAACTCGTCACCGGGATCGACAAGCTGAGCCGCATTTTCAGCCGCAGTCGGCCTCGAATTATCGAAGATCAGACCCGCAAGAATCCGGGCCTGAGTGTCGTCCAATTGACTCTTGCGCACGACGCCAGCGGCGCCGACGCAAAGAATATTTGCATCCTGCCAGGTTCCGGCCTTCGACAGCAGTCGAAGCTGACGAATGCGGTCCCGGCCATCAGTACCAACAAGCGCAAATTGCCTGAGGTAGAGATTGAACGAGACAACATGATGCTCATCTGCCCCGGATATAGAAATTTCGCGCAACGTATCGATGACGTCGGAGAACTCAAGCGGCTTGCATATCTCGACGAGCAGATGCTCGCCCACGGCTTCCGCATCGAATACCCTGATCGCCTTCGCCACGATGGCCCAAGCCGGCAGTATTGGCAGATTCGCGAGCGTATCGGCGACCATCCGCAAGTTGTCGGCCCCAAGATCGGAAACCGAGCCAACACCGTATCCAGGTACCTCTGACATCAACTGACCCAGGCGCGGTAACCCTTCTACTCCTGCGGAAAAAAGCCAACGAAGAGTCTTGAACTCCGCATGCGCTCTCACGTCCTCGTGCAATCCAGCGATCCCCGCGAACGGGTAACCACAACGCGACGACAATTGATCAATCTCGCTGGCCATCGCATCAATATCGATGACATCCTCAGGACTGATCACTCCGTCGTTCGCCAACGGCAACCATTGCACCGATCGCAGTCCGGGAAAATCGTCGCGAGAACTCGACGAGAGATTGGCGATTTCACCTAAGATCAGGCGCCAGTAGCGTTGGGGAGCCTCGCTTTCCAAGGCACGTCGGACCGTGGTCTCGCTGGTCCATAACGAAATTCGATATTGTTGTTTTTGGAGGTGATCATGAATCTGGGCTCGCCGGATAAATCGGCAGCCCTCGGACAACTGTTCAGGAACACTTCGGCCGGTGTCACGGAAGGAGTCCGCATCGATACACCCGATCACACCCTCGGTATCGATGTGCAGAGGCAGTCTTCGCCATAGGTTCTCGTCCTCCACCGCCGCCAGAATTGTTTCGCGTTCGGTATCTGAAAACCTTGTACCGTCAATCCCCGATAGGTCCACGTCACCTTGCAGACGGCGTAGAACATCAGATTGCTGAACTTGACTGATACCGAGCATTTCCCAGTCATTCGCAGGAACATCGCTGGCAATCCTTCCTGCCAGAACGAACCAGGAACCCGGCTCAATATCTCGCCACAGTTTGATCCATGGAGAATCGCCACTGCCAGGATCCACCCAGAGCCTCGCCTCATCCATCATGAAGCCCTCTGGGGAACCGTGCAGGAGGTAACGCAGACCGCGGCGAGAATCCCCTTCTACTTCACATCCACGCACCGCTTTTAGCAGTATCCGCCGATCCTCGACACTCGATAGTTCGGACGCTTTGCCAGGTTTCCCCAACGACTCAAGAATCGCCTTCTTGTCATCCGCGTCCGAAACCTTGGGATGCTCGTCGAGCTGGATGAAACCGGCAATTTCGGACGAAATCAGCAAGACCCGTTCGTTGTTCAGTGAATCGGAGAGGGACTTCGCATGCCCAAATTTGTCGAAGCTCGTTCCGATCTGTTTGAACGATATTTGCTTGAAAAGACGTCGAGTGCCATGAATAGCCTCAAGGGATTCGAGGCTTTCAGTGTGTTCGATGCCAGTCCGTACGTCGAGTGCCGACAGAATCCTGGCGCGACGATGAAGTCGCACAATTCGCGCCCTCGCTTCTTGTGCCCTCGCATCGCCTCTGGGGCCGCACAAACCTAGCAGAACTGTTGCCGCCTTGAGCAGCGCCGCCATCCGCGCCGAACGATCTTCATTTTCCTTGTCGTCCGCAGCCAAGTGCGCGCAAATGTCGCGATCAATCGCCAAGAGCCAAGCCCCGAAATCTTCGTCGCGGGGCTTGCCTGCTGCGCGATCCTCAGTTGCGTCAAGGTCACCGGGAATTAGCAGCACGCTTGTTTCACAATTGAACAGTAAACTCAAGGTGCTCGGATCCAGCGCCCCACCCGCAGCAGGACTAGCAGGCCCTACAAATACGCGGTTTTCGGGTTTGACAAGCGCAATCAGTTCTCGGAAGCCCGCCTTCACCTTCCTGAATTCCTCAAGCCGACGAGTGCGCAAAGCATGCTGCACAAGGCGCACTAGCGCCGCCTGGACTCGATGGGTATCGAGGAATACATGCCCCGTTGTGCTCAAAAACTCGGTCAGGTACTCCAGCCCCGATTGATCACACAACCCAGCGTCAACATCGACCTGCAGCACGGTCAGCAATCGCTCCTCGTCCCAGTCATCGAAGCGCGGTACGAGCGCACTTGCCGAAGCATCACAATAAATGGCATTCGGGATTTGCCTCAGGCCCGGCATGACGGCCCACGGCTTGGTCAAATCCTTCGCACGCGGCGGTGGCAAGCGCAAAAGCACGCGGTCGCGATCCTGATCAAGCAAGCGCCATTGCTTCCCCGTTGGCAGCAATTCACATATCCAAGCGTGATGCCTGTAGAGGTGTTCGCGGTAGATCGAGCAAAAGGCAGCCCGAGCGCCGCCGACTTCGGTAGACGCCGCATGAGCTATCAAGCCAGTGATTTCCTCGATCTCCGCACCGCCCAAACCGTGCTTGTTCACGTACTCGGCCAGCGCTGGGAGGACCTCCGGCAAGACAACAAGTTGTGCAATCGCCTGATTCCACGCAACGTGTAGATCAGCATCATCGAGATCAGGTCGTGGGCTGACTTGGGTATCGGCGAGATGCCGGAAGCCACCAATCCCGCGCCGACCCGCATCGACGAAGAACTGCCCGTGCAGCACGATTTGATAGCGGCGCTTCCCGGAACTCAATCCCGCTTCATAGGTCTGGATGCCCTCCTCGGTCGGCAGAAAGACCGCCCAGCGCAACTGCAAGTGCGCGAAATCGGCGTCGGTGTGCGAGATCATTACCGCGCCCTCCGCCTCCGACTTGTCGGCGACCTGCTCACGAGCGCCGCTTTCACTCTGGCGCATCGTTTTGGGCCAGGAATCAAGGGTCTGAAGTTCCCTGAACGGCGAATTCGTCGGCCGTGCGTTCTGACGCACGTAGAACTTCAGCAATTCCTTGTTCGAAGACGTTTCCTTGACGACACCAGTCGCGACCATCGCATGCGACTTGTGGTCGACGCGCATCGAGCCAGCGTCAAGTTCAAGATGCAGGGAGAAGCTGGAAGCGGATCCATTACCCGCGAACTCCACCGACTCCAATTTTTTTAATAGCGGGAGGATCGACGAAACACGTTGCGGCAATGATCTTTCATGAAGGAAATCGAGTTCCTGCGACGGGTCGTCACCCGGAAACTTGTCAATGATCGCCCCGTAAGGCTTGCCATTCTGCTGCGGCACATGCGTACGCATCCGTAGCGGCAGCCAAAGCTGCAAATAGCTCTTGCCGGGCTCAACCTGTCGATGAGCAGTTGCAATCTCGTGCATTCGCTCGAAGTCTTCGTCGGCCACCTGCTCCCAGTGATTATGGAAAACATCTTCGCCTTCCGGATCGAACCATGGGTTGAGAATCACCCCATGCGGTCGAACGCCATCGAACGCTACGTAGAAGAACGCCTCACAAAGGTGAAAGACGCTTTTCATGCCGAGGCCGAACTTGCCGATTGCGCCGGACTCGCCTGCCTTGCTGTTCAAGCCGAATGACTGAATCGCTCGCTTGTCGGAATCCTTGAACTCGCCATCATTCAGCACCCAAAGTGCTGGTCCTTGCAGCAGGGGATGAGAGGATTGCCCGGCAAAACCGGGGTGATAGCCGAAGACAAGGCCACCCGCTTTGGCGTCATCCGCGTTCTGGATCAACTCCTTGAGAATCGGAAATCCGGACTTGTAGCGATCACGAAGATTCGCTGCAATCAGGTTGATGTGATCAGATCTGAAGCCAGGCATTCCCTACTCCGCATATTCTGAGGTTTTTGAGCGCCCATTTCGGCTTGCTGACGGAGAAAACGGGGCAGAAGTTTAATTTAAATATCATATCCATGCGACATGAAGGCTCGCTAAACGATCGGCAGCATCGTATCACTTGGAATCTTTGTCCTAAGGTCTTTAATTCGAGCGACGATGTCGCTACTGCCATCATTTAGTATGTCGACGCGATACAATTAAGCCTTCGGGCACATCTCTGGCAAGACACGCTGTTCGCTCTCGGTGATGAAGAAGTCGCTACCGGAAGCAGTTGTCGTCTTGACCCCGACACAGCGCTCGTCACCTCGCCATCGAGATCCAATGTCATAACCCGGCTAACGTCGGTCTTGACGACGAGTTCGCCTCAACATTTCGGATCTGGGCAGCCAAGTGCCTGCAAACGGCTCAGTTCATCGGCGAATGTGATCGCGTCTCTAAGTGCACCTCAATATTGAACCTGTTCATTAGTCCCAGATTGCTCATGAGGCTACTCAGCGTCGGCTGTGGTAGCAGACTGGAGTGCATCCGGTCGTTCTAGTCGAATTCGCAGCCTACGACCGCTGACCTGCACATTGCCGCCGCCGGTAGCGTACAGATCCAATGGCAGCAATGGCCGATGAGCGGGCCGACTCCCTCCGGAGTCGAACGGCAGGTTCCTGATCAGTTACCAGCCGTTCGCGCCCCCCGATTCTCCAGTGACTGTATGGCTCTTGCTGGCCGAATCCGGAAGTTCAATCTGACAATATCGACCAATCAACTCTAAGCCAATACGGTCTAGACAGCATCAAGCCGCCTCACACTCCAGCCAGTCATCCGGACAAGGCTGCAACATCGATTCCAGTAACAACGGATTACCCGCCTCGGGATCGAGCCAGGCTTCCCAGTCAGCCTTGCCCAGAATGGCCGGCATTCGATCATGGATAGGCGCCATGAATTCGTTGGCCGACGTCGTGATGATGGTATAGGACTCGACCGTTTCGCCAGTCTCCGGGCGTGTCCAAGATTCCCACAACCCCGCAATGGCTAACGGGGCCGCATCCGGACTTGAGAAACGTAGCTTCTGTTTCTTCTTTTCCCCTGGGATTGCTCGCCACTCATAGAACGCAGAGGCGGGTACGATACAGCGGCGGCGCTTGAAGGCCGCCCGGAAACTGGGTTTCTCGGTGATCGTCTCGGCCCGGGCATTGAAGGTGTGCTGCGCAATCTTGTCGTCCTTCGACCAGGATGGAATCAGCCCCCAGCGAGCCGGTAGCGCCAAACGCTGGCCGTCATGGAGGTGGATGATCGGTGCCATGTTGGTCGGTCGAACATCCGGATTGTTGTACGGCTCCGGCTCTGCCTCCAAAATGAAGTAGAGCATCAGCATTTGAGGTGATTCGTTCAGATCGTATCGGCCACACATAGCCCCATTCTGCCTTTGTTGCGCCGAGCGTCAACGACATCGAACCTGCAATGCCGAGCACATACAGTATTGCGCCCCCCAGGTTGCTGTATATAATTACAGTACTCTAGGAGCCAGTCATGATCCGTATCGTCTGTCCATTCTGTCACGCCCCGCTGGGTGCCAATGAGCTTGAAATGGCCGCCTTTGATGGCCATGCCTGCCTGGTTTGCCCCGTCTGCGACAACCTACTCGTTACCGAAAACACATCTGCCAACGCCAGCCGTCCCAGCCAGCATGAAGATGTCGTTGATGCTTGAGACAAGGCTGGCGAACATTCCCGGCGTCTTCATCCCGCTACTGGATGCACCGCGACAGGCGCTGCCGCTCGATGCCGTCAAGGTCTCTGCCGGCTTCCCGTCCCCAGCCGCCGACTATGAGGACCAGCGACTCGACATCAACGAGTACCTGGTCCGGAATCCGGTCTCGACCTTCTTCTTCCCGGTTGAAGGCGACAGCATGCAGGGGGCGGAGATTTTCGAGGGCGACATCCTGGTCGTCGATCGAAGCGTCCGTGCTCGACACGGCCACATCGTCGTCGCGTTCGTGAATGGCGAGCGCCTCGTCAAACGCCTCCATCGCCGCGCCGGTCGGGTCGCTCTGGTCGCAGAGAATCCCTGTTACCCGACACTTGAGATCCAGGAAGGCATGGAGCTGGAGATCTGGGGCGTGGTGGTGGGAAAGTTCAAACGTATCGTGGCCTGAAATGAAATCGGTCTTCGCCTTGGTCGATTGCAACAATTTCTACGCGTCCTGCGAAAAGCTCTTCGATCCCAAGCTGAAAGACCGCCCGGTTGTCGTGCTGTCGAATAATGACGGCTGTGTCGTTGCGCGTTCTGCCGAGGTCAAGGCGCTGGGCATCCCGATGGGCGTGCCCTGGTTCCAGATCCAAGCCGAGGCACGAAGGTACGGTATCGTGGCCTTTTCGTCGAACTATGCTCTTTATGCCGATATGAGCAATCGGGTGGTCGAGGTCCTGTCGGATTTCTCGCCCAACCTGGAGGTGTACAGCATCGACGAGTCCTTTCTCGACTTGTCAGGGATGAGCCTGCGCACTGAGAGCCTGGCTGCCTACGGCGTGGAGATTCGCCAACGAGTGGCAGACTGGCTGGGCTTGGCGGTCTGCGTCGGGATTGCCCCGACCAAGACACTGGCCAAGCTGGCGAACCATAGCGCCAAGAAGGGACTTGCCGGGGCGGACGGCGTGTGTGACTTCACGACGCTCAGTCCCGGGGCGCTAAGCCATCTGTTCGCCCGCATTGATGTTGGCGAGGTCTGGGGTGTGGGGCGCCAGATCAAGGCCCGGCTGGCGGCGATGGGCATCCAGACGGTTCGTCAGCTCAGGGATGCCGATGCGGAGACTATCCGCGCGCGTTTTTCCGTGGTGCTGGAACGCACGGTCTGTGAACTGCGCGGTGAGTCCTGCCTCGACCTGCAGGAGGTGGTGCCCGACAAGCAGCAAATCATGTCGAGCCGGTCGTTTGGCACCCTGGTCTACGAGCGGGCGGATCTCGAAGAAGCGGTGGCCAGCTATATCGCCAAGGCGGCCGAGAAGCTGCGGGCGCAGGATTCCCTGGCCGGGGGGGTGCAGGTCTATATCCGGACCAATGTCTTCAAGCCTGAGGTTCCGCAATACCAGAAGGGGGTCACCGTACCGTTGCCGGAGGCGACCGCCGATACGCGGGTGCTGACGCAGTGGGCCATCAGAATTTTGAGGCGGATCTACCGGCCGGGGTTTGGCTATCACAAGGCCGGCGTGATGCTCCTCGACCTGGTGCCAGCGGCAAAACGTCAGTTGGCCTTGTTCGATAGTCAGGGAGGGTCTGGAGATGCACGGTCCGGAAAACTGATGGCGGTCCTGGATAACATTAATCAGCGCTACGGCCGTCAGACGCTCCGTCTGGCGGCCGAGGGTGTCGAGCGCTCTTGGAAGATGCGGCGGGGTAACCTGTCGCCCGGCTATACGACGAGTTGGGACGGATTGCCGGTGGTGCGTGCTGGTTGAATGCTGCCCCTCTGCGTCATGGAGATCAGCAGTTAAATGGCGGCCAAACTGCGGCTGCCTCATATTCGGCCAATCCGGCCGTTAGCCTAATGCACCGAATTGGGCAGCAACCCGTCGCCTACATGCCGTTCAGTCTTTGACCACGGGTACCCGATCGAAATCCTGGTTCTGGAGTGATTCTCTGCCGTTGGCCAGCAGCAGGAAGCGTTGTTCGTTGTTCGTCAGTGATGTGTGTGCTCATGGCGATCTCCGGTTGCACGTGCGGAATTGCCCGGAACCGTCGTCAGCACGGCGCAGCACAGCAGTCAGGGTGCGAGGCTGGCAACACAACAGGACCCAGCGCTATCGGCGCGTAGCCCTTGACGGCGAGAACGCAGTGATACGGTGAAGGGAACAGTAAGACCGCCCCACTCTCTCGCGGCCCTGCCATTGCCATGCGGAGTGCGCAGGCCTGCGAGGCCGAAGGCCTCAGGGATCAAAGCCGAATGGCCGCGACTCGGCACGAGGCGCGTGGCGCAGCCCGCGAACCCGACGGCGGAATGCCGGGAGGGCATTGGTTTGATTGGCCCCTATTCCACAGGGGTAAGCACCGAACCGCGGCCTGAACTAGGCATCAATTCGACATACAGAGCTTTTCGCCCGACGATGACACCGAGCATAGGCCTCTTGTCCCGACGCTTCGCTGATAAGCGGTTCCATTCCGATCTATCGAGACCAGAAGGATGGGGATAGTCTTCCGGATGGGTGTGCCATTCGCCCAGATAGCGAACGGTTCCCTGACTCGCCGTCCATCGAGACAGAGCGATGGCTTCGTGGCCAAACGGCATCCGCTCGAACAGGTAGCGAAACCGTTTGTCCCATGCCGTAGGAACCGTCGCTTGCTCGATGAGCATATGGGCTCCATGAACCGAACCGAGCAGAAGCCCACCAGCTTCGCAGTCGGCATCACTGGCCTGAACATGCAGACAGAACGTCTCCAGCGTGGCCGTCGAGAAATGCAGCAGCGTTCTTTTGTCGTTGGTCGCCCAGGAACTCATGAATTGCATAGGGGACATTCCCGATCCCGAAGTGGATCGCAATCGGGCGTGGCAAGTTGATGGAAGCGGTCGATCATCCTGGTTTGCAACGCAGGGGAATAGATGCCGTTGACCCAGTCAAGTGTCATCTCAGCGCCCAGGCTGGCAGCGTGCATCGACACCGAAGCGGGGAATGGCACGTACAAGCCCTCGCATCCATGCCCCGCCAAGATGGCAGGAAGAGGATCAATGGTGGAACGGAGTTCGCCTCTTCTATTGCTATGCCACAGACATCGATAGCACGCACCAGATGCGTTCGTCTTCAGGAGCGCACGGACAGCCGTTCCCGGCCCCTCGATCCAGACCGAAAGCATGGGCGTCGGAGGCGGATAGTGGCCGCACAGCCAATGCCCGAGGGATTCTTCCCCGGTGGCATCTATGAGCAGGTCCAGTTCTCCCAATTGGGCTTGCCTGACATCCACGGGGAGGGCACGAATCTCGGCACCTGGCGCCAAGCGGCTGAGCTCTTTCGCCATGGCCTCTGCTTTGTTCGACAGCAGGTCCGGGAATCCCAGGCGATGACGCCCGATGTTTTGCGGAAGAAGACAATCGAAATCCACTAGCGTAAGTTTTCCGCCGCATGTTCCCGCCCCGGCCTTGACCAACATATCCGACAGATATCCGCCGATCGTGCCGCAACCCACAATCGCAATTTTTTTACCTGCCAGCGTTTTTGACTTGGGCATGTTCCGCTGGGCAAGGTATCGATCGTCGATTCTGACCACCGAGATTGGTATGACCTTCAACCCATAGCTCGAATCCCTGCGATCTGCGAACTTGCTCTTCTGGACCGGACGTTGGCGGTCATAGAGAACCACAAAGCCATAGGTAATCAACGGCGATTCGATGACGATCAGGACACCGTTGGCCTTTTTCCTTTCCCCCTCCTTGATGCGCTCATGAATCTTGCGCCTGCATCGAGAGTCAAGGGTGCTTTGCCACGCCAACATATCCCCAACGGTTTCAGGAGGCCAATGGCTGGTCAGAGGGCGGGGTTGAGCACCCGTCTTTACCCGGTAAGTCAGCACCGTTCTATCGGTGACTTGGTAGCCGAGCGACTTCAGCTTCTTAGTTGTTCGATCTTCGTTGTCGGTGATAAACCACAAAGGATTCCCATTGGCCTGCGCGACTATGCAGTTCTGTCGCCCTAAATCCTCACCTTGCATGTCCACGAAACAAAGCCAGCCGTGCCAATAGGCGAAGAACTCTTCCGCGAGATCTTCGACCATCTCCCCCTTTACGATCTGCCCGAACACGAGGGACGCGCGTTGCAGGCACGCCAGCGACTGTCCGACTGGATCGTAGATGTCCAGAACAACCGTGCCCTTGGCGAGATAGCAAAGCCCGCCATCTGCGCCAAGATGAGGAACCGCTGCGGGCAGCGCAGGAGGGATTTCCAGCAGCCGGAAGCGAGGCAAGTCGAAGAACGTGGGGTCGAGCTGGACTTCGCAAGGGCAGCCCTTGTCCGATTTGGGTGGGGTCAACCGCCCATGCAGCTTGAACCAGCCGTCATCCGTCTTGCCAACAAACTCGAAGCCTCGCCGCTTGAAGGCCTCGATCACGTCTGCGACCGCTGCGGCGCTGCTCATCCAGCCTTCGTTCGCCCGACAAGTTCACTCGGTCCGACGGTGGCGGGGGCTGCGGCAATGGTGGCGACGACGGATACCACCTTGACCCGATCCGGCTCGTTCGGAAAGCGAGGGCCGAATTCGCCCTGCATCCAAAGACAAGCCTGTGAAGGGCTGCCGGCATCGGTTGCTCCGCGAAGCACCTTCTCGAATTCTTCGAACGCCTTTGCAGCTTCTTCGACACCGGCTTTACCCAACCGCTCCGTGAGCGACTCGGACTCGTCCACGGGGTTGTTCACCCCGGCACGCAACCGGGCTGGCAGTGCAGCGACGACATCCAGTAAGGCGAGGTCGTCACGACGATCACGCTTTTCAAAGAGCGGGGCTGCGGCTGCCATCAACAGAATGGAGGCTGGCCCACCGCTTGCCCACCTCCAATCGCGGAACGCCTTCAAGTAACGAACCACGCGGCGGAACTGCTCCCCCTTGGCATCCACTTCGCCCAGAAACCACTCTTTCACGGGCCTAGGGTCGGAGGGCATCCAGTTGCATTCACGATGGGCCAGGAGCACCTTGTCGCGAGGCAATGCCGTCCATGCATCCCTCTCCGCTTTAATCACTGCGTCCATCACCGAGTCATAGCCAAATCGCCTCATCGAGGCCTCTGCCAGACTCACGAATTCTTGATCGGGGATCGCGTACAGCGGGATGTCAATGTGGACATACGCTGAAATGACGATGCGGATGCAAGTCGGCTTGTCAGTGACGAGCTTCCACTGCTTTTCCTCAACCAGCGGCTTCAAGGCTTCTTCCGCAGCTGCGAAGAAAACCGTCGTTGCGGTGCTGGGACGCTTCGTCTGCGAGACGAAACTCAACGGCAGATAGCAGCCATCATCGAGATCCGCCTGCTGCGGGCGTTGTGCCGGGGAGTTCAGCGTCTTGTATGCCCACGACCCTTGCGTGAAGAAGCGCGGTTGCGGCACCTCTTCCGTGTATCCGCTCGCTCTCAGCACTCGGGGGATGCCTGTGCGCAAGCAGTCCCGGACATCAGTGCGCGCACTGGCGATCCAGGCGCGCTGCTCAGGCGTCAGATCCAGCTCGTCATGCATGCAGGATTCGTCATCAACGGTGGTGAAGAAGAGCGGACTCAGGTTCAGCATGCGGCCTCCGGGACATTCTTGTTGGGGCCATGATAGAAGATGGGAGCGTCGGCCTGGTGCGCTCGAAACGGTTGGAAAAGAGGATCGCCAAGCGCACGTTGCGCCGCGTGGTTGCCACGATCCTTGAGCGTGTTGGTGGCGCCAATGGAAACCCGATCCAGCGCCTTCACGTCCTTGCTCTGATCCGGCGTCGCCTTGTCATCGATCTGGAAGTAGTTGCTTCCCAACGACTGCCGCAGCATGTAGTCGACCGACGATTCCTGGGCGGAGATCACGAGGTCGAAGAGCCCCCCGTGCCACTTGCCGAACCCGCGGTCAAGGCTGGCGCCGCCGCGAACGGTCGCACCGATCGTCATCGTGCCGATGGAGAGAACCCGAACCAGCGCATCCTGCTTCGGTGCCAGGAACGTATTGACTTCGTGCAATCCGAATAGGCCGGGGGCGTTGCCTACCAACCCCCCATCCGCGAAGACACCGCGGTCGTTGCGTGCCAGAGGAAAGTAGACGGGCGCGGCGGCGGTCGCCAACGCAACATCGACGATCCTCATGCGGTGATCCAACTCAAAGGAAGGATGGTGAGGCGTCTTGAAGAATTGCCCGCGCCCCGTCGAGTAGTTGACTGCCGGCACGAGAACACGATGCTTCAGGTCGCCTATCGTGGTCCCTTGGAAGCGCTCAGTCAGCACTTCTCGCAATCCCGCCGAGTCATGCTTTGCGGTCAGCCAGAATCCCAGAAGCCGCCGTGGAAGGCTGCGGCAACCAAAGATGCGGCTGCCTTCGTCTTCAAACAGTGCTTTGAGTTCGTGGGCCGGAATTTCCGCAGCCAGCCCCATAGCCAGCATCCCTCCCGCCGATGTGCCACAAATCAGATCAAAGTGCGAAGCGATAGGACGGCCCAGCACAATTTCGAGTTCGGCAAGAACTGTCGCTGTGTATAGGCCGCGATAACCGCCCCCTGACAGGGCGAGCACATGGTAGGTAGGGATGCCCGTCATGGCACTTCAGCCCTTCGGCGGGAAGGGGTCGTGGCCGTGGCTATCCTTGTCACGGATACGGCCATCCGGACGATGGATGACGAGTTCGGACTGCTGGTTGCGTGCAATGTCCCTTCCTGCGTCAATCGCCTGTTGCTGCGTGTCGTGCACGGAGGTTGCCCGCTGATTGCCGGCGCCCTTGACGGCCCAACCGTCCTGGTGAGGGACAACATGCTGATTCTTGCCTGCCATGATCGCTCTCCTACAGTGGAATTATCAAAGCCCCAGCTGCTCGACTGGGTTGTCAATGGCCGCCCGCTGTAGCACAATTCGTTGCTCACGCAGACAACAGGAAGGCCAAGCCAAACCAACCTGAAGCAGTTATAAAACCTACGCCTGTTGTCTGGCTAGACAACAATGTATCAGAGCGCGCGCGCCGGTGCAACTGGCATGCGGCGCGTGCCTTTGAACATCAACCCGATGTGGAGGAGCAACAAGGGGCTTGGCCCTTCCTCCCGCAATCGCAAGGACAGTACTCATGCCGCAAACAGGCCTAGGCGTGGCCCTCAAGACACTACGCGAACGCAGAACCCTTTCCCTGCGTGAAATCGGCCAGCTATCGTCAGTTGATCATGCTTATGTCCACCGTCTCGAGACAGGCGAGAAGACAAACCCATCCCAAGACTTGGTTGAGAAGCTGTTGAGAGTTCTCAAGCCGGGAGAAAGAGATACAGCACTTGTGATGTGGCTGGTTGACCATGCAGACGCTGATCCCAGCCTTGTTGAATTCGTGCTACAAGACCCTTCGATCAGTATCGACATTTTTTCGGCTGCGGCCGGTGTGAGGCATCGTGGCAATGCGAGGCCTGACCCCGCCACGTTGATCGCCCGAATCAAAAGGGCCTTCGAGGATGATGACGAGGACGATTGATAATGGACGAAGCGGATGTCAGGCAGAAGGCACGCGCGTTTATTGCGAAAGTCGATGTTTCGAACATCCGGGAAGACCTGTCCCCCTATGTGACTGCGGCAAACGCGAAGGTTAAGAAAGATGAGCTTGGCGAAGGTGAGTCTGGCTATACCATTACCAAGCCGAACGGGAAGCACATCATCACAGTGAGTTCCCTGGAAACTGACGAGCGCCAACGCTTCACCATCTGCCATGAAATAGCTCATATCGTGCTCAGTCTGGAATCGAGTCACGAAGAGGTGCCGTCCTGGTCCTATGCCAAGCGACATCCGAACGAGATCGCCTGTGACACGTTTGCTGCGGAACTGCTGATGCCTTATCAACAGTGGCTCTCCGCTGTTCCCAACGAAGAACCCTCCCTGGAGCTCATCCAACATATGGCCGACTTGTTCGGCACATCGTTCCCTGCCGCAGCATCGAGATTTGCCAGCCTCAGCGACGCACCGTGCGCTTTCGTCACGATGGAGCGCGGTGCTGTGCGGTATGCCGCGCGCTCTACGGTGTTGAGGCAAGCAGGAGCCTGGATATCACCCAGGTCGGTAATCCCAGTCGGCTCCGTGGCTCATCGAATCCGGTCTTCAGGAAATAGTGCTACTGAAACGGGTGAGGTTTCGCAGGACGTTTGGTTCGACAATTGGGAAATGGGGCTTGACCTCTGGGAGCTTTCAAGGCATTACGCGCTTACGGATACCACTATCTCGTTGTTGTGGTTCGACAGTGACGATTTGCCAGAGGTGGAGGTAAGCCGTTTCGGCAAACGTATTCAGGACGACGGAGGGTTGGCTGAACTGACGGGAGAACTGCCATGGCCTGGGCGAAGTAAGCGACGCTGAGGGTGTTTCTCTAGTCGCATACACCGGCATTGAATCCTCCCTCTGCAGCAAGGGCGACAGTAACGACAACGTACTTGCCGAAGCCATCAATGGCATATACGCCCTAGGAAATCTAGGCCGGACCGAGCAGCAGCGGTTCAACGCAATTCTTGCACGAGCGGCGGGTAACTTACTTATTGCTGACCTTGCAGGACTGGACTGCGAACGGCTGCTCAGACTGAGGTGCCGTCGCCGGACCCCGCCTTGTCAAAGGTCCTCTCGGTGATGCACAGCCGTCGATCCGATCCGATATGTCATGCAACGGGGAATGTTTCTAGCGGCCTGTTTCCTAATATCGAAATCCCCCTCTCAAGTCCGCCATTCCCACGAGACATCACAACCTCGGCTGCCTATCCTCCGGTCATGTGCTCGCAAGGGCAATACGCCGCCACAGAACTGGGGAAAGCCGCATGTTAACTGCCATATCAGCGACGCATCAGCATCACCTCTCACCTCCATCGGAGGAGGGTAAAGCTCACCACGTTATCGAGACTCGCCTGTGGCTCGAGGAGCACGACTGGCTTTACCGCCTGCTGCGTAGCGAAGACAACGTTTCGCCGACCTTCCGCTTTCCCGATCTTATCAGCGCCAGCGTCTCGCTGGTCTTCACGCATCAGGACGCCCCGTGTCGCATTTTCCGGTATCTCGGGACCGAACTTGTTCTTCGCTCGCCCGAAACACCGCGCCGCCGCGAATCGATGTGGCGGCACCAGTACCAGTTGCTGTTGGACCTGCAACGTTCTC
>Ga0209310_1000309_pt1 | contig 61036 bp, 100 predicted proteins | sample AD_UKC030_MetaG_FD_184415 | JGI IMG/M metagenome (GOLD analysis project Ga0209310, IMG submission 184415) | Active sludge microbial communities of municipal wastewater-treating anaerobic digesters from USA - AD_UKC030_MetaG (SPAdes) (version 2) | ecosystem: Engineered > Bioreactor > Anaerobic >...
TTGTTCTCTATGCACACCTATCCCCAGAAGAAACGATGAAACTCGCAGAACACGACATCGGGGACATTGAATTGGATTATGGAAAAATAACCTCTGTAAAACACGGATGGGTGCAGTATCGGAAAGTAGGAGAAGGCGATTTGTCGTGCTGCGAAGATTCCGTGGAACCTGGAGATACCGTATTGTGGATTTCTGAAAAAGAAACCAGACCAAAAGGTGTTGTATCAAAACTTACCATCCCGACGTTTAGTGGGTGGGAATAATGACAGAAGAACGCGGAACAAGCGAGAAGCACGACGGGAACCGTGTATGCCCGTTCATGTCAGCCGGGTATTTCCAGCCGTGTATTCAGGAGGATTGTATGGCGTGGGAAGATGGGAAGTGTGTGCTGATTCGGGAGAAGCAGCCATGACCGCCAGCCGCCGCACCAGCAGCAGGGTGGCGTAAGCATACATTAATATACAATTGGATACAAGTGTATACTATGACACAGATAAGAACAAACGACTACACCGAGGAATTGATAACAGAAATTCAGGACATTTGGTCAAAGGTTGGTGATCCAGATATGACAAGAATTACAGCGGTTAACTGTGCTCTATCATCGTATCGTGACAACCTGAAAGAAACATTCAAGGCCAAGCTTGCAGAAAGCACCAAAGGCGGTGACCGATGACAGCAAGCAAGCAGGAACATTGCGGGCATGAGTGCGTGTGCATGGGGTACTCAAATCGGGCTGCTTCTATATCTGACGACCCATGCCCTAGGTGTATGTGTGAGCACGACACCCGCACCCACAGCGCCGCGCCGGAACGCCTCTGCGATGAATGCGATATCATAGAGGTAGAGGAGCGGCTGATTAATGCAGAGCAGGATTTGAAGAACGCAATAGAGCAGGCCAAGCGGGAGGAGCGGGAGCGGGTACTGGAAGACCTCTGGAAATTCTGTTTGATTAACGGGGCTGAGGAGCACGGGGATTTGATCGGATACCCTTCCGGTGACAGTTTTTTCACACTAAAATTATTGAAGCGAATAGCAGAGATGAGGGCGGAATCCCTGCGTGGTGAGCAGCCGTGACCGAGCGCGAGGTAGCGGCAGGTATGCCCGTGCGGGTGCGTGAAGCGGGAGGCCGTGCATGGGTGAGGCGCTGCTGATGTCGAAAGCGTGGGCGCAACCATCGGCATGGACGTTCACGATCAAGCCAATCAAGGAACTCCTCTCGCGCTATGTTCCGGCCGACGGGAAAGGCTGGATCGATCCGTATGCCGGTGACAACAGCCCGGCAGAGTTCACCAACGATATGAACCGGGAACGGAAAGCCCGTTGGCACCTAGATTCTCTGGAGTTCTGTGAATTAATCACCATAGACCCGGCAGCACGGTTCAATGGTATCCTTTTCGATCCTCCATACTCGTACCGGCAGGTGAGCGAGCATTACAAGCAAGCCGGTCATAAGGTGCGGTCAATCGACACAACATCGCGGTTCTATTCGCGAGTCATGAACGTTGTTTGTGATCGAATCGTTCCAGGAGGTTATGCAATCTCATTCGGCTGGAATACCAACGGGTTCGGAAAGAAACGCGGCTTTGAGCAGGTTGAAATTCTGATCGTTGCACCCGGCGGGCACCACCAAGACACTCTCGTAACGGTGGAACGGAAGATAGCCAACGCCATGCCGGCAGAGCTGGCGGAGAGCATAGCGGGGAGCGTGAGTGAGCGATGACTTCAAAATTCATATCACCAGACACGTGTATTCACGGGGATGTCTGCTTAACGATGTGCGATTATATCAGACCATATCTTAACGAGATTGGAAAATCTGCATACCCCGCATGTATAGACGTTATGCACGGTGGCGGGTGTGTGCACTACAAAGAAAAACGAGGTGAACAACCGTGACCGAAGAAGAACGCGGAAGCAGTGAGAAGCACGACGGGAACCGTGTATGCCCGTTCATGTCAGCCGGGTATTTCCAGCCGTGTATTAAGGAGGATTGTATGGCATGGAAAGATGGCGAGTGTCTGTTGATTCAGGAGAAGAAGTCATGACAGAATATGAATTAAAAATTGCAGTATATTCTTTTATGCTTGGGGCGTGTTTTGGTGCAATCGTTCTGGTATTGATTGCAAAGGGTGCATCCCCATGACCGCCCGCCAGCCGCACCCGCAGGAGTATATCATCACTATGGGCAGGATAATCAAAGCAAGGAATATGCTGATGGTCGATGGCTATCATAATGCAGACGTTCTTGATCGTATGGTAAACCTACTTCGAGCAAGACCCCACACCAGCCAGCCGGTGCCGGATTCAGCAACATTAGTCCAGATGGCGAAAACAGAATGGCACAATAGAGAAGAACGGTTTGGGTTGCATGATGAAATACCGTGGACTACCGGATGGATGGCGGGGTATCTTACCCCAAACAAACCCGACTGGTCGAAGGAGCACGATATTACCATACGCAAAGCCGAGCGGGAGAAGGCGCTGAAGGCGGTAATCGAGCATTGTCAGAAGGGGATATTCAACATGAATCAATGCGTGGTTAACAACCCAAAGGGAGAACCCATTGATGAAGTCCATACTCAACGAGCAGACGAGAGGCGGGAAACTTATAAGGATATTATCAGACTATCAGAATCCCTCCGTGGCGGTGAGCAGGAATGACAGCAAAGTATGAGCCGGAACTCCGGAGTATCCCGCTGACGTTCTTGGACTGCTCTAAAGGGGTTACAGGATCGGGGTGGTCAATCGGAGGGTGGGTGTGCCAGATCCCAAAGCGTATGCCTGATTCGTGTGCGTTTCAACGGAAACACAAGTGCTGCCCGCGAGGTTTCCAATGACCCCCGCCCGCCAGCCGGTGCCGGAATTGCCAGAAAATTACTGGCATTGCCCTTTTAGAAAAGGGTGCGAGGTCGGAGAATCGTATTGTGACTGGCCGTGTGACAAATGGGCGACGTGGCACGACGACAACATACGCAAAGCCGAGCGGGAGCGGGTGCTGGATGAACTTGTTAAGAAGGTCGATGCTGGAATGCCGAGCGTTTCAGCAGACAGATTTAGAGCCGGGCTAAAAACCGCATATGGGAATGTGTATCTCTGGATAGAATCCCTCCGGCAGCAGGAGGAGCGGCGATGACCCCCTCCGGCATGAGCGTACACGTAATTGGGGTATTCAATTATTTCCCAATAGAATGGAAGTCCGGTTTCCCGTGCTGTTCATATTTAGATAGGTGTACTGCATGTCCTTACAGAAAAGACGGCCATTCTCCTTACGGGGATACAACTGCGGTAAAGGGGTATCCATGACCCCCTCCGGGCCCCTCGGGCGGGACAGCATGGCGCTCCTGGACAAGATGGTGAAATACAAAGCTGCGATGGAGTTCAACCTGTACGCAGCGGAGCAAGCATGTACTGGAATGGGGTCTGCTTGTATCGGGTGTCCGTTCCAACAAGTGACCGGAGATTCAAAAACCACATGGTGCTACCTCTATGAATTGCGGGTAATTTTTGGCAATCACATCGAACAGCACGACATACCGCAGGTCCCGCCGTGCCAGTGTGCCGGAGATTGCGGGAAAGGGGAGGTGAAGGAATGACCGAAAAGAAATGGAAGGTTGAGTTCGTTTGCATGGAGAAGAAGTGCATGGAAGATGGCACCGGGGGGTGTGTCCTATCGTTTTTCACAGAGGACCGATTAAACTGCGATACCCCGAACTATTGCCCGTATGAACTGGAGCCTGAAGATCACAAGTTCGTGCCGTGGCGGTTACTGAAATGACGTCGCTGGAACAGTTTGGGATTGGGCTGAACACCAACCCTCCGCAAAACGAGCCTGGCACCCGGTTCATGCTGATAGGCGGCCATGATTTCCATACTCCTGCCGATGCAGTATCAATCGCCCGCCAATGGAGGACCACCCACCCAAACGATCCGGTTGAGATCTGGCCGGTGACTGGTGATTCATGGCGGGTCGTGCGGGAAGTGACGGCGGATTGACCGACTTAACAAATGTGAACGTCCGGGGGAAATGGGCATTCAGTAAACGCGGTCGTGGAAAACCCCGTATGGCGCACCTCATAAGCAGCGAAGGGAAAGCCTTTTGCGGCAGGCCGATAGTCGTCGGTGAAATCATGGATACGGAATGGGACTGCAACCAATACGATCCTGTCTGTGGCAAATGTTTGGACTGGTATCATATAATATCAAAACGCCACATACCGCCACATAACGCCGTGTAACCTATCCTTTATCCTAACCCCTCTCCATTCTCTTTTTATATAACTCTCACAGTGTGAGGGATTGTGATCATATCATGGACTGTAAAACACCTGAACAACTTGCCGCTGAAGTTGCGGCGTTAGAAGCCGCACGGAAAGCCGCGCGGGAAGAAGACGACCGGCGCAAGCGGGAAGAAGACGACGGGACAGTCATTAACGTAGTCCCGATAGACGTACCCGGCGAAACCAGGATCGAACTTACCGGCCTGTATTTCAACAAAAGCGAGATCCGGGCGGAAGACGAACCCGCGCAGGAACTTATCATCGAAAAAGACGTGCTGGACCGTAGCACTGGGATGATCTTCGGCCGTTTTGAATACAAGGTTCCAGCCCGCGCGAAAATCGTGTTTGCGTCTTACATTGACGGGAAGCGCGTTGTCGAACAGGGATCTAACCTGCCGTATGGTGCAACTGAAGGATATTACGATATTCCGATATTCCGGTATCCTAACACTGCCGCCGCCAATAAAGACGGGAAACATAAGGTCCATGTCGAATACGGGCTGATCACGGGGATTACCGAAAGCCAGCTCGGACTCCTTCAATGGGGGAACATCAAAGCAGCAACTACCGCAGATTTCCTGATCCGGTTACTCCCGCACAAGATCACGGGGTAACGTTATGGCATTATACCAGCGCAGGACTCCTGAAACGGTAGAAGCGTATCCGGCAGGGGAAGCCTATGCTGTAATCAAAGACGGTGCAGCTAAGATCGTGCCGAAAAATGAGTTTGAGGCGCAATACGTCCCTTTTGTGCCGGGGCGGTGAATCCGGCATGTGTACCCCCTACCGCCCCTGTGACCAATGCGCCCCTTACGACGACTGTACTATCACTCAAAGGACCGGTTGCAGTTTCCGCAGGTTATATCGCCGGTTCAGGTACTGGCTTCGGGGGCTCATCCGTGGCTGAAGATATCAGCAAATGGGCAACGTTATACCCGGACCTCTACGGACCTACTGCAAAAGACCCGGATAACGGCACCGGCGATGAAGAATGTAACGATGAGATCTCCAAAATCCTTAACAAATACACGGGGATAGGCGGCACGTTCTCCACATGGAGCGAGAGACATGCGTTCATTCTCGGTGCCCAGATCGGGTATCTCCATGTCAAGTCAAGTGCTGACGTTCCCCCGGTTCCTATATTCTTCCTGGATGAAGCCCATTACTGGCGCACGGGGATTATCATGGGTCGAGCCGCTGCCAAAGCTGAAGCGGTAGACTGGAAAGCCATCGTAGCGGCGGTAGCTGCTGGCGGGATTGGTGTCCAGGGTTTGATAAAATACATTTTCCCGCTAATAGGGGTATGACGAATGGTTTTCCTCTCTCCCAACCATTCCGACCCCGCAAGTATTTTTTGCCCTCTGCCACTGTTGGCGTCCAGGCGGCTCGATGCCGCGCGAGGGCTTATCCCGCGCTGTGAAATTAAGGATGATTCCTCACCTTCTCATCCACTCTCTCACCACCACAGCCGGGATCACTCCAATAATTTTTTTCCTGTTAACAAATGTGAATCCGGTTCACTTCCGGCACAGGAGATACTATGACACTATTTGACAGTCCATGCGATTCATGTAATTACCGTCAACGGTCGTTAGATCCTTGCGGATGTTGGTGCCAGATCAGCACCACAGGGTTTTGGGGAAGGTTCTGGCGATGGGTTGGCGGTTGTAACGGGTACGTAAAAGAAAATGCACGTCACTGATAAAGTCCCACGGCATCCTTTGTCGGATGCCCCGATGTATCGACCAGAGATGATCCAGCACATGACCGTAAGGATACTTGAAGATGCAGATATCAGGTATGCGGAAGATCCACGGTGGGACACTGCAGCTGATCATGAGAAGGCGTTTGCTATCGGCATCCTCTCAAAGATCACCGGCAACGAGTATCCCGTCTTGAACGCCGATCATAACCCAGAGATGAACACCCTATTCTACAACCTGCTCATCCGTCCGAAGGTTCAGGCAATGAACGTCCTCACAGGACCGCAGACGGTAGGGTATGCGTTCATCCCGTCTGATTACTGCACGGTGGAAAAGAGCGGGTACTGGGAGGCGAAATGAGAGAAGTCGGATTCATTGTCAGGGACGAAAAAGCCCGCGAGATATATCTGGTGATGGAAGATGACGGCGAGGTCTACCTGTTCGAGGAACCCATGTTCCAGCAGGCACTTACCCGGTATGTCAAGAAAGGGTGTAAGATCAAGGACATTGAGGCGCTGATACCGGAAGAAGCGGAAGGGTTGAAATGAGAGATCCAAACCGTATCCCCCGGATATGTAAGAAGTTAGAGGTATATTGGAAAAAACACCCGGATTACCGATTAGGTCAACTTATCAGCAACTTGCTCGGACCTGGACCGCACGACGTGTTCTTCCAGGAAGACGACGAGTGGGAGGCGTTGCTCGAATGAACCTGATAGGCCGTATCTGGAAAGCGGTTATAGACGATTATCCCGAAGTTCCCAACACTGCCGATACTGATGACGAATCAGATGAGATCGTGATTCCGTGGAACCAATGCCGGTGGGTGGAACTTACTGCGAGATGCCGTATCCCGCTGAACGATTCGGAGAACTGGCCTAACGGGTGCGATGCAAAGTGCCCTGCACGGTTACTGAACGAACACCATGCAAAGGAACTTGAACGCGAGAACCGGGAGATATTCAATTGAGCCGAAAAGAGAACCCGGACCCCGTCAAAGCACGGAACGCCAAGCCGGACCGCATGAGGAAACGGTCAGCTCAGGGTAAAATGTGGGAAAGTAACCACCGGGAACTTATCAACCTGCGCCGGAAAGGTGAACGAAGAAAAGAAGGGATATACGCCCAGATGATCGATGACCAGCGCAACCCGATAACCGTAGAGCTTGACAACGTAGCGATCACGTCAGACTGGCACGTACCGTTCACTGACGAAACCCTCATAAAAGAACTGTTTGCACAAGCGGAAATTAACAAATGTGAAAACCTGATCGTTGCCGGTGATTTCTGGGACTGTGACAATTACAGCAGGTTTACCCACTTAACCTCGACTGCCAGTTTCCAAGAAGAGATCGAGGAAGTCAGGAAAGAGCTTAAACGGTGTCTGTCCCATTTCAACCACCTTTATTTCTGCCGGGGGAATCACGAGAAACGGTGGATGGATTTGAACGCCGGCAAAATGGGTATGAAAGAACTGTTTGCCCTTGCCCGGCCATCTAACATCAGTGAAGACGATTTCAATAAACGGGTGACGATAACACTGGATGACCATATCCACCTTATCCATAAAGGCCAACTCTGGCTCTGTTGTCATCCTAAGAACTTTAGAATAATCCCGTTATCCGTAGCGCAGGATCTTTGTGCTAAGTTTATGTGTAACGTGGTTACTGCTCACGGTCACACGTTCCGGCAAGGGAGAGATAGGAGCGGGCAGTTCCGGATAGCTGAAGGCGGGGGGTTGTTTGAGAGGGACGCCTTGGATTACCTGCGGGAAACCACCTGTCACCCCATGACCCGGAGTGGGTTTTACATCCTGAAAGATGATCGGCTGATACCGTATGAGGGCAAAGCATGATTGATATAATAGCAGCTGTGTTGGGCATGTGCGGGTCAGCGCTGAACATGAACCTATCAACGCGGTTACAGATGTATGGGATCTCGCTCTGGTTACTATCAGATATCCTGCTGATCTGGTTCCTGTGGGCGGTAAGTCCGTGGGTAGTGTTGATGTATGTATTCTACACGGCGACCTGCACGATCGGGATCTGGAAACGGTGGAATATCCCACTCGAGTACACCGAAATTAACAAAACTGTTAAGGATGGTGTACCGGATGAGGAAAAGTTAACAAATGTTAACTCTAAAAACGAACCACATGGTTCAAAACTGTGCATACCCAACGATGCAGATTGCGGATACTGTCCGGATTTACGCAATTGCGTACATTTCACCAAGAGGGATCCATGAACTTTAAGAAAGTCCTGATATCTGAGCTGATACCCGACGCGGGCAATCCGAGAAAGGATCTGAAACCCGAAGACCCCGAATATAAACAGATAAAAACCAGCATTGAATCATTCGGAGATTTAGAACCGATTGTTTTCAACACCCGCACAAAGAAGATCGTCGGCGGGCATCAGCGGTTAAAGGTATTCAAGGAGCAGGGATTAGCCGATCTGTTCGTGGTTGAAGCTGGTGCGTATTCGTGGGCATTTGCGGAGGACGACCTGAAAGAATTAACCCCCGAAAAGGAGAAGGCCGCCAACATCGCTTTGAATAAAATAGGCGGGGATTGGAATTTTCCGCAGCTCTCTATCTGGCTGTCCGAACTGAAAGAAGCGGATTTCGATATCAGTATCACGGGATTCAGCGATGAGGAACTGAAGAAAATTGATGAGGATCTATTCGGCAAGAGGGTCACGCTCGATACGGAACCGCAGATAAGCAGAGCTGAGGAACTCCGGAAAGAGTGGGGTACTGAGCTGGGGCAGATGTGGCAATGCGGAGAGCACCGGGTGATCTGCGGGGACTGCACGGACTTAACAATTGTTAAAAGAGTGATGGGGGATGAGAAGGCGGATATGGTGTTCACCGATCCCCCATATGGGATGGATAAGAAGTTTAAAAACGATTCCCACAAAGATATGCGCCCCTTCCACCACTCATGGATAAGCGTCATTAAAGACTATGCCCCGGCGTTCTTAATCTGGTATGACCCAAAGCACATGAGCGATATTATCGTAGTTGCTGAAGATTATCTCGGCAGAATGACAGATTATTTTCATATGTATAAACCCAACGACATCGCATATCCGCTTCACTCATGGATTCGGATTTCCGAATCCATGATAGTATTCGGCAAGCCCGATTATCAGGATATCAAGCCCTTCTCTCATGATACATACCTCTGGAACCATACCAAAAAAGACAAGTCGTTTTATCATCCGTCCGTCAAGCCGATGGAGATCGTGGCTGATTTAATCCCCCGTTTGGGTGGAGAAACGTATCTCGATCCCTTCCTTGGCAGCGGCACCACCATGATCGCCTGCGAGAATTTAGGGAGGAAGTGCCGGGGCTGTGAGATAGATCCGGGGTATGTAGCAGTAATATTGCAGCGGTATAAGGACACGTTCAATAAGCAGCCGGTGTTGATAGAATGATCCAATTCTACTATGACGGAAAGGCATTAGATCATGTAAAATGCCCCAAACCACATTTCCCCCCGATCCCGGTGAAACAGTGTACTCAATGCTATCATTATAACGGGATGAAGATATTCACCGACGACGACAGCCCGCCTGTTGTTCATTGCACGTTCACTGGTAAAACCGTATTTTGCGGGATGGTGCCATGACCAAGAAGAAAGCGCCGGGCAAGGAGATTAAGCTGATAGAATGACCGCAGGAGCACCGAGCAAATACAAAGGGTTAGAGACCGTCCGGATGGTTGGCTGGTTAGCTCGGGACGGGATGACGGATAAAGAAATAGCCGTTGCTCTCGGTGTTAGTGAATCCACGCTAAACAACTGGAAGAAAACCCATCCTGAATTATTGGAGTCCTTAAAAAAGAACAAAGAGGTAGTAGACCGGCTGGTTGAAGATTCCTTATTAAAACGGGCGTTAGGTTACGATTACACAAAAACCGAGATTGAAGCGCAGGTAGTAGCCGGGAAGGATGGGGAAGAAAAACAGCGGAAAGTCACCAAGAAACGAGAGATCACAATGCATGTCAGCCCGGACCCTGTATCATGTTTCTTCTGGTTAAAGAACCGCAGGCCGGACGTATGGCGTAACGATGTGAAAATGCTTGATTTCGACAAGCAGAAAGGGGAAATCAACGACCTGTTTAACCGTATGAAGGAGGCGGATGCCGCTCAGTCCACTTAAAGGTAAACATCTACTATCGTTCAGGGAATCCATAGCAGCATATAATATCTGGAAAGGCAGCGTATCCAGTGGCAAAACGGTAGCCTCAGCGGTGTTCAGGTGGGTAGATTACTGTATTAATGGTCCTGCTGGCCCGTTGTTGATGGTTGGTAAGACCGAACTCACCCTCCAGCGTAATGTCATTGACCTGTTAATCCAAGCTTACGGTAAGAACGTTTATACCAAAGGTCATACCTGTTACATATTCGGCAGACCGTGTTATATTGTCGGAGCGTCAGATGAGCGAGCGGAACAGAAGATAAGGGGGTTATCGTTAGCGGGAGCTTACTGTGACGAAATATCGTTGTATCCCGAATCGTTCGTCCAGATGCTTAAAAACCGCCTGAGGTTAAAAGGTGCCATGCTGTTTGGGACCATGAACCCGGACAACCCCAACCATTTCATTAATGCTGACTTAATCAACAATGAGGAGATCACCGATAAGACGATCTGGTTATCCACAATGGACGATAACCCGTATCTCGACCCGGATTACGTTGAGAGAATGAAAACCGCATACCCTAAATCCAGCATGTGGTATAAACGGTATATTCTCGGGATAGATTGTCTGGCGGAAGGTGCAGTTTATGACATGTGGGATCCGGATAAGCACGTCACCGATTACACCGATCTCCAGGGATGGAAATGGTATGTTGGTATCGACTATGGAACAAATAACCCCTGTGTGTTTCTTATGATTGGTATGCATAAGGGTGAAGCGTATTGCGCGGGAGAATATTACTGGGACTCCTTAAAGAAGAACCGACAAAAGACTGATGGAGAGTATGCCGACGACCTTATTTCTTTCATTGGTAATGTAAGTTGTGAGGTTATTATGGATCCCTCAGCATTATCGTTCAAAGTTGAATGCAGGAAACGGGGTATCTCCGTCCGTGATGCTGATAATTCAGTCCTGGACGGCATCCGGACAACTGCACGGTTGCTTACTGCCGGAAAGTATCATGTGAATAAAGTCTGTGAGAATCACATCAAGGAGTTTTCAGGATATGTATGGGATGAAAAGAGCCAAAGTTCAGGAGAGGACAGGCCGATGAAAGCAAACGATCATACTATGGATGCCTGCCGGTATGTTTTGCATACAGTGTTAGGCAAAGGAGAAGCGCGAGCGATAGTGTTTTAGGAGGATTATGGTATTTATCATAGCAGAATGCGGGGTCAACTGGCGAGATCTGGTAGATGCGGATGATATGATCCGGGAAGCTGCGAAAGCGGGAGCAGATGCCGTGAAGTTCCAGGCGTATCAAGAGTTCCCGATGAGTCACCCGTTACACAAGGAACTGAATTGTATCCGGTTGGATGAACAGAAGGTCCGGTATCTCTATTGGCGATGCCAGCAGCACGGCATAGAGTTCATGTGCACGCCGATGTATCCGGAAGCCGTTGACATGCTAGATCCTTATGTCAAACGGTGGAAGATCCGGTATGCTGATAAGGACAATTATGCCCTTATTGAGAAATGCGAGGATACCGGGAAACATATGCTCATCAGTGGAAATAACCTCTGGTGCGTCCCTGAATACCCGCCGGGAATTCTACCTAAAACGGTGCAGGACAGACCGGAATACACCGGGATCTCGCATCATATCCCGAAAGTATCGTGGGTTACGTTTGAAGGGTTTGATTTCGTGGAAGTCCACGTTCGCCTTGACCGCTACGAACCGCATTATTGCCCGATAGATACGCCGGTGTCCATTACCATGAGCGAGCTGGCGGAACTCTGCCGGAGGGTGAAGTGACCGTCTACCTTGTAACAGGTGGAGCTGGCAGTTTAGGGAAAGAGATCGTCGATATCCTCATAGGGCAGGGGCATAAGGTTAGATCTTTCGATAACAACGAAGCCGGATTAGCTGAGCAGGTCACGCGATACCCTGCCGAATCGTTCACGGCAGTTTACGGGGATGTCCGGGATTATACGCGGTTACATTATGCCATTGACGGTTGTGATGCGGTAATCCATACGGCTGCCATGAAAAATCTGGATATCACTGAAAGCAACGCGCCGGAGATGATATTAACAAATGTGAATGGGAGTATGAACGTTGCCAAAGCAGCGGCGACCTGTGAAGTGGATATATGTATCCTAATCAGCACGGATAAAGCAGCGGAACCCCGGAGCGCGTATGGCGCGAGCAAACTGTTAGCAGAACATCTGTGGCTGAAATGTTACGCCCGACAAGGCAGGAAAACCCGGTTTGTGATATTCAGGAGCGGGAATTTCCGGGCGAGTGCCGGTAACGTGCTGGAACTCTGGGGGCGTCAGGTTGCGCGTGGGGAATCGCCAACTATCACCGACCCGGACATGGAACGATATTTCATTGATACCCGTAAAGCAGCGGGGATAGTGGCAGAGATACCCGGTTGGGCGAAAAACGGCGATATTGTAATCCCGAAAATGCGGTTGTATAAGATCCTTGACCTGTTAGCCGAACAGTACCCGAACACTGCGTATCGGCTTATCGGCAAACGTGTTGGGGAAAAACAGGTTGAACGGTTGATGACGGACGATGAACAGGTAATCTGGGAAACTACGGAGGTTATGGTAGTATCATGAAACCCAAAAAACAGGAGAAACAGGAGCCGGAACGGAAAGAACCGAAGAAAACGATAGCGATTATCCCGATGCGGGCGGGAAGCAAAGGGATTCCGAACAAGAACATGATAGCGTTCTGCGGTAAGGCGTTATGCCGGTGGACGATAGACCAGGCGACCAGGTCCGGCAGGTTCGATAAGGTCATAGTCAGCACAGACAGCGCAGAGTATCGGGAGAAGATAGATCTATGGTACCCCGGTGCGGGGTTAGTGCCATACCTCAGGCCGGAAGAGTTGGCACGGAACAGCACGCCAACCAAAGATGTTATCCTCGACATCCTCGAGCGGGAACCGGGATATGATACCTTTGTCCTGCTGGAACCCACCAGCCCGGTACGGTGTAACGGCGATATCGGCGCAGCTCTGGATATGTTCAACGAGCGGAACGCCAAAGCCATGATATCGGTAAGTTACGACCACCGGACGCACCCGGCAATTATGTTTGAACTGAGCAAAGACGGCCGGTGTTTAATCGAAGACACCCCGCATTTACGGAGGCAGGAGTTACGGCCGGTTTACCATCCGACGGGGCTGTTATACATTGCCAATGTCGACTGGTATGTAACTCACCAAACGTTCCTGACGAACGATACGGTTGGGTATAAAGTTCAACCGTGGCAGGACCACGAGATTGACGACGAATGGGACATTGACATCTGTGCTGCGTTAATGGGGCGGATAAAATGATTCCCCTGTGGGATCGTGCCAACCAGATTATCCCCGGCGGTAATCATCTCTTCAGCAAAACGCCGGACAGATATGCACCGGGGAAATGGCCGCCGTATTATCTCACGGCGACCGGTATCACCATAGAAGCAACCGACGGTAAGACGTATAAAGATTTCAGCGTTATGGGTGCGGGGAACTCAGTGTTAGGGTATGGCGACCATGACGTTGACGGGGCGGTCGGGCAGGCTATCGTTGACGGCAACGTGTCAACGCTTAACTGCATTGAAGAGGTCGAACTTGCCGTACTCATGCTGAAACTTAACCCGGATATGGATATGGTCCGGTTCGGGCGGTCAGGGAACGATGCGTGCCAGATAGCGCTGCGGATCGCGCAGGAATATTCAGGATGTAAGAAGTTTGCGATTTGCGGGTATCACGGATGGGAGATCGGGCACCCCCCGCAGTTACACCCGGACTGCGTGCCGTTCGAGTATGGCGATATTAACGGGTTTATAGCGGCACTCAAATACCTGCCGGGGACCGTGATGATGGAACCCGTAAGAAACAAACCCTGTGATCCCGTATTCCTTGAAGTTATCCGGGAATATTGTGATGATCTGGGCATTGTGCTGGTATTCGACGAGATAGCGTCAGGGTTCCGGTGCAATTTAGGGGGATATCACCAGTTAACAAATGTTAAACCGGACGTTGCGTTATACGGGAAAGCCATGGGTAACGGGTATGCCATAAGTGCGGTTGTGGGTACTGACGAAGTTATGACCGCAGCGAAAGGCACGTTTATATCCTCGATGTTTTGGAGCGAGCGGTTAGGCTACGCGGCAGGGTTGGCAACGATTGACAAGATGCATCGGGTTAATGCACAGGAGAAGATATGTCGTATCGGGAACGTGGTTAAAACAATCTGGTGCGGGGCTTCGATAGAGGCCGGGTTGCCTATTGAGATATCGGGGTTGGATCCTTTAGCCACATTCACATTTGTTGATGACGAGAAGCAGGTTAAACGGACGATATTCACTCAGGAGATGTTAAAACGGGGATATCTTGCATCCAACCAGTTCTACGCGTCAGTGTGCCATACGCAAGGTGAGATCGCTCCATACCATGAAGCGGTAACGGAAGTATTCAGCGATATAGCAACAGGGAAAGCGGTGCTGGAAGGGGAACCTGCAGTTCCAGGATTCCGACGATTGGCATGATCCTCATCTCTGGATGTCGTGGCCTTATCGGGTCAGCGGTTGCCAGGCACCTTTATCCGGGTGCTCACGGGTATGACCTGCCTCAGGACATCCCTCCGAATATAGATTACGACGTGTTTATCGACTGCGCGAGGTATGATTCACCTCACGCCCAACTGGTAACATGGAACCACGTTATTTCCAAGTTAAGGTTACAGCAACACGGGCGGATGATCTTATTCGGCAGTATTTATGGGCACAAATGTCCTGATTTCTCGATATATGAGGGAACGGAGATACCGCCAACCCCGATAGAGTATGCGTTTTTGAAAGGCGGTACTGAACAGGCCACCAGATACCTTGCTCACTTAATGAAACCTTATGGCATACAGGTGAACTGTATAGCGCCGGGAGGTGTAAGGAACGACCATTCCGAAACCTTCCAGCAGGCGTATAAAACAAGCGGCGGGGTTCCGATGATAGAATGCAGGAACCTCATGCCGGTGATTGATATGTTATTGCATAAGGATAATCGGGTCAACGGGCAGGTCATTACGGTTGACGGGGGTTGGAGTTTATGAAACGGATCCTCGTCCCTATCGGATGTAGATCAGATTTCGGTCTTTCCGCCCCAATCATAAAACGTCTGAAGAACGTTCCAGAGTTTGAGGTCAAAACCCTGCAATTAGTCCCCTGTGATTATTCTGAAAGTATGGCTCTTACCAAACAAGAGATCGCGGTATTCAAACCAGACCTCATTATCATTGTCGGTGATCGTGTAGAGATGGCGGGAGCCGCATGTGCAGCGTTCTTAAAGAGGGTTCCTATAGCACACGTATATGCCGGGGTTGTTAACGATCCAATTACCACCCACGACGACATATTCAGACATTGCATCACGTTATGGTCAGATATCCAGTTCTGCGAGGACGTTCTTGCGGCAGAGGTTGTATGGGATCTTAAAGCAGCGGCTGGATTGGGATATAATGCTCACGCAGTCGGGATCTCGCACCTTGATGATCTGGAGGTGGACGAAGGCAAGGTGCCGGCTGAACCGTATGATCTGGTCCTCTATAACACCCCCCCGTTGTCTGACAAACGCCCGGATCATTATTCCATCGAGAAAATGATAGCTGATAAAGGTAGGCTTATGGTTCAGATACAAGGGAATCCAGATGGACTCTTAAGGATAATTAAGGCAGCTAATTTTGATTATTATCCCAACCTCCCGCGCCCTCAGTTCCTCGGTCTGCTAAAGAACTGCCAGCGGTTTATCACCAACAGTTCAGCTGCCATATACGAAGCCCCGCATTTCCTTACACCGGAACAGATTATCATGGTCGGGGACCGGAACAAGAACCGCCCGCGAGGACCGTTTAAGACCGGCGCGAGTGATAAGATCGTGGAGATCCTGCGGGAATACCTGAAATGACGCTCTGGGAGGATCCGGTTATCCCGAACGATGTATCCGTATGGATCTCACCCTGGAACTGGAAGGTTGTTCGCCCAGACAATTTCATTTTAGGAAGACAAACGGATATCGGGAGTTATACGGTTATCTTAGCTCAGCAGGGCGTGACGATAGAGGATAAAGCGCAGGTAGGACCGGGAGTTAAGATATTGTCAATATCCACCATTGACGGCAAACAGGGGAAAGTCACTATCAAACGTAACGCCCGTGTAGGTGCGAACAGCGTGGTTATGCCGGGGGTTACCATTGGAGAGAACGCGGTGGTCGGGGCATTAACATTTGTGAATCGTGACATCCCGGATAATGAGGTCTGGTATGGTATCCCCGCCAGATACCGCAGGGACGTAAGTTAACCAAAAGTATTTAACTTAAACAACCAATAATCATATTATAAACCATTGGGTTCGCCCATATGGTTCTCTTCTCTCTTTTGCGCAAAAGGAGTTTTTGTAAATGGCACCAATTATACAGACCAACAAGGCAGTGTTTAACGTCTGGTATTGTCCTGCCGGTAGGTTCTGCCTTGGCCCGTTCATCATCTGGAACCAATTACCCTGTCTTTTTGCATAAGGTGTTACCATAATGACGAAACGACAAACGATTATTTTAGGGATATTACTGGTGCTGCTGGTTTCACCTGTCGCAGCGTTGCCAAACCTGTTAAACCAATCCAACCAGTTTTGGGTATGGTCTGGGAGCGGGTTCACGCTGGCTCCCAACATGACCACAAATTATGATAACTCACAACGGGCATGGAGGATCAACGAAACAACAGCTTGGGGCAATCATTACATATATAAAACAGGGAATATAGTAGCAAACACCAATTACACGTGGTCTTTGTATGCCAAGGAAGGCTCTGTCAGATACATCCAACTTGCATTGGGGGCTGGGGCATTTGGTGCTACAAACTATACCAATTTTGATCTCCACGATTGTTCTATTGCGCAAGTCACGGGAACGTTGTCAGGTGCAAGTACTGAACCCAACGGGTGGTGCAGGCTGCGTATAACCTCGAAGTCAATAGCAACAGCATCATCATCGGCTGCCGTATTCGGAATCCGGAGTCCGGCAGAAGGTAGGGCTCCGGAATACACCGGAAATATCAACAACTATTCGTACATCTTCGGGGGTCAGTTAGTGTCGGGCGACACCATCGGGATATATAACGCAACGTTCCAACCGCCCGAAGGTAATTTCACAGCGTCTGCATATACCGGCACATCTTCACTGTCGGCGACACTTTACGATAACACCACACCATCCGAGATCGTTGGTTGGAACTGGTACGCTATCAACTATGCAAGCAATACAACCGAATATCAAATCGCAACCACCCAGAACCCGGCATATACGTTCCCGGCAGGTAACTGGTCAGTAAAACTGAAAGCATCAAACTACCTGTTCTCTGGGAATTCGTCATCGAAATGGGTGAATGTATCATCAGAGATTTATGTATACCCAATACAAGATCCAATTAACAAAACGGGTTCCCAGTACCTCCCGACTACTTCAATTACTATCACTCCCAACACGCAGGTTAACCTTACCGCTGCAAAAGGAGAGTATGAATCTGCCAGTTTTGTATTAAAGAGCGATACGGATGTCACTGGGGTAAACATCTCAACGCCAACATTAACTAGCGGGGGAAATACTATTCCCGCCAGCGCGATAGATATCAAGATATTGTTACCTTCATGGAATATCGTTGATAAAGACGCTGATTCGTCTTGGGATTACGCAGGGTCATATCCGTTCTCATGCAGTGAACGGTATTTATCGAACGCTAACATCTGGCATAACGAAACCAAGTTTGCTCGCAACGATGCCGCATGTTCAAACTATCTCCTGGTCAGGCTGGATAATGGGACGGAAGTATATTACAACGTGTCGTCAACAACTGACAATATACCGGCAACGGCAATCTTTGACGATTCCGATACTATACAACCATTCTGGCTTAACGCATCGTTAAATAAACAGTTCTGGGTAACTGCAAATATTTCATCGTCACAGGCAACGGGAAATTATAGCGGGTTAATGTCGCTGACACGACCCGATGGCACATACCTTAAAAACATCACCCTGAACGTCCGTGTTCTCAATTTTACATTGGTAGATTCAACAAAACAATATTCGACATTCTATGTAGCTCAATTAACAACAGGGTCAAAAACCTCGGCCTTTAATAAATCAAACGAGGTCTTCGCGTCTGATATCGCCGATATGCGGAAACACGGGATTACCCACCCGTTTATCTGGATTAAAAGCCGCACATTAACAGACGAGATTAACGCAACGTTAGACTTCCATTTGTCTACGATCAACCAATCGGGTATGCCGACAGATTCGTTCTTTGTCCAAGGGTGGGATGTCCTGATGGATACTGCCACGGACCCGGCGGATATAGCAACGAGGGTAGCAACAATAAATTATATTAAATCGAGAGCAGAATATTACGGGTTTGATAAAACGTATGTTTACGGTATAGACGAGGCAACAGAACCACAGTTATCCGCACAGCGCACCGTATGGGCAAGTGTAAGGCTGAACGGATCTTATATCTTCACGTCTGGCAACGCCAACCAGTTATACAATGTTTCTGATATATTAGATGTCGGGAACCTGAACGGGTATAACAGAACGACTATTAATGCACTCCATTCATACGGGCATAAAGCCCTTTTATACGCTTCCCCGGAATCAGGTCTGCCTAACCCGGAAATCTACCGTAAAAACTACGGGTTCCAGCTATATAACCAAACGTTTGACGGTGCTGGGGTTTGGGTCTGGCAACGGGGTTGGGGCGATCCATGGAACAATTTCGATCAGGAATACCCGGCAGAGGAAACCTTCACAGTCCCCATGTCAAACGGATCGGTATATACGCTAAGTGCAGAAGGGTTCCGGGAAGCCGCAGATGATAACAGGTACGTCGCCACGCTTATCAGCACAGACGGGGGGGATTCCAGTTACGCGAACACTTCGGTATTTTCAAACATTTCAGTAGGGCGGCTGCCGGTAGATATCCGCACCCAGATCGCCAACCAGATTGAATACGATATCCTGAACCCCCCGACAGAACCGGAAACGGAAACCTCCAATATCGTTATCCTCATTATCAACTACTTCTGGCAATTCTTCCATATCGGCAGGTGGTTATTATGACACTCTTTTTGAAACAGAACACAGCTTCACAGGAACTCCTTTTAGGTCCGTTTGTATCTTCTACGGACGGCATCACCCCAAAAACGGGGCTTAGTATCGCAAGCACGGATATCAACATCTGGAAAACCGGTAGCACCAGTTTGACCACATGCAGCACGGCAGCCAGCGAGATCGGGACGGGTAATTATAGCGTAGTCCTTGCGGCAGCGGATACGGACACGTTAGGACCGATGATCCTTTATGTCAAACCGTCTGGTGCGCTAATAGTCAGGTTAGAACTCGCGGTTCTTCCTGCTAACATCTATGATTCATGGTTCGGGTCAGATGTCCAGGATGTATCAGTTACCCAATGGACCGGAACGGCTGTCCATGCGCCAGGGACGGCAGGTGTGCCGCTGGTGGATATCCACGACGCTGCCAGCGCTACTATCGGCACGGTAACCACGCTTACGAACCTCCCGGCAGTCACGACCGATTGGTTAACGGCATCGGGGGTTAAAGCGGATGCGGTCACGAAGATCCAGACCGGGTTGGCAACTCCAACGAACATCACAGCCGGCACGATTACGACAGCTACCAACGTAACGACGGTAAACGGGATAGCTAACGGTGCTATTACAGCGGCGGCTATTGCTGATAACGCGATTGATCTGGCAACTTTTGCAGCAGACTGTAAAACAGGGAGCGCGTTAAAAGCCAACGTGGAAACTGTCACGAACAACGCCATTACGGCAGCCGCCATTGCGACAGGTGCCATAGATGCGGATGCGTTCGCCACGGACGCGATATCTGCAGCGGCGGTATCGGCAGCAGCTGTAACCAAGGTCCAGACAGGATTAGCTACACCCACGAACATTACGGCTGGAACCATTACTACCGCAACTAACGTTACTACCCTGAACGGGATCGCTAACGATGTGATCACCGCTGCATCTATCGCCACTGACGCATTTACCTCTGATGCGTTCGCCGCTGACTCTATCGACGCGGCAGCCATTAAAGCGGATGCGGTCACGAAGATCCAAACCGGGTTAGCCACACCCACAAACATTACTGCCGGGACCATTACTACCGCTACCAACGTCACCACATTAAACGGTATTGCTAACGACGTGATTACAGCGGCAAGTATTGCGACAGACGCGATATCCTCCGATGCGATAGCCGCAACCGCTGTTACGGAACTACAGGCGGGTCTTGCGACATCCGCAGAGCTGGCGAAAGTGCCGAAATCAGATTCCAACGTATCATGGAACACCACTGCTCTGGCTGCCATTAATGCAGAAGTAGATACCGCGCTTAACACGGCAATCCCCGGAGCACCCACGGCAGACTCGATTAACGAGCGGGTAGCGGCAATTGATACGGCGGCAGCGTCTATCCTGCCGTTCACCTACCGGCATTATAAGATAACTGCGCCGGTGTTTGATGCAAGCCACAACATGACCTCTTGTACTATTACGAGGTATCCGACAAAAGCCGATAAGGTGGCGGATACTAACGGGGTAGTGTATAACGTTGTGGCAACTTACGATGTTAGTGGGGACTTGGCAACGTATAGTGAAGAAGGTGCCGTATGATAAAACAGGGGGTCAGCCTTGCAGGCCACGGGTTCCCGGCACGGATGCAGGGTGCGGGCTTGGCTACTGACGGGATGGTCATGCGTGCTCAGGATGTCCTTTATCCTATACGGGTAGCGTTATCAGTATCTTACAGGGGCGCGGGCGTAACCAAATCCTATCGTGGTGTTTCCGTGGGGGTCACAGAATGATATTAGGAGATACTATCAGGCTTAACGGGACGTTCACGGCGTTACAAAGCACCGCCACTGACCCGACAACCCCAACCATCACCATTTACGACGTAATGCACAATACGCTGGTTTCCGGGACTACCGCCAGCGGGGTATCCAGCAGTTCAGACGCTGGATACTGGTATTATGACTATACCCCCCCGTATGCAGGAACTTATTTCTACTCGTTCCAGGGAACCGTAGGCGGCGCGGTGATAAAGAACATGGGATCTTTCTATGTCACGTTCGGGTGATTCAAAATGAGCGCAACTTCACGGACATTCCAGAGTCTTAAAGACGGCAACCCTATCACAGGCAAAGAGATCGCAGACCTGATAACGGAAGCCAAACCCCGTCATATTGAACAGTTATCCCTGTATGAACGGTATAAAGGCAGCAAGACGGGCGTGCCAATATTCACCCGCACGTACCCCATCGCCGATACTTCCAAGGTAAATAACAAGATTGCCAACGATTTCTTCTCTGATATCGTGGATACCAAGACGGGGTATATGGCAGGGCAGCCGATCACTTACGAGTATGATGACGAAAGCGTGTCTGAAACTATCAGGGGATTCATTAAACGTAACAGTATCCCCGATCTTGACTCTGAAAGTATCAAGATGGCCGCTATCGCCGGGTATTCCGCACGGTATTGTTACATTGATACTGACGGTGAGATCGGCATTATCAACGTTCCCCCGTGGGAATGTATCTTCATCTGTGATGAGTTAGGCATCACGGATGCTGAATACGCCATCCGTTATTACCCCATAGAGATTAACGGCGAGAAATACACGAAAGCCGAGTTCATGGACGAAGCCGGGATCTCGTATTGGATCCGGAAAGAGGATGTGTATAATAAAGACGGGGAATCCTTTATCCTTGACCCTACCGAAACACCTAACCCGCTGCCGCACCTGCTCGGGGGGTGTCCCTTAATCTGTTTCCCCAACAACGAAGAATTGCAGGGCGACTGTGAGAAAGCGTTGTCACTCATCGACGGATACGACCGGACATTAAGTGATATCAACAGCGAGATCGAACAGTTCCGGTTAGCGTATTTAGCTCTTTACGGTATCAATGCGTCTGACGAAACCCTCAAACTCATGCGTCAGACGGGCGCAATATCCATCCCGGACACCGCGGCCAAAGCTGAGTTTATTACCAAAAACCTGAACGACGTTATCGTAGAGAACCACCTTAACCGGCTGGAATCTAATATCTACATGTTCACCAAGTCTGTGAAGATATCAGACGAACAGTTCGCCGCCAATGCGTCCGGTGTGGCAATGAAGTATAAGTTGTTCGGGCTGGAATCAAAATGCATCACCACCGAACGGAAATTCACCAAAGCCCTGTACCGGATGTTTGAGGTTCTGGCGGGTTACTTTGACAAACGCGGGGTATCGTTCGACCCGTGGGAGTTCAGCTTTGTATGGGTCAGGAACTTCCCGCTCGACCTGATGGCGGAAGCACAGGCGACCGTCCAGTTAAAAGGTATGGTCAGCGAGGAAACCCGGTTAAGCCAGTTAACATTTGTTAATAATGTCGAGGAAGAAATGGCGAAGATGAAACAGGATACGGAGGACATGATCGATCTCGATAAGATCATGTTCCCGCAACAGGACCAGCAGAACCCCGACCAGATGATGGCAACGTCTTCGAGTTAGGAGTTAACAAATGTTAACTTCTGATTTCCAGAAGATCCAGACGAAGATCGACCGGATAACCGCTGCCGTTGAGAGTAAAGCCATAACCAACTATGCTGTAATGTTAAAAGAGTTACGGGCGGAGATTGCGGATGTCGTGGCGAAATACGGGAAAGATAATACTCTCTCATATTCAGATATGCAGCGGTATAACCGGTTGAAAACACTTAATGGGAAGGTTGAAGATATTGTCAGGGTTCACCAGAAAGATACATTCACAGAAGTTAACGAAGCGTTTAAAACGTCGGCTATGGTGGGTTTCGAAGGAACAACCATCCCTCTGGCTGAGATTGCGGGGATTACTCCACCTAAAATAACCGGTAAGATGGTCCAGGATATCCTTAACAAACCGTATTCCGGCATTACCCCGGATGAACGGGCTATCCTGCGTACCCGCGATCTGGGCGTCCGGTTGCGGTCATCTATCGCCACCACGTTAACGCAGGAAGGCACATTATCTGACTACAATTCCCGGATTAAAGATACTGTCCAGAAAGATCTCGTTAAGACCGTGGGGTTTGTTAATGATACTGCCCATTCTATATCGAGTGAAAGTGTCCAATACGGTATCAAGTCGTTAAAGGTAGAGGGTATCAGAGTAACGAAAACATGGGTGACTGCCGGGGACGACAGGGTCAGGGACGCCCACGAAGAACTCGACGGGCAGACTGTGGAAGGCGACGAACTGTTTGAGATACCCTCCGGCGAATGGGCAGGATATACTGCTGACGGCCCGGGGTTGTTCGGCGAACCGGCATTAGATTACGGATGTAGGTGTTTTCTTGTCGCCGGAGTTTATGGGAACGTTTAAATACACCCATATCACATATACAGTTAATGTCGGGCCAAATAACAAAAACCTGTGTTATCTGTAAAAAAGAATTTGCTATTCCAAAGAGTTCTGAAAAAAGGTATACAACATGTGGGAACCACAAATGCCGATCCGAATATCGTACCGGAAAGGATCGTGGCGGAAAACTCATCATTAACTGTGCTGTATGTGGGATCCCAATCCAATCCTTTAAAAGCAGACAGGGTACTCGGAAGGTGTGTCACAACCCAGAATGTTTAGCAAAAATACGTTCTTTAAATTTATCCGGGAAACAGAAAACACAGGAACACAATTACAAAAATAAGATATCACATCTTGGTAAGGTCCTCTCAAAAGAATGGAGAGAACATATAAGCGAATCCAAAAAGGGGGATAAATCCCCGCAGTGGCAGGGTGGGATCTCATTCTATCCGTATTGTGAAAAATTCAATAATGAGTTTAAACGGAGGGTTCGGGCCAGATTTGATTATACCTGCGTTCTCTGTGGGATAAAAGAAAACGGGAAGGGCCACTCCGTTCACCATGTTCATTATGATAAGAAATCGTGTTGTGCACCCACTTCAGAACGCAAGTTTGTCTTATTATGCCCCTCTTGCCATGCCAAAACAAATTACCCAAATATCCGCGACTACTGGGTGCAATATTTTGAGGAGCTGCTGGCTATACAATACAGTGATAAATCTTATCTCACAAAAGAGGAATATGCAGAGTTAATGTAAAGTTAATGTAAAGTTAACCAAAAGTATTTAACTATCAACACGCAATAATATTTTATATTGGGGGCGTTCCCCACTTTTTTCCGGTGACTTATTCAAGGCACTGTGTTTGGGCGAACCCGATAAGGATTGTTATATGGAACCTACAAATCCAACCACTGACTCTGTTACGACAGAGGCTAAGGACATCCCGCAGGAACCTTCGGCATTAACGGAGGAAACTGTTAAGAAACTGATTCAATCTGAAACCGATAAGGTCAGAACGAGATATTCGCAAGACCTGAAAGCTGCACAGGACCAGATCGAATCTTTACAGAAAGAGAAGATGACTGCCGCCCAGCTCCGTGAGTATGAACAGAAACAGCTTACGGAACGCCTTGCCGCCAAAGAGAAAGAGCTTAACGATAAGGAAGTCAGTATCCACGCCCGCGACAAACTGGTTGCGGAAGGGTTAGACATTACCTTCGTTGATTTCGTCAAGGCGGATAACAAAGAGAAAACTGAAGAGCGGATCAAACTTCTCAAAACGAAGATTAACGAATTTCTTAAACTGTCAATGGATGACAAACTGAAAGAACATGGTCGCGACCCGCAGAAGGGGCGGGATCAGGTTGCTCAACCGTCGTTCCTTGGCATGACCCCGGAGCAGATCCAGAAGAAAGCGAAGGCAGATCCGGAATGGTTCAGGAAGAACGAATCTGAGATTATCGCCGCTCTTGCTGCCGGGAAATTCAAAGCATAACCTCTTTTCAATAAGGAGTATTTAGAATGGCTATTAACAACTTTATCCCCGAAATCTGGTCAGCAAAACTGTTTTCAGATTTCGATAAGGCGTTCGTGTTCGCCAACGTAGTCAACCGTGATTACGAAGGCGAGATTTCCGGGGCAGGAGATACCGTCCGTATCAACGCGGTTGGTCCTATCACCGTAAACACGTATACCAAGAACAGCACGTCAGATATCACCGTCCAGGACCTTACCGGCCTTCAGACTGTCCTTAACATCGACAAACAGGACTACTTTGCGTTCCAGATCGACGACGTGGACACCGCGCAGACCAAGCCCAAAGTTATGGGTGAAGCCATGCGGAAAGCCGCAGTTGCTCTCGCGCAGAAGGTTGAAACCAACATTGCAGGTCTTTATACTGACGCGGGCGCGACGGTCACTTCAACTGCCTGTGGTCCTACCGCAGTAACGGAAGTTCTGGCAAAGATCCACCGTGCGTTAGACGAGAACGACGTTCCCCGCGCAGGTCGCTGGATTGTAGTTCCCCCGTGGATGCAGACTGTCATGGTTCAGGCAGAAATCCTGAAGTGGATCGGCACACCTTCCGGTAACGGCGGAGCTGCCAACGGGTTCGTTGGCGATATCCTCGGATTCAACGTCTACACCTGCAACTCCCTGACCGAAACCACAGCATCCGGCTCAACCGCCCGCCAGCACTATGTCATGGCAGGAACCAACGACGCGATCACGTTCGCTAACCAGATCGTCAAGACCGAAGCTTACCGGCAGGAAGGCAAGTTCAGCGATGCCGTCAAAGGTCTTCACGTCTACGGCATGAAAGTCGTCCAGCCCAAAGCTCTGGTATGTGCAACGCTCTGTGAGAGTACGGTGTGAGGTGAAAAGAAATGGCACAAGCAGTTTATCCTTCAACAATGGCAATTAACAACGTGGGAGCAGCGTTTACTAGTGACAACTATTTCGCTCCGACCTCTACCGGATACTTTGATATCAAGATCTCCGATGGCGGTAAGGTTGGCCTGATGGTTACTTACCTGCCGGCATCCTCGCTTGGCTCGATCAGGCTTAACGTCCAGTATCCGTCATCGACTGACGGCGCATGGGGTTACGGCGTTGGCGGCGGTGTAGCCAAGGGTTCAACGACCCTCAAACGGGCTACCAACGATTTCAACGCATCAAGTTCTGAATACTCACAGACCTTCTTCGGTCCGTTTGAAACCGCACGGTATGGTTGCCTGTCAACGATCACCGCGCTGGCAAACCACCGGGTAATTAAGGTCTTGTTCGATGCCTGCACGACAGACAGCGCAACCCAGTACCTTAACCTGTCCTCGAACTCTACAACCATCGCTACGGTTGCCACAACCATTCATGTTATGGCGTTCGAGATGCCGTGATAAGAACATCAAACCCTCTCCACAATCTCACCCAATTTTTTTAACATATGTTAAGGAGTGCTGCGATAAGACAATGGATACAATAACGGAACCTACAAAAGAACTGACTGAGCAGAAGACCGAAGAACTGTTGAAACAGGCAGAAGCGGTTATTAAACCGATACCCGTCCCGACAGAGGAACAGACTAAGATAATGTCAATGTTCCCCCCGCAGGGAACTACCGCACCCAAGATCGCCCGGACGATAGAGGATGTCAATAAAATGAATCCTCCGGAACCTATCCGGAACGCGATCTATCTTGACGATAAAGGTAACCTGTTACCCGAATGGCAACAGGTCGCCCGGATGTATCATCGTCCTGTCAAGAAAGTCGCGATCTGTGGGTTTGCGGATACCGTCGTTGATGCTCCATACACCGACCCAACGTGGGAAATCTGGGGACTTAACGACCTTCACGGGCGAATTATAACGTTCCCCGGAGGCAGGTTTGACCGGTGGTTTGACCTTCATGACATTGACAACATCAATGAAGATGTCAACCTTATGCGGAACAAAGGTATCACTCCCCCGGAGAATATCGGTCTTGCCGGCCTGTCAAAACTTAACGTTCCGGTCTACATGCAGAAAAAAGTAGATTCCGTTCCTAACTCCATTGCGTTCCCGCTCAAAGAAGTTACTACCGCGTTCCCGTTCGGCACCTACATGACGAACTCGATCTCGTATATGATCGCGCTTGCTATCTACGAGGGATACCAGGAAATCTCAGTTTATGGGGTAGACATGGCGGTTGGCGACGAGTATGTCGCTCAAAGGCCGTCCTGTGAATACTGGTTAGGCGTGGCGGCCGGCAGGGGTATAAAACTGTATATTCCCACGGCGTCCGACCTGCTGAAATGCGCCTGTATGTACGCGTTCGAGAGCAAGAAACAGAACGAGTTCGAAACAAAAGTTGCCCGCACTATCGACGAGATGCTAAAACGTCAGGCGGGGATCAACGAACAGCTGAACCAAGGCCAGCGGGCGTTATGGCAATACGAAGGCGCAGTCGGGGCACTCCGTGAAATGAAAAAAGTATGGGCGAATTGTGGAACATCGTTATCACCAAACCTGAAAACGAGTTAACAACCCTAACATGAGGGGTCAGCATGATAACCACACTCGAAGTATGCGATATGTTGGGCATGACTACCGCCAGCGCGAAATACTCGCAGGTATCCGCCTTACTACCCCTTATCACGGTACAGATTAACGACTACTGTAATGGCGCGTTCAGCCATCAGGTAAAAGAAGAATCTATCACTTTCTCAGCTATCGGCTCGTCCGGTTACAAATCGTTAGCGTCCCAACCGGTTATACCGGGTTCGGTTTACGTCACGTCAACCGCACGGGATACCGCTTATTACGGCGACTGCATGAACACCCAGATCGCCTATCCCCGCATCAACATTCCAAGCACGTATGTTGAAGATTACCGGATAGATTACGAGAGCGGCAGGATCTACGTTCCAACCACCGACAGCCAGATCGGGTCTACTGATAGCGTGCTGGTCACTTACTCTTATATCGACCTTCACGGGGGCGGTAAGATCGCCGCTGCCAAGATGGTAGAAATGATGACCACCAGACCTGCTGGTGTAGCCCTCGAATCCGTTGGATCGCTCAGCCGGGCATATACCGCAACAGATCCCATAATTAAGGAACTGTTAGCACCATACCGGCGGATAGGGTGGGTATAATGTCCCATATGTCCGATCTGCTGGAAAAATGGTCGCATCAGACGGTTACTATCGAACATTCCGGCGGCACATGGGACGCTGAAGGGAACCCGGTACTCGGTACATCCAGCGGTAACACCTGTATCATCCAGCAGATCAACAAACTCATTACCGACGCCAGCGGGATGGAGAAGGTCAGCACGTGCCAGATCTTCTTATCGGGCAACTCTACTATCGGTTACAACGACAAACTCACTCTCCCCGACGGGTCACAACCGAAGATCCTGTCTATCGAATACATGCCGGATTTCGACGGGAACAACGAATACGTGCGGGTGTACACATGAGCGACAGACCACACACTGACCGGGAACTCCTGTTGATGATCCACGAGAACGTCAAGGGGTTAGTTGAATGTAAAGACGACCATGAGAAACGGATCCGCATCCTTGAAAACTGGCAGTGGAAAGCCACGGGAGTTGCGACCGCAGTATCGGGAACCTTCGGAACAATAGTAGGTCTGTTGATCGGGAAGGGGGGGAACTGAATGGCGAACATCAAGATCGTGGGGGTCGAGGAACTTAACGCCAACCTTCTCGCGTTGAAAACATACCTGCCTAAACAGTTAGGTGTGGCAATGCGGGGTGAAATGGATGCGGTTGCGCAGGACTCGATTAAACAGTGTCCGTATGATGATGATAACCCGCATCTTGATTTCCCGCACCTTGCTGATACCCTCCAAGTATCCGGCCCGGATTTCGAGGGGGATAACATTACCGTGGGTATATCTTACGGCAACGAGTCGGACGAAACCGGCATTTATGCTATCGTCCAGCACGAAGACCTGTCGCTCCACCACACGCATCCCGGAACTAAAGCTAAGTATCTCGAAGACCCGTTCAACGCCCGCGCTAAGTACATCCCTACAAACGTTATCAAAGGTATAACGCTGCAAGTCAAAGGCGGGGTTTATTCCCCGGCGCAAACTCCCGGCGGCGCTACGTTCCAGAGTTTTACCGCGTCAGATGTTGCCTATGCCATGCGGGATAGGTATAACATCGGGCAACAACTCGGGAGGTTCGCATGAACGTCCTATCTGACATGAGATCATGGTTGACCTCATCAAGTACTGGATACGGTCAGATCGGGGCGGGGTCAACCGCATGGACCGTATACCTGAACAAACGGCCTGCAAGTACGGGGAACTTCATAGTGCTCCACCAATACGGCGGTCTGGCACCAACCGCCATAGCTGACGGAACTATCGACAATCCCCGCGTCCAGGTCGAACTTCTTACCGCCGTCACATCCGATAGCGGGTATTATACCGCGCTGGCAATTCAGAACCGGCTTAGGTATGTATCGAACATGTGGATCCCTACAAGCAGTACCGGCGACCTGTTCTTCTCAATCGACCCGCTCCAATCACCTATGCCGTTGGGCGTTGATGAGAACAACCGGATGCAATGGGTCCAGAATTTCCAGATCAGAATTTCTTATAACTAAAAGGAGTACTCAAAATGTCAACTTTCATTAATGGAAGGAACGCCTTCGGGAGCCTGTTTGCTTATTCGAGCGTGGGATCCTCAGGGACGTTTACTGATATTGCTAACGTGATATCGATCACTGCACCGTCATATTCACGGGGGGCGGTTGATATCACAAACATGGGAACAACCGATTATTTCGAACAGGCGATTTCCGGCGGGATTATCCGGTCAGGGAACGTCGGGTTTACCTGCGTATACCTGTCAACCGTCACACAGGAAATCACTACCATCCCGGCGGATTTCATTGCGGGGACACGGAGCGGGTTTAAGATCACTGTCGCCGGCACCAGTTCGTACAACATCTGGTATGGTGACTTCTACATCACCGGATATACCCCGATGGCTCTACCGGGACAGGAAGGGTTAGTTACTTTCGAACTTACCGGAAAGGTCACGGGCAAACCAACGATTGCGTCAGCTACGTAGGTGCGTTATGCGATCAACCCCCTTTTTTTTGGGCGGGAAGTTGTATCATATCAGGTATGACCTTAACGCCGTATGGGATATGGACCATCTTATCACCGGGGGGTTTTATTCCATCCTTGACCGCCCGTTGACACTGGAATTTATCGCGGATCTTCTGTGGTTTGGCCTGAAATGGGATAACCCTGATCTCACAGCATTAGACACACGGAAGATCCTGCTGGATACGATCAAACAAAAATATACCATATGGAACAGAATTGGTAGGTATTTCACCAAACAGGATGATAGTCCGGTCTTATTAAACCTCCTCATGCTCTGTAAATCTGAACTGTTTCTATCCGGATGGTTTGCGGTGCCGGAAAAGTTAACATTTGTTAATCCCGTCACGGCTGACACTGACGTGAAAGAACCTACGGGGGAAGATATTATCCTGCTCCTGGAACACCAGATGTTTTATTGCGGATACCCCGGCGATCCGTGGCAGCTGACACCTAACGAGATTTACCAATACATTAAAGCGCATAACGAGCGGATTGAGCAGGAACGGGAACAGCAGAACTTTAACGCTGCGAATATCTGTGCATCGGTATTCAATGCCCGTAGAACCTCCAGGCAGGATCCGGTAACTAAATGGCAGGATTTCATGCCGAGAAAAGATAGCGGGGATAGTCAGCAGACGGCACAGGACCAGCAGAACCTTATCATGCAATTGAACGCGATATACGGCGGGCAGGTGGGATAAATGGCAGATACTATTATCGGGACGTTAAGGGCTCTGTTAACGCTGGATACTTCACAGTTTGATAAAGGAGTTACAACCGCCACGCAGAAATCAGCGGGGCTGGAAAAAGAGTTAGGTCTTATCAGCACCGGCGGAACATTGGCGGCGGCAGGGTTGGCGGCAATGGCAGCGGAAGCAATAGCCGCTACGAACCGCGCCGGAGATTTCGCTGACCAGATAAAAGATGCGTCTACTATCCTCGGAATGTCAACGGACCAGATCCAACGGTGGAAATATGCAGCGGATCAGTCCGGGGTATCTTTTGACGCATTAACTACCGTCATGCGGATGTTTACCCAGAACATCGGGAAGACCGGCCCGGCATCGGAAGAGCTGGTATCGACAATGCAATCGTTAGGGGTGTCGATAAAAGACGCTAACGGAAACTTCCGGGATACTAATACTCTGATGCTGGAATCACTTAAAGCACTTCAACAGATGGACGACCCGGTTGAACGGAACACTTTAGCCATGCAACTTTACGGGAGGTCATGGTCAGAACTTGCAGACTTCATGGAAAAAGATGTGGATCTAGCTAAGCTCATGCACGATGCCGATCCGATATCTCGATACCAGTTAGATCAGGCAGAGGCATACAAAAACAAAATGGGAGCGTTAGGGTCAGAGTTCGACCAGATCCAGATTAAAATAGGGATAAAACTATTACCGGCATTTAATGCGTTGGCATCGTGGTTCTCCAAAGCGGGAGTACCGGCGATAGAATGGTTTATGGATACCGTTTCCAGAGGATTGACCAACATGACCATTCTGGCGTTAAAATCAGCCGATTTCCTTAACGGAATACTTGGTAAACCAACTAATTACGTTGACCAGTTCGAAGCATCCATTGCAGAACAGGTCAGAAAAAACAATGCTGCCATGAGTGGTACATATCAGTCATGGACAGCCCCAACAATAGACATTTCGTCAGGTGGCGGCAGCATTCCGGCGATCTCTGGCGTTGGCGGAACTTCCGGGATAATGACAACCAGCTCTGGCGGTACTGTTATAAAATCATCAACTTCTAATAAACTGATAGATGTGGGCACGTTAACATACTCCCAGTTCACCCAACTATCCGGGGTAGATCAGACGTTGGCGGTTAAAGCCGGGTTTAACCCCTACGCAGGAAATACCACGGGGGGGACGGTTCCCCCGATTACCGGAACCACAACATACGAGGCATCATTCGGTCAAATGTTGAACAAGCTTTCAAAGGTATCAGGATTATCGCCATCTGCTAAGGCGGTCATTACCAAATATAATAGTATGGGATCAAATACCTCCCAGGCACAGCAGGATATCAGCACGTTAAGGTCAAGACCGAATTCGCCGGAAGCCCAGGCGATTATCGCGCGGGTGCTGAAAGAACGCGGCCCGATGGCCGGGGATAGTTCAGTTGAGGGAACCATAGATTATCTCGAAGCGGGTTTAACGTCCGGCGCCATCCACAACCAGTATATATATCCAACAGGGAACGAGTTTAACGCGTTAAAGTCAGATTGGGACCGGCTGACCGGAGGATCGCACCCGATGCTGGACGCTCAGGGGAACGTTATCGTTTATGTTCAAATTGATGGGCAAGAGGTAGCTAAAGCGGTCGTGAACAAACTTGCCCTGTTAGGAGTGTCGGTGTAATGTCCGCCTCATCATACCGGCCACTATCCCTCGTTGTTGCCGCGTCCACAAAGACGGATTATCTAACGCCGAACTCGTTACGGCTTTATGATGATCTTGATTCCCGTTCATCTCTGTCATTCCAGCTTAGGATGCCCACGTCTGTCTTCGGCAACCCGGTAGGGTATCCTGTCTATCTCGCCGCAGGGACCAGTAATGTATATACTACAATGGCTGGTATCAGAAACCCCACCTTTGACGGGGAACTATACTCCACAACGATAGGATCAGATTGGTTCCAGGGACTATCATCATGTTACTGGAGAAAGCGGATCGATGGTCTTGGTGGATCGGCATACCTGACAACAAACACCATGAAATTCGTTAACGTGGCTACAAGTTCAAACCAGATCCTTGAAGGTTATCAGAACCTCTATGGCACGTATTCATCGAACGCCATCCCGATAGAACCATATACCGATTATCGGGTATCTGTTAACTCGTCAATTAACCTCTCTGCCCTTAACCGTGGATATACACGGATGGTTATCTATACCGGGGCATCCAGTACCATGTCCGCTATAGCCACGTTGACTGATACCACAACACTTGTAGGAGATATTACCCTTACAACCAATTTCTCAAATACGACTGATAGATATATGGATATCCGGTTAGGCCTGATCTATGGAAAGGGGACTGTGGCGTTCAGCGGGCTTACTTTAGAGAAGATCACACCTCCGTATATCTTCGGGGGGATTGTTGATAACTTCAAGGCGACGGTCTACCCGTTTACATCCTATATGCAATTGGACTGTAATGCGGTTGATTTCTCTGTAATGGTTGGAAAACGGGTGGCGTATTATTCTTATAAGTCATCAGGACTGGGAGATTATACCCTTGTCAACACATCAGAAACGTTCACCGGCGACGGGGTAACAAGAGCGTGGGCGCTGACATATCCTACAGCGTCATCAGTAGATCCAACCATTACCCTGAACGGTCTTGCCTGCGATACGACGGCGTTCGGCGGCACATCCACCCACGGATATTATTATACCCCGTCGTCTAATTTCATCCTCGGAAATACAAGCAATAGTGCCCCGGCAACCACAGACTCCCTGAAGGTAGTCTACAAAGCGCAGGTTGGCACAACAATGTATGCTTCAGATATTATCAAGCATATCAACGAGACCTTTTTAGATGGGGAAGTTATTGATGCGGAAACGTGCGTTGAAACTGGTCCCGCGATATCAGAACTTAATGCCAATTATACGCCCGTTGATAATGTTTTTAATTCAATATCCAATATGACCGGGTATTCGTGGTATGTTGACCCGTGGCGGCGCATTCACTATTTTTCCAGCACTAACGCATCGACCGCACCGTTTGATATAACTTCAACCTCTAACAATTGGCGTGACCTCACTGTGTCGCAGGGCCTCGGCCAGTATAGAACGCGGCAACACATCCTTGGTTCCTATGCCTCCGTAGTGACAACAGAGTCGTTTAAAGGAGATGGATACACCAGGACATGGACGTTATCAAAGCCCGTGCAGGATACACCAATGGTCAAGGTTGACGGGTACACTGTATCATTGGGTGTTGCCGGGGTTGCTACATCAACACAGGCGGCTTATTGGAATAAGGCAACGAACCAGGTATTCACAAATTCCACAAATTCAGCTTTAGCCAGTACTGATTGGATCACCGTCCAGTATAACGGGCTTGTACCGGGAGTGGCTACGGTAGAGAGCTCTTTTGCGATATCAGTAAATGCGGGAAGGGAGTCAGGTTCCGGGATTCGTGAAGTCGTAGAGCAAACCCCGAACAGACTATTCACCAACGCAGCCACGATATCTTACGCCAATGCCGTGCTAGAAAGATATGGGGGTTTACCAAGGACCATAACATTTGAAACTGACATGGATGGGTTGGCTCCAGGGATGATAATCTCCTTTGACCTGCCACAACATGCCATAGAGGCCGCGTTCGGTCTGCATCAGATAACATCAATATCAGCGCGTGATGTTGATCGAAGAACAATGAGGTATAAAGTCACTGCTATGTCCGGGTATAACCCGCAATGGATTAAATACTTTAAATCGTTATTAACAGAAAAATCGGTGTCTAACGGTGTTCCATACGAGAACCTGACATTAATGGCATCCACAACATAACCCCTTTTTATATTTCTCTTTTTTCAATAACCGGGCAATCTGTCACATTCGTGAGATAATGAGGGATAATATCGTATGATATGATAATACTTCTTTTTTTGTATTACATTTTCACGGCCTCTCACATTTGTAATACATTTATATACTAAAAGCGTGTATTACATATTATCACGAAAGTGAGAGTGATGAAGATGAAAGACGGAACTACAAGTTTTCGGACGGATGCGAAACTCCGCGCCCGGCTTACGGCTTTGAAAAAGGCGAAGGTCGGGAAGAACATCTCGGAGCGAATCTGTCTGGGTATTGTCTGCCTGTGTAAACAGCACGGGTTGGAGGTCGAGGCATGACCGCAGAATCGGTGTTGATTATGATCCTCGTTATCGTAGCGACCACGGCGTTCGCCGGGACGGTTGCGTGGGTTGTTTCCCGGAGGCCGTGAATGGCTGAAGTCAAGTTCCCGGTATGCCGCCCGCGCGAGTATTTCGAGGGTGATCTCGGATTGTCACCGGAACTGGTGGACAAATTGGTGGAAGATGGAAAAATCAAGATCATGGAGTTAGGATATGGAATCAATTGAGAAAACAGGGGGCAGGGATATTGGAGCGCCTGCCAATAAGGTATCGCAGTCTGGAAAGAAAAACCGTTGCATTAACCTCCATGAGAACTGGGGGAATGTTTGTCTTGGGATGCACGATCCAAAGGGGAACTGTCTGCGGTGCGTGGATGTTATGATGGAACACCACTGCCCGAAGAACCGGCGGGTATCCCCAATCATTGATGCCGATATCCAGAACGCATATCTGGTGGGGAGGCAGCTGGTATGATCCTCCCTGAGAACGGCGCGAGTATGGCAGACGCGGCAAATACCCGCGAGAACGAGCTGCCGGATATCTGCGAGGACTGCGGGGAAGATCCGGAAAAATGCGGGTATTCCCCGGAAGAGTGTGAGGAGATCTACGCACAGCAAGCGGCTGAAGTTGCGTGGGAAGGCGCGAGGGATGCCCATGACTGAACCGCAGAAGGTATCCGTCTGTAAGTTCTGCTCGCAGGAGATCACATGGCACAAAGATCCGGTATCCGGCAAGAACTATCCAAAGAACCTGAACGGCAGCCCGCATCTCTGCCGGAGCGCAGCACCAGCTCAGGAGAAGACGCCGGACCAGATCGCCAAGGAACGGGAGGAATACAACCGGAAAGCACAGGCAGCGGGGTTTACCACAGGTAACAATTGCACGTCCCCTGACATTCCCGCTCTGAAGACCGTAGAAGGCCAGATCGTTACCCTCGACATCCCTGCTCATAAAGTCTGGTTGAAGGATCGGGCGGGAGCCACCCACTATTTCATCTGGGGACCGGCTCTCCATGACCAGATGTCAAAACTTAAACAAGGGTGGTTCTGCAAACTTACCGGCGAGTATGAGAAAGACGTTGACCTCTGGCGGTTAGAAGCGCAGGAGTTCTTCAAACGTCCGGACGATTGGCCGGCTACGGTTCACCGGCGGGTGTTCGAGCGGAACGACAAACTGATCGTTGTCCAGACAATGCTCAAAGCATACTGCGAGCTCTGGTGTTCTACCAACACCCCGGATCAGGTTACGTTTGCGGATGCCCGTGAGGATATCCTTGCAGCGATAGAGGCCGACCTTCCGAGGGTGCTTAAGGCCGGGGGGGTGCTCTGATGTGCAACGCCTTCTCGTGCATTGTCACGAAACGGAAAAAAGCCGTCTGGAAATTCGGCACCGATTCACATGACGACCTTCTGAAAATCGCAAAGATTGACGATGACACGAAAGATCCGAAACTTATCAAGTTCTGCCGGGTCGAGATCAGCCCGAAAAACATGGATTATATCAATCCAGACAAGTGGCTATTCAAAGTCGATATGGATTTCACCCCAACGTGGTGGACAGACGATCACGAGAAAGCCGCATGGGAAGCCTTCCAGAAATGGAGCAAGTTGCTGGATGCTGTGCTGGTGCGGAAGCCAATTGTGCACCCATTTAAGGTTACGTCTCCGGAGGTCACGAAGGAACATATTGATCTGCTTAAACAATGGCCCAGCGCGTGGTCCAGCGCGTGGGACAGCGAGGGGTACCGCGTGGGGGACTGCGTGGGGGTCAGCGTGAGGGACAGCGTGTGGGACAGCGTGAGGGTCAGCGTGGGGGACAGCGTGGGGTACAGCGTGGGGTACAGCGTGGGGTACAGCGCGTGGTCCAGCGCGTGGTACTGCGTGGGGGTCAGCGTGAGGGACAGCGTGTGGGCTTATTGCGGTTCGTTTTTCCGGCTTCCTCGATCCGATTGGGGATATACCGATAACATCGCAACTGAAGGATACCCGTTCCAGTGTCTGGTTACACTGTGGGAAATGGGGTTGGTGCCATCATATGATGGTAAGGTATGGAGGCTGCACGGTGGTCCGGACGCAAAGGTGTTGTGGGAAGGTGAGTTCTGATGGACGCCACAGAACCCCGGCCCGTTTTCAATATGGACTGTGGGAAATGCGAGTATGAGCCGGTATGCTGGATACCGTTACGGGTAGCCAACAAACTCTCGCACCGCTGGTTCCAGTTCTGCCGGCAGGGACGGAAACGGAAGGTTATCCGACAACAGACAATAGCGGAAGTTCTGGTGCAGTTCGAGCAAAAGAAAGCGGAGGTGATGGCGTGAAGGTCAAGTTGGTGGATGTCGATAACAAATACCGCGAGAAATCCAGACGGGGATTACGTTGGCAAAATCTTGCGCTGATGAAGATATCAGCATACGAAAAGGCGATGGGAAATGTGGTTGGGTTCGATATTGAGCGCCCGGATAAAACCTATGTATCCTGTGTCTTTGAAAAGCACCGACTGAACGCCATCAAAGAGTGTTGCGATGTCGAGCAGGGTATCACATTTGGGGGGTCCGGGATCTCTCTCTCTTTTGCACTCCCCCCACAGGTGGAACTCTTGAAACCAGATTATGATTTATACCCGGTTGAAAGATACCATCAACATTCTCTCGGATTCACAACGCGGGGATGTATCCGGAATTGTGAGTTCTGTATAGTCACTGAAAAAGAAGGTGTGTTCCGCCGGATTCAGCACGTTAAGGAATTTGTGGATTTTCGGTACAAGAACGTCACACTGTTGGATAATAACATTCTGGTGGATAAGGAATGGTTCTTTGAAAACACGAATTGGATTATCGATCATAAACTCCGGTTGAACATCTCGCAGGGGATGGATATACGGCTCCTTACCGATGAGATCGCAGAACACCTGCACCAGATCAAGTTCGTTGACCAACAGATGCGGTTTGCGTGGGACCGGGTAGAGATGGAAGAAACCGTGAAAGCCGGTATCGAAATGCTGAAAGAACACGATATTAATGTCCGGCGCAATGTGTCCTTTTACGTTCTTTCCGGATACACCAACCCGAAGACAGGCGTTTCCGTACCCTTCTGTAAAGATGTCTATCGTTGCAACCGCCTGAAAGAGATGGGAGTATTGCCTTATGTCATGCCGTGGGAAGGTGGAACCCCTATGGTGCGAGCATTGGCAAGATGGGCGAACAGGAGAAGGTTGAGGGGAAAACCATTCTGGCAGTATGAACGGATGCCTAAGGCGGTGGTTTAAATTTCAAGATGTATCCAGTTCCACCACCTTTATGATAAGGATGCGGAAGCCTGCGGGATGTCGCCGGCATCCAAATCCTATTACAAACGGTATCGGGATGTAGTGAAGAAGATATCCGGCCAGAACCTTGATGAAGATTCTATTTACCAGAACTTCACGGAAGGCGCGTATCGGGTTATCCTGTCAATTAAAAACGAGGATACCCGGACAGACGCATTATCGTATGTATCTGAATGCCTGCACCACGATGAGAAGGTATCAGACCGGGATCTCCGTGGGTGGTTGAAAGTCTGGAAGATTGAGCACGGCGAACCGGAAAAGTTAACAAATGTTAATCCGGTTACGCCGGACATCGACGTTAAACCGGAAGTGCCGATCCAGTCCCTCGCCCAGCTTGCACAGGATAGAGCGAACAAAGCGGCAGAGGAGATCACGGGCATCAAAGCGGTATCCCCGTTCCAGACTGCGGCACAGGTCATGCAGCACGATAAGGATCCGCTTGGCGTGAACCAGATGTTCGCCCCAATTATCACTGATACCATTATAAAGGTATCACCAAACAGCGATACCCCAAAGACCGAGAAAGAGCTGTTCATGGACGCCTGCCAGTCAGCATACGAGCACGGGAAACCCGATTTCAAACTGGCGATTGACGAGCTGATGCGGTATCATCCATCCTGGAAAGATGCCGGAACTGTGATCTATTTCTGCGTGACTGACCCGAAAGAGGCAGCAAGAGGGAGGAAAGGATGACACCCCCCCCTTCATTGCCTATGGAACTTTTAAAAAAGGATACCGTGCCAAAAAATGTCTATAATAAAATGATAATAAAAAATGCCTTGTGTATGGTTTGGTCTTTATTATTATATAAAGGTTACCCTGCAAGTTCATGGAATTTCATACCAAGTCAAAAGTTTAAAAGTTCCATCGGCAAAATGGGGTGGGGGTGTAACCCCGTTTAGGAAAATATATATAATTATAAAATGAAGGTATCATCATGGAAAACGAAGTTCAGATGTTTCCAGAGTTACGATGTCCAAATTGCGGATATAAATCGCTTTACTGGCGCAAACGCGCCGGGTCGTATAGTTGTCAGAAATGCGGGAAGACATGTAGCCGAAAGGCGGTGACCGAGAGTGCCGGGACAACAAATTGAGTTTTGTTCTTTCTGTAATGCCCCGGCACCGAAGCATGAGGGTGGGGCAGAGATTAACGGGATATTAGTATCCGGTAAGTTCTGCTCTAAGGACTGTTTTGATACTTGGCTACGATGGAAAGGCGCGTTATTATCATCAAAGGTGGTGGCGGAATGACTGACGGTGCAAAATGCGGGCGGAACCGCCGGATACGGGCGGAGCTCTACCCGGAGATCGAAGCTATGGCGCCTGGGACCGTCATCACCACGGCAACACTGGTTAAGAAATACAGTACCGGATCCCGTCATGTCAACAGTCATTGTATGGGCGACCTGTTGCGGGAACTGGATACCGTTGAACGGGTATCCTGTGGTGTGTGGAGGAGGGTAGCGGTATGACGGGATATTGTCCTGAGTGCGGGTGGAACATGGACGCCGTGATCTTCTACGGTAACAACGGGGCATACCTGCGGGCATGTTGTACGTTCTGCGGATATACCGCGCCGGTGGTGACAGCATGACAGCAAACACCAGGTATCGTAAGGTCATCATTGCTCTTGAAAAGATCCGAGAGCACCGGAAGACGTTTGCAGCCCGTGACCTTTCCAAGATGCTTGACATGACACCAACGACAATCGGGAATATCTTGAGGTTTATTCGTGGTGTAGAATATGTGTCTTATCCCCAAGGCTGGCGGTTCACGGGGGAACGGTTGGAAGTGTCAGTATGATTCTCTCATTCAGCGTATTCCGCGAGAAGATCTTGAGCGGGGAGAAATGCCAGACAATACGGAAATTCACTAATAAGAAATGGTCAATGGCAAAGAACGCCCGGAAATATCAGTTGTATTGGGGAAACCCACGGAACGGTGGCACCCTTATAAAAGAGGTAAACCGATCCTTTGATCCGTTTGTTATCGGGTTTCAACAGTCAGACAACCCAATCTTTCTGTATAAGGATAATTACACCCTCTCATCACAGAGCCAGCACCAGCTAGCCCGCAACGACGGGTTTACAAATGTAAATGAGATGGTTGATTGGTTCCATGAGCATTACGGGGATTCCATGTATGCGGAGCGGTTTATCGTGTTCCGGTGGTTGCCATGACGGACGGCAGCGTCACCTGCCCGCAGGCCCGGCGAACCAATACCCGCCGGGTAAAGAAATCGAACACCTACCAGACAAAAGCATGGAAGGATACCGTAGCGGCGTTCGTTGCCGGTAAGAAGTGCGAGTGGTGCGGGTCCACGGAGAACCTGCTGGCACACCACCCGTACCGGGACACCCAGGACAGCATCTACCAAGACCTATACCTCTCGGGTTGTATCGTCCTGTGTAACACCTGTCATTTCATGTTCCACCGGCGGCACAAGCGGAAATGTCCCGTATGTCGGGAATACTGGACGGATCTGGATGTTGATCGGTGTTATCCCTGTCACCTGAAAGCAAATCCGGAACTGGCAACGGTTATCAAGGAACGTGCGGAGAAACGGGCGGCGGATATGAAATCTCAGACTGACGCCCGGAACGCCAAGGCCCGGGCAGCCAAGCGGCGGCATCCGTGCACTTATCATAGGATTGGCGGCAAGTGCGGGCGGTCGGCTATCGGCTCGCGGTGTGAATATGCGCCAACGAAAGCATTGGCAGGTTGTGCCGAAGCGCAGGCGAAGAAGGGGGCGTAGGCATGAAACCATACGTTATATTACTAACAATGGTCCTGCTCATCCTGCCGGTACTGGCAGAAGACAGCGGGTTTGTAACTTTCCAGATGCGGGGGGTTACGGTACAGGACAACCAGATCTTAGTGGTCAGGGACGGCGAGCCGGCTAACCTGTCATACCTGCCGGACCATACCGACGGCGTCGGTGACAATCCGGGGGTGTTCGTGGCAACCACGTTACCGGACGGAATCAGCGAGATATACCGGATGTCAGCAGGTGAGTATGTCGCATACTTACGTCAGGGGAACGCCGACCAGCCGGAAGAACAGAAGTTCGTTGTTGTGCCCGGGGAAATAACGCGGGTAACGTTCCTTGGCGCTGCGTATGCGTCTGGGGATGAAGGTTGTTGCAGCTGTCATAACATCACGGTAACAACACCAACATACACTATCCACCATGACGAGATTAACCATACTGTCCTGCACCCGGCAGGGGTAGAGGTTGTCACGGTCATAGATACCCCGGCATGGACGGAAACCAAGATTATAACAGAGGAATGGTGGGAATACGTCATTGATAGGTTAGGCCACTGGGAATACCGGACGTTACCTAACGGGGTATGGAGCGATGATTACATCTACGGTTGTACTCACACGGAAGACGTAACCGGGTATAACGAGGTTATGTGTTTAACGCCGGTCAAACGGTGCGAAACCAGATGGATAACGGAACTTTGGCATATGGTATTACATCCGGCAGTAACGGAAGAGGTTTACCATCCTGCGAGTACCCATACAGAAACCCGGACGGTAGGAAAGCCGTGGTATGAGATTATCGTGGATGTCCCGGCATGGGATGAGCAGGTTTGGGCGGTTACGCATGAGGAACGGGTATGCGGGCAGCGGTTAGTGTGCCCGTGCGGGTGCGTGAAGCGGGAGGCCGTGCATGGGTGAGCTTACGCACCTGTCCCTGTTCAGCGGTATAGGCGGGATTGATTTAGCGGCAGAATGGGCGGGATTTAGAACCGTGGGACAGGTGGAACTCGCAGACTATCCCTTTCGCGGTGCTCTGCAAACATTGGCCAGACGTGCCAAAGTGGAGGGATGTTAGGGATGTCACAGCAGAATCTGTCAGAGAACGAACAGGATGTAACCACATTACCCTTATGTCCGGAGGGTTCCCCTGCCAAGATGTCAGCGATGCAGGAAAACGCGCAGGTATCAATGGCAGCCGGTCCTCTTTGGTTTATGAACAAATCCGGTTACTCAACGATATCAAACCAGATTATGCTGTATTTGAGAACGTCGCAGGATTTCGTAGAAGAGGACTTACAGAAGTGCTCGGAGAAATTACCAAGGTCGGGTATGATGCGGAATGGTATTCTCTACGAGCTTCCGGATTTGGAGCATCCCATAAACGAGAAAGAATCTTCGTCGTTGCCCACGCCGTTGGGTGCTTCGATGAATCCGGCTGCTCACGGACAGGTGAATGGAGAATGGAAAACCAAAATCAATCGGATGCTGTCGCTTCTCCCAACCCCACGAGCCAGCGAGTCGGATCAGGGACCGGTCAACCGAGAGAAAATGATCAAATCGGGATCGTCTTGGATCGGACAGAAACGGGGAGCAACGGTATCAACAATAATAGCGATGCTTCCAACACCGACATGCAGGGATTACAAGGGAGGGACGATTGCCAGGGTACAAGCAGGAAACCCGAAACGGGCTCTGGATTGCGAGATGCAATGTCGTGGCCTGAAGTTGCAGCCAGCCTTTGTAGAGTGGATGCAAGGATTCCCGATCGGTTGGACCGTTTCAGATGCCTCGGAAATGCGGTCGTCCCGCAGCAAGTCTACCCGATCCTCAAAGCCATCGCGGATATTGAAAGAGGAGCATCCCATAGCGGGGAGCGTGAGTGAGCGATGAGCGATGGCGCATGGTTAATGCCCCCGGACCGGTTCAAGGCGTTGGATGACGAGTTCCATTTCACGTTTGATCCGTGTCCGTGCCCGAAGCCGGAAGGATATAACAGTCTAAACCTAGAATGGGGGGGATCGAATTTTGTAAACCCACCATTTCACAAAGAGAACGGGATTGGTCCAACCGCGTTTATGCGGAAAGCAATTGAAGAGCACAAGAAAGGGAAAACCGTGGTGCTTGTTGCCCCGACGCAATCCTATGTAAATCTGATGCTGGAAGCCGGTGCGGAACTCCGTTCAATGGGACGGATACGATGGCTTCACAAGGAAACCAAGGTGCCGTGTAAAGACCCCTCCCCAATTACAGCGTTTATTTTGAGAGGCAGAACATGACCGCAGCGGAACGGGCACTCTACGACCGGATAGCGAAATTGCAGGGAACGATGTTCAAGCTGATCGGGAACCTGGAAAGCATCAAGATTCAGTTAGCGGGGTGAGGTCACATGACGAAATCAAAGAAACCGGAAGCTCGCTGGTTATCAGAAGACTACCCGGTTGTTGTTCTCTATGCACACCTATCCCCAGAAGAAACGATGAAACTCGCAGAACACGACATCGGGGACATTGAATTGGATTATGGAAAAATAACCTCTGTAAAACACGGATGGGTGCAGTATCGGAAAGTGGGCGAAGACGATTTAGTATGTTGTGAGGACGGGGTGGAGCCGGGCGATACCGTACTATGGGTTTCAGAAAAAGAAACCCGCCCAAACGGGGTCGTGTCAAAACTAACCATCCCGACGTTTGAAGGGTGGGAATAATGACCGAAGAACGCGGAAGCAGCGAGAAGCACGATGGGAACCGTGTATGCCCGTTCATGTCAGCCGGGTATTTCCAGCCGTGTATTCAGGAGGATTGTATGGCATGGAAAGATGGCGAGTGTCTGTTGATTCGGGAGAAGAAGTCATGACAGAATATGAATTAAAAATTGCAGTATATTCTTTTATGCTTGGGGCGTGTTTTGGTGCAATCGTTCTGGTATTGATTGCAAAGGGTGCGCCATGACCACCCGCCAGCCGCACCCGCAGCCAAATCCTGATATGAACTATTCGGCGCTTGAAAGACTGGATATAAAATTTTCAGAACTTATCGGTGCGATAGAGGAAAAACAAGTTGATGGTCAACTATCATCAAAAGACCATGGGGATTATGAACTGGTATGTTATTGTCGCGGGTTCATTAAAGCAGAACTTGAAAAGGAACGTCGCACCAGCCACAGCAGCCAGCCGGCACCACTGAACGAAAACACCAGCATCCCAACACAGAACGAGTTTATTGCAGAGTTTGTCGGTATGGAAGAAAAGAAACGAAGGGAGCGCGATGCGCAGGTAGCCAAAGCCGAGCGGGAGCGGGTGCTGGATACCCTATTATCGCGTCTGGCGATCACCCTTGGGACCGGATACGCAGAGGACGAGAAGCTCTGGTATGAGATTGAGCACATGGCAGAATCCCTCCGTGGCGGTGAGCAGCAGAGATGAATAGCACACCCTTTACTCCTTTCAAAGTAGGATCACTTGAAGTCAGCGTTTGTGTATTCAGGAGAGCAGAATTTCGCCTAGACGATTCGATGATAGCAAGAGCAAGCCTGAACTTCGAGAATGAAACGGAACTGCTGAAATGGGCAGAAAAAGCAGGAGTGGAATTCAAATGACCCGCTATTCCCCATTATTCGACGCCATATCACGGAACCAATTAATACTATCGAGCAAAATATAAAAACAAGCGGGATGGCTCCTGCTGGGTGGATGCCTGGGTCGGACCAGCACCCACCCATACCTCATACGAGCCGCCTGCAGGAGCCATAACGATGCCAGAATCTTTACCAAAAGACTTCCTCGAATTTAAATCAAAACACCAAGACTTTTTTCCTGATACCGAGCCTATTGAGAAGCAACTACGGTTTTACGACGCGTATGTTTCAAAAGAGCGGCAGAGAGAAAACGAACGCAAGATGGCTCTCGTATCAAAAGACCTGGAGATAGAACAGAACGAGCGCAATAGGATACGGGAGTATAGAGCAGAGCAGGCGCTATCAGAGCGATACCCGATGCAGAGATTTATAGATGCTTTTACTATATCGCATATCGGGCATTACCAAATATTACGGGCGATTGTCTATGCAGAGTGTTTGAAAAGTTCATGCACGACAAAGGGGCTACAACCCGCAGTAACCGGGATGCGAGGGTCTGGGAAAAGCCACGCCGTAAAAACAGCAATTCATCTTCTTCCGAAAGATGCTATTTACACAGCGACTCTCTCACCAAAAGCTCTCTATTATAAAAGACCAGAAGCGAAAACCACTTTTTATATGGACGATGCCGTTCTGCAGGAAGACTTGGTTTCCCTTATGAAAAGGAAGCAAACGCAGTTCCAGGAGCCTACGATATACGGGACGGTGATGGATAAAAAGTGGGCAGAGGTTTCTATAGACAAGCGGATGGTTTTCATCACAACATCAGTGGCGCAGCTCGGAGATGAACAGCTTACGGATAGGGCGCTCCTTATTGACATCAAGAACGAGAAGGCAGATGATGAGGCGTTCTACAAATTCGAGAACGAGCGTAGGACAAAGGGGATGATGGAGTTCCCGGAAACCGAAGAGGTTCTTTTATGCCGAGATATGCTCTCGCATATAAGAAGGCATGAATTTAGGGTTGTTATACCATCACTCGACTTCGCGTTCTACAGCGACAGGAGGCTGATAGGCCAATGTTATGATCTTCTAGAAGCGAGCGCGATATTGAACTATAAGTCAAGGGATATCAAAATCGACAATGGGGTTATTGTTGTAACAGCGGTCGAAGAGGATCTTGCAAACGCTATCGATTTCGATATGTTCAGGTTCAGCGATTCGGAAACACTTGCCAGAATGAGCAAATCGGAAAGAGCGTTCGATATGCAGGTCCAGAAGATGTTGAACGGAGACGAATTGAAAATATTTACAGAGAGAGAACTTGCCGACGCGACCCGGCTATCCGTCCCTGGTTTGAGAAATTATTTGTATGGGCGCGGGAACTCATCGCAGCAAATTAAAGATGGGGTTGGTCTTTGCGGAAAAACCACTTGGTATAAAATAGACACAATCAAAGATGCTGCTACAAGCAGCATCAAGAATCATGTAGTTGTATTTCGACATAATTATACAATGACACAATTTGCTTGGAATAAACAGAATTAACAGCAATAAACGGGCTATAAACACCATTCTACGACGTGAATAAACAAATAAACGCTTTTTGGGATTTACACATACAAAACACTACATGCTTCATGTATGCATGTAACATGTAATTTGGTTTTTTGTGTGTTTTTTGAAAAACATATGATTTCTGTTTAAACACCTCTTATATTATTGTTTATTAATTGTTTATTATTCTCTATAATATGTGTTTATCAATTGTTTATTTTGTTTACATGCTCTCTACATGCAAACATTAATCATGTTACAAGCATCATCATAATGTATGCAAGTAAACACCTATGTTTCAGAATCCGATTTTGAAACGCTAATCAAGCACAAACCACAGAACACGAGCACATCTTCGTTCATGTCCGACATTATCCGCAAGCGAGCCGAGTTCCTTCGCAGCACCGAAACCACAGAAGGCACACCAATCATCCAGATATACGAGCGCCAGTGACACCCATGAGCGAAATCCAGAACGACGTATGCCCCATGTTCGGGGACCGCTGCAGGCATCTCTCGATTGAGAAGACTTCCAGGCCGTACACCGAACTACAGAAAGACCCGGCAACGAAACTCTTCAAGCCGCTCCGTGCTGGAAGAAAATTAGTAGTCATCGGAGAGTTCTGCAACGATGCCGGGAAGTGGGTTAGTGATATGCACTATTGCCCGGTGAAGTATTCTTTGGCGAATCCCACCGAGGAAGCCACGGTAAAAAAGAAATTACCTCGGAGATGTTATTGATGGAGATAAAAAGAGCGATGATAAAAACTGGCATTATCATTTCGCATGAATCGAAGTTTATGGGCTTGACAGAATCCGAGCAACGCGAACTCCTTACATGGTTTTGTAAGAATAAACCAGAACTCATAGGAGAAGTTGTTTGCATCCCAGACTGCGCGTTCCTTATTGATTACCAGAACTTCTGCGAGAACAAAGCGGAAAGGGGCAAGTGATGTACTGCCCAGAATGCACCTACGAAACCTGGCCTCTGGTTTTTCCCGGTCCTAACGGGCTGTGCCTGTGGGAGTATTGTACGTTGTGCGGGATTTGGTATAGGGTGGTGGAATGACCGGATTCCAATGCCGCACCGCCCGCATCCGGTCCTACATTGACGAAACCGTAGCATCTTGCAGTAGCGGCACCACCTTTCGCACTCATGATCTGGCAACCGCATTATGCAACAAATACCACCATGGGGGATCGGCGCATGATGTCGCCAGATCCATGCGGGAACGGAGCGATGTGCGATGGGTTAGCCCCGGCGTATGGGAAAAGTTGTAGTAAACTATTAATACTTCTAAAACTAATAGAACTATGGAGGAACACAATGTCCTTTGCAGTAAACATTTCAATCGACAACATCAGAGAAGAGCAACTTCGCGAAATCCAGGAGCGCAGGCCGGATGTGCCCCGCTCTGTTTCGGAGGCCGTGAAGTTCCTCCTGTTTGAATGTATGGAGAAAAGCACCAAGAATGCAGGAGTGAAGAATCCATGACCGGAGAACTCAAAAAGTACGAGGTTGTCTTCCGCATGAAGATCCCAGGGAACGTAAAGGAAGCAGACTACACAATCACCGTAGGCGCGAATAACCCCGAGGAGGCGCAGCGAAACGGGATCGATGTCTGGAAACAGGAAACCGACCCAAGGGACATTCGCGTGCGCGAAGTTGCAAAGGTGATTACAGCATCATGACCGACGAGCAGCGCAGCCTTTCAGGGTATAAAAGCAAAGTTCATGAGCAGGGAGACTTCGAGAACCCAAACGAAGGCAAGCCCGCCCTGAACGAGAACGACGAGTACATCATCCGCCTGAAGTCGTTCCCGCGTGTGAAAACCTTCCAGCAGGTCAAGGAAAAGAAAGATGGGTCCAGAGCAACAATAAACGTTGACAAGGCCATCTGCGAGTTTGAGGACACAGCAAGCGGGAATGTCATCACATCTTTCTTCCGCATCGATTCCCTGAACTTCAGCGAAGACGAATCCTACCAGAGCGCCATCATAAAATTTTTCAAGAAAATTGGCACCCCCCTAGCAGAGAACATCGCGCCCGATTGGGACCGTATGTTCGTCGTAGGAATGCGGTTCCGTGGGCGCGTCGTCGTTGGGAGAGATGCAAACAGGCAACCAGACGGGCGCTACTACCTGGATATCCCAACCTGCCGCCCGCTGCTTCCGAGTGACAAAGCCGGTGAGAGTTTCTCACCCACCAAACCGGATGCCCCGAATCTGCTCGCCAATGCCCTTCTGTTGGCAAAAGGAGCAAAAGATGTACATGTGGCTATGGACATGCTCCAGAAGGCTTCTGCAAGCAAAGAAGTGGTAATGGCGCTGTTCCAGGCAGACCTTGATGGGAAAGTAACTTATCCCATCTGATTTTTACTATTTATAAAAAATATTCGCGGGATGGCTGGTATGAAAAAGGTTGCTGGATTGACAGAGAAGCAGGGGGAGAGGTTGGGGAAGGTACTGAGATGGAGGAGTGCGGAATGATTTTTTCTCGTGTTTGGGCAATGCCAAACAAAAATACGTTCTCTATCAAACCCATTAGAGAATTTATTCAGAAATGGAAAGAAGAATCCCCATATTTGTGGATAGATCCGTTTGTAGGAGAGAACGAGTTTGCAGACGAAGGAAACGATCTTAACCCAGACGTTTTGGCAGAATACCATATGGATGCAATTGACTATCTTAAGAAAAAGCAACCCGGTTCTGAAGTAAGTTGTTTTTTTGATCCCCCATACTCTCCGCGCCAGATATCCGAAATGTACAAAAGTGTAGGTATAGCAACAAACATGCAAACCACACAGAGCAAATGGTACTCTGATATCAAGAAAGAGATATCTCGGATTACAAAACAGAGATCGCTTGTCATATCTGCAGGATGGAACAGCAATGGCGTTGGCATGTGCAACGGATTCGAGTTGCTTGCGCAGTTGAATGTTCCGCATGGGGGATGGCACAATGATACAATTGTCATAGTAGAAAGGAAGATATCATGACCCCCATCTCCACCAACGCCACCAACACCGTTGGCCTCGTTGACATGCACAACCCCTGCGAGCATTTCATCGGAGAATTTGAACCAAAACTACTCCTTGCATGGGCACAGCAGGTAGCTGAGATGTATGCAGGTGAGGACTGCGTGTATCTGTCTATCCACCCAAGCGAAGACCTGATGGTGACAGCAAAGGTGCTGGCTGCTGCTTCCGAGTATGGCGAGAGCCTGCAGGTTGCCGTATGCGGGACGGATTGTGATGATGTGGTGAAGAAGAAAGGTGGGTTGTGATGAAAACCGTCTACATGTGCCGTAGCAACGAGTTCTGCCCGGATTGTACAGAAACCGGTGGCGAATATGGCACCACAGCACAGTATCACTGTATGGCTGAACGCTGCCTGTATCACCACGTCGATTGCATGTTTGTACAGCACGGAGGGAAAAGACAATGAAAGACCATTGGCTTATGCCACCAGACAAATTCAAGAAGCTTGATGACGAGTTCCACTTCACATTCGATCCGTGCCCGTATCCGAAGCCTGTAGGATACGACGGATCTGCATATATTGAAGAATGGGGGCAATCGAATTTCGTAAACCCCCCGTTCCATAAGGAGAATGGGATAGGACCAACAGCGTTTATGAAAAAAGCAATCCAAGAAAATAAAAAAGGCAAAGGGGTTGTTCTGGTGGCACCTACACAATCCTATGTTAATTTAATGCTGGAAGCAGGAGCAGAACTTCGTAGCATGGGAAGAATACGCTGGTTGCATACAGAAACAAAGCAGCCATGTAAAGATCCGTCTCCTATTACTGCCTTTATCTTACGAGGGAAAAGACAATGATTTCCAAAATCACATTTGCCAACGACGCAGAATTGAATCGTTTTTTCCGTGAACACGAAGACGAGATGGGGCAGTCTCTCATCTACATTATCAAGTACATCATTGTTAATTCCCCAGATCGCAAACAGGAGCAGCACTTGATTTACTCCACCAAGGAGATAATGAAATCCGGGCAGCATTTAAGGAGGGGTGTGCAATGACCGCAAAATTCCCAGCCGAGATTGCCCGTGCCCGTCTCACCAAACGTTCCCGTGACCACATCTCCCTCATCAACAAAACCACCCCGAAATCCATGCTGAAATCGCCATCTCAAAAACGCTCCGAAGCCGGGCGCAAAAAATACCTGAAACGCGCCGGTATCAAAGATGCTGTTGGTGTCGAGGTTATCCCATCCGATTGCCGTGGCTGCACAAAGGACTGCAGGTTCGGGAACGACTTGGATATCTGTACTGAGAGATCGCTGGTCCTGCGGTGTAAGAAATGTGGGCAGAAGGTCAGGTTCCGGGTCATCAATGGCGTAGCATGGGAGCTGTGCCCGGTGTGCCAGGAGATGAAACAATGACAAACAAACGAAACGATGGGAATGTGTCGGTAAAGGATGAAGCGAGAACCCCAATGAATATTTTCATCCCGCTTGATGCGGAATTTCATTTTGATCTTGACGCTGCAGCAACACCAGCGAACGCGCTTTGCCCGGGTTACTACACCAAAGAAGACGATGCACTTTCTGATATGTGCCCGTGGTATGAAGATCACGGAGAAGACGGCTGTATAAAATCAATTTGGTGTAATCCCCCATACTCAAATTGCAACATCCTCAAATTTGTTCACAAAGCCTATCTGGAATCCGGCAAAGGCGCAACCGTTGTCTTGCTTATCCCATCTGATCCGTCAACGCGTTACTTCGATTTCTGCTACCAGAACTCGAGCGAGATCATATTCATGCAACCAAGAGTACGGTTCAACAACCCGGATGGAACGCCGATGAAAGGCTCCCCCCAGACCGGGAGTATGATTGTGGTGTTCAGACCGGGAGAACATGATGGAACGAAATTGAGTATCTGGAAGTGGAAACAATGACCCGCTGTGCTATCACCTGCGCCGAACCCGGCTGCAATGAGAAAATCTTCTACGAAACCGTAGACACCGAAGTTCATCTGTATTGCTGGAAGCACAGGAGCGTTGATGGTAGGCACTCCGCTGTTCGCCAATTAAAACCGGCCAAACCAAAAAACCTTTACGTGTGCAGGTACGGAAAATGAATGACGATATCAAGCCGCTTACATGCGTCGCAATCGTGTTGGTGGTGTCGTTCTATTTTGCAATAGGGCTCTACATTGGGCACACCGAGGGGGTGCTGCAAGGTGCCTGTAAGCCTGCGGTAACACCACCATTGAATATCACGCCAGCTGTTACAGAAACCGTATTACCATCGCAGACACCAACGCTATCAAAAGACTACTTCAACCTCCATGGAGGCGACTACAGAAAATGATACCCGATATCGGTCTTGTCATTGCATTGGCAGCAAGCGTCATCGCATTATACGGGGTCTACCAGTTCAACCAGATATGTGATTACACCAGGGCGCGGTCCGTCTGGTTCTGGAGTAACAGCCTGTTTGTTGCATATTTCATCGGCAGGATTGCCGGACTGTGGGACGGGATTCTTGGAGATGCTGCGATGATGGGCTACTTCGCCATGATGTGGATTAGTAATTTTCAGGGGATGAAAAAAAATGTGTGACAAATCAGCATACAGACCAGCAGAGAAACCAGCGCAGCCAATAGAACAAGAAACAACCAGAATTCTTGTGTCAGATATCATAAAAGCAACAGAACGGGAAAACCGTTACTGGCGCAGGTTCCGTATCTGGTGCGGTGACGAAATTTGCGAACGCTGCGGAAGCAGCAACGTAGAGCAGGTTGGATATGATCACAACCATCGCCACTCATGTAACTTTTGCGGGTTTGTTACGGTGGTGACGCAATCGTGATATGCCCGCATCTTATGAAAGACGCTGCAGGGTTCTGGAAATGTGGTGCCGCTGGAGGGAACTGCACTATGAAATACAATCAGGAAGTGTTCTGTGGCTTCAAACCCGCAAAACAGATAGATAGCCTATGATATGGGCGGCGATGTGGTATTGGCTGCTGGTGGTGTTTACGATAGCGGATGTTATCACTTCCACGGTCTGCGCATCGCGCGGGTTCCACGAGGCCAATCCATTGATGTCACCATTTTTTGATAATATCATAGAGATGAAAATAATAGCGTTGGCACTGGCAGCTTTTGGTGTTATCGTCTATGAAAAGATGTATCGCGGGAATGGGTGGTTCCCGTTGGCACTTGGGGCCTGCGCAACATTCGCAGCGGTTCTGAATAACATCCTGCTTGTTTTCTGATACAATATCTTTTTGTAGTATTAAGCACTTCTACTTCAGCATGAAGTGCTACTATTGCGGGTATGATAACCAGAACCACCGGAAACCGCATCCTCGCAGGTGCCCGCGATGTGGCAATCCGTACGGGTTTAAACCGGAGCGAAGTCTGTATGGCAGGTGGTCCCGATGAAGCGGCTGCTGCTGGCGCTGGTGTTGTGCCTGCTGGTTGGTGCCGGGTCTGCCAGCCTGAACTTCCAAAAGTTGTCAGATCAAAATAGCGTTGCAATAGGATTTACAAATGGCACGTCAACTGTTATGTCGTGGGTAGATAGCGCAACCGGGGGAAACAGTTATCAATATATGAAGACACCTGAGAGATCGGCTGGCGTTTTTAGAAATATCAATCCAACCCCCACATCATATACTGCTGGCACACTCATATCCCAATCCGGGGCTAACAAGGCCGCAATCTATCTGTATGATAGCAGCGGGAACACTTTGTGGTATAGCCCGACTGATAATTGCCCTGCCACTGGGAAGCGAGCAGAAATCCAGATTACAGGGGGAATCGCAAGATTATATTGTAACGGTGCACTTGTTTCTACTTCTGGGGTGTTATCTGTGAACCCGTCGTATATAGGATACGGGAACGGATACAATGGGTATACCGGGGGAACTTCGTACTGGGACGATATCGTATATAGTGACACAGACAACAAATATATTTTCGGAAATCCAAAGCCAAATGCCTATACATTGAAGAAGGATATGGTATCTCCGTCGTCATCGGGTTTTTATAATTATAGCGGCTCTCTTATAAATTCAAATAATTTTACAACAACTTGGGCTAAAGGTAATATTACATATACTGGGAACCAGACGGTTGTTCTTGAAAATGCAGATACCGGAACAATCTACGGAATCCGCTACACTGGGTTGGCATCATATGGCACGGTATCGTGGGCGCTTAACGAGGAGATATTCAACAGCGGCGCTCCTTACGGGAGGTATTACGTTACCATACCGGGTACTGGTGCATACTCGGAGGAAATATGGTACATTGGCTCCGGAGCATCCATCACATTCGACAGGCCAACATACGCGGGTCAAGATACCGCTACGATGGCATACAGCGTTGTAGGGGCATATTGGGATACGTCAACATATTCGTACTCAATCGACGTGGTATCCGGTACAACCGGTGCCACCATGCAGAGCACAGCAATATCATCTTCATCGGGCACCGATACCTATACTTTCACCAGTACAGATCCTCTCGGGGTCTACTACGCTATCGTCAAGGCAACCAAGCACTCTGACGGTTCCGTGATCTGGATGAACTATGACTACGCAGAACTGACATCCTACGTAACCATCCAAGGATACATCAACGATGCCGAAACAGGATTGCCCATCAACAACGCACACATCAACATCACCCAGAACTCCATCATCAACAACCTCACCACAATCGCAGACGGGAACTATTCGGCAACCTATTATCTTTCCGGCTCTCCTATCACCATCAACGCCACAGCATCGCTACACCGACAATACACCTACACGTTCACGCCGTTAATAGCCAAAACCATTAACCTGAATATATCTCTGGTTAACACCACTCCGAGAGTATCACCGATAGGTATTGGGGGGATAGCGCACGACGGCGCGTATGGTCAGCCATTACCAGCGGCTCTTGCGACTGGAACGAATCTCACAGCGACTGTAACAAACACATCAACGAGTACCGGGTATTACCTGTTAAATTCCGGGACTCTCTTGAACCAATCGTATTACAATGTCAGCGGGAGCAAAGCGGGATATTCCAATTCCTCAACCGCATCGGTAAGCATCAATGGCTCCGTCAGTAACTTCACCCAACAGGATCTCTGGCTGGCAGGGCAATACCTCCAGCAGTTTGACATTACCGATTCCGGAACCCTCGCACCTATCACCAATGTCAGTATTGTATCCTCGTCTGGGAAATCCTACCAGACGACTAATGGCACCGGATACTTGACAGAGCCATTCGGGTTGTACACCATCACGTTCAGCAGCGATGGATATTACCCACGAACCATCTCGTATGTATTCGATGCTGACGCTTCTCACGCAGTAGCATTGACCGAAACCGTAGCAGGAGCAACCGACATCAACCTACAAGGCACACCAAAGGATGTCAAGTTCCATATCCAATCTTTCTGGGGTGCTCCATTAACTGATGCAACAATCGCAGTCCAAGGAGTCACGACAACAACCGGTTCGTGGGATTGGGTATCAACGCTGTTAAGTATAGACCTCGAAGAAACCCCGATTCAGAATACATCGATGTCCGGGCTCACCGATAGCAATGGTGATGCCGTATTCCTGATGCTGGATTCGATCAAGTACAACATCTCGGTATCGAAAACTGGTTATACGTTCCCAGCGACGTTCATATCACCGCAAGCCAGCCAGTACACCATATCCGCGAATATGAACGAATCGTGGTTCTCGTCCGGCAACGACACCCTGAAAGAAGTGAACGTATCGGTGAGTTGGGTTACGAAAAACGCGACCCACGCTTTTGTGAATGTGTCATACCGGGATGACACCGGCACAACTACCGGTGGAAATATCAAAGTTTACCAGGATTCCGTTGGCAGGGTTTCCAATGTATCCCCCATTGCAATCATGAACATCACCGGTTCTACCTGCTCGAATAGTACTGTTGTCCCGATCCCTGTTGGAGGCGCGTCATATACTGCGGTTGTCGATGCCACTACCGCAGGAGACCCGATCACCAGAACCTTTACTCACTATTTCAAAGGAGAGCCGGTGATATTGCCCGGGTGGACGTCGGAAACCCAACTGTGGCTCGCGTTGTTCATTATCATCTTCACAGCAGCATTTGCAGGTGCTCTCCATTCCCCGCAGATGTCCGTTATACTCTGTGTCGAGGCATGGGTATTCTGGGCTATCGGGTGGCTTAATTATCTGGTAACTGATTACTTCTATACTGAAGTTCATGTTATTGGTATCCTGACGCTGGCAACGTTCCTGACGATATTGTGGAATGTGACCGAAGGTAAAGCCAAAGGCAAGAGGTCATCATGAACGGGTTCTATGATATTATACTGGTGCTGTTCATTTTTGGGGCAGTCGGTCAGTGCTTCAACGAGTTCAATGTGTTCGGGGTGAGTATCCCGGATTCTGGCGTTACCATATCGGAAAGCCAGGTTACTGACTACCAGAGTTCGACTAACCCAACAACCGTCGATGATTACACATGGACGAACATCATCCTGGCAGGATTGAGAATTATCGGTTCTGCTATGCTCGCGGTGTTTACGATAGTCCCGCTGGTAATATCGTTGTGCCAGATGGTCGGTGTTGAATTCTCAACCGCAGCAATGCTCGCCGTGCTTATACAGGTTCCGGTATGGTTTGTGACGATTTTCGGTTGGTATGAATGGAGCACCGGGAGGTCGCTGGCATGATTATAGCCGCACCGAGAGTGATGGCAGTAGATAACATTTCAACGCTCGCCACCCCGCATTTCGCTAATGTATCCAGATATTTCATTAACGGCACAAACGAAACCGCAGAACCTCCGGACTACGGAATGTGGTTTGGCAATGCACTACAGATATACCCGGATCTTCTCGGTCCTATCGCGTACCTGCTTATCTTTCTCATTCCATTCGGAATGATCTGGATAGCACACGGTGATACAAGACTGATATGCGTCCTGGGATTAATCACGGGGTTGTTTGTGATAGCGTTCCTTCCGTCAACGTGGGTAGCAGCGGCAGTAATTATCATGGTGATATCGGTAGTCGCCTTAATCTGGCGGCTCATGAGGCCATAGGGTGATACAATGAAGAAACCTGACACTTTTAAACTCGGAATCAGTATCGGTGAGATGGCGAACCAGGAACAGTTTAAGACCGGGACAAAACACCCTGACATCGCAGTAGCCCAGGCAAACGGGTTTATCGAATCAAAGTTCGGGCCCGGGTTTGCGATATATTTCACGGATGGGGCAAACCCGAGAAGGAAGCGGCGGAGACGGCAATGAGGTGGGATTACGGAATCCTGCTGTCAGTAATATGTCTGGCGGCAACCATTGGGGTTGTTGGTGCTGCTTCACTCTCGGATGCCATTTCTACAGGAAAGACGGTAGCCGACGTGTCCCAGATTAAGGCGATAGAAATATCTAAGAACACCAGCGTTATCGGGATGGTGTCAAAACCAACGGCTGCAGGTGGGATAACAGTCAACATTGAAAAGATATGGACTGATAAATCCGGACGCCTTTGTGTAAAATATACTGCATCTGACAAAGGCGGAGAGCGGGCTGTCATTAATCCAACCTGCATTTACAACCCCCCGATAATGGTGCAGACGGGAAGTTTCTTCACCGAAGATCCGAAAGCAGCATTGGTTTCTGTTCTTGTACGGAATGCAGCGACGCGCCCTTATGGGAAAGCAAGAGGTGGTGATGGCGATCCGACGTTTATATCATATGCCACATATGATAGACAACTTAGACGCAATATAACCACGGGCACAACGTTTTCAGATTTAGTGACGGGTTCTGGTGTTATATCATCATCGGGAGCATCACCGTCGATTGGGTATTTGACCGGTACTGTAGCCGCTGGTAATTATACAGACGTGTGGAGGTATGGGGTAACATTTAACACCACGCCAATACTATCAAATTCTACCGTTACATCTGCATTGGTTTCTACTTTTGGTTCTGCGAAATACTCAAACTCGACCGACGCTTTAATGCTCGTGTCATTTTCCCCATCCAACAAACTGTCTTATACAGCGAGCGATTACAATATCGCAAATTGGGGGAACACCCCGTTAGCCCCTAATATATCGTACAGCAGTTTCTCGACAACCGCATACAACAATTACACGCTGTCAGACTCTTCGTATATCACAAAAGAGGGCTATACCGCAATTGGCTTAAGGTCAGCAGCGGATGTAAACCAAATTCCGTATCCTTGGAGCAGCGGGCAATATCGGAATTATAACGTACGTGGTGTAACCACAGCCGGGACAACACAAGATCCGTTTATCACCATCGACTATACCGAAGCGGACATTACCCCGCCCGGTAGTATCACCGACATCATCAACCAATCCCTCTCATGCAACACTGTCGATTTCTCATGGACGAACCCAACCGATGCAGACTACGGCGGGCTGATGATCTGGCAGAACAACACTGCCCTGTCCAACCTCCCGAATTCCAGCACCTATGTCAACTGGACAGGACTGCCTGGCGACGCAGACATCACGTTCAGTTCCAAGACGGTTGATCTGCTTGGCAACATCAACGCCACGTTTGTCAACATGACTGCGCATACAGCAGTGTGCCCGTCACCGACACGAACCGTATCACCAACACTGGCTCCCGACACTTGCGATATAGAAATACCGTGGTGCTATACCCAGAACGTTTTCTTCTGGAACCTCTCTTCAGCAGATGTTTCCGGGTATCAGGTTCTCGAAAACTACCCTGAACTGAACAACACCGCATACCAGAAGGTTTCTATCAGCAGTGCCACTGGAAGCAAATACCTGGGGCAGTGGATTGTTCCGTTAGGAACATTCACAGAAACCAAGACTATTGCCCCGGGATTATGGAGGTTCCGCACCTATCACAATGTATCATCGCAGGTAGGAGTTTCCACTGTAGAATTCAAGGTATTCAACCGTTCCGCTTCCGGGAACGAAACCGATTTGTTCTACGGCCTTTCTATCACCAAGGATGTGAACGAACTCACTCCAACCGAATACCTCACTTCTTATGCCAGAAGGAACTACACTACGTTTTATCCAGGCGACAGGCTGGTAATCAAGATGAACGCCAGTACCACCAGCGTAACAGCGCGGGATGTATGGGTATCAACTGCTGGCAACGCGCAGGCATCTATGGTGGAAATCGGATGGTTCGTCTGTTGCGATGATGGGTCGTGTGCCTGCGGGACCGGTGGATCTGGCGGCGAGGCGGTAGGAGCCGCATTCGGAATAATCGGTGGTATCCTCGGAGCCATTATCATATTCCGCAGGAGAGGTGAAATGCAATGATGCCATTATCAACATTCAACGTACTTCTGGTAGTTGTCGTACTGCTGGTTGTTTTTGCATTGGTCGATTACAGGAACAAACTGTATGGGAACATCGCGTCTGCAATCATTGCCTCGATAGTCAGTTCGCTTCTTGCGATACTGATTTATATCGGAGCGGTAGAAACTGAATCAGGAGCACGCATTAACGATTTTCCCACAGCGGGGGTGCTCCTTCTTATTGCCGTTGGAACAGCCATCTACGCATTCTTTATGATCATGGAAGTGCGGGAAGAACTGGAATCGGCGCAGGAGCTGGCATGATACGCAGGAATATGATGCCGGTGTTTATCCTCGTTGGATTGACGCTGTTTGCTGTTATCGGTGCGGTTATCCTCCAGACCTCCGCAACTGCTGCCGTAGCAGAGGTCAATGATACCGCAACGAACGGAACGGATGAACTTTCACTCGGCATCTTCACCGCCGAATACAGTATCGTGTTTGGTATTGCAACTCTCCTGTTCATTGTTGCGCTCTACCTTGCGTTCCGCTCAATGACATAACCTTTTTATATCTATAACCACCTATACCTCTTTGCAGGAGGATAGACTCTTACTCACTAATGGCTCGTAGAGGTGGCGAAGGTGGTTCCGTTGGCATGGGAAACCCCATGAACGTTATTATCGGCGCATTCATAGGACTTCTCGTAATAGTTGCGATTGTCACTCTCGGTCCTGTTCTCGGGTATAAGCTCGAAACATCGGCTGGTGGTGCAGATATCCCCGCAACGTCGAACTGGTCTACCAGCGACCCGAACGCCGTTTCTGCTACATCGCTCTGGCAGGACAACGTGGCGCTCGGTTCACTCGTGATCCTGGTGTTCTTCATCGCACTTGCGATATACTACATTCGTATGGTGGGATGAGGAAATACGCCAGAATTTTGGCTGTTTCAGCAAACAAACACCGTAACGGGGGAAACGGGAAATTCCCCCAACTCTTCTTAATCAATTATATCTAGTAGCACGAACAATACTAGTATATGCCTCCGAAAGGAACAAAACTGTCAGATGAAACAAAGCAGAAAATTAGCGAGGCAACTCGTGGAAAACCGGGTTGGAACAAAGGGAAACACCCATCTGAAGAAACAAGACAGAAAATGCGTGAAGCGAAATTAGGAAAGGCCATGTCAGAGGAGTTCAAACAAAACAAATCTGAGTTTATGAAATCCAGATGGAAAGACCAAGCATATAGAAATAAGATAACAGAGATGAACTCTGGAGAGAACGGTTATTTCTTTGGTAAACGTTTTTCAGAAGACCATAGGAAAAGACTTAGTGAGTCTGCAAAGATGAGAACAGACGGACATATAGAAAAACTTCGACAAATAAACACCGGGCGTATTGCTGATGATAGTGAAAAGAAAAAACGTTCAGAACTATTGAAATCGCTATGGAGTTCCAAAGAATATAGAAACAAAATGATTAAAATTCGCTCTATACAATATAATAATCTAGAACATAGAAAAAATACTGGTGCTGCAAGCTTAAACGCATGGAAACGCAGAAAACAGGAAGAGATCGAACATGGGTGGTACGGAAGTGTCAAATATTACCACGGACCGCAATACTGCGAAAAGTGGACTGCTGAATTGCGCGAAAGAGTTCGCGCATATTTTGGGTATTGCTGTGTCGAATGTGGAACTCCCCAGAACGGAAACAAATTGCATATCCACCACGTATGGTATAATAAACGGCTATGCTGCGACGACACCCCTAGAACGCTAGTTCCATTATGTGTATCGTGCCATTCAAAAACCAACACGTGCAGGGAGCAATGGTCTGAACATTTTCAGGCAATTATAGATACCTATTACGAAGGAAGATGCTGGTTTACAAAGGAAGAGTTTGCCACCTTCCAATCAACTCCGCAATCTTTATCATCTTGCTAGCTCATTATCTCACATGGCAGCAAAGAAGAAAGTCTGGGTTGACCCGTATCGCAGGCAGCCAAACGCAGTCCCGGGTCACTGGCGCGGAGAACCGAGCAAGCGCAAGCGGAGGTAACACATGCCCTGCAAGAAACGCAAAGGACGCAAAGGTAAGCGGTAACATATCAAATGTCACATAAAAGCGGTAGTATGGGTATAGACGGATCTGGAGAGGACGGAATAAGTTACGGCTGGTTCATGATCGGCGCGTTCCTCATACTCGGGGCGTTCACGTACTTTTGCATGATGGCAATATACAACGTCGTCATCGAGAAGGAGAACGTTTTCATTTCTGAAAACTCGACATCGAAAGCCACGAAAGAAGCACTATCATTCAATCGTGATATGGGGATGTACACCCCGGTATTCATGCTCATCGGGGTATTCGTATGGGCGATGGTGCGGGGTATAGGTGGTTC
>Ga0209310_1000312_pt1 | contig 60698 bp, 58 predicted proteins | sample AD_UKC030_MetaG_FD_184415 | JGI IMG/M metagenome (GOLD analysis project Ga0209310, IMG submission 184415) | Active sludge microbial communities of municipal wastewater-treating anaerobic digesters from USA - AD_UKC030_MetaG (SPAdes) (version 2) | ecosystem: Engineered > Bioreactor > Anaerobic >...
CGGACTGAGCGTTGACCGCAGCAGGGCTGGATTAGGCAGTGGCCATCGACCACGCTCCGCCACCGTTTTTCAAGCAAGGGCCGGCTCCGCTGGCCCTGCTGACTTTCTACATCCTGATTTCGCTGGCGGTCTTCGTCGTCGACCTGCGCTTCCGCGGCCTCGACCTGCTGCGGCAGAGCATCGCCCTGGTCGTCGACCCGGTGCAGCGAGTCGCCCAGACCCCGGGCAGCCTCGTCGACTATGCAGCGAACTACCTGGAAGGCATGCAGTTGCTGCAGCGCGAGAACGACGAGCTGCGCCATGCCAAGCTCACCACCGCGCCCAACCTGCTGCGCCTGGAACAACTCGAAGCCGAAAACGAGCGCCTGCGCAAGCTGCTGGTCGTCAATGAACGCGAAAATGCCAAGGGCCAGGTCGCGCAGATTCTCTACACCGCCCGCGACCCGTTCTCGCGCAAGGTGATCGTCGACAAGGGCCAGCAATCCGGCATCGTGGCCGGCCAGCCGGCCATCGACGAGGCCGGCGTCGTCGGCCAAGTGACACGCGTCTTTCCGTTCTCGTCCGAAATCACGCTGATCACCGACAAGGATCAGGCGGTGCCAGTGCAGATCGTGCGCACCGGCCAGCGCTCGGTCGTCTTCGGGCTCGGTAACGGCCAGCTCGAACTGCGCTACATGCCGGCCAACGCCGATGTCCAGGTCGGCGACGTGCTGGTCACCTCGGGGCTCGACAGCGTCTACCTGCAGGGCTTCCCGGTCGCCAAGGTGGTCAATATCGAACGCGAAGGCGCCTATTCCTTTGCCCGCATCCTGGGCGAGCCGGTTGCCGGCGTCGAAAATTTCGGCGAAGTGATGATTCTCGACCCTCGCCAGCCCTTGCCGCCGCCTCCACCGGCCGCGCAGGGCCGGAGCAGTGACGGCAGCGACAAGGCCGGCCTGCGTCCCAAGAAAAAGCGCGCGGCGAAAGGCAACTGATGCAACCGACCTTTTCCTCCTCGCGCATCCTGCTGCCGGTTCGCCCCTGGTTCATCTACACCACGCTGATCGTCGCCCTGCTGCTCAACTTCCTGCCCACCTCCAACTGGCCCGGCATGCCGGACTGGGTGGCGCTGGTACTGTGCTTCTGGAGTGTGCGCGAGTTTCGCCGCGTCGGCATGGGCTGGGCCTTCATTCTCGGCTTGCTGATGGATGTCGCCGACGGCGCCGTACTCGGCCAGCACTGTTTTGCCTACGTACTGCTCGCCTACTTCGCGGCCTCCCTGTCGCGCCGCCTGCTGTGGTTCCCGCTATTCCAGCAGGCGCTGCAGGTGCTGCCCCTGCTGTTGCTGGCGCAGGTCGTCCAGTTCCTGATGCGCCTGGCGGTCGGGGCCGATTTCCCTGGCTGGGGCTTTTTCATCGGCCCCTTCGTCGCCAGCGCGCTGTGGATTCCCGCGACCTTCGTCCTGCTTCTGCCGCAATATCGACCTGTCGAGCAGAACCCGGATCGGCCGATCTGAGAGTCTCTTAGGTCATGGGCGACTTCCATAACACCGACGGCGATCTCGAGCGCTTCCGCTTCCGCATCGGCATCGCCGCGCTGCTGGTGTTGCTCGCCTTTGGCGTGCTGCTCGGTCGCTTCGTCTGGCTGCAGGTCGTCCAGCACGATTTCTACCGGACCCGCGCAGAGGACAACCGCATCGCGCTGATTCCCATCGTGCCCAACCGGGGCGTTATCACCGACCGCAATGGCGTCATCCTCGCCCGCAACTATTCTGCCTTCACGCTGGAAATTACCCCTTCCCAGGTCGACAGCCTGGAAACGACGATCGACGGGCTGGCCGAGGTCATCGACATCCAGCCCAAGGATCGCAAGCGCTTCAAGCGCCTGATGGACGAGGCCAAGAACTTCGAATCGATCCCCATCCGCACCCGCCTGAGCGATGCCGAGGTCGCCCTGTTCGCCGCCCAGCGCTATCGCTTTCCCGGCGTCGAGGTCAAGGCCCGGCTGTTCCGCCAATACCCCCAGGGCACCATCGGCTCGCACGCCATCGGCTATATCGGGCGGATCACCGAGCGCGACCAGAAGTGGATCGAGGATGTGGAGCAGACCGCCAATTACAAGGGCACCGATCATATCGGCAAGACCGGGCTGGAACAGCACTACGAGTTCGAACTGCATGGCCAGACCGGCTACGAGGAAGTCGAGATCGACGCCGGCGGCCGCGCGCTGCGCAGTCTCAAGCGCATCCCGCCGGTTTCCGGCAACAATCTGCAGTTGAGCCTGGATGCCCGCCTGCAGGAAATCACCGAGCAGGCTTTTGGCGACCGCAAGGGCGCGCTGGTCGCCATCGATCCCAACACCGGTGGCATCCTGGCACTGGTCTCGAACCCGACCTACGACCCCAATCTCTTCGTCGACGGCATCACGCCGGACAACTGGAAGGAACTGAACGAGCATCCCGACAAGCCGATGGTTAACCGGGCGATCAACGGCGCCTATCCACCCGGCTCGACCTTCAAGCCTTTTATGGCGCTGGCCGCGCTGGAGCTGGGCAAGCGCACCCCTAACCAGGCGATCAGCGACCCCGGTTTCTTCAATTTCGGCAACCACCAGTTCCGCGACGACAAAAAAGGCGGGCACGGCAGCGTCGACATGTACAAGTCGATCGTGCATTCCTGCGACACCTATTACTACATGTTGGCCAACGACATGGGGATCGACAACATCGCGAAATTTATGGGCTCGCTCGGTCTCGGCCAGCGCACCGGCGTCGATCTCGGCAAGGACGACTCGGGCGAATCGAGGGGCGTACTGCCGTCGCCGGAGTGGAAGAAGCAGCGCTTCAAGAAACCGGAACAGCAGAAGTGGTATTCAGGAGAAACCATCTCGATCGGCATCGGCCAGGGCTACAACGCCTACACGCCGATACAGCTGGCCTCGGCCACTGCCACCATCGCCAATAACGGCGTAATGTTCCGCCCGCATTTGGTGAAAGAGATCGTCGACGCCAAAACCGGTGAAAAGCGCCCGATCGAACCGGAACCGCTGCGCGACCTGAAACTCAAGCCGCAGAATGTCGACGTCATTCGACGCGCCATGGTCGGCGTCATCAAGGAAGGCACCGGTGCCCGCGCGTTTGCCGGCGCCCCCTACGAAGCCGCCGGTAAAACCGGCACGGCCCAGGTTTTTTCGCTGAAAGGTGCTGACTACAAGGAGCGCGGCGTCAAGAAGGAATTGCGCGACCACGCGCTGTTCATCGCTTTTGCCCCAGCCGACAAGCCAAAGATCGCGCTGGCCGTTCTCGTCGAGAACGGCGGCTTTGGCGCCCAGTCGGCGGCACCGATCGCGCGCATGGTCATGGATTACTACCTGCTGGGCAAGTTGCCGGCCGGTGCCGCCAAGGAAGATGCGGCTGCCGTCGAGGATGACAACGAAGAATGATTGACGTCGTCGCCACCTTCAAGCGCGGCATGCGCGAACTGATCGCCCATATCGACTTTCCGCTGCTGCTGATTACCCTGGCGATCATGGCAGTTGGCCTGGCCACCGTGCATTCGGCCACGTTCGACGGAAATCAGCGGGTACTCTCCCAGGCTGGCAACATGGGTGTCGCGCTGGTCATCATGTGGTTCGTCGCCCGCCTGCAACCGCAAAAGCTGATGAGCTTCGCCATCCCCCTATATATCGTCGGGCTGTTACTGCTGATCGCCGTCTTCCTGTTCGGGATCAAGGTCAACGGGGCCAGGCGCTGGCTGTCGCTCGGCTTCACCCGAATCCAGCCGTCGGAAATCATGAAGATCGCGATGCCGCTGATGCTCGCCTGGTACTTCCACAAATACGAAGCCACGCTGCGCGCCCGCCATTTCGTGGTCGCCGCGCTGCTGCTGGTCATTCCCTTCGGCCTGATCGCCAAGCAGCCCGACCTCGGCACGGCGCTGCTGGTCGGCGGCGCCGGCTTCTTCGTGATCTTCCTGGCCGGGCTGCCATGGAAGGTCATCGTTGGCCTGATCGCCGCCGGCGCCGCCGCCGCGCCGCTGCTCTGGGGAATGATGCACGACTACCAGAAGAAGCGCATCCTGACCCTGATCGACCCGACCACCGACCCGCTCGGCGCCGGCTACCACATCATCCAGGCGACCATCGCCATCGGCTCTGGCGGATCGTTCGGCAAAGGCTACCTGCACGGCACCCAGACCCACCTCGAATTCATCCCGGAAAAGCACACCGATTTCATTTTCGCAGTCTATTCCGAGGAATGGGGCCTGCTCGGCAACGGCCTCCTGGTCTTCCTCTACACCTTGCTGATCGGGCGCGGCATGATGATCGCCGCCGCCGCCCCGACCAAATTCACGCGCCTGCTTGCCGGCGCCATCACGCTCGGCTTCTTTACCTACGCCTTCATCAACATGGGCATGGTGAGCGGCATCCTGCCAGTCGTCGGCGTGCCGCTGCCCTTCATGAGCTATGGCGGTACGGCGCTGGTCACGCTGTTCATCGGCATCGGCATCCTGATGTCGATCCAGACCCACAGGATGCTGGTGAAAAAATGAGCCTGCGCCTTGCCGCCTGCGCACTCGCCGCCCTGCTGCTCGCAGCCTGCGGCAGCGCACCGCGGCAGGATGCTGCGGTCGACGGTCAAAAAGGGGGCATTTCCAAAACGCCGACCAAGAAGCCGACAGCGGTGCTGAAGAAAGGCGGCGGTTTCTACAAGGACGACGGCCCGGGCGACGACATTCCCGACGGTCTTGACGACATTCCCGACGCCGCGCCGAAATGGGAGCCGCTGCACAAGCCGGCGACCAAGCCCTACGTCGTACTCGGCAAGGAATACGTGCCCAACACCGCCGTCAAGCCCTACAAGGTGCGCGGCGTCGCCAGCTGGTATGGCAAGAAATTTCACGGCCAGAAAACCTCGATCGGCGAACCTTACGACATGTTCGCGATGACCGCTGCCCACCCGACCCTCGCGCTGCCCTCCTACGTGCGCGTCACCGGCGTGCAGAGCGGCAAGACGGTGGTCGTCCGCATCACCGACCGCGGCCCTTTTCACGCCGACCGCGTCATCGACCTTTCCTACACCGCCGCCTACAAGCTGGGGTTGATCAACGGCGGCAGCGGCATGGTGGAAGTCGAGGCGATCATCCCCGGCGAAGCCACGGCAACCACCTACGCGCAGGCCACGCCGTCTCCGCCGCCGGTAGTACGCGCCAAACCGGCGGAACGCGACGAAATCGAATTGCTTGCCCAGCGCATGGCGCTCGAGGAACGCCCGGTGCAGACGGCGGCAATGGCCGGCATGAGTGGCGACAGCGGCATGGCGAAAGGTGTCTATCTGCAACTCGGCGCCTTCAGCAATGCCGAAAATGCCGAGACCCTCAAGAACCACCTGGCCCGCGAACTCGACTGGCTGGCCGAGCCGATGCGTATTCAGCCGGGCGGCAGCGTCCATCGCCTGCAGCTCGGCCCTTACGCGTCGCGCGCCGACGCCGACCGCGTCGCCGAGCGGATTCGCCTGGCGCTGGGCTACAAGCCGACCGTCGTCCTGCGCTGATCCACCGCGCAATCTGGCCGTCCTTTGACCGGCATCAATGGCTGCCGTGGGTGGCTGGCTATACTGCCCCGCTTGACTTTCCGGTTTGCCCCATGCCTTCCCTGCCCGATCTCGTTTGCCCGGCCGGCAGTCTGCCGGCCCTCAAGGCCGCCGTCGACAACGGTGCCGATGCCGTCTATCTCGGCTACAAGAACGACACCAACGCGCGCAATTTCGCCGGCCTCAATTTCGACCAGAAGACCATGGCCGAGGGCATCCGCTACGCCCACGCCAAGGGCCGCGAAGTGCTCATGGCGATCAATACCTTCGCCCAGGCCGGCCGCGTCGCCGACTGGCAGAAAGCGGTAGATGGCGCCGTCGATCAGGGCGTCGATGCGATCATCCTGGCCGATGTCGGCCTGCTCGATTACGCTGCCCGCAAGCACCCGCAGCAGCGGCTGCACCTGTCGGTGCAGGGCTCTGCGACCAGTTACGAGGCCATCAACTTCTGCCAACGCGAATTCGGTGTCCGTCGCGCCGTCCTGCCGCGCGTGCTGACGCTGGCCCAAGTCGAACACGTGATCAGGAACACCAGCGTCGAAATCGAGGTTTTCGGCTTCGGCAGCCTGTGCGTGATGAACGAGGGGCGCTGCTGGCTGTCCTCCTACGCCTGCGGCGAGTCGCCCAACACCGTCGGCGCCTGCTCGCCGGCCAAGTACGTCAAGTGGGACAAGCAGCCGGGCGCCATGGAAACCCGGCTCAACGGCATCCTGATCGACCGCTTCGGCGACGACGAGCCGGCCGGCTACCCGACGCTGTGCAAGGGCCGCTTCGAAGTCGAGGGCGAGACCTATTACGCGCTGGAGGAACCGACCAGCCTCAACGTGCTGTCCATCCTGCCGGAAATACTCAAGATCGGCGTGCGCGCGATCAAGGTCGAGGGCCGCCAGCGCAGCCCGACCTACGTCGCACAAGTTACCCGCACCTTGCGCGCAGCCCTCGACTCACTGCGCAATGGGGATGAGCGGTTCCACGTGAAACCGGCCTGGCAGGCCGAATTGTCCAAGGTTTCCGAAGGCAGCCAGGCGACGCTCGGCGCCTACAACCGGCCGTGGAGATAAGCATGAAACTCGCGCTCGGCCCCCTGCTTTACTTCTGGCCCAAAGCCGAGGTCATGGAGTTCTACGCCGAGATGGCGCAGAACCCTGCTCTCGACATCATCTACGTCGGCGAAGTCGTCTGCTCGCGCCGCCAGCAATTGCGCACCGCCGACTGGGTCGGCCTGACCCGTGACCTGAGCGACGCCGGCAAGGAAGTCGTCGTTTCGGCGCAAGCACTGCTCGAATCGGAAAGCGACCTCAAGGCCCTGCGCCGCCTGATCGACGAGTTGTCCGACATTCGCGGCTGCAAGGTCGAGGCCAACGACCTTGGCGCGGTCAACCTGGTAAACGGGCGTGATTTCGTCGCCGGCCCGCATCTCAACATCTACAACGAAGCGACGCTCGCCACCTATACGCGCTACGGCATGAAGCGCTGGGTGCCGCCGCTGGAAGCGACGCGCACGCTGGTCGAAACCCTGCACACCAGCCGCCCGACTGGCGTCGAAACCGAGGTCTTCGTCTACGGCAAGCTGCCGCTGGCTTTTTCGGCGCGCTGCTTCACGGCCCGCCACTATGACCTGAACAAGGATGACTGCCAGTTCAAGTGCCTGGACCATCCCGAAGGCCTGACGTTGAAGACGCGCGAGGGCCAGGACTTCCTCTGCATCAACGGCATCCAGACCATGTCGGCGCAGAGCTACAATCTGCTGCACGAAGTCCCGACGATGCGTGCGCTGGGCATCGACATCATTCGCGTCAGTCCGCAGAAAGCCCATTTCAACGCCGTCCTCAACGCCTTTGACGCCGCGCGCCGGGGTGAAACCGTCGATGTCGATGGCAGCGCCTGGAACGCCAGCGGCCAGGTCGACGGCTACTGGTTCGGCGACGCCGGCATCCGCCAACACCACACGCAAGCCCTTGCCCACTTGGGAGCCACCGCATGAGCGACTTCACCCTGCCCAAATTCCGCCTGCCCGGCTTCGTTGCCAGCATTGGCGAAAAATTGCCGCAATGGCCGCACGGACTTGTTCTCGTCACCGGACTCAACGCCGCAGTCAAAATGAAATTGCTTCCCGAAAGCGAGTTGACCGCGCTTGATGGCAAGCTCTTCCGCGTCCAGGTACGCGACACCGGCGGTACAGCGCACTTTACCTTTGGCGGCGGCCTCTTCCGCCCAGTCTTCCGGCCCGAACGCGAACCCGACCTCGCCTTTGCCGCCAACCTCTCGGCCTACCTGCAACTTCTGGCGCGTCAGGAAGACCCGGACACGCTGTTCTTCAACCGCGAACTCGAAATCACCGGCGACACAGAACTGGGATTGATCGTCAAGAACATGCTCGACGCTGTCGAGTGGCCGAAACTGCCGCGTCTGCCGCTACCGTCGCGCTGACTCCGCGTACCATCTGGGAATAAGAGGAAATCCCTCCTTTGCTGCGGTCGACCGCAACAAACGGGCGATTTTCAATTGCCGACGGAGATCACAGCCTCATCTTCGTCTCCCGTTGCAAGGCGTCCGGAAGTCGCCGCCGTATGGACCATACCGGTCGGACAACTCGGGTTGGCAACGGCGACGATGCTGAGCACCTCCTCCTGATCGACTGGCAACGCAAGGCTCTCGCGGCCGTGCAACACGGCGCCGCCAAGGTAGACGGCCAGGCCGTTCGCCAGGCTGCCATCGGCACACAGCAGCGATTCGCCCAGGGCCGGGTACGCGTGACCGACCGCTTCCAGCACCTCGCCGACGGTCTCGCCGCTGGCCATGATTTCGTCGCGACCTTCGGCAAGGGGGCGCAGGATGGGAGGAATGTGGACGGATACGACGGGACAGTCACTCATCAACATGGCACACCTCCTTTTCGCTATGTGTATTTGACAGCCCCGGTGCGCCAAGTTCACGAAAAAAACGGGAGGCCGCAGCCTCCCGTTTCGGTCGATTCAGAGTCTTTTGCCTCGATCAGGCCTTTTTCTGGGCGTCCAGACGGAACTTGACGTAGCTGCCCGGGGCGTCTTCGAGAACCTTGAGCGCACCGTCTTCCGGCTTGCGCGCCTTGACCTTGGCGCTGCCGCCAGGCAGATCGGCCAGCCACTGGTTCCAGTGCGTCCACCAAGAACCGGCGTTCTGCGTGGCGCCAGCCAGGAAGTCCTCCGGGCTTTCCGGCAGGTTGCCGTCGGTGGCGTCATTGGTCCAGAAGCCGTACTTGTTGGCGACCGGCGGGTTGACGATGCCGGCGATGTGGCCGGAGCCGCCAAGGACGAACTTGGTCTTGCCGGACGGCAGGCGTGCACCCATGTAGGTGCTCTTCCACGGCGCGATGTGGTCTTCGACGGTGGAGATGAAGTAGCACGGGGTCTTGACCTTGCTGATGTCGATCTTGACGCCGCCCAGTTCGAGGCCACCCGGTTCCTTGAGCTTGTTGCCGAGGTACATGTTGCGCAGGTAATAGCTGTGCATCGCGGCCGGCATGCGCGTGGAGTCGGAGTTCCAGTAGAGCAGGTCGAAGGGGAACGGATCCTTGCCCATCAGGTAGTTGTTGACCACGAAGGACCAGATCAGGTCGTTGGCGCGCAGCATGTTGAAGGTGCCGGCCATTTCCGAACCTTCGAGGAAGCCGCGCTCGGCCATCTTCTTCTCGAGCCCGGATACGGCACCTTCATCGAGGAAGACACCCAGTTCGCCCGGGTCGGAGAAATCGAGCATGGTCGTAAAGAAGGTGCCGGAGTTGGCGCGCTTGTCCTTCTTGGCGGCCATGTAGGCCAGCGTGGTCATGGTCAGCGTGCCGCCCAGACAGTAGCCGGCGAGGTTGACGCTGTCTTCGCCGGTATGGGCACAGACCTGATTGATGGCTTCGATCGAGCCTTCGAGCAGATAGTTCTCGAAGGACTTCTTGGCCAGCTTTTCGTCCGGGTTGATCCAAGACATGATAAAGGTTGTGTGGCCCTGATCGGTCGCCCACTTGACCATGGAATTCTTCTCGCGCAGGTCGAGGATGTAGTACTTGTTGATCCACGGCGGGATGATCAGGAAGGGCTTCTTGTTCTGCTGCTCGGTGGTCGGGTTGTACTGGATCAGCTGGAACAGTTCGTTCTGGAAGATCACCTTGCCCGGCGTGGTGGCGACGTTCCTGCCCATCTCGAAGGCCGAAGTGTCGGTCATGCGGATACGCAACTGGCCGTCACCGGCCTCGACGTCGTGCAACAGGTTATTCAGGCCCTTGATCAGGTTCTGGCCGTGGCTCTTGACGGTTTCGCGGAAGACTTCGGGATTGGTCATCGCGAAGTTGGACGGCGACAGGGCGTCGATGTACTGGCGGGTGAAGAAATTGACCTTCTGCTGGGTGTTTTCGTCGAGACCTTCGGTACCGGCGACGGTGTCATGCAAATGGCGAGCGGTGATCAGGTAGGACTGCTTGACGAAGTCGAACAGGAAATGCTGTTCCCACTCTTCGTCCTTGAAGCGGTTGTCGCCCTTCTTGGGCGCGGCGATCGGGGCCTGCACCGGCATGCCCAGCATCTTCATCGAGGTGTTCTGCCACAGCGAGAAGTAGTCCCACATCATGTTCATCTGCGTCTGGGCCATCTTGTACGGATTGGCCAGCAGGCGCGACGAGAGGTCCATGAAGGCCTTGGCAACGCCCAACTCGTCGGAAGGCGCGTTGACGCCATCCTTGGCCTTCTTTTCCATGAATTGGGTGATCAGGCGGGAAGCGCGCTGGGCGACTTCGGCATAGGTCTTGGCCATCTCGGCCGGATTGGGCAGATTGCCTGCCTTGTCTTCGGTTTGCTGCGACATACTCAAACTCCCTCTGTCAGTATGCGGCTGGTTAGTGTTGGTGCCGCATGAATCGAATTACACCGTCGGCGTCGGTACTGCGTGACAACCTGCCGGTTTGTTGAAGGTGGTTCAGGTGGGCGATCGCCTCGCCCATGGCAAACATGGTTTGATGCGTATCGAGCGGCCGTTGAAACAGCGTTTCGAGCAACTCGGCTGCGCTCTTCGGCGCATCTTCACATGCCTCTTCCAATACCTGCAGCCGTTCTTCGTGGTGCGCGCACAAAGCCTGCACTCGCGCGGCGACTCCCGTAAACGGCAGCCCGTGCGAGGGCAGTACCAGCGTTCCCTCAGGCATTCCGGTAGCCAGTTCGCCCAGCGAATCCAGAAACCAGCCCAAGGCATCGGCATCCGGAGTTGCTGCAAAAACACTGACGTTCGTGGAAATTCTGGGCAAAAGCATGTCGCCCGAAATTAACACGCCGAGTTCGGCGCAGTAAAGCGCCATATGCTCCGGCGCATGTCCATGGCCAATGATTATTTGCCATTTTCGGCCGTCGACCGCAACAGCATCGCCCGCCTTGAGGCGATGGTAGAACTCGGGAAGCGCCGGCACCGCCTTGCGATAGCCGGAACCGCGTTGCGCGAACTTGGCCAGGCGCTCGGCGTCCAGGCCATGCTGGCGGAACTGCTCGACCATATAGCGCGCCCCATGACCGCCCACCTCGTTCCACACGACATGCGCGGTCAGGAACTCGCCGCTGGTCATCCATAACGGCGCGCCCGTTTGCTCAATCAGCCAGGCGGCCAGACCGAGGTGATCGGGATGAAAGTGGGTGACGATCAGGCGCGTTACCGGGCCGTCCAGCCCCTGCAGGATTGTCAGCCAGGCTTCGCGTACGGCATCGGCGGGGAACCCGGTATCGACGATCGCCCAGCCCTCGCCGTCACGCAGCAACCAGAGATTGATGTGGTCGAGCTGGAAGGGCAAAGGCATGCGCAGCCAGAAGAGACCGGGCGCGACTTCGATCCTTTCGCCGACGGCCGGCGGCTGGGGATGCGGATAATGCAGTGACATGAGCGAATCTCAAGTGCGGGAGCCGCAAGTTACCATACGGTAGCGGATTGAAAAAACCCCTTTCTTCTGATTTACTTGCCCGAATTGCTCAAGGACCGCCCAGTGAACCAGCCGGCCACCATCTTCGCCATTTCCGACCTCGCCCGCGAATTCGGCATCACGCCGCGCACCATCCGCTTCTGGGAAGATCAAGGCATCCTTTCGCCGGAGCGCGAAGGCAGCAAGCGGATATTCACCCGCCGCGACCGCGCCCGCCTGAAAATGGCCCTGCGCGGCAAACGCCTCGGATTGAGCCTGGCCGACATCAAGGACCTGATCGGCATGTACGAGTCGACCGAGGACGAAACGCCGCAGTTGCTGGAATGCCTGCGCGTGATGTCCCAGCGGCGTGAAGCGCTGGAACAGCAGCGCGAGGACATTGAGGCCATGCTGGCCGAGATTTCCCAGTTCGAGCAACTCTGCCAGCAGGAATTGGCGCGCCGTAACGAAGCGTGAAAAATTTTTGCTCGCTAGTTGACGTTAACGTAAACGTCAATACAATCCTCCTTGTTCCGCCACTTTCCGAATCAGCCCTCGATGCGCCTGCAAACCCACGACCCAGAATTCGCCACGCGCGTTCACGCCAGCTTCGCCAAACAGCATGCGATGGCGTTGATACGCGCGGCGCTGCCGGTCGTTGAGCCCGGCAGCACCGAAATCCACGTTCCCCACTGGGAAGGCATCGAGCAGCAGCATGGCTTCGTGCATGGCGGCGTCGTCGGCATGATTGCCGATTCGGCGGCCGGCTATGCGGCGATGACGCTGGTGGCCGCCGATGCCTCGGTGCTAACGGTCGAGTACAAGATGAACCTGGTAGCGCCGGCCGATGGCGACAAACTGATTGCCCGTGGCAAAGTCGTACGCCCAGGCCGAACGCTGATCGTCACCCAGGCCGAGGTTTTTGCCGTCAAGGATGGCAAGGAAACGCTATGCGCGCTGATGCAGCAGACCATCATGACGGTGGCCCGTAGCGAGAAGCCGAAAGCGGCCTGTCACGGTCAACCCGAAAAAACAGCCCAAAACCACTAATTGGAGACAAACCCATGAACATTCCCAGCCTCGACTTCGGCCTCGGCGAAGACATCAACCTGCTGCGCGATGCAGTGAAAGCCTTTGCCGACGCCGAAATCGCGCCGCGCGCCGCCGAAATCGACCGCGAGAACGAATTCCCGGCCGACCTCTGGAAAAAATTCGGCGACATGGGCCTGCTCGGCATGACGGCCGGCGAGGAATACGGCGGCACCAACATGGGTTACCTCGCGCACATCGTCGCGCTCGAGGAAATCTCGCGCGCCTCGGCTTCGGTCGGGCTCTCCTACGGCGCCCACTCGAATCTGTGCGTGAACCAGATCCGCCGCAACGGCACCGAAGCGCAGCGGCAGAAATACCTGCCCAAGCTGATCTCCGGCGAGCACGTCGGCGCGCTCGCGATGTCCGAACCGAATGCCGGCTCCGACGTCGTCTCGATGAAACTGAAAGCCGAGAAGAAGGGCGACCGCTACGTACTGAACGGCGCCAAGATGTGGATCACCAATGGCGGCGATGCCGACACGCTGGTCGTCTATGCCAAGACCGACATCAATGCCGGCGCCAGGGGCATGACCGCCTTCATCGTCGAAAAAGGCATGAAGGGCTTTTCCCACGGCACCCACCTCGACAAGCTGGGCATGCGCGGCTCGAATACTTTCCCGCTGTTCTTCGACGACTGCGAAGTGCCGGAAGAAAACGTCCTGGGTGGTGTCGGCAATGGCACCAAGGTACTGATGTCCGGCCTCGACTATGAACGCGCCGTGCTCTGCGGTGGCCCGCTCGGCATCATGGCCGCCTGCATGGACATCGTCGTGCCCTACCTGCACGAGCGCAAGCAGTTCGGCCAGCCGATCGGCGAATTCCAGCTGATGCAGGGCAAGGTCGCCGACATGTATTCGACCTGGATGGCCAACCGCGCCTACGTCTATGCGTTGGGCCGTGCCTGCGACACCGCCGACCACGCCCGCACATTGCGCAAGGATGCCGCCGGCGCCATTCTCTACTCCGCCGAAAAGGCCACCTGGATGGCCGGCGAGGCGATCCAGACGCTGGGCGGCGTCGGCTACACCAACGAATATGCCACTGGCCGCCTGTGGCGTGACGCCAAGTTGTACGAAATCGGCGCCGGCACCAGCGAAATCCGGCGCATGCTAATCGGTCGCGAATTGATGGCGGAGACGCGCTGAGATGACGCAGCGCGGCAACGGTAGAATTGGCGAAAGTCGCGGACGCATCGTGGCTTCCATATAACGCGCTCCTGCCGGTTCCCGGACAGGGGAACCGCAACAGGAGTTATCAGCATGACCATCACCCTACGCACCCTCACCGTCGACGACAGCGAAGCCCTGGAACAGGTTCGCCAGTATTTCCGCAACTACGCGGCCTGGCTGGGCGTCGATCTGTCGTATCAGAATTTCGACCAGGAAATGGCCTCGCTGCCCGGCGCCTACTCGGCACCGCAAGGCCGGCTGTTCTTTGCCGAGATCGCTGGACAGCCAGCCGGCTGCGTTGGCGTACGCCCGCTTCCCGACAGCGATGGCGTCTGTGAAATGAAGCGCCTTTACGTCGCACCGGAAGCACGCGGCCTGGGCGTGGGTGCCGCGCTGGCGATGGCCGCCATCAAGTTCGCCAAGGAGGTCGGCTACAAAAAGCTGATGATCGACACGTTGCCCAGCATGCGCATGGCGGTGAAGCTCTATCGCGAACTGGGATTTAACGAAGCACCTGCCTATTACAAGACGCCGGTCGAAGGCACGATGTTCCTCGCCCTCGACCTCGAAAACTGGTCGGAAGAAGAAATCCGTCGCGAGAACCTTTCGCACCTGTTCGACTTCAATCGCGCCTGGGCGCGCAAGATGCAGGAAGTCGATCCCGATTATTTCAACAAGCTGGCCAAAATCCAGACCCCGGAGTTACTGTGGATCGGCTGTTCCGACTCGCGCGTGCCGGCCAACGAAATCGTCGGCCTGCTGCCAGGCGAGGTTTTCGTCCATCGCAACGTCGCTAATGTCGTTGTGCACACCGACCTCAACTGCCTGTCGGTCATCCAGTTCGCTGTCGATGCGCTCGGCGTCAAGCACATCATGGTCGTCGGTCATTACGGCTGCGGTGGCGTCGGTGCCGCGCTGGAAAAGAAGCGGGTCGGCCTCGTCGACCTCTGGCTGCGCCACGTGCAGGATGTGCACCACAAACATCAGGCTCTCGTCGACGCACTGCCCGCTGAGGATCGCCATGCCCGCCTGTGCGAACTCAACGTGCTCGAACAGGTGGTCAACGTGGCCCAGACGACCGTCGTACAGGACGCCTGGCAGCGCGGGCAGGTACTCACGATCCACGGCTGGATCTACGGTCTCAAGGACGGCCTGATGCACGACCTGGGCATCACCATCGACTGCCCGGGCGACCTGCCCGTGCGTTACGACGCCGCCTTGAAGGCACTCGGCGCCTGACCAGCCTCGACCAGGAGATTTCGCATGAGCCGCCCCACTTCCCCTGCACCGGCCAGCACGCAGGCACCCGCGTCGGGAAGGCAATAATTGCCAAATCAGTCCACTTCGCTCACCCACGCCAAACTGGTCGCCGCCATGTTCATGTGGGGCGGCACCTGGATCGCCGGGCGCGTGGTGGCGCAGGAGCTTGCCGCGCCGCTGGCCGCTCCCGCCATTCGCTTTCTGATCGCCGGACTGGCGCTGGCCGGCTTTGCGCTCGCCACCGAAGGACGCATTCCGCGGCCGCATTCGGGCGCCGAGTGGGGTGCCGTCACCGGGCTGGCGCTGACCGGCATCTTCATCTATGCGCTGTGTTTTTTCTACGGACTGAAGCATGTCACCGCCGGTCGCGGCGCCCTGGTCGTCGCCCTCACTCCGGTGCTGGTCGCGCTGGGCGCCTGGCTTTCCGGACAGGAGCGGATGAACGCGCTCAAGCTCGGCGGCGTCGCCATCGCGACACTGGGCTGCCTGACGGTGATCGGCAACGGCAATCCGGCCGCCTTGTTGCGTGGCGAAGTCGGTATCGGCGAATGGCTGATTCTCGGTTGCGCGCTGTGCTGGAGCGCCTACACCTTCATCGGCCGCAAGGCGACCAAAACGCTGACCCCGCTGGCGGCGACGCTCTGGGCCAGCTTGCTGGGCGCCGGCATGATCGGATTGACCGCGCTGGCGCTGGGCGGGACCGATCTGGCGGACTGGTCGTGGCGAGTCTGGGCCAGCGTACTTTTCCTCGCCATCGGCGGCACGGCGCTGGCCTTCACCTGGTTCGCCGACGGTGTCCGCCGCATTGGCGCCGCCAAAGCCTCGGTATTCGTCAATCTGGTGCCGGTCTTCGCCGTGCTGCAGGCAGCCGTACTACTCGACGAACGGCTCGGCTTGCCTGTACTCGCCGGCGGACTGCTGGTCATCGTCGGCGTCTGGCTGACCACCCATGTAGCGGAGCGCGGCACGACGCGTAACCGCACCCGCCTCCAGGAAACCATCGACAAGGAGATTTCTCATGCCCGAGTCCCCTAGCCCGCTCGACTTCTACTTCGATTTTTCCAGCCCCTACAGCTATCTGCTGAGCGAGAAAATCGACGACCTCGCCGCGCGCTTCGGACGCCAGGTGCGCTGGCACCCGATCCTGCTCGGCATCGTTTTCAAGGCCAACGGCAGCGCGCCGCTCACCCTGCAATCGCCGCCCAAGGCCGCCTATTCGCTGCACGACTTCGCCCGCTCGGCGCGTTTCATGGGCATTCCCTACCGGCACCCGACGCAGTTTCCGCTCGCCACGCAAAACGCGGCCCGCGCCTATTACTGGCTGCACGGCCAGGACTGCGGGCTGGCCCGCCGATTCGCGCATGCCGTTTTTCGAGCGTTATTCGTCGATAACCGCGATGTGTCGACACCGGAGACTGTTCTTGAAATCGGGGCAAAAATCGGGGTCGACCGCAACAGGCTCGAAACTGCGCTGCAAAGCCCGGAAATGAAGGAAAGACTGAAACAGGAAGTCGACGCCGCGCTCGCCCTGGGCGTTTTTGGCGCGCCCTACGTTGTCGTCGATGGCGAACCCTTCTTCGGCGCCGACCGCTTGCCGCAGATCGAGCAATGGCTGGCGAGCGGCGGCTTCTGAGGTCACGATGAAACGGCTCTGCGTCTTCTGCGGCTCGAATGCCGGCAGCAACCCGATCTACCGTGCCACAGCCGAAAAGCTCGGTCGCCTGCTCGCCGCGCGCGGCATCGAGCTGGTCTATGGTGCCGGCAACATCGGCCTCATGGGCGCCATCGCCGATGCCTGCCTCGACGCCGGCGGCACGGTCATCGGCGTCATTCCGGAAGCCCTGATGGGCAAGGAAGTCGCCGGCCGCGCCGTCGATCACCGGGCGCTAACGCGCATCGAGGTCGTCGATTCGATGCACACGCGCAAGGCGCGCATGGCCGAGCTGTCCGACGGCTTCGTCGCCCTGCCCGGTGGCTTCGGTACCTTCGAGGAATTCTGCGAAATCCTGACCTGGGGCCAGCTCGGGTTCCACGTGAAACCGATGGGCCTGCTCAACGTCAATGGTTTCTACGATCCGCTGCTGGCGATGTTCGACCGCGCCGTGGCCGATGGCTTCCTGCGTCAGCAGAATCGCGCCATGGCATTGGCTGATACCGACATCGCAGGCCTGCTGGCGCAGATGGAGAACTACCGCGCCGAGCCGGTCAGCAAATGGCTCAAAGAAGAAAAGCAGTTGTAAGGTTTTCGTAATTCAAATTCAGGCAACGCACCCATAAAAGAAGCGAGGAGACATGACCACCCTGAAATCCCAACTCAATCCGCGCAGTGCCGATTTCCAGGCCAACGTGGCGGCCATGCAGGGCATCGTCGACGACCTGCACGACAAGGTCGAGAAGATCGCCCTCGGCGGCCCGGAAGCGGCGCGCCAGAAACACCTGGCGCGCGGCAAGCTGCTGCCGCGCGAGCGGGTCAACGGCCTGCTCGACCCCGGCACGCCCTTCCTCGAAATCGGCCAGTTCGCGGCCTACGGCATGTACGGCGGCGATGTGCCGGCAGCCTCGGTGATCGCCGGCATCGGTCGCGTCAATGGCGTCGAATGCATCGTCGTCGCCAACGACGCGACCGTGAAGGGCGGCACCTATTACCCGCTGACCGTCAAGAAACACCTGCGCGCCCAGGAAATCGCGCTGGAGAACCGGTTGCCCTGCGTCTATCTGGTCGATTCCGGCGGCGCCTTCCTGCCCATGCAGGACGAGGTTTTCCCGGACAAGGAGCACTTCGGGCGCATCTTCTTCAACCAGGCCAACCTCTCGGCCGCCGGCATCCCGCAGATCGCTGCCGTCATGGGATCGTGCACGGCCGGCGGCGCCTACGTGCCGGCGATGTGCGACGAGTCGATCATCGTCAAAAACCAGGGCACGATCTTCTTGGGTGGCCCGCCGCTGGTGAAAGCCGCCACGGGTGAGGTCGTTTCGGCCGAAGACCTCGGCGGCGCCGACGTGCATACGCGCATTTCCGGCGTCGTCGATCACCTCGCCGAAAACGACGCCCACGCACTGGCCATCGCGCGACGCATCGTCAAGGATCTGAACTGGAAAAAGGCCCCTTCGGTGGCGTTGACCGCAACCGTCGAGCCGCTTTTCGCCGCCGAAGAACTGTACGGCGTCATCCCGACCGACTCGAAGAAACCCTTCGACGTCCGCGAAATCATCGCCCGCCTCGTCGACGGCTCCGACTTCGACGAATTCAAGGCGCGCTACGGCACGACGCTGGTCTGCGGCTTCGCGCGCATCTACGGCTACCCGGTCGGCATCGTCGCCAACAACGGCATCCTGTTCAGCGAGTCGGCGCTGAAAGGCGCGCACTTCATCGAACTGTGCGCGCAGCGCGGCATCCCGCTCGTCTTTTTGCAGAACATCACCGGCTTCATGGTCGGCCGCAAATACGAAAACGGCGGCATCGCACGCGACGGCGCCAAGATGGTCACCGCCGTCGCCACCGCCAAGGTGCCGAAATTCACCGTCGTCATCGGCGGCTCCTTCGGCGCCGGCAATTACGGCATGTGCGGCCGCGCCTACTCGCCGCGCTTCCTGTGGATGTGGCCGAACGCCCGCATTTCGGTGATGGGTGGCGAACAGGCGGCCGGCGTGCTGGCCACCGTCAAGCGCGACGGCATCGAGGCTTCGGGAAAAACCTGGAGCGCCGAGGAAGAAGCCGCCTTCAAGACACCGATCCGCGAGCAGTACGAGACGCAGGGCCATCCCTACTACGCCTCGGCGCGACTGTGGGACGACGGTATCATCGACCCGGCCGATACCCGCCGCGTGCTGGGGCTGGGGCTGTCGGCTTCGATGAATGCGCCGGCCGAAGAGACGAAGTTCGGCATTTTCCGGATGTAAGGCGATGTACATCCCCAAGCACTTTGCCGAAGACGATGTCGCCGAGATGCACGCGCTGATGCGCACCAATCCGCTCGCCACGCTGGTCAGCCACGGAGCGGCCGGTTTGAACGCCAACCACATTCCGCTGCTGCTGGTCGATGGCAAGCTGCAAGGCCACGTCGCCCGTGCCAACCCGCTGTGGAAGGCCGGTAACGTGGCCGGCGAAGTGCTGGTGATTTTTCAGGGCGACGACAGCTACATCAGCCCCTCCGGCTACGCCACCAAGGCCGAGCACGGCAAGGTGGTGCCGACCTGGAACTACGCCGCCGTGCATGCCTATGGCGAACTGCGGGTGATCGACGATCCGCACTGGATTTTTGCCCAGATTTCCGCGTTGACCGCAGCCAACGAAGCGGCGCTGCCGCAGCCCTGGGCGGTCACCGATGCGCCGGCCGACTACATCGAGAAAATGCTCGGCGCCATCGTCGGCATCGAAATCAGCATCACCCGTCTGCTCGGCAAGTGGAAAGTCAGCCAGAACCAGCCCGCCGTCAATCAGGCCAGCCTGATCGCCGCGCTGGAAAAGGCCGGCGACCCGATGGCCGGACTGATCCGGACCAGACAACAATAAACAAGCAGGAGCGAGACATGTTTACCACGCTTGAAATCGAACTGAAGGGCCCGGTCGCCACGATCTGGATGAACCGCCCCGACCTCCACAACGCCTTCGACGAAATCCTGATCGCCGAACTGACCGCCGCCTGCGTCGCGCTCGACGAGGATGCGGACGTTCGCGTTGTCGTCCTCGCCGGCCGCGGCAAGAGCTTTTCGGCCGGCGCCGACCTCAACTGGATGCGGCGCGCCGCCAACAACGGCATCGACGACAACCTGAACGACGCCCGCGCCCTGGCCAGGATGCTGCGCACGCTGGCCGAAATGAACAAGCCGACCATCGCCCGCGTCCAGGGTGCCGCGCTGGGCGGCGGCATGGGCCTGGCCTCGGCCTGCGACATCGCGGTCGCCTCGACCAAAGCGGTCTTCGCCACCTCCGAGGTCAGGTTCGGCATCATCCCTTCGGCTATTTCGCCCTACGTCCTGCGTGCCATCGGCGCCCGCCAGGCCACCCGCTATTTCCAGTCGGCCGAACGCATCGCCGCCGACCGTGCCCGCGAAATCGGCCTCGTCCATGAAACCGTGGAACCTGAAGCGCTCGACGCCAAGGTGCAGGAAATCGTCACCGCCCTGCTGCAAGGCGGCCCGCACGCGCTAGCTGCAGCCAAGGACTTGATCCGCGCCGTCGATAGCCGTCCGATCAACGACAACCTCGTCGACGACACCGCCCACCGCATCGCCCACCTGCGCGCCACACCGGAAGCCCGCGAAGGCATCGCTGCCTTCCTCGACAAACGTTCGCCGAACTGGATGGGGGAATAAGCCATGTTCAATAAAATTCTGATCGCAAACAGAGGCGAGATTGCCTGTCGGGTCATTAAAACCGCCCGCCGCATGGGCATCCGCACCGTCGCCGTCTATTCCGAGGCCGACGCCAACGCCCGCCACGTTCGCCTGGCCGACGAAGCCGTCCTGCTCGGCCCGGCGGCAGCCCGCGAGTCCTACCTCGTCGCCGACAAGATCGTCGATGCCTGCAAGCGCACCGGCGCCCAGGCCGTGCATCCCGGCTACGGTTTCCTTTCCGAGAACGCCGATTTCGCTGATACCCTGGCCGCCAACGGCATCGCCTTCATCGGCCCGCCGGCCTCGGCCATCCGCGCCATGGGCTCGAAATCGGAAGCCAAGAAACTCATGGGCGCTGCCAGCGTGCCGTTGACCCCGGGCTACCACGGCGACGACCAGACGCCCGATCTGCTGCACAAGGAAGCCGACGCCATCGGCTACCCGGTGCTGATCAAGGCCGCCGCCGGTGGTGGCGGCAAGGGCATGCGCCTGGTCGAACAATCGGCTGATTTCCTCGACGCGCTGGCCTCGTGCAAACGCGAAGCCATTTCCAGCTTCGGCGACGACCATGTGCTGATCGAAAAGTACATCACCAAGCCGCGCCACATCGAAATCCAGGTCTTTGCCGACAGCCTCGGCAACTGCGTCTATCTCTTCGAGCGCGACTGCTCGGTGCAACGTCGCCACCAGAAGGTACTCGAGGAAGCCCCCGCCCCCGGCATGACCCTCGAGCGCCGCCGCCAGATGGGCGAAGCCGCTGTCGCCGCCGCCAAGGCGGTCGGCTACGTCGGCGCCGGTACGGTCGAGTTCATCGCCAATCAGGACGGCTCGTTCTATTTCATGGAAATGAACACCCGTCTGCAGGTCGAGCATCCGGTCACCGAAATGATCACCGGCCAGGATCTGGTCGAATGGCAACTGCGCGTCGCCGCCGGCCAACCGCTGCCGCTCGCCCAGGAACAGTTGCCGATCCGCGGTCACGCCCTCGAAGCACGCATCTACGCCGAGGATGCTAACAAGGGCTTCCTGCCCTCGACCGGCAAACTCGTCCGCCTCTCGCCACCCGCTGAAAGCCTCAACGTCCGAGTCGATACCGGCGTCGAGGAAAGTGACGAGATCACACCCTTCTACGACCCGATGATCGCCAAGCTGATCGTCTGGGACGAGCACCGCGACGCGGCACTGGCGCGCATGCGCCAGGCGCTGGCCGACTACCAGGTGGCCGGCGTGACAACCAACATCGATTTCCTGTCGCGCCTCGTCGCCTGCCCGGCCTTCGCCGGGGCCGACCTCGACACCGGGCTGATCGAACGGCAAAAGGATTTCCTCTTTCCGCCGATGCAAGCCGTGCCGCGCGACGCCCTGCTCGTCGCCACGGTCGGCGAACTGTTGTGGGAACAGCACGCAGCCAAGGCGGCGGCGAAAACCAGCGGCGACCCGTTCTCGCCCTGGCATGCCCGCGACGGCTGGCGCATGAATCTCTCGGCCGCCCGTATCATCGGCTTCCGCGACGGTGACAGCCTGGTCGAAGCCCTGGTCCGCTACCAGGGCGACAAATGGCAGATCAGCCTCAACGGCCAGACCACCCTGGCCCGCGGCAAGAAGCTCGAAGGCGACCGCTTCGCCGTCGAACTCGACGACCGGCGCCTGATGGCGGGCGTCGTAGCCGTCGACGACAAGCGCAGCATCTTCCTCAACGGAAGCACGTACTCACTCCAGCGCGATGACCCGCTGCATCTTGTCGAGGCGGGCGGTGCGCAAGGCGGCGGCCTGACCGCACCGATGCCCGGCAAGGTCGTCGCCCTGCTCGCCCAGCCCGGCCAGAAGGTCGACAAGGGCACGCCGCTGCTCATTCTTGAAGCGATGAAGATGGAACACACCATCACCGCCCCCGCCGCCGGTACCGTCAAGGCCTTCTGCTACGCCGCCGGCGAGCAGGTCAGCGACGGCGCGGCGCTGGTCGAGTTCGAGGGAGAAGCCTGATGCTCCCGAACAAGGTCAAGATCGTCGAAGTCGGCCCGCGCGACGGCTTGCAGAACGAAAAACAGATCGTCCCGACCGCAATCAAGATCGAACTGATCGAGCGCTTGGCCGAGGCCGGATTGCGCACCATCGAGGCGACTTCCTTCGTTTCACCGAAGTGGGTGCCGCAGATGGGCGACAATTCGGCGGTGATGCAGGGCATCAGGAAGCACCCGGCTGCGGTCTACCCGGTTTTGACGCCCAATTTGCAGGGCTTCGACGCAGCGGTGCAGGCCGGCGCGACTGAAGTAGCCATCTTCGGCGCCGCTTCCGAGTCGTTCTCGCGCAAGAACATCAATTGCTCGATCGCCGAGAGTCTGAAACGCTTCGAACCCGTGGTTTCCGCTGCCTCGGCGCTGGAAATCAAGGTCCGCGGCTATGTTTCCTGCGTCGTCGGCTGCCCCTACGAAGGCGCCATCGCGCCGGAACAGGCGGCCAGCGTCGCGAAAACGTTGTTCGACATGGGCTGCTACGAAGTCTCGCTCGGCGACACCATCGGCGTCGGCAATCCGGTCTCGATCCAGCGCATGGTCGAAGCCTGTGCCAGGGCCGTACCGATCGCCAGACTGGCCGGCCATTACCACGACACCTACGGCATGGCGATCGCCAACATCTACGCTTCCCTGCAGCTGGGCCTGGCGGTGTTCGACAGCTCGATCGCCGGGCTCGGCGGCTGTCCCTACGCTCAGGGCGCTTCCGGCAACGTGGCGACCGAGGACGTCGTTTATTTATTGCATGGTCTGGGCATTGAAACCGGCATTGATCTGGCTAAACTGGCAGGTGTAGGCGACTGGATTTCCAGCGCCATCGACCGCCCGAACGGCGCCAAGGCCGGCCGGGCACTTTGCGCCAAAGCCATTCCATGAGTCTCTTTTCCGCCGTCGCCGATTTTCTCAAGCCTGCCCCGCCCCCCAGCCCACGCGTGCTCAAGGCGCTCGACCGGGTCGGCGAATTGGTCGATCCGCTGCTCAAGTCGGCCTCCGGCTTCGAGCGTCACCTGACCTTGCCGATGGAACATGCCCTGGGCTATTGCGAGGGGCTGGTCGCCGGCCTGCCCGGCCCGATCGACATCGACCGCGAATCGTTCTCCCGCGATCCGCTGGTGCACGCCCTGTTCGCGACGGCCGACGACATCGACCAGATGCTCGGCCGCAGCCAAGCAGTGCGCGACTTCGTGGCCAGCGCCGAGCATGTGGATAACGACACGTTCCACGCGCTCTTCGCCGCCCGCCGCCACGTAAAAAAACAGCTCGGTATGGCGCGGCACGGCGACGTCATCCACGCCGACGTACCGCAGGAAGTCGTCTATTTCGGCGACCAGCTCCTGCTCGAACCCGACTGCCAGCTCGCGGCGCTGAAGGAAAAGCTGCGCCTGCGCACCCTCGACAGCTTGCTGCTGACTTTTCGCGAGCACGTCGACGCCCTGCGCCTGGAACGCGACGGGCTGCGTGCCGATGCCTCGGTCGAGCGCGCCCATCTCACCGTCCTGCGCGGGCAGACGCCGGGTGAAGAACAGGCCTTGCACACGCGCCACCTCGCCGACCTCGAGGCCAAGCTGCGCACGACGGCCGAATCCCTGATGCCCGACCAGATTCTCGAAGCGCTGGCCACTTTCCTGATGCACCCCGAGGCCTCGCTGTCGACGCATGAAACATGCATCACCATCGACCGCATGGGAATCGTGTGCGACGCGAACCCCGACGACTCGAACGTCAGCACCCTCGATTTCCCCGAGATGCGCGGCCGCGACAAACGCATCTACATGGTCGTCCTGGCCCGCATCCAGCGCACCGAGGCGAAGGCTGCGGTCGACCTCGTGCGCGACCAGCAACGCCGCTTTATGCTCATCTGATGATCGCCTCGCCCTGCATCAACGTCTGCGCAATGAACCCGCAAACCGGCCTGTGCGCCGGCTGTTACCGTACGATAGACGAGATCACCGCCTGGGCGCGCCTCGAGGACCCGCGGCGACTGGAAGTTCTGGCCGCCGTCGCCCGGCGCCGGCAGGCGCACCAACTGCAAGAGGAAAATTCGCGCAGCGATGGCAAATGACATGGATAACGAAGACCAATACATCTGCGTCGGCATCTGCATGGCCGACCCCGACTCCGGCTACTGCCTGGGCTGTGGCCGGCCGCCCCTGGAATCGCCCGACGTCGTCGCCGAACTCGTCGTTCCGGCCCCCAAACCCGCGACCAACGAAGCGGACAAGCCGGAATGAGCGTTTCGCTCCCCGAGTCGTTGCTCGTCCTAGAGCGCGGCTGGCTGTCGGCCAACAACATTCTCTGTTTCGATGGCGACGCGGCGACGCTGGTCGATAGCGGCTACGTGACGCATGCCGCACAGACCGTCGACCTGGTCGGCCATGCCTTGCGCGGTCGACGCCTGAAAACGCTGATAAATACCCATTCGCACTCCGACCATATCGGCGGCAACGCCGCGCTGCAGGCCACCTTCGGCTGCGAGGTCATGGTCCCCGCTGGGCTGCATGCGGCGATCGCCGACTGGGACGAAGATGCCCTGCTGCTCTCGCCGCTCGGCCAGCAGGCGGCCCGCTTCCAGCACGACCGCCTGATCGGTGCCGGCAGCGAGATCGAAATGGGTGGCCTGGTCTGGCAGGCGCTTGCCGTGCCCGGCCACGACATGGAAGCGCTGGCCTACTACAACCCGGAAAAACGCCTCCTGATCTCCGGCGACGCGCTGTGGGAAAACGGCTTCGGCGTGATTTTTCCCGAGCTGCTCGGTGAGGCCGACGGCCTGCTCAGCACGCGGGTGACGCTGGAAATGCTCGCCCGGCTGCCCATCGACATCGTCATTCCCGGCCACGGCAGCCCGTTCGCTGCGGTCGACGCCGTTTTCGAGCGTGCTTTCCGGCGCGTCGACAGCTTCGCCGCCAACATGGACAAGCTGGCCTGGCATGCGATCAAGGTCATCGTTTCCTTCGCGATGATGGAAAGGCGCCAACTCCCGGTTAAAGACTTCCCGGCTTTCCTGCACCAGTTGCCGTTCGCCGTCGACGTAAATCAGCGCTACATTGGCCTGTCCGACGACGAACTGGCCGCGCGCGTCCTGCGCGAACTCCTGCTGGTCAACGCCCTGCGCCGCGACGGCGGCAATTTGCTGTCTGGATAGCCAACCGTAGCATCCCGCTACTACCCCGGTTCCTGCCGTTTTGCGCAGAATGGCGCTGCCACACCAACCTCAAGGAGACGAAAATGGCTGCAAAGAAGATTCTGATGCTGACCGGCGATTACACCGAAGACTACGAAACCATGGTGCCCTTCCAAGCGTTGCTGATGGTCGGCCACACGGTCCATGCCGCCTGCCCCGGCAAGAAAGCCGGTGAACAGGTACGCACGGCGATCCATGACTTCGAGGGCGACCAGACCTACTCCGAAAAGCCGGGTCACAATTTCACCCTGAACGCCAGTTTCGACGAAATCGATCCGGCGAGCTACGACGCGCTGGTCATTCCCGGCGGCCGCGCGCCGGAATACCTGCGTCTCAACCCCAAAGTCATCGCTGCGATACAGCACTTCGCCAGCGCCAACAAACCGATTGCCGCGATCTGTCACGGCGCCCAGTTGCTCGCCGCGGCGGGGGTCATCACCGGCCGCGCCTGTAGCGCCTACCCCGCCTGCGGCCCCGAGGTCACGGCTGCCGGCGGCGCCTATACCGAGATCCCGGTCGACCAGGCTCACGTGGACGGCAATCTGGTCACCGCGCCGGCTTGGCCCGCGCACCCCGACTGGCTGGCCAAATTCCTGCAGGTGCTGGGCACCCGCATCGAAGCCTGATGCCTCGCCGGGGCGGCAACGCCGCCCCGTTTCCCGAAAAGGAAAATCCGATGTGCGAAATCTACGTCAAGGCCGATCCCATCCTCTACGAGTCGCGCGCCCGCTCACTGCGCATCCACGGCTGCGTAACGAAGATCCGGCTGGAAAACCTGTTCTGGGATATCCTCGCCGAGATCGCGGCCAACGACGGTTACACGACCAATTCGCTGATCGCCAAGCTTTACGACGAATTGCTGGAGTATCGCGGCGAGATCGACAATTTCGCTTCCTTCCTCCGGGTTTCCTGCCTGCGCTACCTGTCGCTCAAAAAAGGCGGCGGCGAACGCCCGACGCTGAGCGTCGTCGCCGGCAACGCTGCCTGAGGCGTCAGCCCTTTGGCAGCGCCCGCTGCACCAGTCGCACCCAGTAGCTGATCCCGGGAACCAGGGCCTCGTCGTTGAAATCGTAGTGCGGGTTGTGCAGGGTGCAGCCGCCGGTACCCGGCCCGTTGCCCAACCACACGTAGCAGCCCGGCTTCTCGCGCAACATGTAGGCGAAGTCCTCCGCACCCATGGATGGCAGGATGTCAGTGAGCACACGCTCACGCCCCAGAACCTCCGCCGCCACCTCCTGACAGAATTTCGCCTCGGCGGCGCTGTTGACCGTGGGCGGGTAACGATGGTCGAAGCGGACGCTGATCTGCGCCCCGTTGGTGGCTGCAACGCCGTTGCACAGGCGCTCGACGGCACGTTCGATGGACTCCTGAACCTCCGGCTTGAAGCTGCGGATGGTCCCGCGCAGCACCACCTCTTCCGGGATGATGTTCCACGCCTCACCGGCATGGAACTGCGTCACGCTGACCACCGCCGACTCGCACGGATGCAACGTCCGGCTGACCACCGTCTGCAGCACCTGCACCAACTGCGCCCCGGCGACGATGGAATCGACGCCCTGGTGCGGCATCGCCGCATGGCAGCCGTGGCCGCGCACATGAATCTCGAAGGCGCAGGTGCCAGCCATCACCGGCCCCGGCATCACCGCCATCTCGCCGACCGGGATGCCCGGCCAGTTGTGCAGGCCGAATACTGCCTCGACCGGGAAGCGCTCGAACAGGCCATCCTCGATCATCACCGCGGCGCCGCCTTCCGATTCCTCGGCCGGCTGGAAGATGAACACCGCGACCCCGTCGAAATCGGGATGCGCTGCCAAGTGGCGCGCGGCGCCGAGCAGCAGCGCGGTGTGGCCATCGTGGCCACACGCGTGCATCCTGCCCGGATGCCTGGAGTGATGGGGGAATTCATTCAGCTCTTCGAGCGGCAGGGCATCCATGTCGGCGCGCAGACCAATCATGCGCGGCGAGGTTCCTGCACGCAACACACCGACAACGCCCGTTTTGGCGATGCCGCGATGCACTTCCAGACCGTAGCGCTCCAGTTCGGCGGCCACCATGTCGGCGGTGCGGTTTTCGTTGAAGGCAAGTTCCGGGTGGGCGTGAATGTCACGCCGCTGCACGGTCAACTCGGCCAGAAAGGGCAAATCGAGCAGGGGCAGGGTCGCAGGCATGAGAATCTCCTTTTCTCTTTCCATTATGCCGAAGGTTGATTGCAGGCGCCGCCTTCATTATGCTCCGGCTCATGGAACTCGTTCTGATCAGCGGACTTTCCGGGTCCGGCAAATCGGTCGCCCTGCACCTCCTGGAGGATGCGGGGTACTACTGCGTAGACAATCTGCCGGTCGTGATGCTCACTTTCCTCGTCCGCATGTTGCAGGAAGAAGGGGTGCGCAAGGTGGCGGTCGCCATCGACGCCCGCTCCGGCCACGGCATCGAACTGCTGCCGGAACGCCTGCGCCTGCTCGGGGAGGAAGGCACCCGCCACGTCTTCCTGTTCCTGCAGGCCACCGACGAAACCCTGCTCAAGCGCTATTCCGAATCGCGCCGCCGCCATCCGCTGGCTGCCGAGGGGGAATCGCTGGAAGAGGCGATCCGCCGCGAGCGCCTGCTGCTGGAGCCGGTTTCAACGCTCGGCCACCGCATCGACACCAGCGGCATGAAAGCCAGCGCGCTGCGCGAATGGGTGCGTCAGTTCATCGAAACCGAGCCTGGGCAGGGCCTGACGCTGATGTTCGAGTCTTTCGGATTCAAGCATGGCATTCCGCTCGACGCCGATCTCGTCTTCGACGTGCGTTGCCTGCCCAATCCGCATTACGACCCCGATCTGCGGCCGCAGACCGGCAAGGACGAGGCCGTGGTGAAATTTCTCGAAAGCGAGGATGAAGTCATCCGCATGCGCGACGACATCCAGCGCTTCGTCGCCACCTGGCTGCCCGCCTACATTCGCGACAACCGCAACTACTTGACGGTGGCCATCGGCTGCACCGGCGGCCAGCATCGCTCGGTGTACATGGCCGAGTGGCTGGGACGCGCCTTTGCCAGCCAGGCGCACGTACTGATCCGCCACCGCACGCTGGCAGGCTGATGCGTCACTGGCTGGCCCTGCTGCGCCCCGGCGACTGGATCGTGATAGCCGGCGGCGCGGTGGTGGTCGGCGTATCCCTGCCGCTGCTCTGGCAGGGCGGCTTCGCCGAGCGCGCGATCATCCGCCAGAACGGCCAGGTCTTTGCCGAGGCCGACTTGCGCAGCCGGCGCGAAATTGAAGTACCGGGACCGCTCGGCACCACCCATATCGCCATCGAACCCGGCCGCGCCCGCGTCGTCGCCGACCCCGGCCCGCGCCAGTACTGCGTGCGCCAGGGCTGGCTGGCGCGCCCCGGCGAAATCGCCATCTGCGCCCCCAACCGCGTCAGCGTGCAGATCGCCGGACGCACCAAGGCCTATGACAGTCTCAGTTACTGAACTCAGCGTCACCGCCGAAGACCGCCGTGTCGCCTGGCTGGCCACCGCGGCGGTCGCGCTGTCGTTGGTCGATGCGGCGATTCCCAGCCCCTTGCCCGGCGTCAAGCCCGGGCTGGCCAACATCGTCACGCTGGTCGTACTGGTGCGCTACGGTTGGGCAACGGCGGTTTGGGTCAGCGGCCTGCGCGTGCTGGCCGGCAGCCTGCTGCTCGGCTATTTCCTCGCCCCAGGTTTCTTCCTGTCATTGACCGGCACCACGCTCAGCCTGGCGACGCTCGGCCTCGCCCGCCATTTGCCGGCGCGCTGGTTCGGCCCGGTCAGCCTCTCGATCCTCGCCGCCTTCGCCCATATCGGCGGTCAGCTGCTGCTGGCCCGACTGTGGCTGATCCCGCACAACGGCGTTTTCATGCTGACACCGGTATTCGCGGCGGCAGCCCTGGTTTTCGGCACCATCAACGGGCTGATCGCGGCTAAACTCTTGGCCGATACGCCCGCTGCGGAACCCGACCGATGAACAAGACAATCTGCCTCGCCCTGACCGGCGCCTCCGGCATGCCCTACGGCCTGCGCCTGCTGGAATGCCTGCTGTCTGCCGGCTGCAATGTGCAGTTGCTGTATTCGCAGGCGGCGCAGATCGTCGCCCGCCAGGAACTCGATTTCGAGCTGCCCTCACGCCCGGCCGAGGCCAAAACCGCCCTGCTCGCCCGGCTGGTTGCGGTCGACCCCGAAAAATTGGCCATTTTCGGGCGCGAGGAATGGTTCGCGCCGGTCGCCTCGGGGTCCAACCCGCCCGACGCGATGGTCGTCTGCCCCTGCTCGATGGGCACGCTGGCCGCCATCGCCCAGGGGTTGGCCGACAACCTGATCGAACGCGCCGCCGACGTGGTGCTCAAGGAGGGCCGCAAGCTGGTACTGGTTCCACGTGAAACGCCATTCTCGGCCATCCATCTCGAAAACATGCTGCGCCTGGCGCGCGCCGGTGCCGTCATCGTGCCACCCAGCCCGGGCTTCTACCACCACCCGCAGACGGTCGCCGATCTCGTCGATTTCGTCGTCGCCCGCATTCTCGACCAGTTGGCCGTGCCGCACACGCTGATGCAGCGCTGGGGCGCCTGATGGCCTGGTTCGGCCTCTCCCGCCCGCCGCTGCCGGCCGAGCCGGTGCGCATGGAAATCCCGCTGTTTCCGCTCGACACCGTGCTCTTTCCCGGCGGCGTGCTGCCGCTGAAGATTTTCGAGCAGCGCTATCTCGACATGGCGGCGGCCTGCATGAAGGAAGGCCAGCCGTTCGGGATCTGCCTGATCGCAGCCGGCAAGGAAGTTGGCGGCGTCGCCGAACCCCACGCCGTGGGCACGCTGGCGGAAATCACCAACTGGGAAATGGAGCAGCTCGGCATCCTGACGGTCACCGCGCGCGGCGGACAGCGCTTTCGCATCCTGGACAAGCAGGCCGCGCCCGACAAGCTGCTGCGCGCGACGGTGGAAATCGTCGAAGACGACGGCCCGTTGCCGGTGCCGCCCGAACGCCAGCGCCTGCTGCCGCTGTTGCGCCGCATCGCCAGCGACATCGGCCCGGCGCGTTTCCCCGAGCCACATCGTTTCGACGATGCCGAGTGGGTCGGCTATCGCATCACGGAAATCCTGCCGGTGCAGAATCTGGCCAAGCAGAAGCTGCTGGAACTCGAAGACCCGATCTCGCGCCTGGAAATTCTCGAAAAATTCCTCGACCAGCGCCAGCTACTTGGCTGATCACCGTGGAGGCACCGACCGCTCCATCGCTCACGGCGGCTCTGCGTTTCTGGCTGAAACTTGGCTTCATCAGCTTCGGCGGACCGGCCGGACAGATCGCAATGATGCATCAGGAACTGGTCGAAAAGCGCCGCTGGATTTCCGAACGCCGTTTCCTGCATGCGCTCAATTACTGCATGCTGCTGCCCGGCCCCGAGGCGCAACAACTGGCGACCTATCTCGGCTGGCTGCTGCACCGCACGACGGGCGGCGTCCTGGCCGGGGCGCTGTTCGTGCTGCCCTCGCTGCTGCTCCTGATCGCGCTGGCCTGGCTCTACATGGCCTTCGGTCAGACGCCGCTGGTCGCCGGGCTGTTCTACGGCATCAAGCCGGCGGTCACCGCCATCGTCGCCCACGCAGCGTGGCGCATCGGCAGCCGCACACTGCGGAACGGGGTGTTGTCGGCAATCGCCGCCGCGGCCTTCGTAGCCATCTTCGCCTTAAGCGTCCCCTTCCCCACCATCATTCTCGGCGCGGCGCTGCTCGGTGTCATCGGCGGCCGTTTGGCGCCGGCGCGCTTCGCTGCCGGTGGCGGCCACGGCGGCGGCGCAAAATCAGCGGGGCCGGCGGTGATCGACGACGACACGCCACCGCCCGCCCACGCCCGCTTCAGCGCCGGTCGCCTGCTGCGCATCGCCATCGTCGGCGCCGCGCTGTGGGGACTGCCGATGGGGCTGCTGACCGCCCTGCTCGGCTGGCCACACCTTTTCACGCAGATGGGGTGGTTCTTCACCAAGGCCGCGCTGCTCACCTTCGGCGGCGCCTACGCCGTGCTGCCGTATGTCTATCAGGGCGCCGTCACGCATTTCGGCTGGCTCAGCGCGCCGCAGATGATCGACGGCCTGGCGCTCGGTGAAACGACGCCGGGGCCGCTGATCATGGTCGTTGTCTTCGTTGCCTTCGTCGGCGCCTGGAACCACGCACCTTTCGGTCCGGATGCACTGTTCGCGGCCGGCGCGCTGGCGGCGGCGCTGGTCACCTGGTTCACCTTCCTGCCGTCCTTCCTGTTCATTCTCGGCGGCGGGCCGCTGGTCGAAAGCACGCACGGCGACCTCAAGTTTACGGCACCGCTGACGGCAATCACCGCCGCCGTCGTCGGCGTCATCGTCAACCTGGCCGCCTTTTTTGCCTGGCACGTGCTGTGGCCGGCGAGCGGATTCGATTTGATTGCCGCCGCCATCGCGCTCGGTGTCACGCTGGCCCTGTTCCGCTTCAAGATGAACGTGATTCACATCATCGCGGCGTCTGCCCTGATTGGTTTGGCGCTGCGGTTTTTGCCCTGATTTGGGCGTCGACCGCAACAGGCAACCCTAGGGCGTGTTCACAGTAAGCGACGGGCTGCGCAAGGTTCTGGCGGGGAGGCAGTGCAAGGCGCCGGTCGCGTGGTGCAGTGATCTGCACAAGCGAGCAGCAACGCGGCAATGCGCCCCGCCAGAACCTTGCCCTCCGGGTTTGCCGGGGCGGGCGGTCGCCAGCGTTGCTCGGCTTGGGAATGGAACGACCATTCCCCGCACCTCGCGCCTTGGCGCCCCTCCCGCCCCGGCAAACGCAGTCCCGCCGGTTACTGTGAACACGCCCTAAGCCGCCTGATGCACGGCGATGCGCCGGATGGCCTGACGGGCATCGGCCGGCAGCACCAGCTCGGCGTGGGCCAGCGGCCCCAGCAGGTGCTCGTCGAAATGCAGCAACCCTTCGGTATCCTCGCGCAGCAGTTCGCTGTCGAGCAGGTTGGCGACGAAACTGGCGAATACCGATTTGTCGACCACCTCGGCTGCGCTGTAGCCATGCAGCAGCGCCAGGCGCTGGGTCAGCAGCTGGCAATCCTCCTCCAGAACGCGGCGGGTCAGCGCCCCAGAACCACGCTGCTGGAGCAGCGAGAGCGCCAGGAAATGGCGGCCAAGCATCGGTCGCAGCGTCTCGCCGATCTGCAGCAGTTCGGGGTATTCGAGACTGTTGGCTTCCGGCGCGCTCAACCAGCCGCTGCCCTCGGCGAGGCGCAGCAGGCCGCGTTCGGCGAACACGGCGACGATGCGCCGGACTTCGTGCGGCAATTCTTCCTCCGACCAGCGCAGGAACAGCTCGGAGCGCGTCAGGCGATAGATACCGAGCACCGCATCGCTGAGATGCTGCATTTCGAGGCTGCGATTGTTGCCGAGCAGGCAGGCAACCAGCGCCGGCAACGCGAACAGATGCAGCACGTTGTTGCGGAAATAGGGCAGCACCTCGACCTGCGCGTCGACCACGCGGATCAGGTTGCCAAACGGATGCTTGATCTCCTCGACGATGCCCAGGCGTTCGGCATGGGCGATAACCTGTTCCGGATCGAGGGAACAGGCGACGCGCTGCGGCGAGTACGGCGCCGCCGCATCGAGCGCCTGGTAGTGGGCGATCATGCGCCGCAGCCCGTATTCGTCGGCGGTGCATTCGGGCGTCGCCAGCAGGCCGAGGGCGACCAGGCTGACCGGGTTGATCACCGCCGCGTCGTTGATCCGCGTGGCCAGTTCACTGGCCGCCTCGCGCGTCGTCGTGCGCAGCCATTCATCGCCGGCGGTAGCCGACGCCACACGCCAGTCGCCACTGCGGCCATCGAGGAAGGCCGCCAGCGGCAAGGGCTCGCCGAAATTGACATGCACCCGGCCAAAGACGCGGCGGATGCTGCGGATGCTCTTGACCAGCTGCCACAGCGATTCGCGCTGCTTCGGCCGGCCGGCCAGCTCGCGCACATAGGTCTGCCCCTCCATCACGCGCTCGTAGCCGATGTACACCGGCACGAAGGCCAGGGGCCGGCTCTGGCTGCGGATGAAGCTGCGGATGGTCATGCCGAGAATGCCTGCCTTCGGCGTCAGCGTGCGGCCGGTGCGGCTGCGTCCGCCTTCGATGAAATACTCGATCGGGAAACCGCGCGCCAGCATCAGGTTGAGATATTCATCGAACACCGCGGCATAGAGCGGCTCGCCCTTGAAGCTGCGGCGCAGGAAAAACGCCCCGCCCCGGCGCAGCAGCGCGCCGACCAGCGGCATGTCGAGGTTGTCGCCGGCGGCAATGTGCGGCGGCGTCAGGCCGTTGCGGTAGATCAGGTAGGAAAGCAGCAGGTAATCGATGTGGCTGCGGTGGCAAGGGACGTAAACAATGCCGTGGCCGGGCGCTATGCGCGTCAGCACCTCGAAGTTGTGCATCTCGATGCCGTCGTAGAGATGCTCCCACAACCAGCTGAGGAACAGCTCCATGGCACGCACCGTGCCGTAGGAATAGTCGGAAGCGATCTCGAGCGCGAATTTCTGTGCCCGGTCGCGCGCCGCATCAGCGGAAATCCCCAGGCGCGCGCCCTCGGCGACAATCGCCGCGCGTACCGGCTCGCTGGCCAGCAGAATCTCGACCTGCGTATTGCGGTGCGAGAGATCCGGCCCGATCGCCATTTCGCGTTGGCGGCGGAAATGCACGCGCAGCACGCGCGAGACCTTGCGCAAGGCCTGCGCCTCGCCGAGCGGCGCCGCCCCGCCATGCACCAGCTCGCGCAACGAGAGCGGCGCATTGAAGCGCACCAGCGTCTGCCGCCCGTGCAACAGGATCGCGAAAAACTGGCGCAGCCAGCCGGAAGAACGCCAGGTTTCGGCAAGCAGCGCCTTGACGATGGACTCCTGCTTGGCCGGGCTGCGCCCCCACAGGATAACCACCGGCACCAGCTGCACGTCGAGCGTCGGGTCGGCCACCACCGCGCGCACCTGCCCGATGAGATTCGGCGAAGGCTGCGATGCGGCACCGTTGTGCCGGCGGTTGAGGAAGAACACCGAACGTCTGGCCCGCATTCCGCCAACGGCCAGCGGCGCCTCTCCGCGCGGCAACCCGGCGCGGCGCGATTCCTCGAACAACACCAGCAGGTTCGACAAATGCCGATCCTGCAGGACATAGCAGACCGGGCGCGCCGGATCGATGCTGGCGGTCGACTCGGTGAATACCGTCGTACGCACCAACGCGTAGAGCACGCGTCGCGCCAGGGGAACGAACCAGCCGGAAATATCGAACACGCCTTTCACCGCCTTCCATCGGGGGCCTCATTGCCACCCGCAGCCCGAGATTCTAATGAAATATGTGCGCCAAGGTTTGTCGATATAATGGCCTCGCCGCGCTGACCTCCCCGTCGCGCCGCCTTTCATTGTCCACCGGAACCCTCGATGACCGGAGCGCATCCGATTCCCGTTCTGCCTGCAATCAGCGCCACCATCCTGACGGCGGCAGCCCTCTATTTCGGCAGCGGCATCTTCGCGCCGGTCGCCGTGTCGCTGTTTCTGATCGCCATCCTGTGGCCAATGCAAAAGGCGCTGGAATCGCGCATTCCGCGCCTGCTCGCGCTGCTGCTGACACTGGCGGCGACCGTCGTCGTCCTCTTCAGTTTCGGCTGGATGATCAGTTGGGGGCTGGGCATGGTCGGCCGCTGGCTGGTCGCCAACCTCGGCCGCTTCTATGCCCTGTACGCCCAGACCGGCGAATGGCTGGACGGCCATGGCATCTTTCTCACCGAACAGCTCGGCGACCGATTCAACGTCTTTTCGCTGGTGCGTACCTTTCAGGACATCGCCTGGCGCGTCACCGGCCTGGTCGGTTTTTCGCTGTGGGTCCTGATCTTCACCATGCTCGGTCTGCTCGAAGTCGGCGATTTCAAGCGCAAGCTGCAGTCGCTCAGCCGCCACATGAGCACCGAACGCATGCTGGAAACCACCCAGAGCATCTCGCGCAAATTCCGCAAGTACCTGCTGGTGCGTACCCTGGCCAGCATCCTGACCGGCCTGGTCGTCTGGGGTTTCGCCTGGGCACTCGACATAGAACTCGCGTCCGCCTGGGGCGTTCTTGCCTTCGCGCTCAACTACATCCCGGTGCTCGGCCCGCTGATCGCCACCGTGCTGCCGACACTGTTTACCGCGGCGCAATTCGAATCCTGGCAGATGGCCGTTTACGTCTTCCTCGGCCTCAACGTCATCCAGTTCATCATCGGCAGCTACCTCGAACCGCGCTTCTCCGGCAGCGCGCTCGCCATCTCGCCCTTCATTGTCGTCCTCGCCGTCTTCTTCTGGACTTTCCTGTGGGGCATTCCCGGCGCCTTCATCGGCGTGCCGGTCACCATCGCCATGCTCAGCGCCTGCGAGCTGAACCCCTCCACGCGCTGGATCGCCACCCTGCTCTCAGGGCCGTCGCACGACAAGGCTTAATCGGCGACCACTGCCGCCTTGCGCCGTGGCCGCTGCTCGTAAAGAGCGATGACCTGCGCGCCAACCAGCAGCACCGTGGCGGCGATCTCGAAACTCAGCAACAACGAGATGGCGGTGGCGAACGACCCATACAGCACGCCGATCTTCGACAAGGTGGCAAAGAACCACGCCAGCAGATGCCGCGTCAGTTCCCACAGCAAGCCGGCGGTGATACCGCCGACCAGCGCATGCCGCCAAGACAGGTTGCCGGTCGGCATGACCATGTAGATCGAGCTCAGCAGCACGATCTCGCCGGTCAGCCCGGTGGCGTACAACAGGGCACCGGCCGTGCCCTCCAGCGAGCGGATATGGCCAAGCACGTTGATCTCCCGCTTGCCCAGCGCCTCCAGCGCGCCGGACGCCAGCGTGACCAGCAACAGGCCGATGCCGATGACCAGAATGTAGGCGTAGGGCAGCAGCGCCGAGGTGATCCAGTGCCGGCGATGTTCCTTGACACGGTGATGAAAGATGGTCGCCAGCGACTTTTCCAGCACCGTGAAGGCCAGCGAACTGGAAAACAGCAGCGTCGCCAGCAACACGCCGCCGGTCACCTGGCGATGGCCGAGGAACTTGGCCAGCTGCTCGACCAGCGGATCGGCCAGGCCCGGCGCCATCAGATCGAGATAGCGGCTCAACGTCGACAACAACTGCTCTTCCGCCAGGAAAGGCGACAGCGCCAGCACCAGCAGGATCAGCAGCGGCAGGATCGACAGCAGCATGTAGTAAGCCACAGCCCCGGCCAGCAGCAAGCCCTGGTTCTGCATGAAGGTCGTGATAACGCGGCGAACGAACAGCAGCGAATCGCGGGCAAAGGCAAGGGACGAGTTCTGATGGTGAGGCATGGCGGGCAATGAAAAGTTGGCCGGAAAGCGGATTCCGACAAGGACCCGGCCGATTATGACACGCTCCGTCGACCGCTCCGCTTGCTGGGCAGCAGGCGCTCAGCGGCGCGCGGCGATGATCCGCTCTGCCGCCTGGCGGCCCGACAGAAAGGCGCCGCCACAAGTCTGCATCAGCTCCAGCGCCACCGCCTCGCCGGCAAAATGCAGGCACTCGTCCACCGATTCTCCCAACGTAACGCGCGCATCGCCGCCGCCGGACACCAGGTAGGCATAGCCGCCGAGATACAGCGGATCGGTGGCCCAATCGGTAAAAACGCCCTTGATCAATTGTCGACCGTGACCGATGCCAACGCATTCGATCAGGCGCGCGAAACCTTCCTGCACTGCCAAGGCCTCCGGCAAGCGGGCCAGTGCCTCGCCATAAGCCCCGCCCGCCAATCCGATGACCAGCCTGGAGCCGAAGGGATGGCAAAGGAAATGCATGGTCTGACCCAGCGCCGGCCTGGCATCGGCCACCCAGCCGCCCGCAGGCACGCCCGGCAACAAACCGTCCAGTTCGAGGATGACCTTGGTGAAATGCCCCATCGGCAGCGCATCCAGCGCATGCAGTTTGGGCAACGGAAGTTGCGGCAGGAAGCGAATGGCTTCGGCGCGCAACACGCCGGTCGAAACGGTCACGATGCAATCGGCGGCCTCGACCGTTCCCCCGCTGGTACGCACCCGAATCCGCGAACCACGGTAGTCGACCTCGCTGACCCGCTCACCCAGCGCAACCGGCAAGTCGGCACCAAAGCGCGCGACCACTGTGCCAAACCCCTCGCGAACCAGCCAGTTCGGCTTCGTCGACCCATGCTGCTGCAGGCCGCGCACCGACAACCGCACGCTGTCCGCCCCGGCATCGAGCGGCCCCAACGTCTCGCAGGCCCAACGTTCATTCCAGTTACGGGCATCGCACAGTGCCGAAAGCAGACGGTCGGCGCCCGCATGCTCGTCGATGCGTCGCTCCAGTAAGTCGACCGCTGTCAGCGCCTGCCTCTCCTCGGCGACGGAGAGGCGCTGACCCTGGGCGAAAAGCTGCCAGGGCGCATCGTCGTGGGCGGCCAGCATGCAGCCATAGGCCCGAGCCAGTGATGTAAAGGGATTCTTGTCGGCCTGATGCAACCAGGCACAGCCACGGTCGACCGGGCTGGAGAACGTCTGCGCATCCGTCCACGCCCGCCCACCGATACGCGACCCGGCTTCGAGCACGAGAACCCGCTGCCCGGCCTCCTGAAGCCGGCGTGCCGCCGCCAGACCGGCAGCACCGGCCCCGATGATCAGGGTATCGACCGATGAGGAAAAACGCGACATGAGGAAGTCATAGGGACACTGGCCATTAGTTAGCCTAACCTTAGCTTAACGAAGGCGCAAATCTGAAAATCGCCCTTCAATCGAGTGCCGGAACCCAAGTGACACACTGAAAACAAAAGCCCACCGTTACGGTGGGCTTAATTCATCGAAAACTTTCAAGCGCTCAATCAAGCAGAGAGACAGGTCACTGATTCAAGCGTGTCGTAGTTGGACTGATACGAACCTGGGTTTGGCACAAAAGTGGTATTGCGCAATACTGCCGACATCGAAATACCATTTGCTGACGACTCAACCAGCGCACTCGAACAAGCACTACTCCGGGCATCCACGAAGCTCACAAAACTTCCGGAGTTGTTACTTCTCATAGCGCCATCCCTCGAATTTTCGGTTGTCATGAATTTGGCCTCCCACTGGCGATGCTACTCGAACGAACTCACCTTCTGAGACAAAGCGGTTAGAGCCACCATCACAACTTTCGATGACGCCTCTAACATAATGATAGCTTGCATTTGGAGCCGTGCCAACCGCTCCGTTTGGATCATAAGCGTCGGAAAAACAAAGTTCTGCCCTCAGATCGTCATAGATCGCTTTAATGATCTCATAGAGTTCAACTCCCGGTTTTTCTATATTGAGACCGAGATCATTCTTGGCTTCCCGACGATTGATTGTGTAATCGTGACTTCCTGAATCACTACACAAGAAATTAACGATCTTATCTATTTGCTCGGGATTGGTTACTTGATTTGCAAGAAGGCGTTTGGCGAGCATCTTGATCTGCGAGCTTGACCTATAAACCTCCCCCAAAACCAAGGGATGCACTTTGTCGCTTAGGGCGAGCAGCACCTTGGTCAAGTCCTCTTGAGCCGTGATGCCAAGTTCCGCCTTTGCCAATTCGATGTAGCCCTTGATTGCTTCTACGCTCACCGGAACTTTGGCTGTCGGGGGAGCACCCTCGATTTGCGGATTCAACGCTGTATTGACACTTGGATCGATTGGACCAAGCGTAGCCTGCTTAGTCATCACAATAGTGTTTGCGCCCAGCGACATGATTGTTCCAGCGCTATGACACTTAGAAGGAATGATTATTTCAAGCTCATCGCAAAATTGGCGAATCAGATTGATTAAGCTCCACGCAGTGAGAGTGCTTCCACCACGAGTGTATAAATACAAAGAGATTTTTTTCTGAACCCCAATAGTGTCCAGATGATTCACAAAAAAATCGAAAACCTCGGAGTGAATCTGCATTTCCAAACCAGGCCGATCACCGGTCACATAGGTCAAAATTTTTGACCCTCTGGCTTGTTCGAGCGATTTGTAGAGTGCTTGTCGATTTTTATACATTACGTGCCTTGAACAAAAGGAGCCTTACCCACAAACGGTAGATTATGACATAAGAAACAGCGAGATACTTATCTGAGTTTGGATTTCTGGCCGACCATGGTCTTTCGCTTCTCTGCTATCTTCACCGCTCTCAACCCCGCCTGCACATCGAAGCATGCCACTTGCTCCAAACAGGAAAACTCTAGTCGCTCAATAATAGGCATTAGATCTGCTGCTCCCCTATCCTTGGCGTAGCGCGTCCCGCTTTGTGTCCGACCGCGCTCATGCCCTGCTAGTTGGGCCATAACACGCTCGGGCAAATCCAGCCGCTCAACAGCCGTAATGAAATTGTGTCGCAGGCTGTGAAATGTCTTTCTCCCGTTCCGCTCGATGCCGAGTTGTCGCCCTAAGAATCGCTCGTTGAACCAAGACCCTGCCGGCTTCCCGTAACCTTTCACGTCATCGCGCTTCAATTCAGGGAACAGCCGGACGTAACCAACCAACCTTCCCAATGCTGCGCTTGGGCAAATAGCTCAGCGCGTTCGTTACGCAACTCGGCCAGCAGGCTAGTATCGGACTACCCAATAGCCTTTGCCGCCTCACGGACCGAAATCAGCCCTTCGCCATGCAGCAAGGGGCTTGTCGTTGCCAACTTCTCAACATCTAGCGTCATCAACTTTTCTCACCATTGGAATTGAATTTTGAGGGCGGCGAGTTTAGCTGCGTTCTGGTCGCGGAGGCCAGTCGAGACATGGATTTTCCCCCGCCCCACGGAGGGACGCAAACGGGCAGGAACAACGATGCGAACAGCGTAGATGCCGCTTGAGCCGCGATACAGACAGGACAACCCCGCCACAAGACCACCTTTGTAGTAGTCTTACGGGGTAGCACCACTCAATAACCAAAAAACCTACTACAAACAATTGGTTATGAATTGATTGGAGCGGGCGATGGGAATCGAACCCACGGCTCTAGCTTGGGAAGCTAGGGTATTACCATTATACGACGCCCGCTCGGGGCCGAAGGCCGCATTCTAAGCGCTGCGGCCCGGGTGTTCAATCCTCGCTCAAGGCCCGGTATTGCCCGGCGTAGAAAAGCAGGGGCGAGAGATCGGCCGGCTCGCTGAATTTTTCGACCCGGCCGACGAAGATGGTGTGGTCGCCAGCCACGTGGCTGGTTTCGTTGGCCACTTCGAACGTCACGCAGCAACCGGGCAACAGCGGCGCACCGCCGAGACCGGGCTGCCATGTAAGTCCGGCGAAGCGATCGACCGGCCAGGTCGCGAAGCGGTTGGAAAGATCGGTCTGCGCGGCGGCCAGCACGTTGATGGCGTGGTGGCTGGCGCGACGGAAGGCCTCGAGGTTGTGCGAGGCGTTGTCGAGGCACCAGAGCACCAGCGGCGGCTGCAGCGAGACGGCCGAGAAGGAATTGACGGTCAGGCCGATCGGCTGCCCTTCCGGGTCGAGCGCCGTGACGATGGTCACGCCGGTGGCGAACCGCCCATAGGCATTGCGCAGGGCACGGCTGTCGTCGGTGGTCTGGGTCATGAATGGTACTGGTGTAAAAAGGTCGTATTATCCGTGCTCCATTCTTGCGCGTCGAGGCTGATTTGTCTGCTGCTCCCGCCTTTGCCGGGCGCCTGATCGCCTGGCAGAAAACTGCCGGGCGCCACGACCTGCCGTGGCAGAAGACGCGCGACCCGTACCTGATCTGGCTGTCGGAGATCATGTTGCAGCAGACGCAGGTGGCGACCGTGATTCCGTATTTCGAGCGTTTTCTGGCACGTTTTCCAACGCTGCGCACGCTGGCCGAAGCGCCGCCCGAGGCGGTGATCGAGCACTGGGCGGGGCTTGGCTATTACGCCCGGGCGCGCAACCTGCATCGTTGCGCACAGCAGTTGGTTGCGGTCGACAGCGAAAAATGGCCGATTTCCACGGAGCAGCTGAGCGCCCTGCCGGGCATCGGCCGCTCGACGGCGGCGGCGATTGCAGCCTTCGCTTTCGGCCAGCGGGCAGCGATTCTCGACGGCAACGTCAAGCGCGTACTGTGCCGCCATTTCGGAATCGAGGGCTTTCCCGGTCAGGCCGCCGTGGAGCGCGAGCTATGGGCGCTGGCCGAACGTCTGCTGCCGGATGCCGACATCGAGGCCTACACGCAGGGCCTGATGGATCTCGGCGCCACAATCTGCACGCGCAACCGGCCGCGCTGCGGCGATTGCCCGCTGGCCACGACCTGCCTGGCCCATTTGAACAATCGCCAGGGCGAACTGCCCGCCACACGACCGCGCCCCAAGCTGCCCGAGCGGCGCGCCGGCTTCGTGTTGATTAGCGATGGGCAACGCCTGTTGCTCGAACGCCGCCCGCCGCACGGCCTGTGGGGCGGTTTGCTGGTGCCGCCGGAAGGCGAGGCGGCGGCGGTGCTCGCCCGCTTCGGCCTGAATGCCGAAAGACAGCAGGAACTGGTGCCGTTGAAGCACGCCTTCACCCATTTCCGCCTGACGCTGGAACCGGTGCTGTGCGTCGTCCAGCCGACAGCGGCGGTCAACGAACCGGGCCTGCAGTGGGTCGCCATCGACACGGCGGCGACGGCGGGTGTGCCGACGCCAATCAGGAAGCTGATCGAACGGCTGGCCGGCGCCGCCGGCTGAACATCAGGGTTTGGCCGGTGCCGGCTGGGCAGCCTTGCTGGCTTCGGCCGCCGCCTTGGCGTTCGCTTTTTCCATCTGCTGGGCGACGCGCGCGTCGTGATCGGCCTGCTTCTTGCGCAGGCGCTCGGCTTCCTCGGCCTTGCGCTGCGCGCCTTCTTCGGCCTTGCGCGCCTTGGCCGCCCGCGTCGCTTCCTCCTCGGCCACTGCCGCCTGGCGGGCCGCCGTGGTTTCGGCTTCGCGCGCCTTCAGCTCGGCTTCGCGCTCCGGCAATTCTGCCGCCGCCTGCAGATCGCGGGCGCTCAGTTGCTCCTTCTTGACCTGGCGTTCGATGGCTTTGCCTTCATTCTGGATGCGCCGCGCAGCCTTGTTCTCTTCCTTGAAATCGCTTTGTGCGTTATCGCGGCAACGATTAACCAGGAATTTCTTGTAGCAGGCCGCCATTTGCTCTTCCAGCAGCTTCTCGGCCGCTGCCCGGCGCTCTGTGCCTTCCTTCTGCAGGGCGTCGGCACGCGCCAGACGTTGCTCCCAGGCGGCCTGCTGCGCCGCCGTCGCCCCCTTGTCGGCGGCAACGGCGCCGGAAACCATGCCAATGCCCAGCAGGCAGGCGACAGAGATGAGGTGGCGGGGGGCTTTGATCATTTGGGCGGACACGGACGAAGTGGAGGGATTTTATCAGCACGCCGCTATAATCGGCCGCCTGATGATTGCTCTGCGTCAAGTCACTTTCGCCCGCGCCGGCCGCCCCCTGGTCATCGACGCCTCGGTTCAACTGCATGCCGGCTGGAAGGTCGGCGTCGTCGGCGCCAACGGCTGCGGAAAATCCAGCCTGTTCGCACTGCTCGCCAACGAACTGCACGCCGAATCAGGCGATGTCGAACTGCCGGCCAGTTGGCATATCGCCCGCGTTGCCCAGGAAACGCCGGCCCTGCCCGACCGCGCCATCGATTTTGTGCTTGATGGCGACGTCGAGCTGCGCCGCATCGAACGCGAGCTGCTGGCAGCCGAAGCCAGGGGCGACGGTGAGGCCATCGGCCATCTGCACGCGCGTTACGCCGACATCGACGGCTATTCGGCCAAGGCGCGCGTTGCCGAAGTTCTGCATGGGCTGGGTTTCTGCGACGCCGATTTTCAGCGGCCAGTCGCCGATTTTTCCGGCGGCTGGCGGGTGCGCCTCAACCTCGCCCGCGCCCTCTCCTGTCGTGCCGACTTGCTGTTGCTCGACGAGCCGACCAACCACCTCGACCTCGATGCCGTGCTCTGGCTGGAGCAGTGGCTGAAGACCACACCGGCCACGCTGCTGCTGATTTCGCATGACCGCGACTTCCTCGACGCCGTCGTCGGCCAGATTCTCGCCATCGACCTGCAACGCCTGACACTGACCAGCGGCGGCTATTCGGACTACGAACGCGCCCGCGCCGCCCGCCTCGCCACGCAGCAAGCGACCTACGAAGCGCAGCAGCGCGAAATCGCTCACCTCAGCCGTTTCGTCGAACGCTTCAAGGCCAAGGCGACCAAAGCTCGGCAGGCACAAAGCCGGGTCAAGATGCTGGAGCGCATGGAAATCGTCGCCGCCGCGCACGTCGACTCGCCTTTCCATTTCCGTTTTCGCGAACCAAGCGCCCTGCCCGACCCGCTGCTGACCATCGAAAAAGCCTCTGCTGGCTACGTTGACCGCAACATCCTGCAAAACATCACGCTGACCCTGCGCCCCGGCTGTCGCATCGGCCTGCTCGGCCGCAACGGCGCCGGCAAATCGACGCTGATCAAGCTGCTGGCCGGTGCCATCGCTCAGCAAGGCGGCGAGCGCAAGGAAGCCAAGGCGCTCAACATCGGCTACTTCGCCCAGCATCAGCTCGAACAACTGCGACCCGACGAAAGCCCGCTGCAACACATGGCCCGGCTAGAGCCGACGACCCCGGAACAGGAACTGCGCGACTACCTCGGCGGCTTCGATTTTCGTGGCGACATGGCGACGCGCGCCGTCGAACCCTTCTCCGGCGGTGAAAAATCGAGGCTGGCGCTGGCCCTGCTGATCCGCACCCGGCCCAACCTGCTGCTGCTCGACGAGCCGACCAATCACCTCGATCTGGAAATGCGCGAAGCGCTGACCTTCGCCATGCAGGACTTCGAAGGCGGCATGGTCGTCGTCTCTCACGACCGCCACCTGCTGCGTACCTGCGCCGACGAACTGCTGCTCGTCGCCGACAGCAAAGTCACCGAGTTCGATGGCGATCTCGACGATTACGCCGCCTGGCTCGCCAGCCAGCGCAACGCCGAAAAGGCGCCGGAGCCGGATGTCGTCGCCGAGAAAAGTGAACGTCTGCAACAACGCGCCGACGCCAAGGCCAACCGGCAGGCGTTACTCGCGCAACGGCGGCCCTTGGTCAAGGAAATCGAGCAGCTTGAAAAAAAGCTGACAAAGTGGAACGAGGAAAAGGCCGCTTTGGAAGCTTCGTTCACCGATCCCGACTTCTACGCCACGGTCGACCGGGTAAAAAGCGAGGAAATGCACCGGCAAGCCGGGTTGCTAGGCGAACAGATCGATGCAGCGGAGATGCGCTGGCTGGAGGTGCATGAGGCATTGGAGGCGTTGCCGGCAGTCGATTGATTATTGAGCGCCGGACGCCGCGTTGGTTGCGGTCAACCCCCAAAACACCCCGAAAATCAACCCGAATCGGGTAAAATGCCGCCTTTCCCGAACACGCCCGCTGGAGCCCAACCGTGCAAATCGTCTGCCTAGACCTCGAAGGGGTTCTCGTCCCCGAAATCTGGATCGAATTCTCCAAGCACACGGGCATTCCCAGCTAGCCTGCCCCCAAAGCTTTCCGTAATCACCGGACAAATGCTCCCAGCAGGGCGCGCCTAATGAAAAAGCCCTGAAAAATACAGGGCCTTTGGTTTTGGGTTTTCTCAACCAGGATCAAGCTTTGCGACGCACTCCCGCGAGGCCAAACAGACCGAGTGCAAGCAAAGCCAGCGAACCAGGCTCCGGAAGATCGCGATTAGAATAACCTGTCACGACGTTATCAAGTTCAAACGCGATGCCCGTGGTTCTGAATTCGAACGCGGTAAATCCCTCGCTTGGATCAAAAAAGAAATTGGCATAGATATTGGAACTATCTTGGGTTTGATTTCCGGATTGACCACCAAACACGGAAAGCAGTTCTGAGCCGGTAATTACCCCATCAGAAAAGTAGCCAGTGCCTTTGATCAAGTCACTATCATCATAACCATCACCCTTCTTATCTTTGCCATAAAAAGCAATATTGTTGTAGGTGTCGATGGAACCATAGTAAAGACCTAGATAGGTAACATTTACACCGGGCAACGCGGCAAGGGATGCGGCATAATCAACCGTCACCTTGGCAGCAGTGCCGCTATTTGGACCTGGACCGTAGGCGTAAAACGTTGCATCTCCGGCAGGAGTGGCGGCAACCCCACCAACCGATCCCTGACGAATCCCCAGACTGCCCTGGGTAATTATTAGATCAGTAGCGGGGTTCAACGTATTGAACCCACCGCCCGCCTGAACGTTGACCGTTCCACCATTTGCAGCGATCGTTCCCCCGGCGCTGCCAGGTTTATCGAAGGTTTCGATGAAGACGAACGGGTTGGATGACGTATTGTTCGAATTCACCAAGTTACTAGTCTTGCCGGAGCCATCCTCAGGCACTTGGTAATCGAAGGTTATCAAGGCGGCCTGGGCTGGTACGCTAGCCATCGCAGCAACAGTGGCGACAGCAATTGCCGTCAATGATTTTGCAAAAACTTTCATGTTTTACTCCAAAGGTTCAAGCGTCCGCATATTCGACTCGCGGAGCGATGAACAATATCTAGCACGTACCATGCCACATCCAGTGCTTTAACTTTATACACATGATTTATTGATGATTTTCCTGTGGTGACAAGATATACGATACGGCCAGCAAGCTTATCTGTAAAAAAAACCGACGTTTTCCTTAAGGGTGATCAACGGCTGAGGACATATGCCTTGGTTTGTGATCAAGCAACGCTGCAATTCAACTTTTGACTACCAGCAAACCGATGTGATTCAGAGTACATGGGCTTGAACTTCGAATAATGCGGGTGCAAGTTCTGGAAGACCGGTCGTTACATCGTGTAAATGCTTTATCCCGTATAGATTTCCGATCCAATACTCTCGTCTTTCCTTGACACAGGATCATTTGGAACGCTGCGACAGTAGAGTGGTCTTTTGCTTGGTAGCGACGAATCTACCTTTGAGCACGTTGCGTTAACTACGCAAATGCAAGCAAGTCCGCAGGTCGGGCGCGGAACCGTACGCCTCTCGCGGTCAACGCCCAAAACAGACCGAAATTCAACTCCGGTAAGGTAAAATCGCGTCTTTTCCGAACCCGAACCCGGTAGGGAGCCCAACCGTGCAAATCGTCTGCCTAGACCTCGAAGGGGTTCTCGTCCCCGAAATCTGGATCGAATTCTCCAAGCGCACGGGCATTCCCGAGCTGATGCGCACGACGCGCGACGAGCCGGATTACGACAAGCTGATGACCTACCGTCTGAACATCCTGCGCGAGCACAAGCTCGGCCTGCCGGACATTCAGAAGGTGATCGGCGAAATGGGTCCGATGCCAGGCGCCCGCGCTTTCCTCGACCAGCTGCGCGAGGATTACCAGGTCGTCATCCTGTCCGACACTTTCTACGAGTTCGCCCACCCGCTGATGCGCCAGCTCGGCTGGCCGACGCTGTTCTGCCATTCGCTGGAAGACGACGCCGAGGGCATGCTGGTCGATTACCATCTGCGCATGCCGGACCAGAAACGTGAAGCGGTGAAGCGCTTCAAGGAACTGAATTTCAAGATCGTCGCCACCGGCGATTCGTACAACGACACGGCCATGCTCGGCGAAGCCCATGGCGGTATCCTGTTCCACCCGCCGGAAAACGTCATCCGCGAATTTCCCCAGTATCCGGTCGTCTATAACTACGATGACCTGCGCAGCGAAATCGACAAGGCCTTCGCCAAAGCCGCCTGATCAATCAATCATGCATCGCGACCGCTTCTATACGCTCTCCGCCTCCTGTCCCGATCAGGTAGGCATCATCGCCCGCGTTTCCGGCTTCATTGCCGGCAACGGCGGCTGGATTCTCGAATCGAGCTTCCATGCCGACGCGCTGACCGGTCGCTATTTCATGCGCATCGAGATCAAGGCCAATTCGCTGCCCTTCCTGCTCGCCGAGTTCCGCGAACGCTTCCGCACGGAAGTCGCCGAGCCGCTACAAATGACCTGGCGGATCAACGACAGTGCCGTCAAGCGCCGGGTCGTGGTGCTGGTCTCCAAACAGGAACATTGTCTGTACGACCTGCTGGCCCGCTGGCAGGCCCGGGAATTGGACATCGAGATTCCCTGCGTAATCTCCAATCACGATACCTTCAAGGGTTTCGTCGAGTGGCACGGCATCCCGTTCCACCACGTGCCGGTGACCAAGGACAACAAGGCCGCCGCCTACGCCGAAATCCAGCGCATCTTCGACGATGTGCACGGCGATACGATGGTACTCGCCCGTTACATGCAGATTCTCAGTCCCGAATTATGCGAGGCGCTGGCCGGCCGCATCATCAACATTCACCATAGCTTCCTGCCCAGCTTCGCCGGCGCCAAGCCCTACCACCAGGCCTACACGCGCGGCGTCAAGCTGATCGGCGCGACCTGCCATTACGTGACCAGCGAACTCGACGCCGGCCCGATCGTCGAGCAGGACGTGATCCGCATCGACCACTCCGATTCGCCGGACGACATGGTGCGCTACGGCAAGGACATCGAAAAGACCGTGCTGGCGCGCGGCCTGCGCTATCACCTGGAAGACCGGGTGCTGGTGCACGGCAACAAGACGGTGGTCTTCCGCTAACACAGTAGTTGCGGTCGACCCCTGGTTTGGTGCCAAAATCGGCACCCGCCACCGCGCCTTGCATCCCGTCGGCTTAGTCAGGCAGAATATGTTGCCACTTTCCGAGACCGAAGAAATTGTGAGAAATATTCGACATATTCGCTAAAACACCCCTGAATTCTGGGATGCGAATGCCAAATATTTCCTGTAGTACAAGATCATCGGCTCCTAGTATGGCACCCAACCCTATTGGGAATATCCATGCCGGAAGCTTCGCAACCATCCCGTCAGCTGCTTCTCGACCTGCGCAAGAACAAGCGTTTGTCGCTGCCCGCCATCGACGGCTTGACGGTGGTCAATCCCAACCCTTCCGCTGAATGTAGCGAGGCGGGCTCGGCCTTGGCCGTTTTCGTGGCGCTCGACGGCGAAGCAGCCTACGCGGAGTGGCTGCAGCGCTTTCACCCGATGTGCCCGAGCGGCTTTCCCAATGTCATGCTGCTCGACCCCTACGACCCCGTCCTGGCCCGCCGCATCCTGCGCGGTGATGCCGCCGATTGCTGCGCCATGGACGATCTCGAACGCATCGAACTGATCGTCGCCCGCCTCGCACGGCAGCAATTGAATACCGTTTGCCAAAACGACCTTCCCTCGCCCCGCCTGACGCATCTGCTCCGCCTGCAGGCGACGGTCGACACCATGCCGGTGCCGGTCTTCATCAAGGACCGGGAACGCCGCTACATCGCCTGCAACAAGGCTTTCGAAGCGTACATCGGCCACCCGGCGAGCGAGATTATCGGCAAGACGGTGCATGACGTCGCCCCCCCGGAAATGGCGGCGATTTACGAGAAGGCGGACATCGAGCACCTTGAAAAAGGCGGCACCCATACCTACGAAACGCGGGTTCGCTACGCCGATGGCAGCATCCACGACGTCGTCTTCCAAAAGGCGGTATTCCTCGATGCAGCAGGCGAGGCGGACGGGATCGTCGGCGTGATGCTCGACATTTCTGAGCGCAAGGCGCTCGAACGCCGGCTGGAAGTGCTGGCCGCGACCGATTTCCTGACCGGGGTCTATAACCTGCGCACCTTCTACGAGCTCGCGCACCACGAATTGTCCCGCCTGGCGCGCAATGGCGGGCACCTCGCGCTGGTGGTGATCGACATCGACCACTTCAAAGAGATCAACGACAAGCTCGGGCACGCGGCCGGTGACGACGCATTGCGGCACTTCGTCAAGATCGTTGGCGAAAACCTCAGGGAGCAGGACATCTTCGCCCGCTCCGGCGGCGACGAGTTTCGCCTGCTGTTGCCCGATACCACCGTGGATGGCGCCTATCTTGTCGCCGAGCGTATCCGGCAGGCGGTCGGGCGGCTCGCCATCAGCAGTCCGCGCGGCGAAATCCGGCTTTCGATCAGTTGCGGCATCGCGCGTTGCGATGCCGCCGACAACGGCCTCGACCAAGCCGCGCAGCAAGCCGACGATGCGCTCTATCAGGCCAAGGCGGCGGGGCGCAATTGCGTATTCCCGGCGCCGCACCAGGGGTGGTTTGCGGAATTTCTCCCCTGAGCGCCTCCCGGGCCCGGATCAGGCTTAGAACCCGTCGTTCAGCGCGACGCCGACACCAACCGTGGTCTGGTTCCAGTTGTAATCGATCAGGCTTTCGCCGTAACCGGAGAACACCTGTACATAGCCGCGCAACGGACCAAGCAGCGGCGGCGTGAACCAGCCGGCCTGCACCGAACCCTTGCCGGTCGCCACGTTGCCGCGGGCCGACAGCTTGAAGCTGTTGCCTTGCCAACGGTAGAGACCGGTCAGCTCGCCATAGCCGTAGTAGTCGGTGATGTCCGGGTTATCGTCCTGACTGGAGCTCTCGGGCAGGCGATACCAGACCGTGCCATACAGCGCCAGGTTTTCACGCTCGACGCCAAAGGTGGCAAAGAGCCGGTCCCAACTGCGCGACAGCACGTCGCTGCGACCGTTCGACTGGTGGTTGTAACCGAAGTTGAGCAAATTCCAGTTGAAGCCGCCGCCCAGATCGACGCCGGGACGGTAGCTGACGAACAGTTCCGGCATGTAGTTGTTTTCGCGGAACGGGCGCGACACGTCGCCGTTATAGACCTGCCACTGGCTTTGCTGTGTGTACGCCGCCCATAGGCCCCAGCGCCTGTCGTCGGTCGTCCACAAACGCGCCTTGAAGCTGATCTGGAACTTGGATTCGACATTGTTCAGATCTTCCTGCGGTTTGCCGGCAGCCTGCCACAAGGGGGAGAACGGCGCATTATTGACATGGTCCGTATAACGCCCGAAGAGCAGGTAGTTCGAATTGTGATAACTGATGTCGTAACGCGGCGAATCGGGATTGAAAGCCCAGGTGGAATCGATGATGGACGACTCCTTGCCGGCTACCGCCACGGTTTCCGTTTGCCCGGCCGGCGCAGATGTCGAAGGCGCGGCAACGGGTAGCGGCGCAGCCGCAGCCTTGGCGCCCGTATCTCCCCGTGCCATCGCGGCGTCGTAGCAGGCGAGACGCTCCTGGCTGGCCGCGATGCTGCGGCAATCGGCGAGGGAAGCCGGGGCAGTTTGTGCGAAGGCAGCACCGGAACAACCGGCGACCGCCAGGAAAATCACGCTCAGGCGTGCATTCAACTTGGAGACGTTCATGGATTCGAGTTTCTTGGTTGGACCGAAAAATCAATCGCCTGCTAAATGACAAACGCAGACCGTAAATGTCCGATTATCGCATCGACTTTCCGCAAATTGCCCGAATCGCCGCCAACACCAAAAAAAACGGGCACCCGAAGGTGCCCGAAGGGAGAGAGACTACGATTCGATTTAGTGGTGGTAGGCGGTTTCGCCGTGCGACGTAAGGTCGAGACCTTCGCGCTCTTCTTCTTCCGGCACACGCAGGCCGATGACGATATCCACCAGCTTGTAGGCAACCAGGGAAACCACACCGGACCAGACGATGACCGTACCCACACCCCACAGTTGGGAGATGACTTGCGCTGTCATGTCGAAGTCGCCGACCTTGTTGGCCACGTAGTCATAGACGCCCGTGCCGCCAAGGGCCGGATCGACGAAGACCCCGGTCAGGATCGCACCCAGGATGCCACCGACGCCATGGACGCCGAAGACGTCGAGGGAGTCGTCAGCACCGAGCAGCTTCTTCAGGCCATTGACACCCCACAGGCAGACCACACCAGCCAGCAGACCGATGACGATGGCGCCAATCACACCGACGAAGCCGGCCGCCGGGGTAATCGCCACCAGACCGGCAACAGCACCGGAAGCAGCACCCAGCATCGAGGGCTTACCCTTGACGATCCATTCGGCAAACATCCAGGACATCGTTGCGCAGGCAGTAGCCAGCCAGGTATTGACCATGGCCAGAGCGGCACCACCGGAGGCTTCGAGCGCGGAACCGGCGTTGAAGCCGAACCAGCCGAACCACAGCAGGGAGGCACCGATCATCGTGAAGGTCAGGGAGTGCGGGGCCATCGACACATTGCCGAGGCCGGTACGCTTGCCAACCATGTAGGCACCGACCAGACCGGCAACCGCGGCGTTGATATGCACGACGGTACCGCCCGCAAAGTCGATTGCACCCTTCTGGAACAGGAAGCCAGCAGTCAGGCCGGCAGCTTCACCAGCGGCGGCATCGGTGTAGGCATCCGGGCCAGCCCAGTACCAGACCATGTGCGCCATCGGGATGTAGGAGAACGTGAACCACAACACCATGAAGACGAGGATGGCGGAGAACTTGGCACGCTCGGCGAAGGAACCGACGATCAGGCCACAGGTAATCGCCGCGAAAGCGCCCTGGAAGATCACGAAAGCCAGTTCGGAGATGACCACGCCCTTACTGAAGGTGGCACCGACCGATTCCGGCGTTACGCCCTTCAGGAAGAGTTTGTCGAGCACGCCGACGAACTGATTCCCCTCGGTGAAGGCGGCTGAGTAGCCATAGACCACCCACAATATCGTGATCAGCGAGAAGATCGTGAACACCTGCATCAGCACCGACAGCATGTTCTTGGAGCGGACCAGGCCGCCATAGAACAGGGCCAGGCCCGGGATGGACATCAGGATGACGAGCGCGGCGCTCATCATCACCCAGGCGTTATCGCCCTTGTTGGCCACCAATGCCGGAGCGGCTTCGGCCGGGGCTGCCTCGGCAGCGGCGGCAGCAGCCGGCGCCTCGGCGGATGCGGCTGCCACCGGCGTTGCCGGTGCGGCCTTTTCTTCTGCCCAGGCCGGCGCGCCGAAGGCGACGGCACCGACCAGAGCAAGCAAAGCAAATACGCGTTTCATGATTCGCTCCTTACAGGGCATCCGTGCCGGTTTCGCCGGTACGGATACGAATGACTTGTTCGAGGTCGAAAACGAAGATCTTGCCGTCGCCGATCTTGCCGGTGCTGGCGGATTTTTCGATGGCTTCGATGACCTGGTCGATCTGATCTGCCTTGACGGCAGCTTCGATCTTCACCTTGGGCAGGAAATCGACGACATACTCGGCGCCCCGATACAGTTCGGTGTGCCCCTTCTGCCGGCCGAAACCTTTCACTTCAGTGACCGTGACACCCTGTACGCCGATGGCGGACAAGGCTTCACGCACTTCGTCAAGCTTGAACGGCTTGATGATGGCGGTTACGAATTTCATGGCTGGTTCCCCAAAAAAATGACTTTGGCGCTTCCCCGCTGGTGCCGGCCGGGTCACCGGCGGGGAAGGTTCAAGCTGGATTAGAAAGTCTTGGTAACGGAGAGAACGGCGGTGGCCTTGCCAGCGTTGTATTCCTTGCCGTTGGTGTTCATGTAGCGGTAAGGATCGCCCATGGTGGAGCCCTTGGCATCGGTGTCGACATAGGCAAGACCGATGACCCAACCGCTAATATCCTTGGTCACACCAAGCTTCCAGTCGGCGTACTTCCCGTTGTTGCCGGTGGGGCTTTCGAAGCCGTGCAGATCGGTGTAGCCAACGTGACCGAGGATGCCCCAGCCATCACCCAGATCGTAGGTGCCGGACAAGTCGAAATAGTTGGTACCGGAAGTATCCGGGATGCTGAAGTAGTCACCAATCGCGTGGGACCACTTGAAGGAGAGGGTTTTCCAGCTCAGGCCCAGGTAGACTTCAGTGTTGTCGATGTGGCCGCTTGCGCAGGAAGCCGTCTTGACGTTGCAGGGCGAGTAGAAGCCGCTATCGGTGCCCGGGTAGTAGTAGTACAGCAGGCCGATATCAAGACCGAAATCTTCGGCGAAGGTCTTCTTCCAGCCGCCGTAGAAGTCCATTTCAACGCTGCCGCCGGGATAACCGGTGGCTTCATTGACGTTGGAGTTCCAGTTGCCGAGATAGATGCCGCTTTCGTGGCTGTAATCGACGCCGCCTTGAATGGCCGGCTTGCCCATCGTCTGGGAAATACCACGGAAGCGGTAGTCGGAAGCGATGGTCATGTTGCCGGTAAAGGTGTGCGGGCCTGCCGGTTCGGCGGCCGGGGGGGCACCCGTGGCGTCGGAAGACGAGGTCTGGGCGAAGGCCGGCATGGCGAAAGCGCCTGCCAGCGCGACGGCGATCAGTGATTTCTTCATGGTTTCTCTCCTGTAAGTCAAAGTAAAAAAAGAAAATTGTGCAGCACAGCAAAAGCAGGAGCTGTGCCAGGATGATTTTTTTGATTTAAATCATGCTCTTGAAACCATCGCCACGGGGCATGCACCAAAATATTGCACCAATGCGGTGCGGTTACACACTGTTACGCACCACGGGCGGGCAACTCACCGGAAATTGGCATCCATGGTGCTGTGGTACACTCGAAACAGATGGAGGAACCCATGCTCGACCCGAAAAAACTCGAAGATATCGGCAACAAGATGAACGCCTTGCTCGCCAATTCACCGGCCAAGGATTTCGAAAAGAATGCCAAGGCACTGATGAGCGGCTTTCTCGCCAAGCTGGATCTGGTCACCCGTGAAGAGTTCGATATTCAGGCGCAGGTTCTCGCGCGCACCCGCGAAAAGCTGAAAGAACTCGAAGCCCGCGTCGAGGCGCTGGAAAAAGCCCGCGCAGGCCAATAAAAGCCATGGCGCTCGCCGTCGCGCACAGCCGGGGGCTGGACGGCATGCAGGCGCCGCCGGTACTGGTCGAAGCCCATATCGCCAGCGGATTGCCCAGCTTCACGCTGGTCGGCCTGCCCGATACCGAAGTCAAGGAAGCCCGCGACCGGGTGCGGGCTGCGATCGTCAATTCCGGATTCGAGTTTCCCGCCAAACGGATCACCGTCAACCTTGCCCCGGCCGATCTGCCCAAGGAGTCCGGCCGCTTCGATTTGCCGATCGCCCTGGGCATCCTGGCCGCCAGCGGACAGGTACCCGCCCCGGCACTGCATGATTGCGAGTTTGCCGGGGAATTGTCGCTGTCCGGCGAATTGCGCCCGGTGCGCGGCGCACTGGCCATGGTCCTGCAGGCCGCCGGCAATGGCAAGGCTTTCATCCTGCCCGAGGCCAGCGCCCGTGAAGCAGCCCTGACTGGCGGCGAAGACATCTATTCGGCGAGGTCGCTGCTAGAAGTGTGCGCTCACCTGGCCAACCAACAGCTCTTGCCGAGGCCGGTTGCGGTCGACCCGGAAAATCTGCCGATTTTCGCCGATCTCGCCGAAGTGCGTGGCCAGAGCCAGGCCAAGCGGGCACTGGAAATCGCCGCCGCCGGCAATCATTCCTTGCTGATGATCGGCCCGCCAGGCTCCGGGAAATCGATGCTCGCCTCCCGTTTGCCCGGTCTGATGCCGGCGCTCGACACCGAAGCGGCGAAGGCTTCGGCCGCCGTGCTGTCACTGGTCGGCCAGTTCCGCCCCGAGCGTTTCGGCCAGCGCCCCTATCGTTCACCGCATCACACCGCTTCGGCCGTCGCGCTGGTCGGCGGCGGCAATCCGCCACGGCCCGGCGAAATCTCGTTGGCCCACCAAGGCGTCGTGTTCCTCGACGAATTGCCGGAGTTCGACCGCAAGGTACTGGAAACCCTGCGCGAGCCATTGGAATCGGGGCGCATTCACATCGCCCGGGCCGCCCGCCACGCCGAATTCCCCGCCGAATTCCAGCTGGTCGCGGCGATGAACCCGTGCCCCTGCGGCTTCCACGGCCATGGCAACGGTAAATGCCGATGCACGCCGGATCAGATCGCGCGCTATCGCGGCAAACTTTCCGGCCCCTTTCTCGACCGTATCGATCTGCTGATCGAAGTACCCGCGCTACCGGCCGAGTCTTTGGATGGCAAGCCCGATGGCGAGCCGTCGGCAGCGGTGCGCAAGCGGGTACAACAGGCGCTGGCCGTTCAAAAGACGCGACAAAACAGGCCGAATGCCCGACTGGGTGCGGCCGAGGTCGATAGCTACTGCACACCGGACGCCACCGGCGCCGCCCTGCTCAAACAGGCCAGCCAGCGATTGGAACTGTCGGCGCGCGCCTGGCACCGCATACTCAAGGTCGCCCGCACCATCGCCGACCTTGCCGGCAGCCCGGACGTTCTTGCGCCGCATATCGCCGAAGCAATCCAGTACCGGCGGCTTTCAGTTGGCTGAACGGCAGGGCACGGCGCGCGGCATTGCCGTCCTGCTGGCCGGGATGTCGGCGCTCGGCCCGTTCTCTATCGACACCTACCTGCCGTCATTCCACGACATCTCCGAAAAACTCGGCGCCACGCCGATCCAGGTTCAGCAAACGCTGTCTGCCTACCTTGCTGCCTTCGCGCTGATGACGCTGTGGCATGGCGCGCTGGCCGACCGCTTCGGCCGGCGGCGTGTGGTGTTGCTCGCCCTCGCACTATTCGCCATCGCCTCCGGCGGCTGCGCCTTCGCCACCCGGATCGAGCATCTCTGGTTCTGGCGCGCCATGCAGGGGGTCACCGCCGGCGCCGGCATCGTCATCAGCCGCGCCATCGTGCGCGACCTTTACGACGGCCCTCCCGCCCAACGCCTGATGTCGCAAATCACCATGATGTTCGCGCTGGCACCCGCCATCGCGCCGGTGATCGGCGGCTGGCTGCAAACCCTGTTCGGCTGGCGTTCCATTTTTGCCTTCCTGGTGCTGTCGACCGCAGCACTCTGGCTGGCCTGCTGGAAACTGCTGCCGGAAACACTGCCGCCCGAGAAGCGCCAGTCCTTGCAGCCCGCCTACCTGGGCCGCAGCTACTGGAAAGTGATGACCTCGCCACCCTTTCTCTTCGCCTGTGCCGCGTTATCACTGAATTTTGCCGGCTTCTTCATCTATGTGCTGTCGGCACCGGTCTTCCTGATGAAGCATCTCGGGATTCCCGAAACCGGCTTTCTCTGGCTTTTTGGGCCGGCGATGGCCGGACTGATGAGCGGCTCATGGCTATCCGGGCGGCTGGCCGGGAAAGTGACGCCAGGCCGAACCATCGCCCTTGGCTACCTGGTGATGAGCTGCGCGGCCTTGAGCAACATCGGCATCAACCTGGCTTTGCCGCCGGGCTTGCCGCTGAGCGTCACGCCGCTGTTCGTCTATACGCTGGGCATGTCGCTGGCGATGCCCAGCCTGACGCTACTCGCCCTCGACCCCTTCCCGGCCCAGCGCGGTCTGGCCGCCTCTTGCCAGACCTTCTTCCAGTCCGGCTTCAATAGCCTGGCGGCGGCGCTGATCGCACCGGCGCTGTGGGGTTCGACGCTAAGCCTGGCGCTCGGCATGGCCGGCCTGATGGGATTGGGCGCAATGACTGCCGTGGCCCACCGGAAATCACGATTGCTGCCATGGTAAGCCGTGGTGGCGCCAGCCACCCTGGGTACCACGGTGAAAATCGTCGTCGAGCGGCCCTTCGAAACCTTCCAGCACATTGATTACACAGACGAAACCTGCATTCTCCAATGCCTCGCCGGCATACAGGGAACGGTGGCCGCTGCGACAGATCAGTAGCACCGGGCGCTGCAAATCGCCACCGACCAGCCATTTCACCTTGTCGGCAAACTCCGGGTCGATGTCCCAGTCCGGCGCCTCCTGCCAGGCGACGTGTTCCGCCCCGACCGGGTGGCCGACGTACATGTGTTCGATTTCTGTCCGGCAATCGATCAGCATGGCGCGCGGATGGGCCTGCAAATAAGCATGGGCGGCCTTCGGGTCGAGGTGCTGCATGGGCAATTCCGTAAATCAGCAGATGCCGATATTATTAAAGCAACAGGCAACAGGCGTAAACTCCGCGCATGAAATCGACCAACTGGATCACCGCCGCCATTGCGGCCATCGCCACCATCCTGCCTGGGTGCGACAGCTTCGTGCTGCAGGAAATCAAGCCCGGCATCACGACCGCCGTCGAAGTGCGCGCAAAAATGGGCAACCCCGGCTACGAGTTCATGAACGACGACGGCGGCGTGATCTGGGAATACACCCGCCAGCCGAGCGGCGTGCATTGCTACATGATTGCCTTCGGCCCCGACCAGATCGTCCGCTCGGTCGACCAGGTGCTGACCGAAGCCAACTACGCCAGGGTGCAGCCGGGCATGACGCGCGACCACGTACGCCGCCTGCTCGGCCAGCCGGCCCGCGTGGAAACCTTCGACAATTTGCGCGAAGAAGTCTGGGAATGGCGCATCGAAGGCGTGCCGCACAACGAGGAAACCTATCTCAATGTCTTCTTCGATACCGGCGACGGGCTGGTCAAGAAGGCCGGCAAACGCGTCGCGATGAAAGGCTAGACAAATCAGGCTACTTGGCAGTCGGCATCGCGAACAGTAAACTACGGCCTCTGCCGAGGAGCGCTGCGACCCTTTTCATGTACCGGCATGAATTTCGGGGCCAGGCTCGGCAATGATCAACGGCGCTCGCAAACCCAAGCCGGTTTGTGGCGCCGAAATTTTTTCGGCGTTCCCGGCCTGATTTCGCCGCCCTTAGCCAAGATGATCATGATGCAACCAGACCGCAGCCCGGAACTCTCCGCCCTTCTCGCCAAACGCCTGCTGATTCTCGATGGCGCAATGGGCACCATGATCCAGCGCCACGGCCTGACCGAGGCCGACTACCGCGGCGCGCGTTTCCAGAACCATCCGCACGACCTCAAGGGCAACAACGACCTGCTGGTGCTGACCCAGCCCGGCATCATCGGCGGCATTCACCGCGACTATCTGGAAGCCGGCGCCGACATTCTCGAAACCTGCACCTTCAACTCGACCGCCGTTTCGCAGGCCGACTACAACCTGACTGAAATCGTATACGAGCTGAACTTCGAGGGTGCCCGCCTGGCCCGCGAACTGTGCGACGAATTCACCGCCGCCAACCCGGACAAGCCGCGCTTCGTCGCTGGCGTGCTCGGGCCGACCAGCCGCACCGCGTCGATCTCGCCGGACGTGAACGACCCCGGTTACCGCAACGTCAGCTTCGACGAACTGGTCGCCAACTACTTCGAATCCATCACCGGCCTGATCGAGGGCGGTGCCGACATCCTGCTCGTCGAGACGGTGTTCGACACCCTGAACGCCAAGGCGGCGCTGTTCGCCATCGAGCAATACTTCGACGTTGCCCGCTGTCGCTGGCCGGTAATGATCTCCGGCACAATCACCGACGCCTCCGGCCGCACGCTGTCCGGACAGACCGCCGAGGCTTTCTGGAATTCGCTGCGCCACATCCAGCCGGTGTCGTTCGGCCTGAACTGCGCGCTCGGCGCCAAGGAACTGCGTCAGTATGTCGAGGAGCTGTCGCGCGTCTGCGATTGCTACGTTTCGGCCCACCCGAACGCCGGGCTGCCCAACGCTTTCGGCGGCTACGACGAGACGGCCGAGATGCTGGCCGACGAAATCGAGAGCTGGGCCAAGGCCGGCATCGTCAATATCGTCGGTGGCTGCTGCGGCACTTCGCCCGAGCACATCAAGGCCATCGCCGAGCGGGTTGCTGCGGTCGACCCGCGAAAAGTGCCGAAAATCGAACCGGCGCTGCGCCTCTCCGGCCTGGAGCCGTTCAATGTCACGCCGGGTTCGCTGTATGTAAACGTCGGCGAGCGCACCAACGTCACCGGCTCGAAAGCCTTCGCCCGCATGATCCTCGAAGGCCGCTTCGACGACGCGCTGGCCGTCGCCCGCCAGCAGGTCGAGAACGGCGCGCAGGTCATCGACATCAACATGGACGAGGCGATGCTCGACTCGCTCGCCGCGATGGATCGCTTCCTGAAGCTGATCGCCTCCGAACCGGACATTTCCCGCGTGCCGATCATGATCGACTCGTCGAAGTGGGAAGTCATCGAGGCCGGCCTCAAGTGCATCCAAGGCAAGGGCATCGTCAATTCGATCTCGATGAAGGAAGGCGAGGCCAAGTTCCTCGAACAGGCCCGCCTCGCCCGCCGCTATGGCGCGGCGGTCATCGTCATGGCCTTCGACGAGCAGGGCCAGGCCGACACCTTTGCGCGCAAGACCGAGATCTGTAAACGCGCCTACGAACTGCTGACCGGCATCGGCTTTCCGGCCGAGGACATCATCTTCGACCCGAACATCTTCGCCATCGCCACCGGCATTCCCGAACACGACAACTACGCCGTCGATTTCATCGAATCGGTGCGCTGGATCAAGCAGAACCTGCCGCACGCCCACATTTCGGGCGGCGTTTCCAACGTCTCGTTCAGCTTCCGCGGCAACGACCCGGTGCGCGAGGCCATCCACACTGTCTTCCTCTACCACGCGATCAGCAACGGCATGACCATGGGCATCGTCAATGCCGGCATGCTCGGCATCTATGACGATCTCGAGCCGACCTTGCGCCAGAAGGTCGAGGATGTCGTGTTGAACCGCAACCCGGAAGCCGGCGAAGCGCTGGTCGATTTCGCTCAGACGGTCAAGGAAGGCAAGGCCAAGGACAGCGGCCCCGATCTTTCGTGGCGCGAACAATCGGTCGAAAAACGCCTCGAACATGCGCTGATCAAGGGCATCACCGATTTCGTCGTGGCCGACACCGAAGAAGTGCGCGCCAAGCTGGAAAGCGAAGGCAAGCCGCCGCTCTCCGTGATCGAAGGCCCGCTGATGAACGGCATGAACGTCGTCGGCGACCTCTTCGGCGCCGGCAAGATGTTCCTGCCGCAAGTCGTCAAATCGGCGCGCGTGATGAAGCAGGCGGTCGCCCACCTGCTGCCCTACATCGAGGCGGAAAAAACCCGTACCGGCCTGGGCAGCAAGGGCAAGATTTTGATGGCGACAGTCAAGGGCGACGTACACGACATCGGCAAGAACATCGTCGGCGTCGTGTTGGGTTGCAACGGCTACGACATCGTCGACCTTGGCGTCATGGTCTCCTGCGACAACATTTTGAAGGCGGCGCTCGAACATCGCGTGGACATCATCGGCCTGTCCGGCCTGATCACCCCGTCGCTCGAGGAAATGGCCCACGTCGCTGCCGAAATGAAGCGCCTTGGCATGACCCAGCCGCTGTTGATTGGCGGCGCGACGACCAGCCGCGCCCACACCGCGATCAAGATCGCCCCCAACACCGAAGGCGCCGTCGTCTACGTGCCGGACGCCTCGCGCGCCGTCGGCGTCGCGACCAAGCTGCTGTCGGCCGAGCAGCGCGATGGCTACATGGCCGAAATCGTCGCCGAATACGAAGCGGTGCGCGCCGAACACGCCGGCCGCAAGGGCGCCACGCTGGTGACGCTGGAAGAAGCCCGCGCCAACCGTTTCACGTGGAACGAAG
>Ga0209310_1000319_pt1 | contig 60021 bp, 54 predicted proteins | sample AD_UKC030_MetaG_FD_184415 | JGI IMG/M metagenome (GOLD analysis project Ga0209310, IMG submission 184415) | Active sludge microbial communities of municipal wastewater-treating anaerobic digesters from USA - AD_UKC030_MetaG (SPAdes) (version 2) | ecosystem: Engineered > Bioreactor > Anaerobic >...
CAAGCTCGGCGTGATCCTGCTGATGCGGCTGTGGCCGGTGCTGTCGGGCACCGACGCCTGGATGTTCAGCGTGGGCCTGGCGGGGCTGGTCACCTTCGTGCTCGGCGCCTACGCGGCGATGTTCCAGTACGACCTGAAGGGCCTGCTCGCGTACTCGACGATCAGCCACCTCGGGCTGATCACCGTGCTGCTGGGGCTGAACAGCCCGCTGGCGCTGGTGGCGGCGATCTTCCACCTGATGAACCATGCGACCTTCAAGGCCTCGCTGTTCATGGCCGCCGGCGCGATCGACCACGAGAGCGGCACGCGCGACATCCGGCGGCTGTCCGGGCTGGTGCACTACATGCCGATCACCGCCACCGCGGCGATGGTGGCGGCCGCCGCGATGGCCGGCGTGCCGCTGCTCAACGGTTTCCTGTCGAAGGAGATGTTCTTCGCCGAATCGCTGGACGCCAGCGGCCCGCTGCCGCTGCTCGACCGCCTGTTGCCCTACGTGGCCACTGCCGCCGGAATGTTCGGCGTGGTCTATTCGCTGCGCTTCATCCTCGGCGCGTTCTTCGGGCCGCCGGCGACCGACCTGCCGCACACGCCGCACGAGCCGCCGCGGCTGATGCGGCTGCCGATCGAGCTGCTGGTGCTGGTGTGCGTGGTCGTCGGCGTGCTGCCCAACCTGACGGTGCGGCCGCTGCTCGACGTGGCCGTGCCGGCGGTGCTGGGAACGCAGGCGCCGCCGTACGAGCTGCGGCTGTGGCACGGCTTCAACATGCCGCTGCTGATGAGCACGGTGGCGATGGCCGGCGGCGTGCTGCTGTACCGGCTGCTGCGCACGCGGCTGGCCGGCGAAGGCGTGCCGCTGCTGCCGCCGATCGACGGGCGCGCACTGTTCGAGCGCACGCTCGACCTCACGCGGCGCGGCGCGCGCCGGCTCGAGCGCCGGCTCGCCACGCGCCGGCTGCAGCCGCAGCTGCGCTGGATCGTCGGCGTGGCGATCGCCGCCGCGGCGCTGCCGATCGTGCAGCGCGGGTTCGGCACGGGCGAAGCGCCGGCGGCTGCGGGCGGCGCCGTCTGGCTGCTGGCGCTGGTCTGGCTGATCGGCGGCGCCTGCGCGGTGGCGGCCGCGGTCCAGGCGAAGTTCCATCGGCTGGCCGCGGTCATCCTGGCCGGCGGCGCGGGGCTGGCGGTGTGCGTCACCTTCGTGTGGTTCTCGGCGCCGGACCTGGCACTGACCCAGCTGCTGGTGGAGATCGTGACCACCGTGCTGCTGCTGATCGGGCTGCGCTGGCTGCCGCGCCGCAGGCCCGACCTGGACGCCCCGGTGGCGCCGGTCGCCCGGCTGCGGCGGGCGCTGGATTTCACGCTCGCCGCCGGCGCCGGCAGCGGGCTGGCGCTGCTGGCCTACGGCGCGATGACGCGGCCGCTGCCCGAGAGCGTGTCGCGCTTCTTCGTCGAGCGCGCCTACAGCGAAGGCGGCGGCACCAACGTCGTCAACGTGATCCTGGTCGACTTCCGCGGCTTCGACACGCTGGGCGAGATCACGGTGCTCGCGGTTGCGGGCGTGGCGGTGTATTCGCTGCTGCGCCGCTTCCGCCCGGCGCCCGAAAGCGCGCTGCCGCCGGCGCAGCAGCACGACCATTCCGACGCCGACGCCGCGCAGGACCTGCAGGTGCCGGGCGTGATCATGCGGCTGATGTTCCCGGTGGCGCTGATGCTGGCGGCGTACCTGCTGCTGCGCGGCCACAACCAGCCCGGCGGCGGCTTCGTCGCCGGGCTGACGATGGCGGTCGCCTTCATCATCCAGTACATGGCCGGCGGCGCGCGCTGGCTCGAGTCGAGCCTGACGGTGCAGCCGGTGCGCTGGATGGCGATCGGCCTGCTGCTGGCCGTGCTCACCGGCGCCGGCGCCTGGGCCTTCGCGCACCCGTTCCTGAGCTCGCACGTGCTGCACCTGCAGCTGCCCGTGCTCGGCGCGATCCACCTGCCGAGCGCCTTCGTGTTCGACCTGGGCGTGTTCTCGCTGGTGCTCGGCGCCACGCTGCTGATGCTGATCGCGCTGGCACACCAATCGCTGCGCGGCGACCGCCGGCCGCGCAGGCTTTGACGGGTCGGGCGCCATTCACCATGAACGAACTCGTCATCGCCCTCGCGATCGGGCTGCTCGCCGGCTCCGGCACCTGGCTGCTGCTGCGGCCGCGCACCTTCCAGGTGGTGATCGGGCTGTCGCTGCTGTCGTACGCGGTCAACCTGTTCATCTTCAGCACGGGCGGGCTGCGCAGCCTGGCCGCGCCGTTCGTGCGGGCGGGCGCGCCGCCCGACCCCGCGCTGCTGGCCGACCCGCTGCCGCAGGCGCTGGTGCTGACCGCGATCGTGATCGGGTTCGCGATGACGGCGCTGCTGCTGGTGGTGCTGCTGGCCGCGCGCGGCTTCACCGGCACCGACCACGTCGACGGCCAGGAGGGCGAGGGATGAGTGCGCCGCGCCGCGGCCGCATGCCGGTTGCGCAGCGCGCAGCGTGGAGGGCCGTCCCGTGAGCGGCTGGCAGCAGCATCTGCCGATCGTGCCGGTGGTGCTGCCGCTGGCGACGGCGGCGGTGCTGATGCTGATCGACGAGCAGCGCCGCGCCTGGAAGCAGGGCGTGGCCATGGCCAGCTCGCTGCTGCTGCTGCTCGTCGGCGCCGCGCTGGTGCGGGCAGCCGACCAGTGGGCCGGCCAAGGCGTGCCGATCGTGTACCGGCTGGGCAACTGGCCCGCGCCCTTCGGCATCGTGCTGGTGGCCGACCGCTTGTCGGCGCTGATGGTGCTGCTCGCGGCGGTGCTGGGATTCGCGGCACTGCTGTTCGCGGTGGCGCGCTGGGACCGCGCCGGCCCGCGCTTCCACGCGCTGCTGCAGGTGCTGCTGATGGGCGTGAACGGCGCCTTCCTGACCGGCGACCTGTTCAACCTGTTCGTGTTCTTCGAGGTCTTCCTGGCGGCCTCCTACGGCCTGGCGCTGCACGGCTCCGGCGCGGCGCGGGTGCAGGCGAGCCTGCACTACATCGTCATCAACCTGACGGCCTCGCTGCTGTTCCTGGTGGGCGCGGCGCTGATCTACGGCGTGACCGGCACGCTGAACCTGGCCGATCTGGCGCAGCGCATCCCGGCGGCGGCCGCGCAGAACCGCGCGTTGCTCGAAGCCGGCGCCGCGGTGCTCGGCATCGCGTTCCTGATCAAGGCCGGCATGTGGCCGCTGTGCTTCTGGCTGCCGCGCGCCTACGGCGCCGCCTGCGCACCGGCCGCGGCGCTGTTCGCGATCCTGACCAAGGTGGGCATCTACGCGGTGCTGCGGATCTGGCTGCTGTTCTTCGGCCCGGCAGCCGGCGCATCGGCCGGCTTCGGCCAGGACTGGCTGACGATCGGCGGCCTGGTCACGCTGGCCTTCGGCGCGATCGGCGTGCTGGGCGCGCAGGAGCTGCCGCGGCTGGCCGGCTTCAGCCTGATCGCGTCCTGCGGCACGCTGCTGGCCGCGGTGGGCGCCGGCAGCGCGGCGGTCAGCGGTGCGGCGCTGTACTACCTGATCGCCTCCACGCTGGGCGTCAGCGCGCTGTTCCTGTTGATCGAACTGGTCGAGCGCGGCCGCGCGCCCGGCGCCGACCTGCTGGCGATCACCGAAGAGGCCTTCGGCGGCTTCGAAGCCGAGGAACGCGAGGACGTCGGCGTCGTGATCCCCGCCGTCTGGGCCGTGCTCGGCCTGGCCTTCGTCGCCTGCGTGCTGATGCTGGCCGGGCTGCCGCCGCTGCCGGGCTTCGTCGCCAAGGCGGCGCTGCTCAGCGCCTTGCTGGCGCCCGACGCGGTCGCGCCTTCGGCCTGGGTGCTGCTGGCGCTGCTGATGCTGTCGGGGCTGGCGACGGTGGTGGCGGCCAGCCGCACCGGCGTGCGCATCTTCTGGATGCCCGAGCAGCAGCTGGCCGCACGCGTGCGCGTGATCGAGATGCTGCCGATCGTGCTGCTGCTGGGCATCGGCCTGGCGCTGACGGTGCTGGCCGGCCCGGCGCTGCGCTACCTGGACGAGGCCGCGCAGGCGCTGCATGCGCCGGCCGGCTACATCGAGGGGGTGCTGCGATGAAGCGCGCGCTGCCGTTCCCGCTGCTGTGGCTCGCGCTGACTGCGCTGTGGCTGCTGCTGAACCAGTCGCTGTGGATCGGCGACCTGCTGCTGGGCGCCGTGCTCGCGTGGGGCGCGTGCCTGGCCTACCGGCAGCTCGAGGTGCCGCGCACCGCGAAGGGCGGCGCGTGGCGGCGCTGCACCACCGCGCTGCGGCTGCTGGCCGAAGTGGCGGCGGACATCGTGCGCTCCAACATCGCCGTCGCCCGCATCGTGCTGAACCCGCGCACGCCCGGCCAGACCGCCGGCTTCCTCGAGGTGCCGCTGGAGCTGCGCGATCCGGCCGGCCTGGCGGTGCTGGCCTGCATCATCACGGCCACGCCCGGCACCGCGTGGGCGCGCTTCGACGCCGGGCGCGGCGTGTTGACGATGCACATCCTCGACCTGATCGACGAGGCCCAGATGATCGCGATCATCAAGGGCCGCTACGAGCGCCGGCTGCAGGAGATCTTCGAATGAGCGCACTGCTGCTTCACTGGAGCCTGATCGCCGCGCAGGTGCTGCTGGTGCTGGCGATGGCCTGCGCCGCGCTGCGGCTGCTGCGCGGGCCCTACGTGCAGGACCGCGTGCTGGCGCTGGACGCGCTGTACGTCAGCGCGATGCTGCTGATGCTGACGATCGGCATGCGCGGCGGCAGCATCCACTACTTCGACGCGGCGCTGGCGATCGCGATGCTCGGCTTCGTCGCCACCGCGGCGCTGTCCAAGTTCCTGCTGCGCGGCGAGGTGATCGAATGACGCCGCACGCGAAGGACGCGCGATGAACCCTGCCGCCGAGATCCCGCCCGCGGTGGCCGTGCTGGCCGCGCTGCTCGTGCTCGCCGGCGCGGTGCTGACGCTGATCGGCACCCTCGGCCTGCTGCGGCTGCGCAGCTTCTACGCGCGCGTGCACGCGCCGACGATGGGCACCACGCTGGGCGCCGGCTGCGTGCTGATCGCGTCGATCCTGCTGTTCAGCGCGCTCGAATCGCGCCCGGTGCTGCACGAGATCGCGATCGGCGTGTTCATGACGCTGACCACGCCGGTCACGCTGATGCTGCTGCTGCGCGCGGCGATGCAGCGCGGCGGCATCGGCAGCAGGGCGGGCGAGTCGGCGCCGCCGGATCAGCGGCCGTGAAGGACTGCGAGCGCCCCGAGGGTCGGGCTGCGCCCAGCCCACCCCCCACGGCCCAGAAAGCTCGGGGCGGCCCGGTGTTTCCTTGACGCGCACGCGCCGGGCGGGCCGCGGCGCGCCGGTGCAACGGGGATGCCGGAGCCGGCGCGCGCCGAATTCCGCCGCGCTGCAGCGCCTATTCGCGGCTTCGCCGGCGCCGGGCGACGCCTAGGATCGTGCGGGTGGAAGTGCGCCGGCCGCGGCGCCACGCATCGCCACGCGCCGAGCAAAGGCTGCCGCCATGACCGACCTGTCAACCCCGCCGCTGTCGCTGGCGCCCCTCGAACCCGCACCGGGCGGCGCCGCCGAGGGCCCGGCCTTCGCATGGCCGACGCCGCCGCTGCCCTGCTACGCGGCGCCGCAGCCCTTCACCGAACCCGAGCCCTGCAGGATCGAAGGCCTGAAGGGCCGGCTGATGAACGGCACGCTGCTCGCGTTCGACCCGGCGGCCGGCATCGCGCAGGTGAAGATCCCGCCGGCGCGCATCCCGATCCCGCTGCGCTTCAGCCAGTTCCGCCGGATCACGCTGGTGCGGCCGCTGCTGCCGCTGGACGACGCCGGTGCGCAGGCGCTGGCGCAGCGGCACCCCGCCGCGCCGGCGAAGGTGCGGCTCAAGGACGCCGAGCCCTTCGAGATGCCGAGCCTCGGCCACGTCGAGACCGAAGCGGGGCTGTTCCTGTTCGCGCCGCTGGACGCGCGCGGCCAGGTGCAGCGCTGCTTCGTGCCGCGGCCGGCCCTCGAGGGTTTCGAGATCGGCCCGCGCCTGGGCGAGGTGCTGGTCGAGCAGCGCGCGGCCACGCCGCAGCAGATCGAGCAGGCGCTGGCCGAGCAGCAGGCGCTGCGCAGCCGCAAGCTGGGCGAACTGCTGCTGACCCGCCAGGTGGTCAGCCCCGAGGAGCTGGAGCAGGCGATCGTCGAGCAGGCGCGCATGCCGATGGTGCGCATCGGCGAAGCGCTGATCGCGCTGGGCTTCATCGACGAGGCGCAGCTCGACGCGGCACTGTCGCAGCAGCGCGAAGACCGCAGCGTGCCGCTGGGCGAGCTGCTGGTGCGCCGCGGGCTGGTGTCGCGCCAGGACTTGCAGACGGCGCTGGCACGCAAGATGGGCTACCCGCTGGTCGACGTCGCCCAGTTCCCGGTGGAGGCCGACGCGCTCGCGCGGCTGCCCTTCGCGGTGGCGCAGCGCGTGCCGGCGCTGCCGCTGCTGCTGCGCGGCGGGCGGCTGATCGTCGCCGTCGAGGACCCGTCGCGGCCCGACGTGCGCGACGAGCTGGAGTTCGCCGCGCAGGCCAAGATCGTGCCGGTGCTGGCGCGCGCGAACCTGCTGCACGAAGCGGTGCCGCGCGCCTACGAGCGCATCGGCGCCGGCAGCGGCACGCGCGGCGACGCCGCCGGCGCCGAGCTGGAGATGGAGGAAGCCGGCAAGCTGCTCGCCACGCTCGAGCAGCAGCAAGGCAGCGACGCCGCCGACCGCGACGAGTCGCCGATCGAGCAGTCGGACAACTCGCTGGTGCGGCTGATCAACTCGATGATCGCCGAGGCGCAGGCGCAGGGCGTGTCCGACATCCACATCGAGTGCCAGCCGGGGCGCGACAAGGTGCGCATCCGCTTTCGCCGCGACGGCGCGCTCAAGCCCTACCTGGAGCTGCCGCACACCTACCGCAGCGCGCTGATCGCCCGCATCAAGATCATGTGCGACCTGGACATCAGCGAGCGCCGCAAGCCGCAGGACGGCAAGATCAACTTCGGCCGCTTCATGCCGGGCTCGCGGCTCGAGCTGCGGGTGGCGACGATCCCCACCGCCAACGGGCTGGAAGACGCGGTACTGCGCCTGCTGGCCTCGGCCAAGCCGATACCGCTGGACAGCCTGGGGTTGAGCCCGGACAACCTGCGCGCGGTCAAGGCGGCATCGCAGCGGCCCTACGGCATGCTGTTGTGCGTGGGCCCCACCGGCTCGGGCAAGACGACGACGCTGCACTCGGTGCTCGGCCACATCAACCGGCCCGACCGCAAGATCTGGACCGCCGAAGACCCGGTGGAGATCACCCAGGCCGGCATGCGCCAGGTGCAGGTCAACCCGAAGATCGACTGGACCTTCGCCAAGGCGCTGCGCGCCTTCCTGCGCGCCGACCCGGACGTGATCATGGTCGGCGAGATCCGCGACCGCGAGACCGCGCAGATGGCGGTCGAGGCGTCGCTGACCGGCCACCTGGTGATGAGCACGCTGCACACCAACAGCGCGGTCGAGACGGTTACCCGGCTGCTCGACATGGGCATGGACCCGTTCAACTTTGCCGATTCGCTGCTCGCGGTGCTGGCGCAGCGGCTGGTGCGGCGGCTGTGCGGCAAGTGCGTGCAATCGGCAGCGGCCACGCCCGCGCAGGTCGACGAGCTGCTGGCCGACTACCTGCACGCCTTCGGCGACGCGCCCGGCTGCCCGGGCCGCGACGCGGTGCTGCAGGGCTGGCTCGAACGCTTCGGCCAGGGCGGGCGGCTGCTGCACCACCGCGCGCCCGGCTGCGCGCACTGCGACGGCAGCGGCCTGCGCGGCCGCGCCGGGCTGCACGAGCTGCTGGTGGTCAGTCGCGGGCTGCGCCAGCAGATCCAGACCGGCGCGCGCCCCGACGAGATGCTGCGCAGCGCCTTCGGCGAAGGGCTGCGCACGCTGCGCCAGGACGGCATCGACAAGGTCTGGGCCGGCGTGACGACGATCGAGGAAGTGCGCGCCACCAGCAACGGCTGACGCGCGCAGCGCGCCCCGCCGTGCGGCGGACAATCGCCGGCATGCACGCCGAGCCGACCCGCCGCGAACCGAACCCCGAAGCCGCCACGCTGGCCCTGCTCGCCGATGCCGCGCAGCGGCTCGGCGGCGCGCCGCGCGTGCGTGCGCTGATCCTGCCGCCGCAGGCGGCCGCAGGCGGCGCGCACACCGGCGAGTCGTGCGCGATCGAGCTCGACGACGGCTCGATCGGGCTGTCCTACGTGCTGCTCGGCGACGAGCTGCCGCGACTGCACCGCGACGCGCGCGATCTGGCCGGGGCCGACGCGCTGGCGCTGGCCGCGGGCCTGGCGGCGCCGCCCGCGGCCGACGGCGGCCTGGCGCGCACGCTCGGCCTGGCCACGGCCAACGCGCTGACTGCGTGGCTGTTCGCGCGCGTGGGCTACGAGCCGCCCGCCGCGGGCGACTCGATCGGCTCGATCGCGCCGCGCGCCGGCGAGCGCATCGGCATGATCGGCCACTTCGGGCCGCTGCTGGACGCGATCGTCGCGACCGGCGCGGAGCTGGTCGTGGTCGAGTTGCGCGAGGACCTGGCGGGCGAGCGCGACGGCTACACCGTGACCACCGATGCGGGCGCGCTCGCCGGCTGCGACAAGGTCATCGCCACCGGCACGCTGCTGCTCAACGGCACGCTGGCGCGGATGCGCGCGGCGGCGGCGCAGGCCACGCGCTTCGCGCTGATCGGCCCGAGCGCGGGGCTGCTGCCCGATGCGCTGTTCGCGGCCGGCGTGACCGACGTCGGCGGCAGCTGGGTGGTCAACGGCCCGGGCTTCGCGCAGGCGCTGCGCTGCGGCGAGCGGCGCGGCCGCAATGCGCGCAAGTTCGCGCTCGCCGCCGGCGACTATCCGGGCCTGCCGGCCTTGCTGGCACGCGCGCTGGAGACTCCCGGCCGCCAGTGACGCACGCCCTTGGGCAGGTGCGCGCTCAGCGACGAGGCCACGAGCAGGCCCCAGAACACCGGCAGCGCGACCGCTGCGCCGGCGGCGCTGAAGCCGATCCAGCCGACTGCCGCCAGCTTCGCCAGCACCACCCAGCCGGCGAGCTCGCCCAGCCGGATGCGCCGGGCGCGCAGGTCCATCGCCAGCAGCAGCACGCCGCTGCCGACTGCCGCTGCGGCCGGCCCGGCGAGCGCCAGCGGCGCGCCCAGCAGCGCCGCGCCGAGCGCGACCACCGCCGCCAGGTGCACGGTGCGCACCGCCACCGCGAACAGGCGCTCGGCGTCGGCGCTGCGGCGGGCAGGTGCGGGCATTGCGGCGGCGGGACTGGCCCGGGGAATCGGGGCGTTGCACTGTAGCGCGCGCGGCTATGCAGGCGCCGACATATCGCGCAACCGCGGCCGCGCCGGAACAATGCGGCTGCGTGCCGCTGCCGCCCGGGCCCGATCGGCCGTGTGCGTCTCCGTCCGATCCCTTGCCCGATCCCTTGCCCGATCCCTGGTCTGATCCCTGGCCCGATCCCTTGCCCAGTCCCTTGCCCCGTCCCTTGTCCGCTCCCTTGTCCGCTGCCGCAGCCCGCAGCCGCCGCCCATGTCGACCGTGATCGACAGCCTGCGCACCGCGGTCGCGCTGGCCGCCGGCGGCGACCCGACGCTGTGGCGCACGGCGCTGCTGTCGCTGCAGGTCAGCGGCACGGCCTGCCTGATCGGCGCCGGCTTCGGCATCACGCTCGGCGCGGCGCTGGCGGTCAGCCGCTTCCCGGGGCAGCACGCGCTGATCGTGATCGTCAACACGCTGCTGGGCATGCCGTCGGTGGTGGTCGGCCTGCTGGTGTACCTGCTGCTGTCGCGCCAGGGGCCGCTGGGCCAGTACGGCATCCTGTTCACGCCGGCGGCGATGGTGGTCGCGCAGAGCGTGCTGGTGGTGCCGCTGATCGCCGCGCTGACGCGGCGCCAGCTGCTGGCGTCGCTGGCCGAAGGCGGCGACCAGCTGCAATCGCTCGGCGCCGGCGCGCCGGCCACCGCGCTGCTGCTGCTGGTGCACGAGCGCTTCGGGCTGCTGACGGTGCTGCTCACCGCCTTCGGGCGCGCGATCGCCGAAGTCGGCGCGGTGATGATCGTCGGCGGCAACATCGACGGCGTCACAAGGGTGATGACGACGACGATCGCGCTCGAGACCAGCAAGGGCGACCTGCCGCTGGCGCTGGCGCTGGGCCTGATCCTGCTGAGCGTGACCGGCGTGGTCAACGTGGCGATCGGCCTGCTGCAATGGCGCGGCACGCGCACGCCGTTGCAGGCCTTCGGATGACGGCGCCGGGCGGCACGGCGCCGCTGATCACGCTGCGCCGCGCCGGCGTGAGCTTCGGCGCGACGCGCGCGCTGCAGGGCATCGACCTGGCGCTGCACCGCGGCGAGCGGCTGGTGATGGTCGGCCCCAACGGCTCGGGCAAGACGACGCTGCTGCGGCTGATGCACGGCCTGCTCGCGCACGAGGGCGAGCGCCGCGTGCACCCGCTGCAGCCTGAAGGCCGCGAGCCGGTTTGCGCGATGCTGTTCCAGCGGCCGTTCCTGCTGCACCTGTCGGTGCAGTGGAACGTGCGCGTCGGGCTGTGGCTGCAAGGCGTGCCGCGGCGCGAGCATGCCGCGCGCAGCGCCGACGCGCTCGAGCGCGTCGGCCTCGGGGGCCTGGCGCGGCGCCGCGCGCGCGAGCTGTCCGGCGGCCAGCAGCAGCGGCTGGCATTGGCGCGCGCCTTCGCGCTGCAACCCGACATCCTGTTCCTCGACGAGCCGACCGCCAGCCTCGACCCCGGCGCCAAGCGCGAGATCGAGGCGCTGATCACCGCCACTGCGGGCCCCGAGCTCACGCTGGTGATGAGCACCCACGACCTGCGCCAGGCGCGCCGCCTGGCATCTCGCGTCATCTTCCTCGACGAAGGCCGGCTGCTGGCCGACCTCGAGGTCGGGCGCTTCTTCGAAGGGGCCGCGCTGCCCGAGGCGGCCACCCGATTCCTGAAAGGAGAACTGACATGGTCCCATTGAACCTGCGCCGCCGCCTGATCGGCGCGCTGCTCGCCATCGCCGGCATCGGGCTGGCCCTCCAGGCGCCCCCCGCACGCGCCCAGGACGCGCGCTTCATCGTGATGGCCTCGACCACCTCGACCGAGCAGTCGGGGCTGTTCGCGCACCTGCTGCCGGCCTTCAAGCAGGCCACGGGCATCGACGTGCGCGTGGTCGCAGTGGGCACCGGCCAAGCGCTGGACCAGGCGCGCCGCGGCGACGCCGACATCGTGTTCGTGCACGACACCGCCGCCGAGCAGAAGTTCGTCGCCGAAGGCTTCGCGACCGAGCGGCGCAACGTGATGTACAACGACTTCGTGCTGATCGGGCCGAAGGCCGACCCGGCCGGCGTCAAGGGCCACGACATCGCCGCCGCGCTGAAGAGAATCGCCGCAACCGGCCAGCCCTTCGTGTCGCGCGGCGACAAGAGCGGCACCCACAGCGCCGAGCTGCGCCAGTGGAAGCGCGCCGGCATCGACATCGCCGCGGCGCGGCCGGCCGGCTACAAGGACTGCGGCTGCGGCATGGGCCCGGCGCTGAACATGGCGGCGGCCACCAACGCCTACGTGCTGTCCGACCGCGGCACCTGGCTGAGTTTCAAGAACCGCGGCGACCTGACGATCCTGGTCGAAGGCGACCAGGCGCTGTTCAACCAGTACGGCGTGATGGTGGTCAACCCGGCCAAGCATCCGCACGCGAAGGCGGCGCTGGCGCAGCAGTTCGCCGACTGGGTGGTGTCGCCGGCCGGGCAGCAGGCGATCGCCGCCTACAAGATCGGCGGCGAGCAGCTGTTCTTCCCGAACGCCGGGCGATAGCCGCCCGTGCGCCGCGCGCGGCTGCGGCGCCGGGTAAGCTCGCGCCCCGAGATGAAGAACCGCGGCATCCAGCTCGAATACCGCTACGGCGGTGCCGGCCAGCAGGGCGCGGAGGTCGACAACCCGCTGTTCGACCTGCTGTCGGCACTGGCCGCGGCCGGCTCGATCCAGCAGGCGGCCGTCGCGCTCGGCCTGTCGTACCGCCACCTGTGGGGGCAGCTGAAGGCGTGGGAAGACCGGCTCGGTGAGCCGCTGGTGGTCTGGGCGCGCGGCCAGCCGGCGCGGCTGACGCCCTTTGCCGAGCGCTTGCTGTGGGCCGAGCGCCAGGCGCGGGTGCGCATGGCGCCGCACATCGAGGCCTTGCGCCACGAGCTGCAGCGCGTGCTCGACGAGGCGCTCGACGGCTCCTGCCAGGTGCTGCGCGTCGCCGCCAGCCACGACCTGCTGCTGCCGACGCTGCAGGTGCTGGCCGCGCAGCAGCAGCGGCTGCACCTGGCGCTGCAGTTCGCCGGCAGCCTGGAAGCGCTGCGCCTGCTGGCGCAGGGGCGCTGCGTGGTTGCCGGTTTCCACGCACCGCTGCTGCTGGACCGCAGCGACCACTATGCGCAGGCGCTCAAGCCGCTGCTGGTGCCGGGCCGGCACAAATTGATCGGCTGCATGCGCCGCACCCAGGGGCTGATGGTCGCGCCGGGCAACCCGCTGCGCATCACCAGCCTGGCCGACGTCGCGGCGCGGCGGCTGCGGCTGGCCAGCCGCGAGCCCGGCTCGGGCACCCACCTGCTGGCCGAGCACCTGGCGCTGGCGGCGGGGCTGGACGCGGCAGCCTCGTTGCGGGTCACGGCGGTCGAGAACAGCCACGTGGCGGTGGCCACCGCGGTCGCGTCGGGGCGGGCAGACGCGGCGCTGGGGCTGGAGGCGGCCGCCCGAGCCGAGGGCCTGGGCTTCGTGCCGCTGGTCGAGGAGGAGTATTTCCTCGTGTGCCTGGCCGACACGCTCGAGCAGCCGGGTCTGCGCGCGCTGCGCGAAGTGCTCGCGTCGCCGGCGTGGCAGCAGGCCACCAGCGGCCGCGCCGGCTACGCGCCGGCGCCGGCCGCCGGCCAGGTGCTGTCGCTGACGCGCGCGCTGCCGTGGTGGCGATTTCGCACGCCGCGGCGCTGAAGCGGCAACGCGCCGTTGCCCCGTGCCGGCTCGGGCAGCCCCGCCGGGCGCCGCGTCAGGCGCCGTGAATCAGGCGCCGCGGTTCAGGCGCCGCGATTCAAACGCCGCAGTCCAGACGCCGCAGACGGCGCCGGCCGGGGCTTCGTGCGATGGCGGCTGCGCCGAGCCTTCCTTCTTCTGCACCAGCGCGACGCCGTTGCGCACCGCCACCATCTCGGCGGCGATCGACACCGCGATCTCGGCCGGCGTCTTCGCGCCCAGGTGCAGGCCGATCGGGCCGTGCAGCCGGCCGATCTCGGCAGGCGTCAGGTCGAACTCGGCGAGCCGCTGCTTGCGCCGGGCGGTGTTGCCGCGCGAGCCGAGCGCGCCGATGTAGAAGGCCGGCGACTTCAGCGCCTCGAGCAGCACCAGGTCGTCGAGCTTGGGGTCGTGGGTGAGCGCGACCACGGCGCTGTGCGCGTCGAGCTTGAGCTCCTGCGCCAGGTCGTCGGGCATCGTGCGGCTGAAGATCGTGTTCGGGATGTCCCAGCCGATGTTGTATTCCTCGCGCGGATCGCAGCAGATCACCTCGAAATCGAGCGCCTGCGCGATCGGCGCGAGCACGCGCGACAACTGGCCGGCGCCGACGATCAGCAGCCGCCAGCGCGGGCCGAACAGCGCGCGCAGGGTGCGGCCGTCGAAGCTGAAGGCCTCGCCGCGCGCCGCGGCGCCGACGGCGACCGCGCCGCTGTCCAGGTCGAGCGTGCGCGCGACCAGTTCGTGCCGCGCGGTGCGCGCCAGGATCTGGTCGATCCAGTCGCCGCTTTGCAGCGGCTCCTGCACCAGCCGCAGCGTGCCGCCGCAGGGCAGGCCGAAGCGCGCCGCCTCTTCCTTGGTGACGCCGTAGGTCACCAGCGACGGCTTGCCCACGCGCTCGCCGTGGCGCACGCGCTCGATCAGGTCGTCCTCGACGCAGCCGCCCGACACCGAGCCGACCACCGCGCCGTCGTCGCGCAGCGCCAGCAGCGCACCCGGCGGGCGCGGCGCGCTGCCCCAGGTTTCGAGCACCGTGACCAGCCACACCTTGTGGCCTTCGCCGAACCAGGCGCGCGCCTGGCTCAACACCTGCAGGTCCAGACTGTCCATGACCGATTCCTCGTTGGAGGCGGCGCCGCTAGTCGCGCTTCATCTGCAAGTCGAAGCCGCTGCGCTTGCCGCTGACATTGCCCTGGTCGTCGAGCCGCAGCTTGACGGTGGCGTTCTTGCAGTCCGCAATCACGTCGGAGAACATCAACGTGATGTCCAGGCTGCCCGGGGTGACGCTGTCGTGCCGCATCGGCACCTTGCGCCCCCAGCACGGATTGGCGCGGCTCGTCGCCGCCGTCTGCCAGCTGCCGCCGGTCTCGGTGACCTCCATCACCGCGCTGTAGCTCTGCCGCTCGGTCTGCCACTCGACCTTCCAGTTGCCCAGGAAGGGCTTGGGCACCGTCTGTGCCAGGGCCAGCGCCGCGCCGAGCGCCAGCGCCAGGCCGGTGAACGCGGATCGCAGCATCGGATCTCCCTTCTTGGCCGCCACGGGCCGATTGTCCCCGGCTGCCGTTGCGCCGGCTAGCGCCGCAGCCACCACCACAGCAAGACGAGCACCAATGCCGCGATGCCCCACCACAGCGCGCGGTTGCCCTTGGGCATGTCGGCCGGCAACGGCACCTGGCCGCTCTCGACGGCCGCCGGCACCGGCGGCGCCAGGCGGGCCTCGAAAGCGCTGAAGAAGTCCTCGGCCACCTTGGCCGCTGCCGCATCGACCAGCCGCGAGCCGACCTGCGCGAGCTTGCCGCCCACCTGCGCGTGCGCCTGGTACTTCAGCCGGGTGCCCTCGCCTTCGGGCGCCAGCGTGACGTCGGCCGAGCCCTTGCCGAAGCCGGCCACGCCGCCCTGGCCGTCGAAGTGGATCGTGTAGCTCGTCGGCGGCACCACGTTGCTGAGCTTCAGGTTGCCCTTGAAGCGCGCGCTCACCGGGCCGACCTTGACCGCCAGCAGCGCGGCGAAGGCGTCGTCGGCCGTGCGCTCGAGCGATTCGCAGCCGGTGATGCAGGCCTTCAGCACTTCGGGGTCGTTGAGCGCGGCCCAGGTGGCGTCGAGGCCGGTGGGGATCAGGCGTTCGCCTTGCAGGTTCATGGCGGGTCTTCTTCCAGGTCAATGCAGCGGGATCGGCGCGGCCGGTGCGCGCAGCGCGCGCGCCAGGTCGGCGAGGCTCGCGAGGTTGTGCACCGGCAGGAAGCGGTCCACGTGCGGCAGGATCGCGCGCACGCCGGCGGCGCGCGGCTCGAAGCCTTCGTAGCGCAGCAGCGGGTTCAGCCACACCAGCTGGTGCGCCATGCGCTGCAGCTGCGCGGCGGCGGCGCCCAGGCCGCCGTGGTCGTCGCGGTCGAGCCCGTCGCTGACCAGCAGCACCGCCGCGTTCGAGCCCAGCAGCCGCTTGGCCCAGACGCGGTTGAACTCGTGCAGCGCCGTCGCGATGCGGGTGCCGCCCTTCCAGTCGTGCACCTGCTCGTCGGCCAGGCGCAGCGCGATGTCGGGGTCGCGCTCGCGCAGGCAGCGGCTGATGTTGGTCAGCCGCGTGCCGAAGGTCAGCAGGTGCACGCGCAGCGCGCGCCGCGCGAGGCCGTGCACGTAGTGCAGCATCAGCCGCGAGTAGCGGTCCATCGAGCCGGAGATGTCGAGCAGCACCACGATCGCCGGCGGTTCCTCGCGCGGCCGCGTGAAGCAGGGTTCGAGCGTGTGCGGCTGGCGCGCCATGCGCTGCATCGTCGCGCGCAGGTCGATGCGCGCGCCCTGCGCGAAGCGCGGCGCCGCCTCGTGGCGGCGGCGGCGCACCGGGTCGATCGGCAGCGGCAGCTCCTCGGCGAGTTTCTTGGCCAGCTCGAACTCGGCAGTGGTCATCGTCTCGAAGTCGGCCTGGCTCAGGCGCTCGCGGTCGGAGAAGGTGAACTGGGTCTCGAACTGGATCTCGTCCTCGCCGGGCGCGCCCGGCGGCGGCGGCTCGTCGCGGCGCGGCGCGGCCAGCGCCTCGGCCAGCCGGTTGACGCGCGGCGGCCGCAGCTTGTCGCCGCGCCCGGTGATCTTGGGCAGCAGCAGGTACAGCATCTGCTCGAGCAGCTTCGGGTCGCGCCAGAAGGTGTCGAAGGCGGCGTCGAACAGCGCCTGCTGCTCGTGGCGCTCGAGCATCACCGCGCTCAGCGCGGCGCGCACGTCGTCGCGCCGGTCCAGGCCCACCAGTTCCACCGCGGCGAGCGCGGCGAGCACCCGGTCGGGCCCGATGGCCATGCCGGCGCCGCGCAGCACGCGCGCGAAGTGGACGATGTTGGCGGCGATCATGGTGCGGGCTCAGCCGCCGCGCAGCGACGGAGGGCGTGCGGTTGACGCAGGGAAAGGCCTGAATGCCGCCCCCGGCGAAGCTCTGCGCAGCACCACTCCTTCGCAGGGCAGCATTTCGTCGCAGCTTTCCATGGCGCCGAAGCGCACTCGCGACGCATGAAACCCCGGACTGCCGGAAGCCGGTATCGGCCCGTTGCGGCCGTTCATCGTTTCACCGCATGCGGTCGCTCCCACGCGAAAACGTGCTGCACGGGGCCGCCGGCGGGGTGGCCAACTCCGTTCAGCCAAATTCTTATTCACTCCGTTGGCCACCCCGCCGTCGGCCCGGACGGTGGTATGCCGAGACCGCTGTTCGCGCGCTGCTCGACGCAGTGGGGGTTTGCCTAAGAAGCGCTCCGGCGGTGCCGGCAAAGCCGACAAGGGGGTGGCCGACGGAGCGAATAAGAATTTGGCTGAGCGTAGTCGGCCACCCCCTTGTCGGCTTTGCCTCAGCGGCCCCGAAACGCAGCGAAACACAGCGGGCATGGGCGAAAGCCTCTCAGCCTCTCAGTCCATCAGCGCCTTGGCGCGCAGCTCGTCGAGCAGCTTGGCGGTGTCGCCGCCCTGCATCTTCGACAGGTCGTCCTGGTGCTTGAGCAGCACGCCCAGCGTGTCCTGCACGCTCGCCGGGTCGAGCTGCATCGTGTTCAGCGCGACCAGCGCGTTGGTCCAGTCGATCGTCTCGGCCACGCCCGGCGACTTGAACAGGTCGAGCCGGCGCATGCGCTGCACGAATTCGACCACCTGGCGGTACAGCCGCTCGGAAGCGCCCGGCGCCTTCAGCCGCACGATCTCGAGCTCGCGCTCGACGCTCGGGAATCCGACCCAGTGGTACAGGCAGCGGCGCTTGAGCGCGTCGTGCACCTCGCGCGTGCGGTTGCTCGTGATCAGCGTGATCGGCGGCTCGGCCGCGACCACGGTGCCGAACTCGGGGATCGTCAGCTGGTTCTCGGCCAGCACCTCGAGCAGGAAGGCGTCGAAAGGCTCGTCGGCGCGGTCGAGCTCGTCGATCAGCAGCACCGGCGAGCGCGTCTGCGTCAGCGCCTGCAGCAGCGGCCGCTCGATCAGCATGCGGCGCGAATACAGGTTGCGCGCCAGCGCCTCGCGGTCGACTTCGTGCGCCGCTTCGGCCAGGCGGATCTCGATCATCTGCCGGCCGATGTTCCATTCGTAGGCGGTCTGCGCGATGTCCAGGCCTTCGAAGCACTGCACGCGAATCAGCCGCGTGTCGAGCGCGCGCGCCAGCACCTTGGCCAGCTCGGTCTTGCCGACGCCGGGCGCGCCCTCCAGGAACAGCGGGCGCTGCAGCTTCAGGCTCAGGAACAGCGCGGTCGCGAGCTGGCGGTCGCACACGTAGTTCTCGGCCGCGAGCAGCGCGATCACCGCGTCGACGTCGGCGGGCAGGCTCAAGCTCATGGGGTAGGTCCGGCGGCTGGCGGTCTGGGCATTCTGCGCCTGCCGCAGCAGGCCTGAAGCGCGAAGGGCCGACCCTCGCGGGGCGGCCCTCGGCGCGTGCGCAAGCGCAGCGCGGTCGGCGTGCTCAGCGCGCGTTGGCCGCCGCGACCGCGCGCGCCGCCATCACGCCGAGCATCGCGGCGCGGTACTCGGCGCTGGCGTGCAGGTCGGCGTTGAAGCCGGCCGGCGACAGCTGCACCGCCTTCGCGGCTTCGGGCGTGAAGCTCTTGGCCAGCGCCGCTTCGAGCTCGGCGACGCGATACACGCTGCCCTTGCAGCCGGTGGCCGCCACGCGCACGCCGCCCGCGGTCTGGGCGACGAACACGCCGACCAGCGCGAAGCGCGACGCCGGCTGCTTGAACTTCGCGTAGGCCGCCTTCTGCGCCGCGGGGAAGGCGACCGACACGATCAGCTCGCCCGGCTGCAGCGCGGTTTCGAACATGCCGGTGAAGAAGTCGTCGGCCGCGATCGAGCGCCGGTCGGTGTTGACGGTCGCACCCAAGGCCAGCAGGCCGGCCGGGTAGTCGGCCGCCGGGTCGGCGTTGGCCACCGAGCCGCCGATCGTGCCCTGGTTGCGCACCATCGCGTCGCCGATGCTGCCGGCCAGCTCGGCCAGCGCGGGGATCGCGCCGCGCACCGCGGCCGAGCGCGCGACCTCGGCGTGCGGCGTCATCGCGCCGATGGTCACGGTGTTGCCGGCGACGGTGATGCCCTTCAGGTCGGCGATGGCGCCCAGGTCGACGAGCCGTTCTGCCGACGACAGGCGGAGCTTCATCGCCTGGATCAGCGTCTGGCCGCCGGCCAGGTAGCGGGCATCGCCCTGGATCGCGGCGGCGGCCGCGGCCCGGTCGGCCGGGCGCTGGTAGTCGAAGCTGTACATGTGCAGGTCTCCTTGTCCGTCGCCGTGCTCAGGCCTTGCCGCGGGCGGCGCGCCACACGCGCTCGGGCGTGGCCGGCATCGCGATGTCGCGCACGCCGAGCGCGTCGGTCAGCGCGTTGATGAAGGCCGGCGGCGATCCGATCGCGCCGGCTTCGCCGCAGCCCTTGACGCCCAGCGGGTTGTGCGTGCACGGCGTGACGGTGTGGTCGATCGTGAAGCTCGGCAGATCGTCGGCGCGCGGCATCGCGTAGTCCATGTACGAGCCGGTCAGCAGCTGGCCCGATTCGGCGTCGTAGGCGCAGGCTTCGAGCATCGCCTGCCCGATCCCCTGCGCCAGCCCCCCGTGCACCTGGCCGGCGACGATCATCGGGTTGACGAGGTTGCCGAAGTCGTCGACCGCAGTGAAGCGGTCCACCCGCGTCTTGCCGGTCTCGGGGTCGACCTCGACCTCGCACACGTAGCTGCCCGACGGATAGGTGAAGTTGGTCGGGTCGTAGAACGCGTTCTCGTTCAACCCGGGCTCGAGCTTGTCGAGCGGGTAGTTGTGCGGCACATAGGCGGTCAGCGCCACCTGGCCGAAGGGGATCTTCTTGTCGGTGCCCTTGACGTGGAACTCGCCGCCGTCGAAGTCGATGTCGGTGTCGGCGGCCTCGAGCAGGTGCGCGGCGATCTTCTTGCCCTTGGCGATGATCTTGTCGACCGCCTTGACGATCGCAGTGCCGCCCACCGCCAGCGAACGGCTGCCGTAGGTGCCCATGCCGAAGGGCACGCGGCCGGTGTCGCCGTGCACGATCTCGACCGACTCCACCGGGATGCCGAGCTTGCCCGCCACCACCTGCGCGAAGCTGGTCTCGTGCCCCTGGCCGTGGCTGTGCGAGCCGGTGAACACCGTGACCGTGCCGGTCGGGTGCACGCGCACCTCGCCCGCCTCGAACAACCCGGCGCGCGCACCGAGCGCGCCGGCGATGTTGCTCGGCGCGAGCCCGCAGGCCTCGATGTAGCAGCTGTAGCCCAGCCCGCGCTTGAGCCCCTTGGCCTCGGACGCCGCGCGGCGGGCGGCGAAGCCGGCCACGTCGGCGATCTGCAGCGCCTTGTCCAGGTGCGCCGCATAGTCGCCGGTGTCGTAGGTCAGGCCCACCGGCGTCGCGTACGGGAACTGGGTGATGAAGTTGCGGCGTCGGATCTCGGCCGGGTCCATCTGCATGTCGCGCGCAGCGGTCTCGACCAGCCGCTCGACGACGTAGGTCGCCTCGGGCCGGCCGGCGCCGCGGTACGCGTCCACCGGCGAGGTGTTGGTGAACACCGCCTTGACCTCGGCATAGATCGCCGGCGTCTTGTACTGGCCCGCGAGCAGCGTCGCGTACAGGATCGTCGGCACGCTCGACGCGAAGGTCGACAGGTACGCGCCCATGTTGGCGATGGTGTGCACGCGCATCGCCAGGAAGTTGCCCTGCGCGTCCATCGCCAGCTCGGCAGTGGTCGCGTGGTCGCGGCCGTGCGCGTCCGACAGGAAGGATTCGCTGCGCTCGGCGGTCCACTTGATCGGCCGGTTCAGCCGCTTGCTGGCGAACACCAGCGCCGTCTCCTCCGCATACAGGAAGATCTTGGAGCCGAAGCCGCCGCCGACGTCGGGCGCGATCACGCGCATCTTCGACTCGGGGATGCCGAGCACGAAGGCGCACATCAGCAGCCGCTCGACATGCGGGTTCTGGTTGGCGACGTACAGCGTCCAGCTGTCGTCGTGGCGGGTGTAGTGCGCGTTGGCCGCGCGCGGCTCCATCGCGTTGGGGATCAGCCGGTTGTTGGCGAACTCGAGCCGGCTGACCTTGGCCGCCTTGGCGAAGGCGGCATCGACCGCCGCGGCGTCGCCGTGGCCCCAGGTGTAGCAGACGTTGTCGGGCACGTCGTCGTGCACCGAGCTGGCGGCACCCGCGGCCTGGGTGATGTCGATCACCGGCGCGAGTTCTTCGTAGTCGACCTCCACCGCCTCGGCGGCGTCGCGCGCCTGCAGGTAGGTTTCGGCCACCACCAGCGCGAGCGCGTCGCCGACGTAGCGCACCTTGCCGTGCGCCAGCACCGGGTGCGCCGGCTCCTTCATCGGCGTGCCGTCCTTGCTGTGGATCAGCCAGCCGCAGGGCAGCCCGCCCACCTTGGCTTCGGCGATGTCGGCGCCGGTGACGATGCCCACCACGCCGGGCATCGCCCGGGCGGCGTCGAGGTTGACGGCCTTGATGCGCGCGTTCGCGTACGGCGAGCGCACGAAGAAGCCGTAGGTCTGGCCGGGCAGCACCACGTCGTCGGTGTACTGGCCGGCGCCGGTCAGGAAGCGCAGATCCTCGCGGCGGCGCAGCGATTGGCCGATCGGCGAGCTGGAGATGTCGGTCATGGCGGTCTCCTTCGCGTCAGGCCTTGGCGCCAGCCTGGCAGTGCTGGATCGCCTTGACGATGTTGTGGTAGCCGGTGCAGCGGCAGATGTTGCCGTCCAGGCCCTCGCGGATCTGCGCCTCGCTGGCCTGCGGGTTGTCGTCCAGCAGCTGCACCGCCGCCATCACCATGCCGGGCGTGCAGAAGCCGCACTGCAGGCCGTGGCACTCGCGGAAGGCTTCCTGCATCGGGTGCAGCCGGCCGTCGACGGCCAGGCCTTCGATCGTCGTGATGGTCGCGCCTTGGGCCTGCACCGCGAGCATCGAGCAGGCCTTGACCGCGCGCCCGTTCAGCTGGATGGTGCAGGCGCCGCATTGCGCGGTGTCGCAGCCGACGTGGGTGCCGGTCAGCTGCAGTTGCTCGCGGATCAGCTGCACGAGCAACGTGCGCGGGTCGACGCTGGCGGTCACGGCGCGGCCGTTGACCGTCAGGGATAGTTGGACGCTCACGGGGGGTCTCCTTCTGCGAAGTGAGTTGCCGCCCGGCGGCGGGCGGCAAACCGGCCCATTGTCCGAGCCGGTCGAAGCCCCCGGCAACACCGGCCAAACCCTAGGTCGGCGGGTCGGACGGCAGTCTCGACTGCGGCCCCCTTTGTGCCGGCGGCGCACGGCCCGGCCGGCGCGTCAGAGCGCGCAGCTGCGAAAGCCGCAGAAGAGCTCGTCCCGATGGGGTGCGGCGAAGCGGCGCGCGCGCGGATGGCGCTGGCGCGACCGCGTCATCCACGACGCGCCGCGCAGCACGCCGCAGCGCCCCGGCTCGGGGAACGGCGAGAAGCCGGGCGGCACCTCGCCGCCGCCGGGATAGGGCCGTGCGCTGCCCAGCACCCACTCGAACACCTCGCCCCAGACGAAGCCGCGCGGCGCGCCCTGCAGCGCGGCCAGCTCCCATTCGGCTTCGGTCGGCAGCCGGCGGCCGGCCCAGCGGCACCAGGCCTCGGCCTCGTGCCGGCTGACGTGCACCGCCGCCTGCGCCGGCCCGACCCGCTGCATCTGCCCCTGGCGCTGCACCAGCACCGCCTGGCGCATCTGCTCGACGTAGCGCGGCGCGCGCCGCGCCTCGGCCTGCACCCAGGCCCAGCCCTCGGCGCTCCACCACTGCGGCTCGTCGCAGCCGCCGTCGACCACGAACTCGGCGTACCGCGCCCAGCTCACCGCCTGCGCATCGATCTCGAACTCGGGCACCGCGACCTCGTGCGCCCAGCGCTCGTTGGCCGGCACCAGCCCGCCCGGCGCCGAGCCGAGCGTGAAGCGCTGCGCGGGAAAGCCTATGGGCTCGCGCCCGGCGCGCGCCGGACGCGGCAGCCAGGGGGCCGGCGCCTCGGGGTCCGGCGGCAGCTGCAGCGCCTGCGCCGCAGCCGCCAGCGCCTCGCCGACGATGTCCTCGCGGCGCAGCGCGAGGCGAAACACGTACAGCGCGGCGTCGCTGTCGCCGGCGGCCGCCAGCAGGTCCAGCGTCGCATCCAGGGTCTCGACCAGGTACTGGCGCAGCGCCGCCGGCTCGGGCAGGGCCAGGCGCCAGCGCTGCACGCGGTCGTGCACCGAGGGGTCGAACCAGTCGTCGGCCTCGCGTTCGATCGATGCCAGGTGCGGCCCGCGCCGGTCGGCCGCCTCGCCGCGCCCGCGCTGCACATGGCGCGCGATCCAGTACTCCTGGAACCAGGCCGCATGGCCCACCAGCCACAGCGGCGGATCGGCCAGCGCGCTGGGCCCCAGCGCGGGCAGCACCGGCTCGAACGCCGCCAGCCAGCGCAGCGTGCAGTTGCGTGCGTCGATCAGCGCCAGCGACAGCAGGTCGGGCCCGGCGCTGCGCATGCGCAGCGGGTCGTCGATCGCGGCGGCGGCTTCGTGCACCGGCAGTGCGTCAGCGCTCGATGCAGGCGTAGGCGCTGTGGTTGTGGATCGACTCGAAGTTCTCGACCTCGACCCGATAGCGGCCGATGCGCGCGTCGCGGTTCAGCGCGAGCGCGACGTCGCGCACCAGATCCTCGACGAACTTCGGGTTCTCGTACGCGCGCTCGGTGACCCACTTTTCGTCGACGCGCTTGAGCAGCGGCCACAGCTCGCTCGACGCCTGGTCCTCGGCGAAGCGCACCAGTTCGTGCCACTCCACCGGCTGCAGCACCTCGACCCGGATGCGCACCAGCGAGCGCTGGTTGTGCGCACCGTAGTCGGAGATCTCCTTCGAGCACGGGCACAGGCTCTTCACCGGCACGCCGACCTCGGCCCACACGCGGCTCGCGCCCTCGTGGGTCTCGGCGATCCACGCGCCTTCGTAGTCGAGCAGGCTGGCCACGCCCGACACCGGCGCGCGCTTGCGCAGGAAGAAGGCGAAGCGCGCCTCGATCCGCCCGGCCTCGGCGTCGAGCCGCTCGAGCATCTGCGCGTGGCGCGCGCGCAGCCCGGCGGCGTCGAGCGGCGCGTCGAGCGCGTCGAGCCAGGCGAGGAAGCGCGACATGTGGGTGCCCTTGCGCTCGGCCGGCAGCGCCACGTCCAGGTCCCAGACCGCGGCGGTGCTCTGCACCGCGCCGGCCACGCGCAGCTGCAGCGGCCAGCGCACGCCGCGCACGCCCACGCGCTGGATCGCGACGCGGCGCTCGTCGCGCTCGCCTTGCGTATCGGGGATGTGCAGCAGTTCGGTCAGCTGGTTCATCGCGGCACGAGGATGGCACCCGAAGGCATTGTCGGCCGGCGTAGGGGCATCGCGCGGCCGCGCCGCGGGCCCGCGCGCCAGGCCGGCCGTTCCGGGCCGCCAGGCTCCAGCGCGGGGCAGGCGCGCCGCAACCCGGCCCCGCGGGCGCTCAACACGCGGCCACCGGCCGCAGCACGGTCAGCCGGCTGCCGTAGCGCTGCTGGATCGCGCGCACGATGCCCTCGGCGTCGAGCCCGCACTGCGCCAGCAGCTGGGCCGGGTCGCCGTGCTCGACGAAGTGGTCGGGCAGCCCCAGTTGCAGCAGCGGCACGACAATGCCGTTGGCGGCCAGGCATTCGGCCACCGCGCTGCCGGCGCCGCCCATCACGGCGCCCTCCTCGATCGTGACCAGCGCCTCGTGGCTGCGCGCGGCCTGCAGCACCGCTTCGGCGTCGAGCGGCTTGACGAAGCGCATGTTGAACACGCTGGCATCGAGCGCGTCGGCCGCCTGCAGCGCCGGGTACAGCAGCGTGCCGAAGGCGAGGATCGCCACGCGCGGCCCGCCGGCAGCGCTGGTGCGCGTGGTGCGGCGGCGCTGCTCGGCCTTGCCCCAGGGCAGTTCGTCGAGCGCCGGCTCGACCGCCGCGCCGACGCCGGTGCCGCGCGGGTAGCGCACCGCCACCGGATGATCCTGGCGGAACGCGGTGGTCAGCGCGCGCCGGCATTCGGCCTCGTCGGCGGGCGCGATCAGGCTCAGGTTGGGCACGCAGCGGATGTACGCGATGTCGAAGGCGCCGCAGTGGGTGGCGCCGTCGGCACCGACGATGCCGGCGCGGTCGAGCGCGAACACCACCGGCAGGTTCTGGATCGCGACGTCGTGGATCAGCTGGTCGTAGCCGCGCTGCAGGAAGGTGCTGTAGATCGCCACCACCGGCTTGAGCCCCTCGCAGGCCAGGCCGGCGGCAAAGGTGACCGCGTGCTGCTCGGCGATGCCGACGTCGTAGTAGCGCTTCGGGAAGCGCTTGTGGAACTCGACCATGCCCGAGCCTTCGCGCATCGCCGGCGTGATGCCGACCAGGCGCGGGTCGGCCTCGGCCATGTCGCACAGCCACTGGCCGAAGACCTGGGTGAAGGTGGGCTTGCCCGGCGCGGCTTTCGGGAAGCCTTCGGCCGGGTCGAAGCGGCCCGAGGCGGCGTGGTACTTGACCGGGTCGGCCTCGGCCAGCTTGTAGCCCTGCCCCTTGCGCGTGACGATGTGCAGGAACTGCGGGCCGCGCTTGCCGCGCAGGTTCTCCAGCGTCGGCACGAGCGCGTCGAGGTCGTGGCCGTCGATCGGGCCGACGTAGTTGAAGCCGAACTCCTCGAAGATCGTGCCGGGCACGACCAGGCCCTTGGTGTGCTCCTCGAGGCGGCGCGCCAGCTCGTACAGCGGCGTGTGCTTGAGCACGCTCTTGGCGCCTTCGCGCGCCTGCGCGTACAGGCTGCCGCTGAGCAGCCGCGCCAGGTACTTGTTGAGCGCGCCCACCGGCGGGCTGATCGACATGTCGTTGTCGTTGAGCACCACCAGCAGGTCGGCGTGCAGCCCGCCGTGGGCGACGCCGGCGTTGTTCAGCGCCTCGAAGGCCATGCCGCCGGTCATCGCGCCGTCGCCGATCACCGCCACGACGCGCCGCTCCTCGCCCTTGAGCTTGGCCGCCATCGCCATGCCGAGCGCGGCCGAGATCGACGTGGAGCTGTGGCCGGTGCCGAAGGTGTCGTACTCGCTTTCCTCGCGCCGCGGGAAGCCGGCGATGCCGCCCTGCTGGCGCAGCCCGGCCATCGCCTCGCGCCGCCCGGTCAGCACCTTGTGCGCGTAGGTCTGGTGGCCCACGTCCCAGACGATGCGGTCGTGCGGCGTGTCGTACACGTGGTGCAGCGCCACCGTCAGCTCGATCGTGCCGAGGTTGCTGCCCAGGTGGCCGCCGGTCTGGCTGACGCTGTGCAGCACGCAGGCGCGCAACTCCTGCGCCAGCACCTGCAGCTCGGCGCGCGACAGCCGCTTCAGGTCCGCCGGGGACTGGACCGATTCGAGGAGGGTATAGCGGTTGTGCATGTCAACTGTCGCGATCGACGACCATGTCGGCCAGCTGGGCCAGGGTGCGGGTGCCGTGCAGGCCGCAGCGGGCCAGCGCGGCCTGCGCCGCGGTGCGCAGCTGCGCCGCCTCGCGGCGCGCCGCCGCCAGCCCGAGCACCGATACGTAGGTCGGCTTGTTGTGGACCAGGTCCTTGCCCGCGGTCTTGCCGAGGGTCTGCGATTCCTGGGTGACGTCGAGGATGTCGTCGACCACCTGGAAAGCCAGGCCGACGGCGGCGCCGTAGTCTTCGAGTGCGGCCCAGGCCTGCGGGGTGCAGCGGCCGCAGGCCGCCCCCATCAGCACGCTGGCCCGCAGCAGCGCGCCGGTCTTGCGGCTGTGCATGTCGCGCAGCGCCTGTTCGCCCAGCGGCTTGCCGATGCTCGCCAGATCGATCGCCTGGCCGCCGGCCATGCCGGCGTGGCCCGCGGCGCGGGCCAGCAGCGCGCACAGCCTGGCCTGCAGCCGCGGCTCGATCCCCTTCTCGGGCGTGAGCACCTCGAAAGCCAGCGCCTGCATCGCGTCGCCGGCGAGCATCGCCTGCGCCTCGCCGTGGCGCACGTGCACGGTGGGCTTGCCCCGGCGCAGCACGTCGTTGTCCATGCAGGGCATGTCGTCGTGCACCAGCGAGTACGCATGGATCAACTCGACCGCGACCGCCGCGCGCAGCGCCGCCTCGCGCGCGCCGCCGACTGCGCAGCACGCGGCCAGCACCAGCAGCGGACGCAGCCGCTTGCCACCGTCGAGCACGCCGTAGCGCATCGCGTCGCCCAGGCCGGCCGGCGCGCCGGCCGGCACCCAGGCGTCGAGCGCGCGCTCGACCTCGGCCAGCTCGCCGTCCATCCACTGCTCGAAAGCGGCGGATTCGTCGGGCACGAGCATGGCGGTCTCAATGAAATTCATGAAGCGGTCCAGGGTTTGAGCTGCCCTTCGTCCAGCAGCTTGACCTGCTCCTCGACCGCCTGCAAGCGCTCGCGGCACAGTTGCAGCAACTCGGCGCCGCGCCGGTAGCCGGCGAGCAACTGGTCCAGCGGCAACTGGCCGGCTTCCATGGCCTGTACCAGGCGCTCGAGCTCGGTCAGCGCCTGCTCGTAGCTCGGGGCGGCCGGGACGGGGTTGCGGGGCATCGGATCCAGGTCGCGCGAAACGGCGGATTTTAAACGGCCGCGCCCGGCCCGCGGAAGGCGCGTGGGTAGAATCGCCGGTTCCGGCCGATCCGGTGGGCTGCGCGCCACACCCGCGATCGGCCGGCGATACCCATCCGCGGGGCCACCGGGTGGGAGGTTGACATACCCACTCATGGAGATCCGCCCGGATCATGTCGAACCTGAGCATCAGTCTCGAAGCTCTGGAGCGCAGCCGCTCGCAACTTCCCGTCAGCAGCTACTTCGACGACGACGTCTACCGCGCCGAGCGCGCGCGCATCTTCGAGCGCAGCCCGGCCTACGTCGGCCACACGCTGTGGGTGCCCGAGGCGGGCGACTACCACACGCTGCCGCAGGAGGGCGAGGGCCGCATGCTGCTGCGCGCCGGCGACGGCGTGCGGCTGCAGTCCAACGTCTGCCGCCACCGCCAGGCGCTGATGCTGCGCGGCAAGGGGCATGCGCAGCAGCACGTGGTCTGCCCGGTGCACCGCTGGACCTACGACCTCGAGGGCCGGCTGGTCGGTGCGCCGCACTTCGCCGAAGACCCCTGCCTGCACCTGCGCGCCTGGCCGCTGCGCGACTGGCGCGGGCTGCTGTTCGAGGATCGCGGCCGCGATGTCGCCGCGGCGCTGGCCGGCTTCGGCCATGCCGACCTGGACTTCAGCGGCCACGTGCTCGACCGGATCGAACTGCACGACTGCCGCTACAACTGGAAGACCTTCATCGAGGTCTATCTCGAGGACTACCACGTCGGCCCCTTCCACCCGGGGCTCGGCGGCTTCGTCACCTGCGACGACCTGCGCTGGGAGTTCGGTGCGCACCACTCGGTGCAGACGGTGGGCGTGCAGGGCGCACTGGCGCGGCCGGGTTCGCCCGTCTACCGGCGCTGGCACGAGGCGCTGCTGCGCTGGCGGCAGGGTCGGCCGCCGGCGCACGGCGCCATCTGGCTGACGCTGTACCCGACCGTGATGGTCGAGTGGTACCCGCACGTGCTGGTGGTGTCGACGCTGCACCCGCAGGGCCCGCAGCGCACGCTGAACATGGTCGAGTTCTACTACCCGGAAGAGATCGTCGCCTTCGAGCGCGAATTCGTCGAGGCCCAGCAGGCCGCGTACATGGAGACCTGCATCGAGGACGACGAGATCGCCGAGCGCATGGACGGCGGCCGGCGCGCGCTGATGCAGCGCGGCGACGACGAATTCGGCCCCTACCAGAGCCCGATGGAAGACGGCATGCAGCACTTCCACGAGTGGTACCGGCGCGAGATGGGCTGGGGCGCCGACGGCGCCGCCCGCTGAGGAAGCCCGGTGCCGATCGTGCTGCCGGGCCCGCTGATCGATGCGGCGGCGCTGCTGCGGCTGCAGGCAGCCGCCGGGCCGCTGGTCGTGCTCGACTGCAGCTTCGACCTGGCCGACCCGCAGGCCGGCGAGCGCGCATTCGCCGCCGCGCACCTGCCGCGCGCACAGTACGCGCACCTCGACCGCGACCTGTCCGGGCCGAAGACCGGCCGCAACGGCCGCCACCCGCTGCCCGCGCGCGCGGCCTTCGCCGCCACGGCCGGCCGCTGGGGCATCGCGCCGGGGGTGCCCGTGGTCTGCTGCGACGCGCAGGGCGGCCCCTATGCGGCACGCGCCTGGTGGCTGCTGCGCTGGCTCGGCCACGCCCAGGTGGCAGTGCTGGACGGCGGACCCGCCGCCTGGGCGGCGGCCGGCGGCGCGCTCGTCGCCGGGGCGCCGGCCACAGACGCTGCGCCGCTGCCGCCCTATCCGGCGCTGCCGCCGGCGATGCCCACGATCGACGCCGCCGGGCTGCTGGCCGTGCTGCAGCGCCGGCCGGTGCTCGACGCGCGCGCACCCGAGCGCTTTCGCGGCGAAGTCGAGCCGCTGGACCCCGTGGCCGGGCGCATCCCCGGCGCGCACAACCGCAACTTCCGCGACAACCTCACGCCCGACGGCCGCTTCAAGCCGGCAGCGCAGCTGCGGGCCGAGTTCGCCGCGCTCGGCGGCGCGCCGGCCGACTGGGTGCACCAGTGCGGCTCGGGCGTGACCGCCTGCCACAACCTGCTGGCGATGGAGCAGGCCGGGCTGACCGGCTCGGCGCTGTACCCGGGTTCGTGGAGCGAATGGTGCGCCGACCCGGCGCGCCCGGTCGAACGCGGCTGACTTTGCGCCGCTGCACCTTCGCGCCGCCGCCGCCGCTGCCCATAATGGACCCCGCGGGTCCGATGGCCGGTCCCAGTCTTCGACAGCACAAGGAGTAGGCGATGTACAAGCGCATCCTGGTCTCGACCGATGGTTCCGAAATCAGCCGCAAGGCAGCGGCCAGCGCCGTGGCACTGGCCAAGTCGATGGGCGCCGAGCTGCTGGCGATCAGCGTGAAGGAGCCCTTCCCCTACAGCGCGATCTCCGAGATGCAGCCGGTGCCGCCGCAGGAGTTCTTCGACGCGCAGGAGCGGGTCGCGCGCCAGCGCGTGCAGGGCGTGGTCGACACCGCCAAGGCCGAGGGCCTCGCCTGCCAGGCGCACACCGTCGAGGCGCTGCATCCGTGGGAGGCGATCCTCGACCACGCGAAGAACCAGAATGTCGACCTGATCGTGATGGCCTCGCACGGCCGCCGCGGGCTGTCGGCGCTGCTGCTGGGCAGCGAGACCCAGAAGGTGCTGACGCACTCCGCGATCCCGGTGCTGGTGGTCAAGTAGCGGGTGGTCAAGTAGCGGGTGGTCGAGCAGGCGGCGCGCGGCCGGCGCCGCATCAGTGTTCGTGCAGCAGTTGCAGCATGACCAGCACGATCCCGATGCCGCCGGCCAGCCAGGCGAGTTGCTGCGCCGTCTCGTGCCACGGCAGCCGCCGCTGCAGCTGCGGCAGCAGGTCGGCCACGGCCACATAGATGAAACTGCTCGACGCCACCACCAGCAGGTACGGGAACAGCTGGTCGTGCGGCCCGACCAGCCAGTAGCCGAAGACGCCGCCGAGCACCGCGGCCAGGCCCGACAGCGCGTTGTACAGCAGCGCCCGGCGGCGTGACAGGCCGGCGTTGAGCAGCACGATGTAGTCGCCCACCTCCTGCGGGATCTCGTGCGCGACGATCGCCAGCGAGGTCGCCAGCCCCAGCTTCGGGTCGGTCAGGAAGGCCGCGGCGATGATCACGCCGTCGCAGAAGTTGTGGATGCTGTCGCCCACGAGCACCGCCGCGCCGCCGCGGCCCGCCTGCTGGGCATCGAAACGGTGATGGTGGTGGTGGCCGTCGCCCTCGTGGTGGTGGGTGTGGCGGTACAGCTCCGCCTTCTCCAGCAGGAAGAAGAACAGCAGCCCGCCGAGCAGCGTCAGGAACAGCCGGCGGCTGTCGGCACCCGATTCGAAGGCCTCGGGCAGCACGTTCAGCAGCGCGGTGCCCAGCAGCACGCCGGCCGACAGGCTGACCAGGTGGCGCACGATCCGGCCGAGCACGGCCACCGTGACGCTGGCGGCGATCAGCACCGACAGCACGCCGCCGAGCAGCGTCGCGGCAACGATGTAGGCAAGGGTCATGGCGTGGAGCGGGACGATGCGGCGGTGCGCAGCTTCCGCCTGGCGCGGCCCCTTGCCGGCGCCGCCGCTCGCGGGCCGTCCGGGATCGGGGCCCTGCGGCCGAGCTTAGCAGCCCTGTCAAGCGCGGCCGGCGGTCAACCGGCCGCCGCGCCGCCCGGCGTTCGCACGGCCGCGCGGGCGGCAGCCCCAGCGCGGCCCCGGCCGCCTCGAGCCCGCACAATCGCCCGATGCGCCCGTCTGCCCAGCTCCTGTCAGGCCCGCTCGCGGCGGTGGATATCGGCTCGAACAGCTTCCGGCTCGAGATCGGCCAGCTGCAGCACGGCCGCTACCGGCGCATCGACTACCTGAAGGAGATGGTGCGCCTGGGCGGCGGGCTCGATGCCGACAGCATGCTGAGCGACACCGCGGCCGCGCGCGGCCTCGCGTGCCTGCGCCGCTTCGCGCAGCGCCTGGAAGGCTTCGCGCCGCAGCAGGTGCGCGCGGTGGCCACGCAGACGCTGCGCGAAGCGCGCAACCGCGACGCCTTTCTCGAGCGCGCGCAGGCGGTGCTCGGCGTGCCGGTCGAGGTGATTTCCGGGCACGAGGAGGCTCGGCTGATCTACATCGGCGTCGCCCACCTGCAGCGCGGCAACGCGGATCGGCTGGTGATCGACATCGGCGGGCGTTCGACCGAGTTGATCCTCGGCCGGGGCCTGACACCGCTGCGGGCCGAATCGTTCCCGATCGGCTCGGTCAGCCTGTCGATGCGCTTCTTCGGCGACGGCCGGCTCGGCGCCGAGGCCTTCCGCGCCGCGCAGGTCGCCGCCGGTGCCGAAATCGAGGAGGCGCTCCAGGCCTTCGCGCCGTCGCGCTGGCAGGAGGCGCTGGGCTCGTCGGGCACGGTCGGCGCGGTGTCCGGGCTGCTGGCCGCCGCCGGCGTGACCGACGGCCGCATCACGCCGGCCGGATTGCGCTGGTGCATCGACGCATGCATCCGCGCCGGCCACACCGACCGGCTCGATCTGCCCGGGCTGCAACCCGAGCGGCGCGCGGTGCTGCCGGGCGGCCTGGCGATCCTGTACACGCTGGCCACGCACTTCGCGATCGACCGGCTGCGCCCGGCGCGCGGCGCGCTGCGCCAGGGCGTGATCATCGAGCTGCGCCAGCGGCTGGATGCGCTGCGCCGCGCGCAGCCGGAGGACATCCGCGACGAATCGGTGCGCAGCTTGCAGGCGCGCTTCGGCGCCGACGCCGAGCAGGCGCTGCGCGTGCGCACGCTGGCGCAGGCGCTGCACGACCAGGCGCTGCCCGACGCCAGCACCGACAGCCTGCGCGAGCTGGGCTGGGCCTGCGACCTGCACGAGATCGGCCTGATGGTGTCGCACCACGACCCCCACCGCCACAGCGCCTACCTGGCGGCGAACGTCGACGCGCCCGGCTTCTCGCAGAGCCAGCAGCGGCGCGTCAGCCGGCTGGTGCTCGGCCAGCGCGGCGGGCTGCGCAAGCTGGAGCCCGACATCGCCGAGCCGCACTTCGCGTGGCAGGTGCTGTGCCTGCGGCTGGCGGTGATCGAGTGCCACGCGCGCGGCCCGGTCGACCCGCTGGTGCTGCGCCTGCAGCGCAGCGGCACGCACGCCCGGCTGCTGCTCGACCCCGCGTGGGCCGCAGCGCAGCCGCGCACCGTGCACCTGCTGCGCGAGGAAGCGCAGGCCTGGGCTTCGCAGGCCGCGCTGCGGCTGCAGCTGCCGCCGTAGCCGCCGCACCGGCATCAGGGAGCGCAAAGGCCTGCGGCCGGTCAACCCGTGTCGGCGCTGCGCACCGCCAGCAGCACCACTTCGCCGACCTCGCCGCGCACGCGGTGGCGCAGCCACCAGACGGCGCCCTTGCGCACCGCCCACGACGGCGCGGCCTGCGCATCGGCGCCGGTCATCAAGGCCGCAGCGACGATGCCCAGCGTCGGCTGGTGGCCGACCACCAGCACCGGCGCGCGCCGCTTCGGCCAGCGCGCCAGCGCCAGCAACTCGGCCGCGCTGCCCTGCGGGCCCAGGCCCTCGCGGGTCTGGAACTTGCGCCCGAGCGCCAGCGCGGTCTGCTGGCAGCGCAGCGCCGGGCTGACCAGGATGCGGGTCGAGTCGGGCAGCGACCGGCGCAGCCATGCGGCCATGCGCGCCGCCTGCCGGCGGCCCTTGGGCGTCAGCTGGCGGCCCATGTCGAAGACGGGGTCGTCGTCCACCGCGTCCACGGCCTCCGCATGCCGCCACAGGATCAGGTCCATCGCCGCTTCACTCCGTCGGTTCCGAATAGCGTTGCACCAGCGCGCCCTGCGCGCCGCAGCAGGGCCTGCGCGCGCGCCGCGGCCCGGCACCCCGCGGCCGCCCGGGCTGCGCGCCGCCGGCGCGCCGGTAGCTGCCGTCGGCCGACTGCTCCCACGCGTCGAGCGTGTCGTGCAGGTACGGCACCAGGCATTCGTCGATCACGCGCTGGCGCAGCGCCGCGTCGCGCACCGGCCACGCGATCTCGATGCGGCCGAGCATGTTGCGCGTCATCCAGTCGGCGCTGCTCAGGTACAGCACCTCGTCGCGCTCGGCCGGCCCCCAGCGGAAATACAGCACCCGGGTGTGCTCGAGGAAGCGGCCGACGATCGAGCGCACGCGGATCCGCTCGGTCAGCCCCGGCACGCCCGGCGGCAGCAGGCAGGCGCCGCGCACGATCAGGTCGACCGCCGCGCCGGCCGCGGCCGCGGCCACGAGTGCGCGGATCAGCACCGGATCGGTCAGCGCGTTGATCTTGACGACGACACGCGCCGGCGCGCCGCGGCGCGCGGCGTCGGCCACCTGGTGCAGGTGCGCGAGCATGCGGCGGTGCAGCTGGAACGGCGCCGTCACCAGGTGGCGCGGCGGCTTGGGCTTGACCTGGCTGGCGAGCTGCACGAACAGCGCGTCGGCGTCCTGCGCCAGCCCCGGGTCGGCGCTCAGGTACCCCACATCGGTGTACAGGCGCGCGGTGCGCGGGTTGTAGTTGCCGGTGGACAGGTGCACGTAGCGCCGCAGCCGCCGGCCTTCGCGCCGGGTCACCACCAGCAGCTTCGCATGCGTCTTCAGGCCGACGATGCCGTAGACCACCTGCGCGCCTACCGCCTCGAGCCGCTCGGCCCAGTTGATGTTGGCCTCTTCGTCGAAGCGCGCCGTCAGCTCGACCACGCACATCACTTCCTTGCCGCGGCGCGCCGCCTCGATCAGCAGCTCCATCAGTACCGACTGCGCGCCGGTGCGGTAGATGGTCTGCTTGATCGCCAGCACGTCCGGGTCCTCGACCGCCTCGCGCAGGAACTGCAGCACCGGCTCGAAGCTCTCGAACGGGTGGTGCAGCAGCAGGTCGCCGTCCTGCAGCGCGTCGAGCACGCGCGTGCCCGCGGGCAGCCGGGCCGCCGGCCAGGCCGGCTCGAAGGGCTCGAAGCGCAGCTGCGCGCCCTCGGCCTCGTCGACCAACTGGTCCAACCGGCCGAGGTTGACCGGGCCGTCGGCGCTGTACAGCGCGGCGCGCGGCAACCCGAACTGCAGCAGCAGGAAGTCGGCCAGGTCGTCGGGGCAACTGCGCACCACTTCGAGCCGGATCGCCTGGCCGTAGTGGCGCGTCGACAGCTCGGAACGCAGCGCCTGGCGCAGGTTGGCGACCTCTTCGGCGTCGACGTCGAGCTCGGAGTCGCGCGTCACGCGGAACTGCGAGAACGACTCCACGGTGCGCCCGGCGAAGAGCTCGGACAGGTGCGAACGGATCACGCTGGTCAGCAGCACGAAGGCCTGCCGGCCCGGGCACAGCGCCTCGGGCAACCGGATCACGCGCGGCAGCGCGCGCGGCACCTTGACGATCGCGATCAGGTTCTCGCGCCCGAAGACGTCGCGGCCGCCAAGGCGGCAGATGAAGTTCAGCGACTTGTTCGCGACCTGCGGAAACGGGTGCGACGGGTCCAGCCCCACCGGCACCAGCAGCGGCCGCACCTGCTGGTCGAAGAAGGCCTTGACCCAGCGGCGCTGCGCGCCGCTGCGCTCGGCGTGGCTGAGCACGACGATGCCGGCACGCTCCAGCGCAGGCGTCAGCTCGTCGTTGAAGATCCGGTACTGCTCGTCGATCAACGCGTGCGCCGCGTCCCACACCCGCGCCGCTTCGGCCTGCGAGCCGATGCCCCGGCCGGCACGCATCGCATCGAGGTAGTCGGCAAAGCGGACTTCGAAGAACTCGTCGAGGTTGGACGCGACGATCGTCACATAGCGCAGCCGCTCGAGCAGCGGCACGTCGGTGCGCTGCGCCTGCGCCAGCACGCGCCGGTTGAACTCCAGGATCGCGATCTCGCGATTCAGCAGTTTCGGCACGGGCGTCAGGGCACCGGCAGGGGTTGGTTTACGCGGCATGCCGGTGTGAGTCAGGTCCGACCTTATACCTCGGCCGGGATCGGGGACGCTGCCGGCACAGGCGCAGGCCCGGAATGCAAAACGGCACCGCCGCCCGAAACGGACGGCGGTGCCGGATGCAGGCCGACTGCCAGGCGTGAGCGGGCGCTCAGGCCGCGGCGGCAGCGACTTCGCGCGTGACCGCGCGCGTCTTGCGCACGACCTTGCGCTTGGCCACAGCGGCCTTCTCCTTGGTCTTGGCCGTGGTCTTGGCGGTGGCCTTCTTGACGGCGCGCGCCTTGCGCGTCGCGGCCTTGACCACCGCCTGCTCGCCGGCGGCCTTCTTGGCCAGTTCGCCGGTGCCCTGCTCGATCCGGAACACGATCTCGCTCATCGCCGACGCCGCGGGCATCGCCACGCGGTTGAACAGCTCCAGCGCGCCGGAATTGGTAGCCTGGTCGAAGCGCTCGGCGTTGGCCGCCATGCGATCGACGCCCTTGTGCGCCAGATCGACCGCGAAGTTCACCGCGTTCTGCGCGCGCTCGACGCCCAGCTCCAGGCCGCGGGTGTAGTAGCCGCTCAGGCGCTTCTCGGCGTCGATCAAGCCCGACCGCAGGTTGTCGCTCAGGCGCGCACCGCCGGCACTGACCGCGGCTTCGAAGCGGGTATCGACATAGTCGATCACGCGCTCGGTGCCGGCGCGGTAGGCGCTGATCACGTTGATCGCGGTGTTGCCGTAGGCTTCGATCACATCGACGGCGACGGCGGACAGGGTCTTGCTCATGGTGGCTCCGGTTTCTTGAAACAGCCCGCGAATCGGGGATGGGCACACTGTGCCCGGACGCTGTAGAGGCCGCACCCCAGTTCCGCGGATTTCGCTAGAGCGGCGTCTCTAGGAGCGCAGGCCCTCGCAGGCCCTCGCAAGCCTTCAGTGCGCCTGGTCCCAGTTGGCGCCGACGCCGACTTCGGCCAGCAGCGGCACGCGCAGTTCGGCCACGCCCGCCATCAGCCGCGGCACCGCCTCGCGCGCCCAGGCCAGCTCGGCGTCGGGCACCTCGAACACCAGCTCGTCGTGCACCTGCATCACCATGCAGGTGGCGCGCTGCTCGCGGTCGATCGCCGCCTGCACCGCGATCATCGCCAGCTTGATCAGGTCGGCCGCGGTGCCCTGCATCGGCGCGTTGATCGCCTGGCGCTCGGCCGCGCTGCGCCGCGGGCCGCTGCCGCCGCGGATGTCGGGCAGCGCGATGCGCCGCCCGAACAGGGTCTCGACCCAGCCGCGCTCGGCGGCCAGCGCCTTGGTGTCGTCCATGTAGCGGCGCACGCCGGCAAAGCGCGCGAAGTAGCGGTCGATGTAGTCGCGCGCGGCCTTCTGCTCGATGCCCAGCGACTGCGCCAGGCCGAAGGCGCCCATGCCGTAGATCAGGCCGAAGTTGATCGTCTTCGCGTAGCGCCGCTGCTCGGCCGTGACGGCGGCCGGCGCCAGCCCGAAGACCTCGGCCGCGGTGGCGCGGTGGATGTCCTCGCCGGCGCCGAAGGCGCGCAGCAGGCCTTCGTCGCCGCTCAGGTGCGCCATGATGCGCAGCTCGATCTGCGAGTAGTCGGCCGACACGATCACATGCCCCGGCGGCGCGACGAAGGCCTCGCGGATGCGCCGGCCCTCGGGCGTGCGGATCGGGATGTTCTGCAGGTTCGGCTCGTTGCTCGCCAGCCGCCCGGTCACCGCCACCGCCTGCGCGTAGTTGGTGTGCACGCGGCCGGTGGCCGGGTCGACCATGCCGGGCAGCTTGTCGGTGTAGGTGCTCTTGAGCTTGGTCAGCGCGCGGTGGTCGAGCAGGCAGCGCGGCAGCGGGTGGTCCTGCGCCAGCTTTTCCAGAACCTCCTCGTCGGTGCTGGGCGCGCCGCCGGCGGTGCGCTTGACCACCGGCAGCCCGAGCGTGCCGAACAGCAGCTCGCCGATCTGCTTGGGGCTGCCGAGGTTGAAGGGCTGGCCGGCGAGCGCATGCGCCTGGCGCTCGAGCGCGACGATGCGCTCGCCCAGTTCGCGGCTGTGCTGTGCGAGGCGCGCGCTGTCGATCAGCACGCCGTGGCGCTCGATGCGCGCCAGCACGTCGCAGGTGGGCAGCTCGATGCGCTCGTACACGAAGCGCAGCCCGGGCTCGGCCTCGATCTGCGGCCACAGCACCTGGTGCACCTGCAGCGCCATCTCGCTGTCTTCGCCCGAATACTCGGCGGCGCGCGCCACCTCGACCTGTGCGAACGGGATCTGGTGCGCGCCCTTGCCGCACAGGTCTTCGTAGCTCAGCCCCTTGCGGCCCAGGTGGCGCTCGGCCAGGCTTTCCAGCCCGTGCGGGCGATGCGCCTCGAGCACGTAGCTCTGCAGCAGCGTGTCGTGCACGTAGCCGCGCACGGCGATGCCGGCGTTGGCGAACACGTGCCGGTCGTACTTGATGTTCTGGCCGAGCTTGGGCGCGGCCGCGTCCTCGAGCCAGGGCTGCAGCTTGGCCAGCACGGCGTCGCGCGGCAACTGCTCGGGCGCGCCCGGATAGTCATGTGCCAGCGGCACGTAGGCGGCCACGCCCGGCTCGACGGCGAAGGACAGGCCGACGATGCGCGCGTGCAGCGCGTCGAGCGAGTCGGTCTCGGTATCGATCGCCGCGAGCGCCGCCGCGCGCAGCCGGGCCAGCCAGTGCTCGAGGCGCTCCCAGTCGAGCACCGTCTCGTAGCTGCGCGCCGGCGCATCCCCGGGCGCCGCCGGGGCCGTGGCAGCCGCCGACGCTGCCGGCGCCGCCGGCGCCATCGATTCCTCCAATTCCTTGCGCAGCGTGCGCAAGCCGTAGCGGTCGCAGAAGTCGAGCAGGCCGGCGCGGTCGATGTCGCGCAGGGCCAGCGCGTCGATCCCCGGCCAGCCCGGCACGGCCCCCGCCAGGTCGCAGTCGGTGCGTACCGTCACCAGCCGGCGGCCGGTGGGCAGCCAGTCGAGCACGCGCCGCAGGTTGTCGCCGACGGCGCCCTTGATCCGGGCCGCCGCCGCGATCACGCCGTCGAGGCTGCCGTATTCGGCGATCCACTTCGCCGCCGTCTTCGGGCCCACCTTGTCGACGCCGGGCACGTTGTCGACCGCGTCGCCCATCAGCGTCAGGTAGTCGATGATCGCTTCGGGCGGCACGCCGAACTTGGCCTTCACGCCCTCGGCGTCGAGCGTCTCGGGCGGCCTGGCCATCGTGTTGATCAGGGTCACCCGGTCGGTGACGAGCTGCGCCAGGTCCTTGTCGCCGGTGGAGATCACGACGCGGTGGCCGCTGCCGGCGCCGATGCGCGCCAGCGTGCCGATCGCGTCGTCGGCCTCGATGCCGGGCACTTCCAGCACCGGCCAGCCGAGCAGGCGCACCACCTCGTGGATCGGCGCGATCTGGGCGCGCAGGTCGTCGGGCATCGGCGCGCGGTTGGCCTTGTACTCGGGGTACCAGGCGTCGCGGAAGGTGGGCCCGGGCGCATCGAACACGCAGGCCGCGTGGCCGGCGCCGACCTGGCCGCGCAGCCACTTCATCATCGCGACGAAGCCGTGGATCGCGCCGGTCGGGAAGCCGTCGGGCGAGCGCAGGTCCGGCAGCGCGTGGTAGGCGCGGTACAGGTAGCTCGAGCCATCGACCAGCAGCAAGGTGTCGTCGTCCATTGCCGCATTGTCCGGCAGCCGCTGCCGGCAGCGCAGCGGCCGGCCGCACGCCGCAAGGCCGGCCGTCGGCATGCCCGAATTCGGGATAAACCCCGATTTCCAGCCGGTGCCGATTCATCCGTAATCGGGATCCTGCGGCATTCGGCCGGCACGCACGGCAGCCGGCGCTGCGGCCGGCCGCCGGCTGCGGCTGCTGGCCGGCCCGGGCCTCAGCGATCCTTCACCCCACGGCAGGAGACATCATGCGCATCGGAGTCCCCAACGAGATCAAGGTCCACGAATACCGAATCGGGCTCGTCCCGGCCGCCGTGCGCGAGCTGACCGAGGGCGGCCACGAGGTGCTGGTGGAGTCCAAGGCCGCCGACGGCATCGGCCTGACCGACGACGACTACCGGCGCGTCGGCGCGAAGATCATCACCTCGACCGAAGAGTTGTTCGCGACGAGCGACATGATCATCAAGGTCAAGGAGCCGCAGCTCGAGGAATGCGCGATGCTGCGCCCCGGCCAGGTCCTGTTCACCTACCTGCACCTGGCCGCCGACATGGCGCAGACCGAGGCGCTGATCCGCTCGGGCGCCACCTGCATCGCCTACGAGACGGTGACCGCACCGGACGGCTCGTTGCCGCTGCTGATCCCGATGAGCGAGGTCGCCGGGCGCATGTCGGTGCAGGTCGGCGCCGTCTGCCTGCAAAAGGCCAACGGCGGCAGCGGCATCCTGCTGGGCGGCGTGCCGGGGGTCGCGCCGGCCAAGGTCGTGGTGCTCGGCGGCGGCGTGTCGGGCACGAGCGCGATCGAAATGGCCGTGGGGCTGCGCGCCGACGTCACCGTGATCGACCGCTCGGTCAAGCGCCTGCGCGAACTCGCGACGATCTTCGGCCCGTCGCTGCGCACCGAATCCGCGACCCGCGAGCACATCGAGGAGCAGGTCGTCGCCGCCGACCTGGTGATCGGCGCGGTACTGATCGCCGGCGCGGCGGCGCCGAAGATCGTCAACCGCGACATGGTGCGCCGGATGAAGGCCGGATCGGTGCTGGTGGACATCTCCATCGACCAGGGCGGCTGCTTCGAGACCAGCCGGCCGACCACGCATGCCGACCCGACCTACGTGGTCGACGGCGTGATCCATTACTGCGTGACCAACATGCCCGGCGCGGTGCCGCGCACCTCGACCTTTGCGCTGAGCAACGTCACCTTGCCGTTCGTGCGCCGCATCGCCGACCTCGGCTGGAAGGCTGCGCTCGCGGCCGACCCGCACCTGGCAAACGGGCTGAACGTGCACGCCGGCCACATCACGAACGAGCCGGTGGCGCAGGATCTCGGGCTGCCGTACGTGCCGGTCGCGCAGTTCCTGGGCTGATCGCCTGGCGCCGGCGCGCCGGTGCTGCCGCCCTGCGGCGTGCCGGCCGCGCCTCGGCACCCGCAGCGCTGCGGCGCAGGCCGCCGCAGGGTCGGCAGGCGGTCGGCCGGCCGCCGCCGCGGCGGCCTCCTAGAATGCCGGCATGAAGTTCCTGGCCGCTGCTGCCGCCGCCTGCCTGGCATGGCCCTGTGCGGCGCAGAGCCCGCAGCCGCGCGCCGACGTGCCGCCGAAGCCGGTGGCCGTGGCGGCGTCCGCTGCCGCTTCGGGTGCGGGATCGGGCGCAGCGCCGTCGGGCGTGCCCGAGCCGCAGGTGCAGCGCATCGTGGTCGAGGACGACCGCGTGCGCATCGACGAGCTGCGCATCCGCGGCCAGACCCGGCGCATCGTGGTGCAGCCCAAGCTGCCGGGCGCGCCGGCCTACCAGATCGGCACCAACACCGACGCCCGCGACCCGGCGATGGACCCGCGCTCCGAGGGCCGCACGCTGTGGCAGCTCTTCAGCTGGTGACGGCCCGGGCATGGCCGTCTACACCGAAGTCCGCTTCGACGATGCCGATGCGCTGTGCCAGCGGCTCGGGCTCGGGCCGCTCGCCCTGCTGCAGCCGATTCGTGCCGGCATCGAGAACACCAACTACTACGCAACCACGGCCCGCGGCCAGTGGGTGCTGACGCTGTTCGAGCGCCTCGGCGGCGAGCAGCTGCCCTACTACCTGCGGCTGATGCAGCACCTGGCGGCGCACGGCATCCCGGTGCCGGCGCCGCAATCCGATGCCGGCGGCGCGCTGGTGCACGAGCTGGCCGGCAAGCCGGCCGCGGTGGTGACGCGGCTGCCCGGCAGCCACCGCCTGGCGCCCGATGCCGACCACTGCGCGCAGGTGGGCGCGATGCTCGGCCACCTGCACGTGGCCGCGCGCAGCTTCGCGCTGCAACAGCCGCACCTGCGCGGGCTCGGCTGGTGGGTGCAGGTCGCGCCAGAAGTGCTGCCGCACCTGGGCCCGGAGGAGGCGGTGCTGCTGCGCGACGAGCTGGCGTTCCAGCAGCAGCTGGCGGCGTCGCCCGCCGGCCGTGCGCTGCCGCGCGGGCCGATCCACGCCGACCTGTTCCGCGACAACGCGATGTTCGACGACACCGCCGGCGAAGACCGGCTGTGCGGCATCTTCGACTTCTACTTCGCCGGCACCGATGCGCTGCTGTTCGACGTGGCGGTGTGCTTGAACGACTGGTGCACCGATCCCGACAGCGGCCGGCTCGCCGACGGGCGCGCGCAGGCCTTCGTCGCCGCCTACGACCGCGTGCGGCCGCTGGACGGCACCGAGCGGCGGCTGCTGCCGGCGCTGCTGCGCGCCGCCGCCCTGCGCTTCTGGCTGTCGCGGCTGTGGGATCGGCACCTGCCGCGCAGCGCTGCGCTGCTGCAGCCCAAGGACCCGGCGCACTTCGAGCGGCTGCTGCGCGAGCGCATCGCCGCCGCCTGGCACCCGCTGGCCTGAAGTGCACCGATGGCATTGATCCTGCGCCACGCCCAACCCGCCGAAGGCCTGCGCTGGGTGCGCGGCGCCTTCGCGCTGTACGCGCGCCGGCCGATGGGCTTCACCGCGATGTTCGCGGCCTTCCTGATGCTGGTGCTGCTGGCGGCGGTGCTGCCGCTGCTGGGCCCCGTGCTGATGCTGATGTCGCTGCCGCTGCTCGGGCTGGGCTTCATGATCGCCGCGCGCGCGGCGCGCGGCGGCGAGCCGGTGCACCCGGGCTGCTTCGTCGAGCCGCTGCGCGCAGCAGCGCCGCGGCGCAACGCGCTGCTGCTGCTGTGCGGCTTGTATGCGTTCGGCACGGCATTGGTGATGTGGCTCAGCGACTGGGTCGACGCCGGCAGCTTCGAGCGGCTGCAGGAAATGCTGGCCAAGGGCGAGGCGGCACAGGCCGAGGTGGATGCGCTGCTGGCCGACCCGCGGCTGACCTGGGGGTTGATCGTGCGCTTCGGCCTGGCGGCCTGCCTGTCGGTGCCCTTCTGGCATGCGCCGCCGCTGGTCTACTGGCAGGGGCAGGGTGTCGGCCAGTCGCTGTTCTCGAGCACGCTGGCGCTGTGGCGCTGCCGCGGCGCCTTCGTCGTCTATGCGCTGGCCTGGGCCGGCGTCGTGCTGGCCTTCGGCGCGGTCGCGGCGCTGCTGTTCAGCCTGCTCGGCGCGCGCCAGCTCGCCGGCATGGCGGCGATGCCGGCGGCGCTGATCTTCTCGACCGTGTTCTACGTGTCGCTGCTGTTTACCTACGAAGGCTGCTTCAGCGATTCGGCCGCGGCGCCCGCGGCGGGCTGAACGCGCTATCCGGCGACGCGCGCCCAGGCGAACAGCACGGACACGGCCACCACCACGATCGCGGTGGCAACGACCAAGCGGTCGGCGAGCAGGCGTCTCATGGCAGCCTCCTAGTGCAGTGTTCCACTCTGTGCAGCACTTAAGAAAACCGATGGATTTGTCGTCCTGGCTAGGCGCAAACCGCAGCGATGCCCAGTGGCATCGCGAGGATTTGCAACGACGCCAGGGCGGCAAAGGCGCGGTTTTATGTGCTGCATAGCGTGGAACACTGCACTAGACGAAGTTGTAGCGCTCGGAGTGATAGCGCGCCATCGGCACGCCCAGCTCGGCCAGCGCCTTCTCGACGGCATCCATCATCACGTCGGGGCCGCAGATGAAGTACTCATGCTCGGCATAGGGCGGCGGCACGCAGCGGCGAAAGACGTCGGCATCGATGTAGCCCTTCTCGCCCTGCCATCCGGCATCGGGTTTCTCGAGCACGTGCACGACCTTCAGGTTCAGCCGCGGCGCGATCGCCTCGATCTCTTCGCGGAACGTGATCGACTCCCAGTCGCGGCTGCCGTACAGCAGGACCACGGGCCGCTTGTCGCCGGCATCGGCGAGCGTGCGGATCATGCTCATCATCGGCGTGATGCCCACGCCGCCGGCGATCAGCACATGCATGTCCGACGGGCAGCCGCTGGTGAAGGCGCCGTAGGGACCGTCCATGTACATGCGCGAGCCCACGGCAACCGTGCCGATGCGGCTGGTGTGGTCGCCCAGTTCGCGGATCGTGATCTCGACCTGCCCGCCGGGGGCGAGCGCGCTGCCCGAGAACGAGAACGGGTGCTGCGTCAGCTTGAATGCGCCGCCCCACAGGCTCAGCCACGCGAACTGCCCGGGGCGAAAGTGCATGCCCTCGTGGCCCTCGGGCTTGAAGACGAGCGTCCACGACTTGCCGCGCTCGCGCCGCACCTCGGTCACCCGGTAGGGGCGCCGATGCACGAACAGCGGCCGAAACACGCGCACGTACACGAACAACGCGGTCCAGAACAACGCCAGCCCGATCCACATGGCGCGCTTGACCGGATCGGACAGGTAGAAGCCCCACAACACCATGTGCACCACGCCGGCCGCCACCGCCAGCACCGCGAGCAGGATGTGCGTGCCGTGCCACCACTCGTAGCTGAGCCGGAACTTCAGGCGCCACAGCGACATCACGACCAGTGCGATCAGCGAATAGGTCGACAGCGCCGCCCAGCGCGCAGCCGGCGGCGCTTCGAAGAAGTTGAGCAGCGCCAGCCGATCCGGCTGGACCGCGAAGATCATGACCGGGTGCGCGATCACCAGCGCCAGCGCCACCAGCGAGATGTTGCGGTGGAAGTGGTAGATGACGTCCTCGCCCCAGGGAGCGGTCACGAAGCGAAAGCGCGCCGTCAGCCCGAACTGCAATCCCATCAGGGCCAGGCCCGCGTAGCCGAGCGCCGCGGACAGCTCGATCCAGAAATCGCGCGGCAGCGGCAGATCGCCCAGCAGCATCGCCAACAGCGGCCCCAGCACGAAGAACAGATAGATGCCGAGCCAGACGGCCCCGCGCACGATGCTTGACTGCATGAATCCAGACCTACGCAGTTCCTCCAGCGACAGCGGCGCCGCTGCCGGGCAAGCGGCCCGCCCGGGCGGCGGCCGCATCATCCTTGTCGCCCCGCCGGTCGGCGTGCAGACTCACTTCAGCGTCAACATCCATTGGATGATCTCGCGGGTCTGCGCTTCGTTGCCACGGATCGGCGGATGGTTGGTCGAGCCGTCTTTCAGCTGCTTGACGAGTTGGTCCTCGCCGAGGCTGCCGTACTTCCTGGCCAACTCGGGAAAGGACATCGAACTGCCGCGGCCTCCCTCCTGGGCCGCGTGGCAGTTGGTGCAGCCGTTGCGCTGTACCGCACGCGGCTGCGCGTCGGCGACCGCGGGCAGCAGCACCGCCAGGGCGGCGGCGGCGGTACCGATCATCGTCTTCATGAGTCGCTCCTTTCGAGGTGCCGGGCCGCTTCACCAGCCCGAATAGGTCAACGCAACCGCGATCACGTTGGCCCGGTAGTTGGGGGAAGACTGGCCCGACAGCAGCACGTTGTTGCTCGACACCGGGGTGGCGCCGTCGTACGACCAGTTGTCGGTGCTCAGATTCTGATACCAGTAGTTCAGGCGCAGCGCCAGGTTTTTCGAATATTGCCACTTGCCGTACAGCTGCAGCGAGTTCAGCCGTGCCCGCACGTCGGGCAGCGGTCCCGGTGCCGCCAGTGCCGCGCCCGCGAAGCTGTCGATGGCGGTCCGGCCCTGGTTGTAGAGGTACTGGGCGCCCAGGTCGAAAGTCTTGCCGAAGGGCGTCCACTTGAGGCCGATGCCGGCGGTGCCGTCGGTCGTCTTCGAATTCACGGCCCAGTTGCGCGCCGGGTCTGCAGCGAGATCGGGGTTCGTTGCGACCGACGCGAAGGCGCGGCCCGCCTGATCCTGCGTGGCGCGCGACCAGGTGTAGAACGCGTTGAAGCGCAGGTCCTCGGCGAAGGTGTACTGGCCGTCGAGCGTGTAGGTCTGGCCGGTGGCCTTGGTCAGGCCCTGGCACTGCGCCGGCAACTGCACCGGCGGCACCGCGTTGAGCAGCAGTTGATCGTTGGGGCCGCCGCAGTTCGGCCCTTGATAGTCGCGGCTCCACCAATCGGCCTGCAGCTGCAGCGCCACCGGCGCGAACGGCGTGTAGCCGAGCGTGGCCTTCACCTGGTCCTGCGTGTAGTCGGCGTCGGAGTAGTAGCGCAGCGTCGGCAGTTGCACGAAGGGCACGTCGGCCAGCCTGGGCGGCGTGACCGTCGCCGCGTACGACGCGTTCATCGTGTAGTCGGCGCCCCGCCGGCGCGCCCAGACGTACTTGAGGTCGCCGTTCAGGGCTTCGTTGGCGCGCGAGCTGATCTCGGCGCCCAGGCGGTTGATGTTGCTGTCGGCACGCGACCGTTGTGCCGCCACCTCGTAGTCGGTGCCGATGTACTGATACCAGCCGCGCAGCTTCCAGCCGCGCGCCAAGCGGTAGTCGCCGTCGACCAGGAACTTGTTGTTCGTCTGGCCGATGGGCAGGTTGTTCACGATCTGGCCGGAATTGACATCGTTGGGCGTCTGGCCGGGCGGCACCGCGGGCTGGTTCAGCACGTCGCCGGCGGCATACAGATACTGGTTGGATGCCGTCTTGTTGTCGCGCTTGTCGTAGCTGTACTTCAACTTCAGGAAGGCCCGATCCAGCGGCCGCGTCGTGAACGTCAGGTCCAGCAGTGTCGTGTCGACCCTGCCGCGCAACGACGTCTGCGGCAGTCCGATGGGCACGTCCAGGCCCGGCGAAACCAGCGGCGCCATGTTGACCGAATAGGGCAGGAAGGCCTGATCCTGTTCGGCGCGGCCGAACTGCAGGCTCGACACCAGTCGTGTGCCGGCCGAGAAGTTGTAGGCGAAATCGGCCTTGAGCAGATGGAAGTCGTTGTTCGGATCCAGCGAGCTTCGCCCATAGCCGGTCGGGAACCCGACGTTCGACCCGGCACTCCAGCCGTTGACGAAGTTGTACGGGTTCTGCCAGGTCAACGCGTCGTAGCCGTTCGAATACCGGGAATACAGGTAACCCGCCTTGAACTGCATCTGCTCGGTCGCGTACTGCAGCCCGACCTCGAACTCGTTCGTCTTGTCGTCGATCGGCTCGGGGACGGCCGCCGCGCGCGCATTGCCGAAGCCGCTGCCCATCACGGCAGCACCGACGCGCGTGCCGTCGCGCCCCTGGTAGCCGTAGCGGCCGGTGAGTTCCCAGCCGCCGCCCAGCGCACCGCCGCCGGTCAAGGTCAGGAAGTCGTGGTTCAGCCGCACGCCGTAGCCCTGCTCGAAGGGCAGCACGGCGGCGGCGTCCGCAGGCGGCTGCCCCGTGATGCCGCCGAAGCCGGCGGGCAGGGTCAGGTTGTTGCTGCCCAGGCCGCCGAAGATGAAGCGCGCGGAGTCGGTCTGCGCGGCCGGGAGCTGGTCGAACTCGACGGCGAGGCCCCACTTGCCCTGCAGGCCGTAGGTGCCGCCCAGTTGCCGCGAAGGCAGGCCCAGGTTGATGCCCCAGACGCTGTAGTAGCTGCCGTCGTCTTTCAGGGCGGCCTTGCGGCCGTTGATCTCGGCAAACGGGCCCGGGCGGTACAGGCCGGTGTACTGGCCGAACTTGTAGCTGTCGCCGCTGACGCCGTTGTAGCCGATCCCGGCTTCGAAGTAGTCGGTCGACCAGCGTGCCATGTCGATGTCGCCGCTGTACAGCGGCACCTGGAAGAGCGGCTGCGACGGCAGGCCATCCGCATCGGCGCATGCGCCCGCAGCCGCCAGCATCAGGGCCAGGCCGGCGGCGCCGGCACGCCGGGGTGCCGCCGCGGGCCGGCGGCGGCGCAGGACGCGAATCTCCGTCATCGTGAAACCTCCGCTGCCCGATGCGCCGACGCGTGCCGGTGTTCCGACCGCATCAGCGCGTCAATGTCGCGCCCGACGGGTGGTTGCTGCCGTGGACCTTCATGTGGCAATTCGCGCAACTGGCTCCCAGCATCGACGCGCCGCCGACGGCCGGCGGCAGGTTGCTGCCGCTTTGCAGGTTGCTGCCGTGCTGCGGCGTGAGGTGGCATTGCGAGCACAGGTAGGGCATCCGGCTGACCAGCAGCGGCGCGTTGTTGGTGCCGTGCGGGTCGTGGCAGTTCGAGCAGTTCTCGGACGACGGCTGATGCGGCCACAGGAACGGCCCGCGCTTCTCGGCGTGGCAGGCGTAGCAGGTCTGGTTGACCGAGGCCCGCACGAGCTCCGCCTCGCCGACGGACCCGTGCGCGTTGTGGCACGACGAGCACGGCATCCAGCCGCTGCGCATCGGATGGGTGGACAACCGAAGCGTTGCCGCGCGGACGTCCTTGTGGCAGTCGAAGCACACGCCGGCCTGGGTGGACGCGACCTTGACCGGATCGGCGGGGCGGTGCGACTTGTGGCAGCTGTCGCAGGCCACGTCGTTGCGGGCATGTGCGGCTCCCGCCCAGTGCATCGTCTTGGCGCCTTGATGGCAGCTCAGGCAGGCCTGCGAGCGCTTCTCGGCCGGTGCCGTGCGGTTGAAGACGACGGCAGGCTTGATGCGGACGTTCTGGGCATGCTCCTGCGAAGGCCCGTGGCACGACTGACAGGCGCCTCCATGGGCCACCGGCCCGCGCGGGTCGCCGATCACGCCGTGCCGCGTGACCTTGATCGCCTCGGCCTCCTTGAAGTGGCAGGCGACGCATTTGGCATCGGCATTGTCCGGGGGCACCGGCTCCTTGGCGCCTTGGGCGAAGGCCGAGACCGCCGTCAGCAACAGCAGCACGCACAGGCCGTGCAGCACGGCACGCAGCGTGCCCACCGGCACGAGCCGCCGGGCGGCGCACACATCCGGCATCAGCAACAACTCGGCCATGATCCCCTTGCGCCGTGAGGACGATCGAAGCTCCCGCAGCCTGCCGGCAGAGTCGGGATCCTGCGGCGCATTATCCCGTTTGAGATAAGCCTCGGGCCTACGGGAAAATCCGCAGTGGCCGGGGCGCGACGGCGGCGGCCGCCCGGTGCCCGCCGGGTCGCAGCGCCGGGCGCTCACCACGCTCGGGCTGGCTCAATCGATCGGCGTCAGCTTGGCCACGCCCAGCGCCAGCCACTTGGCGCCGTGGCGGCCGAAGTTGACCTGCGCGCGCGCGTCGGCGCCGCGGCCTTCGAGCGTCAGCACCACGCCTTCGCCGAACTTGGTGTGGAACACCCGCTGGCCGTTGCGCAGCCCGTGGCCGGTCGGGTCGGCCGTGACAGTCGGCCGCTGCGGCGGCGGTGCGCTCACGCGGCCCATGCCGACGATCGAGCCGAGCCCGCTGCCGCGCGCCCAGGCCTGCTGGTAGGCCTGCGCGTGGCCCGAGCCGAAGCCCGCCTGGCGCGGCGTCAACCACTTCAAGGACTCGTCGGGCAGCTCGTCGAAGAAGCGGCTGCGCACGTTGTAGCGCGTCTGGCCGTGCAGCAGCCGCGTCTGGCTGAAGCTCAGGTACAGCCGGCGGCGCGCGCGCGTGATCGCCACGTACATCAGCCGGCGCTCCTCCTCGAGCCCGTCGGCGTCGGCGAGCGCGTTCTCGTGCGGGAACAGGCCCTCCTCGATGCCGCTGATGAACACCGCGTCGAACTCCAGCCCCTTGGCGGCGTGCACCGTCATCAGCTGCACCGCATCGGCACCCGCCTGCGCCTGGTTGTCGCCGGCCTCGAGCGCCGCATGCGTGAGGAACGCGGCCAGCGGCGACACGATCTCGCCGGTGTCGGCGTCGGGCGCCTGCTGCCCCGGGCCGTGCTCGTCGGCCGGCAGCGCGACCGCATCGCGGCCGAAACCCTCCTGCGTGACGAAGGACTCGGCCGCGTTGATCAGCTCGTCGAGGTTCTCGATGCGGTCGGCGCCTTCCTTGTCGGTGCGATAGAAGTCCAGCAGGCCGCTGGCGTCGAGCACGTGGCCGATGATGTCGCGCAGCGTCTTGCCGGCGGTGGCGGCGCGCATCGCATCGACCAGCGCGACGAAGGCGGCGAGGTTGGCGCCGCCCTTGCCCGGCACCGCGCCGATGCATTGCGCGAGGCTGCGGCCGCGCGCGCCCTCGGGCGTGCCCGAAGCTGCCGCGCGCGCCGCATCCTGCAGCAGCTCGAGCGTGCGCGCGCCGATGCCGCGTGCCGGGAAGTTGAGCACGCGCAGGAAGCTGGTGTCGTCGTTCGGGTTCTCGAGCAGCCGCAGGTAGGCCAGCGCGTGCTTGACTTCGGCGCGCTCGAAGAAGCGCAGGCCGCCATAGACGCGGTAGGGCACGCCGGCGTTGAACAGCACGCTTTCCAGCACGCGCGACTGCGCGTTGCTGCGGTACAGCCAGGCGATCTCGCTGCGCGGCGTGCCCGCGCGGTGCAGCGCCTGGGTTTCGTCCAGCAGCCACTGCGCCTCGGCGTAGTCGCTGGCGGCCTCGAACACGCGCAGCGGCTCGCCGGCGCCGGCGTCGGTGCGCAGCTCCTTGCCCAGGCGCTTGGCGTTGTGCGCGATCAGCGCGTTGGCGCTGTCGAGGATGTGGCCGAAGGAGCGGTAGTTCTGCTCGAGCTTGATCACGCGCCGCACCCGGTACTCGCGCTCGAAGTCGGCCATGTTGCCGACCTTGGCGCCGCGGAACGCATAGATGCTCTGGTCGTCGTCGCCGACCGCGAACACGCCCTGCGGCGGGTCCCGATCGGGCCGGCCCGGGTCGTCGGCGGACCCCGCGCGCCCGGGCGGCGGCGCGAACATCTTCAGCCACGCGTACTGCAGGCGGTTGGTGTCCTGGAACTCGTCGACGAGCACGTGGCGGAAGCGCCGCCGGTAGTGCTCGCGCAGCGCGTCGTGGTCGCGCAGCAGCTCCCAGCTGCGCAGCATCAGCTCGGCGAAGTCGACCACGCCTTCGCGCGCGCACTGGTCTTCGTAGGCCTGGTAGATCGCCGCCAGCTGGCGACTGTGCGCGTCGCGGATGTCGACGTCGCGCGGCCGGCGGCCTTCTTCCTTCTCGTGCGCGATGAACCAGGCCACCTGCTTGGGCGCATAGCGCTCGTCGTCCAGGTCCATCGCCTTGACGATGCGCTTGACCGCGCTGACCTGGTCCTGTGCATCCAGGATCTGGAAGCCCTGCGGCAGCCCGGCCAGCTTCCAGTGCATCCGCAGGAAGCGGTTGCACAGCCCGTGGAAGGTGCCGATCCACATGCCGCGCACGTTCACCGGCAGCATCGCCGCGAGCCGCGCCAGCATCTCCTTGGCCGCCTTGTTGGTGAAGGTGACCGCGAGCACGCCGCCCGGCGACACCTGGCCGCTGGCGAGCAGCCAGGCGATGCGCGTCGTGAGCACGCGCGTCTTGCCCGAGCCGGCGCCGGCGAGGATCAGCGCCGGCTCGGCCGGCAGCGTGACCGCCGCGCGCTGCTCGGGATTCAGGCGCTCGAGCAGCTGGTCCGGGGCGGCGGCGGCGGGATGCACGCGGGCATTCTAGAAGTGCGCGCCGGCGCGCCGGCGCGCCGCATCCCGAAGCGGCCCTGCGTAGAATTCGGCACCGGGCGCCGCTTGCAGGCGCCCGGTTTTGCTTTGGGGGCCGCGCATGGAAATCTTCGACTACGACAACATCCTGCTGCTGCCGCGCAAGTGCCGGGTCGAAAGCCGCAGCGAGTGCGACCCGTCGCTGCCCTTCGGCCCGCGGCGCTTCCAGCTGCCGGTGGTGCCCGCCAACATGAAGACGGTGGTCGACGAGACGATCACCGAGTTCCTGGCGGCCAACGGCTACTTCTACGTGATGCACCGCTTCGACATCGACAGCGTCGCCTACGCGAAGCAGATGCGCGCGAAGGGGCTGTACGTGTCGCTGAGCGTCGGCGTGAAGGCGGCCGACCGCGCGACCATCGACCGCCTCGCGGCCGAAGGCGTGGGCGCCGACTACCTGACGATCGACATCGCGCACGGCCACGCCGACACGGTGCAGCGCATGATCGGCTACATCAAGGGCAAGCTGCCCGACACCTTCGTGATCGCCGGCAACGTGGCCACGCCCGAGGCGGTGATCGACCTCGAGAACTGGGGCGCCGACGCGACCAAGGTGGGCGTGGGGCCCGGCAAGGTGTGCATCACCAAGCTGAAGACCGGCTTCGGCACCGGCGGCTGGCAGCTCAGCGCGCTCAAGTGGTGCGCGCGCGTGGCCACCAAGCCGATCGTCGCCGACGGCGGCATCCGCGACCACGGCGACATCGCCAAGAGCATCCGCTTCGGCGCGAGCCTGGTGATGATCGGCTCGCTGTTCGCCGGGCACGAGGAGTCGCCCGGGCGCACGGTCGAGGTCGACGGCAAGCTGTTCAAGGAGTACTACGGCTCCGCCAGCGACTACAACAAGGGCGAGTACAAGCACGTCGAGGGCAAGCGCATCCTCGAGCCGATCAAGGGCCCGCTGGCCGAGACGCTGCGCGAGATGCGCGAGGACCTGCAGAGCTCGATCTCCTACGCCGGCGGGCGCGTGCTCGCCGACCTGAAGAAGGTCAACTACGTGATCCTGGGCGGCGAGAACGCCGGCGAGCACCTGTTCATGTGAGCACCGCGATGACCGAACTCGCCAAGTCCTTCGAGCCCGCCGCGATCGAGGCGCGCTGGGTGCCGCGCTGGGAGCAAAGCGGCGCCTTCGCGCCGAGCCTGGACCCGGCCCGGCCGTCGTTCTGCATCCAGCTGCCGCCGCCCAACGTGACCGGCACGCTGCACATGGGGCACGCGTTCAACCACACGATCATGGACGCGCTGGTCCGCTACCACCGGATGCGCGGCTTCAACACGCTGTGGCTGCCGGGCACCGACCACGCCGGCATCGCCACGCAGATCGTCGTCGAACGCCAGCTGCAGGACGAAGGCAAGAGCCGCCACGACATCGGCCGCGCAGAATTCCTCGAACGCGTGTGGCAGTGGAAGGCGGTCAGCGGCAACACCATCACCGGCCAGATGCGCCGGCTGGGCGACACGGTGGACTGGTCGCGCGAGTACTTCACGATGGACGCCACGCAGTCGGCGGTGGTCAACGAGACCTTCGTGCGGCTGTACGAGGAAGGCCTGATCTACCGCGGCAAGCGCTTGGTCAGCTGGGACCCGGTGCTGCGCTCGGCGGTGTCGGACCTGGAGGTCGAGAGCGAAGAAGAAGACGGCTTCCTCTGGCACATCCGCTATCCGCTGGCCGACGGCTCGGGCTCGCTGGTGGTGGCGACCACGCGGCCGGAGACGATGCTCGGCGACACCGCGGTGATGGTGCACCCAGAGGACGAGCGTTACGCCGCCTTCGTCGGCAAGGAAGTGCTGCTGCCGCTGTGCGAGCGCCGCATCCCGGTGATCGCCGACGCCTACGTGGACCGCGCGTTCGGCACCGGCGTGGTCAAGGTGACGCCGGCGCACGACCACAACGACTATGCGGTGGGCCAGCGCCACGGGCTGCCGATGATCGGCGTGCTGGCGCCCGACGCATCGATCAACGACAACGCGCCCGGACCCTATCGCGGCCTGGACCGCTTCGTCGCACGCAAGAAGGTGGTCGCCGACCTCGACGCATTGGGGTTGCTGGTCGAGACGAAAAAGCACCGCCTGGTGGTGCCGCGCTGCGCGCGCACCGGCCAGATCGTCGAGCCGATGCTCACCGACCAGTGGTTCATGGCGATGACCCGGCCGGGGCGCGACGGCCAGGCTATCGCCGGCCGCGCGATCGCCGCGGTCGAGCGCGGCGAGGTGCGCTTCGTGCCGGCGCAGTGGGTCAATACCTGGAACCAGTGGATGAAGAACATCCAGGACTGGTGCATCAGCCGCCAGCTGTGGTGGGGCCACCAGATCCCGGCCTGGCACGGCAGCGGCGGCGAGCTCTTCGTCGCGCGCAACGAGGACGAGGCGCGCGCCAAGGCCGAAGCCGCCGGCTACCGCGGCATGCTCGTGCGCGACCCGGACGTGCTCGACACCTGGTATTCGGCCTCGCAGTTCCCCTTCTCCACCGTCGGCTGGCCCGGCCAGACCATCGAGCAGCAGTTGTTCCTGCCGTCCAGCGTGCTGGTCACCGGCTTCGACATCATCTTCTTCTGGGTCGCGCGGATGATCATGATGACGCTGCACTTCACCGGCAAGGTGCCGTTCCGCGACGTCTACATCCACGGCCTGGTGCGCGACGCGCACGGCCAGAAGATGAGCAAGAGCGAAGGCAACGTGCTCGACCCGGTGGACCTGATCCAGGGCGTGGGCCTGGACACGCTGATCGCCAAGTCCACCGTCGGCCTGCGCCGGCCCGAGACGGCGCCGAAGATCGCCGCGCGCATCAGGAAGGAGTTCCCCGAGGGCATGCCGGCCTACGGCGCCGACGCGCTGCGCTTCACGATGGCCAGCTACGCGAGCCTGGGCCGCGACATCAACTTCGACACCAAGCGCTGCGAGGGCTACCGCAACTTCTGCAACAAGCTGTGGAACGCGACCCGCTTCGTGTTGATGCAGGTGCAGGGGCTGGATGCACAGGCACGCGGCATCGACGCCGGCGACGACGAACGCGCGCATTCGCCGGCCGACCGCTGGATCGTCGGCGAGCTGCAGCGCGTCGAAGCGGCCGTGGCGGAGGGCTTCGCCGCGTACCGGCTCGACAACGTCGCGCAGGCGATCTACGCCTTCGTGTGGGACGAGTACTGCGACTGGTACCTCGAGATCGCGAAGGTGCAGATCGCCGCCGGCACGCCGGCGCAGCAGCGCGCGACGCGGCGCACGCTGCTGCGCGTGCTCGAAGCCGCGCTGCGGCTGCTGCACCCGCTCACGCCCTTCATCACCGCCGAGCTGTGGGAAGTGGTCGCGCCGCTGGCGGGCCGCCGGGCCGACGGCGATGCGCACGGCATCGTCGCCGCGCCCTACCCGCAGGCGCAGCCCGAACGCATCGATACCGCGGCCGATGCCTGGGTCGCGCAGCTCAAGGCCGCCGTCGGCGCCTGCCGCCAGTTGCGCGCCGAGATGAACCTGTCGCCGTCCGAGCGCGTGCCGCTGCTGGCCGCCGGCGACGCCGCCTTCGTGGCCGAAGCGGCATCGGTGCTGAAGACGTTGGCGCGGCTGGCCGAGGTGCGCGCGCTCGACGACGCCGCCTTCGACGCCGCCACCCACCACGCGCCCGTGGCCGTGCAGCAGCAGCTGCGGCTGGCGCTGCAGGTGCAGGTCGACGTCGCCGCCGAGCAGGCGCGGCTGGCCAAGGAGATCGCGCGCATCGAGGCCGAGATCGGCAAGGCCCAGGCCAAGCTCGACAACCCGGGCTTCGTGCAGCGCGCGCCGCAGGCGGTGGTCGCGCAGGAGCGCCAGCGCCTGGACGGCTTCAGGCAGACGCTCGACCGGCTGCGCGATCAAGCCGACCGGCTGCCGCGCCCGGGTTGAGCGCAGCCGCGGCGCAGCCGCGGGCGGCGCCGGCGGGGCCGCATGCCAGAATGTCCCGGCTCCAGTTCGAGGATCCCACAGATGCCGATGACGGTGACGAAGGCGATTTTTCCGGTGGCCGGCCTGGGCACCCGCTTCCTGCCGGCGACCAAGGCGCAGCCCAAGGAGATGCTGCCGGTGGTCGACAAGCCGCTGATCCAGTACGCGGTCGAGGAAGCCTATGCGGCCGGCGTGCGCGAGATGATCTTCGTCACCGGCCGCCACAAGCGCGCGATCGAGGACCACTTCGACATGACCTTCGAGCTCGAGCTGGCGCTCGAGCAGGCGGGCAAGCGCGAGCTGCTCGAGGTGGTGCGCAGCGTCAAGCCCGACGACATGGAGTGCATCTACGTGCGCCAGGCGCAGGCGCTGGGCCTGGGCCACGCGGTGCTGTGCGCGCAGCGCCTGGTCGGCGACGAGCCCTTCGCGGTGCTGCTGGCCGACGACCTGATGGTCGGCGAGCCGCCGGTGCTGCAACAGATGGTGCAGCAGTTCGACGAATGGCAGGCGTCGATCCTGGCGGTGCAGGAGGTGCCGGCCGAACACACGCGGCGCTACGGCATCGTCGCCGGCCGCAGCGTGAACGAGCGGCTGGTCGACGTGGCGCAGATCGTCGAGAAGCCGGCACCCGAAGCGGCGCCGTCGCGGCTGGGCGTGGCCGGCCGCTACATCCTGACTCCCGGCGTGATGCGCGAGATCGCCGCGCAGCCGCGCGGCGTCGGCGGCGAGATCCAGCTGACCGACGGCATCGCGTCGCTGCTGCGCCGCGAGAAGGTGTTCGCCTACCGCTACCAGGGCAAGCGCTACGACTGCGGCAGCAAGGAAGGCTTCCTGCAGGCCAATGTCGAACTGGCGCTGCAGCACCCCGAGCTGGGCGCCGGCTTCCGCGCGTTCCTGAGCAGCCTCGACGCCTGAGCGCCGAGCCCGCGGCAGCCGGTGCTACCGGCGCCGCAGGTAGTGGACGAACTCGTCGCCCTGCGCGGCCTGCTCGACCAGCTCGTTGCCGGTCTGGCGCGCAAAGGCCTGGAAGTCGCGCATCGACCCCGGGTCGGTGGACACCACCTTCAGCACCTGGCCGCTGGCCATGTCGGACAGCGCCTTCTTGGCCTTGAGGATCGGCAGCGGGCAGTTGAGCCCGCGGGTGTCGAGTTCCTTGTGGACGTCCATCGCAGTGCCTTGATCAGCCGCGCCCCGGCGGCTCGAGGAATCGCGGTTCGTGCCCGCGCGCGCGCAGCCAGTCGGCCAGCGCGAAGCCGGTGCCGGCGCGCCAGCAGCGTACGTCCTGCGGCGCGAACAGCCGGTATTCGGCCAGCTCCGGCGACAGCCGCACCTCGCCGTGCGCGCGCACGTGGTAGGCGATGATCACCTGGTTCATGCGCTGGAAGTCGTAGACGCCGATCAGGCTCGCGTCGTCGATCTGCAGCGAAGTCTCCTCGGCCACCTCGCGGCCGATGCCTTCGGCCGGCGATTCGCCGGCCTCCATGAAGCCGGTGACGAGCGCGTACATCTTGCCGCTCCACGCCGCGTTGCGCGCCAGCAGCAGGCGCCCACCCTGGTCGATGCACTCGATCACCGCGGCCAGCACCGGCGTCGGGTTGTTCCAGTGCGTCCAGCCGCAGGCGCCGCAGCGCAAGCGCTCCTTGTGGCCGCTGTCCTCGAGCGCGCCCAGCCACTCGAGCGGCGTCGCGCAGTTCGGGCAGTAGCGGTATTGGTGCGTCACTGGGTTACCCTGCGCGCTGCGCGCTGCGGAATTCGCCCTTGGGGCGGCCCGGCGGGCTCATCAGGCAACCTTCGGGCTTCGCCCTGCGGTATTCGCCCTTGGGGCGGCCCGGCGGGCTCATCAGGCAACCTTCGGGCTTCGCCCTGCGGTATTCGCCCTTGGGGCGGCCCGGCGGGCTCATGCCGGAAACACTCCTGTGGACAGGTAGCGGTCGCCGCGGTCGCAGACGATGAACACGATGGTCGCGTTCTCCAGCGTGCGCGCCAGCTGCAGCGCCACCCAGCAGGCGCCGGCGGCCGAGATGCCGCCGAACAGGCCCTCTTCGCGCGCGAGCCGGCGCGCCATGTCCTCGGCATCGGCCTGGCTGACGAGCACCAGCTCGTCGACCGCGCCCGGGTCGTAGATCTTCGGCAGGTAGGCCTCGGGCCACTTGCGGATGCCGGGGATGCGCGAGCCTTCGCTGGGCTGCGCGCCGACGATGCGCACCGCCGGGTTGTGCTGCTTCAGGCAGCGCGACACGCCGGTGATCGTGCCGGTGGTGCCCATCGCGCTGACGAAGTGTGTGATCCGCCCGCCGGTCTGCTGCCACAGTTCGGGGCCGGTGGTCTCGTAGTGGATGCGCGGGTTGTCGGCGTTGGCGAACTGGTCGAGCACCCGGCCCTTGCCGGCCTGCTGCATCTGCTCGGCCAGGTCGCGCGCGTATTCCATCCCGCCGGAACGCGGCGTCAGGATCAGCTCGGCACCGAAGGCCTTCATCGTCTGCGCGCGCTCGACCGACAGGTCTTCGGGCATCACCAGCACCATGCGGTAGCCGCGGATCGCGGCCGCCATCGCCAGCGCGATGCCGGTGTTGCCGCTGGTGGCCTCGATCAGCGTGTCGCCGGGCTTGATGTCGCCGCGCTCCTCGGCACGGCGGATCATGCTGATCGCCGGACGGTCCTTCACCGATCCGGCCGGGTTGTTGCCTTCGAGCTTGGCGAGGATCAGGTTGCCGCGCGCCGCCTGTTCGGCGCCGGGCAGGCGCTGCAGCCGCACCAGCGGCGTCGCGCCGATCGTGTCCTCGAGCGTGGGATAGGCAGCGGTCGCGTCCATCGGCCCGGATTGTGGCAGCCCGCAACCGGCCGCCATCAGGGTGCGTGTGATAATCCGCGCGCGCATTCGTGCGATCCCATGCAGGCCCGCCCGGGTGGCGAAATCGGTAGACGCAGGGGACTCAAAATCCCCCGCCGCAAGGCGTGCCGGTTCGAGTCCGGCCCCGGGCACCACGTCAGGGCTTGCAGCCGTCCGCAGCCGCCCGGATGGCCTCTGATCGGCATCGGCTCGGCAATCCGGTCGCCGGGCACAGCTCTCCTCGCTGTCGATCCGGTTGTGATTTTCCGGCGCGGCCGCCGCTCTCAACCGCGTGCCCGGCGCCCCTCGTGCGCGATCAGCAGACCGGCGGCCGCGATGATCGCGCAGCCCAGCAGCATCGGCCCATCGACCGTCTCGCCGAAAGCCACGACGCCGAGCCCGACACCGAACAGCAGCCGCGTGTAGCGAAAGGGCGTGACGGTGGCCACATCACCGGTGCGCATCGCCTTCATCAGGCAGGCGTAGGCCAGCACCCCGATCGCCACCGCGGCGGCGACGGCCGACGCGGCTTCGACGCTCGGCCGCACGAACGCGCGCCCGTCCCAGACGGCATAGGCCGCGCCGGCCACCACGATGGTGAGGAAGCCGTAGAAGCCCAGGTGCCGGGTGCCGAGCACCGGCGGCACCGCGCGGCTGGCGAGGTCGCGGCCGGCGAAGCCGGCCGTGCCGACGACGGTCAGCAGCGACAGCCAGGAGAAATCCGCCGCCGACGGCCGCAGCACGACGAGCACGCCGAGCAGGCCCAACGCGACGGCGCTCCAGCGCAGCCAGCCGACCCTTTCGTGGAAGTAGAAGCTGGCGCCGAGCACGACCAGCACCGGCGTCGTCTGCAGGATCGCAGTGGCCGACGACAGCGGCGTCAGCGCGATCGCCAGCACGTAGAACAGCCGGCCGACGAACTCGAACACCGCGCGCACCCGCATCGGCCTGGACACCGCCGCCGCATGGAACAGGCCCGCGCCGCCACGCCGCGGGAAGGCGGCGAAGGCGAGCATGCCGCCGGCGCCGAACAGCATCAGCAACTGGCCGATCGGCAGCTGCCGCGCCGCGGCCTTGACGAGCGCATCCTCGACCGCGAACGCGGCCATCGCCGCGACCATCCAGGCGATGCCCTTCAGGTTTTCGCCGGCGCCGCGGTGCGCGGGGGCCGCTTGCGGCCCGGCCGGATTCATCGGCGGCAGCGGCCGCCGGTGCCGCAAGCCGGGCCCTTCGCCCCTGCGGGCAACGCGATGGCCGCACGGCGCCGCGCGCCGGTTGCACTATCGGACACGCAGCACCTCCCACGCGGAAACCGGCGCCGCGGCGTTGCCCCACGCCTGGCGGATGAAGCTGGCGACGGCGGCGATGTCGGCATCGCCGAGCAACTGGCCGTAGGGCGGCATGCCGAAGGGCCGGGGGTTGCCCGCCGTCGTCGGCATGAAGCCGCCGTGGCGGATGATCTGCACCAGGTTGGTCGGCGTGGGCAGCGTGACCGCGCGGTTGCCGGCCAGCGCCGGATAGATGCCGGCCACGCCTTCGCCCTGCTCGCCGTGGCAGGACGCGCAATGCTGCGCGTACAGCTTGTCGCCGCGCGCCAGCAGTTCGCCGGATGCCGCCTGGACGCGGCCGGCTGCGTCTCGCGGCTCGGGCTCGCGCCGGGGAATCGACGCCAGGTAGCGCGCCATCGCGTCCAGATCCGCGCCGCTGAGGTACTGCGTGCTGCCGAAGACGACATCGGCCATCGGGCCCGAGACCGAGGCCTGCGCCGAGACGCCGTCGCGCAGCAGCTTGACCACCTGCGCGCGCGGCCAGTCCTGCACGCCGGCCTCGGCGGCCGCGGCCAGCGACGGCGCATACCAGGCCCCATCGGGCATCAGGTCGCCGGCGAACTCGGTGTGCGCGCCGATGCCGCCCAGCGCATTGCGGCCCGAATGGCAGGCGGCACAGTGCCCCAGGCCCTGCACCAGGTACTTGCCGCGGTTCCACTCGGCGCCTTGCTGCGGATCGGGCCGGAACTCGGCCGGCCTGAAGTACAGCGCCCGCCACACCGCCAGCGCCGCCTGCGTGCCGTAGGGAAAGCGCAGCGCATGCGGCGCGTTCGGCTGCTCGACCGCCGGCACCGAGCGCAGGTAGGCGTAGATCGCGTCGGCGTCGTCGCGCGTGACGATGCTGAAGCTCGGATACGGGAAGGCCGGGTACAGCAGCCGGCCGTCCTTCGATCGCCCGTGGTGCAGCGCGCGCCGGAATTCGGCTGCGGACCAGTTGCCGATTCCGGTCCGGGCGTCGGGCGTGAGGTTGGGCGCGACGACGACGCCGAAGGGCGTGTCGATGCCGCGCCCGCCGGCCAGCAGCGCGCCGCCGGTGGGGGTGTGGCAGCCGATGCAGTTGCCGGCGCGCGCCAGGTAGGCGCCGCGCTCGATCTGTTCGGCCGAAGCCGGCACGGACGGCGCCGCCGCGGCCAGCGGCGCCTCGCCGCGCACGTTCAGCCAGGCCACCAGCACGCCGAGCGCCAGCGCGCCAGCGGCCAGCGCCACGGCGAGCCGCCAGGCCAGGCGGCGCGGGCGGCTCACCCGACGAGCCTCCGCGCTGCGCGCGCCGGGATTCGCGCTTGGGGGCGGCCCGGCGGGCTCATCAGGGAACCTGCGGGCTGCGCCCTACGGTATTCGCCCTTGGGGCGGCCCGGCGGGTTCATCAGGGAACCTGCGGGCTGCGCCCTGCGGTATTCGCCCTTGGGGCGGCCCGGCGGGCTCATCAGGCAACCTCCGGGCTGCGCCCTGCGGTATTCGCCCTTGGGGCGGCCCGGCGGGCTCATCAGGCAACCTCCGGGCTGCGCCCTGCGGTATTCGCCCTTGGGGCGGCCCGGCGGGCTCATCAGGCAACCTCCGGGCTG